>Ga0307375_10007055_pt1 | contig 10294 bp, 2 predicted proteins | sample TR1MG_FD_202531 | JGI IMG/M metagenome (GOLD analysis project Ga0307375, IMG submission 202531) | Soil microbial communities from Risofladan, Vaasa, Finland - TR-1 | ecosystem: Environmental > Terrestrial > Soil > Coastal area > Acid sulfate soil | place: Finland: Risofladan, Vaasa | collected...
ATTTCTGACCTCTTTTGCCTCATTTCGCAGTTTGCTAAGACAAATTGATATAGGATGCGTTCTAGCTACTTGCGAAGCGCCTATGCAGGGACCTCAACCTTCCGCACGACGCGAGAGAAGGTGTTGCCACCCACCGCCTATTCAACCTCCTTCTCCTCTGCACGCAACTCCCGAAGTACTGAACCCACCCAAGAGAGCGAAAAGAAGTCGGTGGAAGATGATTCTGATTCTGATGCTGGCGACACATACGCTGATCTGAGGGCGAAGTTGCGTGCTCTTCAACGTGAGGCTACCCAGACCTCCTCCAAAGTGGAATCCCTGGAACGTGAGAAAGAAGAGATCACCGTTGCGCTTGGACATGCGAAAAGAGATAAATCGAAAGCCGCAGCGGAAGCAGAGGCCATGGAGTTGGAGAAAGATTCTCTGGAGCGCGACAACCGCCGTTTGAAGGCCAAGCTGGAGGCTTCGACAAAGGAGCTCCGCGAGATTAGCGATGAGCGCAGACAATTGAGCGAACGGTTGAAAGTTGTTGAAGGTGCGAGGATCTGCTGTCATTTTCGGCCTTGTTCAGGTGCATGCTGGGCGGACTCCTGCGACATCCCTTCTCTCCATCCAATGGCTTCAATCTCCTCTTTTCACTCACTGTTACCTTGCACCATCCAATTCTAACCTTGCTTTCTCCTCCACACCTCCATTTGGATGATGATACAACCGATCTCGTGTACCACACTCTGCTCCGAATCTCTCTTCTCTCTTCTCCCTCCGAATCTCTCTCCTCTATTCTCTGTCCTCCTCTGCGCTTTCCCCAGTTCTGAAACGGTCCGCCATTGCAGATGATAAGGATGCGAAGGAATTGCTCACAAAGTTGCAGGAGGAGATCCAGGCTCTGAGGTCACAGAACGTCGCACTGGAGGACAAGCTTGCCGATACGCAGGATCAACTGAGACGCTCCAAGTTCCTTCAAAGCATCGCCCCTTCCCCCCGAGAATCTACAGCTTCTTCTTCTACTACTACTTTGAGTCCTTCGTTTACTTCGAGAAGATACGACACCACAACGGAAGCAGCTCCAGCCGCGACCACCGCGAAGTTCAACTCTCTTGCCCTCTCTGCCATCTCCCGAGACCGTAGCGAGCGTCTCCACGTATCCTCTGAGACGTCTCCCCCGTCCACACCCACTCGTCCGCATTCTGCCAGAGTCGGCTCCTATGCTTCCCCAACGGTCAAAACCGATGCCTTCCGAGTGGAGCACCTCAAAGTGGAACTTGACACTGCTAAGAAGGAACTCTCGAAGCTGCAAGAGAACAACCATGATCTCGTGAAGAAGCTCCGCGAAGCCGAGAGTGCGTTGAGCGCCACCAAGTCCGCAAACCGAGACCTTCAATCCTCTGAGTCCACATCTGCCGGCGCCGCCAAGAGTGCCCTCAAACGAGCAGAGGATGCCGAATACAAGAAGAAGGAGTTGCTGGCCGAGAATGCTGGACTGAGAGAGGCGGAATCCAAGTTGCGGATTCAGATCGAACAGGCGCAGCGCGAACTTGCCAAGGCCCGCGAAGATGCCACTCAGGTCCGCGCTCAGGTCGAAAGAGCCGAAGCTGCCGTTAAGAAGGAGACTGATGCGAAACATCGAATCGCCGAAGAACTAGCGTCCGCACAGCAGCTACTGCAGGAGAAGGAGGGCGAGCAAGCGTCCCTCACTCGTCAAGCTTCCAAATCTGTCTTGGACCTCAAAGGCACTCGCGAAGAAGTACGTCAACTAGAATCAAAGCAGGCGAGACTGGAGAAGGAGGTGCACGCATTGAACGCCCAAGTCTCACAGCTGACTGCTCTGGCTCAGGAGAAGCAACTGACGCTCGACGCGGCTCACCATGAAGCACGCTCGTCTCTGGAGAAGATCAAGGAGTTGAGTGCATCGCTAGCGTCGCAAGAGGAGGTGCACAAGAAGGCTGTTTTAGCGCGCAGGAAGGCGGAAGACGTCGCCTCCGAACTGGAACAGGCCGTACTGACGAAGGAACATGCACGCGAGGCTGCCGCTAGTGAATTGGAGAGGCGCAAGAAGGATTTGGAGTTGCAGGAGAGCGAAATCCAACGCTTGAAGTCCACCATCGAGTTCATGGAGAATTCCGTCCGCGACGCAAAGCACTCGGCTCAGGAGGCGCAACATGAAGCCTCTGAAGCGAAACACCGTTTAGATCGCGCCAATGCGGAACTACAAGCGACTGCCATCACCATCGACCAACTACAGAGAGATCTGTCAGCCCAGCACACGAAAGTGGTAGCGGCCGTGACTTCCGGCGCACAGGACACTGACGCTCAGATGGAATTGCAACTTCGCCTACTCACTGAACAATTGACGAGTGCGCAGCGCGAAAAGACTGACGCTGAGGCCAAATACAACGCTGCGGAGAAGGAGAAGAACAAGTTCTGGGTCGACCTCAAGTCTCTTCAAACTGAGCTCAATCGTGCCAAAGCTGATCTGCAGTTGGGTGGACGCATCGTCACTGATCTACAAACGAAACTAAAGGACGTGGAAGACAAACTCGCGAAGTCAGAGGCAGGATCCAAGCGACTGCATGAGAAGCAGGAGAAGGTGTTGGACGAGCTGCGTACCGACCTCGGACATGCTAAGAAGGAAATCAAGATCAAGGATGGCATTTTGGCCTCTCATCAATCAACCATCGCTGAGCTCAATACAAAGCTGAAAGAAGCTCAAGAGAGCGCGAACAACTCTGCTGTTGCTCATAACCACTCCATCCCTTCTGCTGGCTCCGATGCGACTGCTGGTAGTCATTCTGCTGCTTCAACGACTTCTCATGCGAATGGCACCGAAAGTGTGGGCACTACCAAACTACAAGCCGAACTGGACTCGGTGCGCAAGTCGCTGGAAGAGACCCAATCTCAGTTGAGCTCCAGCAAGCATTCCGCAGCGACAATGGCCATGAAGATTCAAGCACAACAATCAACGATCGAACGTCAGGAGACTCAATTGAAGTCAGCAACGGAAGCGGCGACATCTGCGCCCGGAGAGGATATGGAGAAGCTTCGTCGAGAGCTGCAGTTGAGCACCCAACTGGCCCAAACGTCCAAGTCTCGCATGGATAAGCTACAATCAGAACTGGAAAAGACAAAGGCCGAGTCTTCCAAGCAAGCGAAGTCCGATTCCCAACTGCGCAAGACCTTGTCCAAACAGTGCGAGCATTGGCAGCACACCTCTGGTGCCTTCCAGGCCCAACTGGAGAAGATCAAGAAGGAGATGTCGAAAAATGCTCAGTTGCGTGCTGCTTTAGAATCTATCATTGGAGCTTCGCCAACTACACCCTCCTCAACCTCTGAAGCCACCGCCGTCGACGACCGCACTCGCAAGATCATCGCAATTCAAGCTTATTGTAGAGGTGCATTGGAACGCAAGAAGAACAAGCATTGGCGATATAGGTATCTCAAAGTGAAGGAAATGGTGGACACGGAGGAGTCCTACTTGAAAACGCTTGAGCTCGGATGGTCGTACTTCCTATACCCTCTCCAGACCCTGGTCAAGCTGGGAGACGCTGTCATTTCTCAGGAAGAGCTTTCAATGATCTTCACGTCTCTGGAGGAGATTCGCAAGAACAACAAGGAGGTGCTGGGCCTTCTTCGTGCTCGCCTAAACAGCTGGCACGTCGACACGCTCATCGGAGATGTCTTCAACGACATCCTAGATCGCGATCTCTTGAAACCCCACGTCGTATTTGCTCAAGCGTATTCGAAATCCACTGAAAGTAGAGTGAGGATCACCAAGGAGAACGTTGGGTTCGCTCGTCTCTTGGCAATCATCCGAATGCTTCCTCCCATGGAAGGTCGCTCACTGGAAGACATTCTCATCAGCCCCATTCAGCGCATTCCTCGATACATCCTCTTATTGAACGATCTGGTGAAGCACACTCTTCCCAGCCATCCGGACGCCAACAACTTGCGCACAGCGCTCGAAGGATTCCAGCAGTTCGCCACTTTCATCAACGAGAACAACCGCCGAGCTGAGACAATGACAGACATCGGCACTCGCCTGGTTGGATACGAATCTCTACCTGAGAACCCTGCACGCAAGCTGTTGCATGAAGGGCGTCTGACGCAGATCAACAAGAGCGAGAAGATTCCTCGCTATGTCTTCCTCTTCAACGACTGCGTGGTCTTTGGAAAGGAGTCCAAGAACAAGAAGGGTAAGACTGGAAGCGTCAAGACTGGAAGTAGTGAGAGTCTCAAGATTGCGACGAAGTACGTGGCGATGATCAAGATAGGATTGAACGTCTCCGTGTCTGAGATTGGCTCCAGGGATGTCAATGGATCTTCCGTCCCGTATCTTCTGAACTTGATGGTAGGCGAGAGTTCCAATCTTCTCCAAGCTGCGTCTGAATCCGATATGAAGCTCTGGGTGGGCAAGTTCAGGGATGTCCTCGATGATTCCCTCAGTGCCAGGTCTCCCAAGACTGAGGTGAGGACTGTTAGCTCTCCTGACCTGCAAACCGCCCCAGTCCCTTCAAAAGATCGCTCAAAGAGGCTCTCGGTTGGATCTTCTTCGGGAATCACTGGTTCCAATGCCACTTCACCAAGCAACTCAAGAGCCGTGTCTCCGGCCAGAACCTCGTCGCTCAGCTCTATCCATGCACCCACCCCTCCACCGCCTATTCACGAAGCACACGAAGAAAGCCCTGCCATCGCCTCGCAATCTAATGCCGAATCTACTTCCTTGCCAACGTTGCAGGCCTCCTCTTCCAGCGGCTCCCTGGACACTGGCTCCAGCAGGAAGGCCAGAACACTCGCCAAACGCCACAAAGGTGAAAAGGGTGGAGCTCGTCCTGAATAAACTAATGACCGTTGTACCATGCAACAGCAATCTCATTGAACTGCTCCCCATTGGCCTTGCATCGCCCGCTGCTAGCCGGAAGAGCCCAGCGCTCGTTCTCATGTACAGTGCAATTGGGGATCACAGATTAGCCATGAAAGTCATTGATTCAGGGATTCGAAGGGAGGACATAGTACTGCGAGGAGACCGAATAAATATCGAACGTGTCGGAGAGGGCCGTGTGGCGCGCGGGAGACCAAACACAGTTTCGCCCAGAGCGCTCATCGATCAACGGTGGTCTCCAAGCTGAGCTGCCAAAGTCCTCCATTTTCATGATTTCTCCAAACTTCGGACCATAGGATCTCGTTTGTGCGCAGACGATAGCCGAAATCTACGAAATGAGCGCAACTTCCCCTCGCGCCAGATCCAACTCCCTGGGTGCCAATGATGCCCAACTCAACGTATGTGATGCCCCTTGCCTCCAAGTTTGGTAATATCCTCCAGTGTGCTCGCATGAAGGCTTATTGGGCTCCAACGCCGACATTGGTTTCACTCGAACGGTCACATGGCGATTCCTAACTCTTTGTTGGTGTAATGTGAATTTTCTCGGTCTTTCTATGTAGCCCAAGCTGATGACATTCGTGGGCCATACCGAGTCGGTCACGACAGTCTGCGTTAACGGGACAACTCTCGCTTCTGGGTCGGAGGACAGAACTGTTCGCTTCTGGGACATTAAGGTGCGTAACACCTTTTCTTGGGACTTCTTCCAGTGTATGACTTGCTTTTCTACCGGTTACTGACTGAAATTTGCCTGTAGGAAGGAAAGGAAGGCTTGAAATTGGGTCCTTATGAGAGCCCGATTATCTGGCTTGGCGCGATGCCGAATCCTAGCGTTGAAGAGTCGAAATACTTGTATTTTGGCCTTGCTTCGAAAGTGATTCGCTTTGACACATTATCAGAATCGATTGCAAAGGAGATCCGCTTCCCCCTGAGCGTTGTAGATCTGGTATTTCGTTCCGCTGTCTTTCATCCCCCAAATCAGCTTGTTGTAGGCATGACTGATGGCTCGTTGGTCGCATTCGATGTTTGGAATGGAACTACCGTGAGTCGCAGTCAGAAGAGCCATTCGGCCGCAGTAACAGACTTGCAGGTCGAGCTGTTGACCTCGACACTCATCACCATCTCAGACGACAAGTCGCTCAAAGTTTGGAATCTTGACAATCTCTCTGCCCCCCTCCGTTCAGTTACATTCGGAACCCCGAGTTACCTTCCCTATTCGCTATGTTTGGCAGGCGGAAACGTGTTCGTTGGCACGAAACAAGATCGCATCCTCATGCTCTCTCTTTCTAATCTACTCGCCGGTGGCAACGATATTCTGTACCGATTCAATCATGGCACCTCTGTAACGGCATTGAGAGTCCTAGAAGGCACATTATTGGCTGTCTCAGGCGACAAGGTCTTCCTCTGGTCCATCTCCGATCGTACTCAGCTTGGTTGTATCGAGCCCAATTGCGGATTCATCAACGCTATGGAAATCACCGACAATAGGATCTTTGTTGGTGCGAACGATAACTGCATCCACATGTTCCGATATCAGACCAGACTTGTCACCAAAGTGAAGGACGCCGCACGTCGCAAGGAGAAGGACCTCGACATCAGTTACTGTCAACTCACTGACTTCCCTACAATTCTTGGCTACGCAAAGTGGATCACGTCTCTCAATCTCTCCTTCAATGCCTTCACTTTCCTCCCGCACGCAATCTCCCACATGCACCTCCTCACCACCCTCACTCTCAGCCACAACTCTCTCGATTCTCTTCCCGATGAGCTTGCGACGTTAACTTCGCTGACTACGCTGCAGTTGGACAACAACCGCTTCAAGATGGTGCCTCTGCCACTCGCCTCGCTCCCGTTCATCAAAACGCTCAACTTGGCTCACAACAACCTCTCCTTCCTCCTGCCATTCCTCGTGAAGCTGCCCCTGACCGTATTGGACGTCTCCAATAACCCCATGGAAGACCCGCCGCCGGACGTGGTGAAGAGTGGATTCAACGCGATCATGGACTACCTGCGCGGCAAAGCTTCTCAAGCTCCCATGACCGTGAATCGCGTCAAAGTCATGCTCGTAGGTAACGAAAACGTTGGAAAGACGAGCTTGGTCATGAATTTGAGGCACAAGGCGAAACTGTTCAATGCGAGACCGAACATCAAGACGCTGAGCACGCAGGGCATCTCCATCGAGACGGTACAGGCCAAGGGCGCCGTGGCGCCTCCATCGCCCATGTCCGGTCCCTCCTCGCCTCAGCAGCCAAAGCTCACGATGAGCGTACCCTCCACGCCGTCTGGTTCCTCGAAAGACAAGAAGAAGGACGCGAAGAGGAAGGTCAAATGGTACACTTGGGACTTTGGTGGCCAGGAGGTCTACTACCACACACATCAGTTCTTCATTACCCCGCACTCCATCTACATCATCGCTTTCAACGTTACCAAGCCCCTCGACGAGAACAACATCCTCTTCTGGCTGCGATGCATCAGAGCCCGAACTTCTACTTCCCGAGGCTCTCACTCCTACAGCGGCGACTCTACGGCCAACAAGTCCCCCGTCCCCGTCATTCTCGTTGGAACGCATACTGATGCATTCGAGAAGGCGCAACTTCCTTGGTTGAACGACCTCTTCCTGGACAATTCGAAGGAGAAGATCGCTCTGCAGACGAAAAAGGACGATGCGTTTCTGGAGGTGTACTTCAGCTGGATCTTCAAGAAGTTCTCGGTGGAACATCCTAGCATTCTCCTCGTGACTGGCGTGAGCAGTAAAACTGGAAAGGGCGTGAAGGAGCTGAAGATGTCGCTTCGTTCCACGATCGACACGAGTCCGGCCATTCGCAATCAAGTGAACTCCATCGTCTATGAACGAGTCTTTCTCTTCGAGCAGATCATCCTGCGCGCCAAGGCTGCCAAAATGCCGCCCTTTTTGACGTGGTCAGAGTACCAGACGCTAGCACTTGGATGCATCGACGATCAGAGTCACCTCCTCGAGGCCACGAAGCTCCTCGCCAACCTTGGCTCCCTTGTATATCTCCCCTCCTCATCTCGAAAGAACTCTTGGATGGTTTCGATGGCGCAACTCTTCCCAGAAGACTACGAGAATGCGCCAACCTCAGCTGAGTTCGTAGTTCTCGATCCTCAATGGCTCGTCGACCTCTTCGCCACCATCCTCGGCACTTCCCCCAACTTCGTCCGCAATGGAATGATCCGATCTCAGGACTTGACGCAAATCTGGAAGGATCAAGCCAAGTACCCACCACACTTACACGCACAACTCATGATGATTCTCGAGTACTTCGATGTCGCCTTCGCCCTTGGCTCGAAACGCAAAGACTTCATAGAGACCAACCCCATCATCTCCGGACTACCTGCACCGAAACTGAGAGACATCTCAAGAACACAACAACAGACAGCAGCACAGCAGAGACAACAACGAGCAGCAGCGGCAGCAGCAATCTCCGTCAGTTCCACTGCCATCAGCAATGCCCCCACTCATCTGTTCCCATCCCTTCTCCCCACTGCAAAGCCTCAGCTTGACATTCTATGGCCATCATACGAGCACCGTTTCCAGGTGGACAGAATCTACACCTTTCCAAACTTCCTCCCTCTCGGCCTATTCTCTCGCTTCATGGTCCGTCTTCTCTCATATTTCCCCGCATTTTACTATTGGAGACAAGGAATTATCATCAGCGACGATACGAAGCGCGCCTATGCACTGTTAGAGGAGATTCCAAACCTGAAACAGGTCGTCATCACCGTTCGAGGTCCAGTGAACGCCGTCTCTCAGTTCCTGACTTCTGTCATGGATATTTGGGGAAAGCTCGTGGCGGATATGTATGATATCAGTTTCCAGATGACTACGACGTGTTATCATTGCACGGCGTCGCGAATCGACAATCCTCACATCTTCGAGTTGTCCATGTGTGAAGTTCTGGTCGTTAGTGGCGAACGCTTTACGATGTGTGGCCATGGTGGAGTAGTTCGTTTGGATCAATTGTGTCCCGATCTGTGTCTTGTGAACATCCGAGCGCTGGAGATCAATCCTGCCGAACTCCTGCCCTGGGGTAGTGATCCGGCGGATGGAGGTGTCGTTGGCGAGGGTGGTTTTGGAATTGTATACCGCAAGTCTTATAAAGGGAAGAAGGTGGCAGTGAAGAGGTTCAAGGAAATCGAGAAGAGAGGACTTCTCCCTGCCGAGTTGGCCAAGATCCACACCTCCTTCCGAAACGAGATCTGGCTCATGTCTGGAGTCACTCATCCCAACATCGTCCAACTGATCGGCTTCTCCTTGCGCAGAGAATCGATTATGGTCATGGAGTACATCTCAGGTGGAGACTTGTACGAAGCGCTCATCAGCAACAAGAAGTTGGATTGGCCTCTCCGCTGTCGAATCGCTCTTGACATCGCTCGAGGCATGGCTGCTCTTCACGCTCTCAACCCTCCGTTGTGCCATTCTGATTTGAAGTGTCCCAACTGCATGATTGTCGAATGGAGCGCCACTGCGCCGATCGTTTCGAAGGTTTCCGACTTTGGACTCTCATCAAGACTCTACGGAGACCAACTCACCAAAACACCCACGACCAACCCCTTCTGGACTGCCCCTGAGATTCTAGCACAACTTCCATTCGATACGAGCGCCGATGTGTACAGTTTTGGAGTCATCTTGTGGAACTTGCTCTCGAGGAAGGCGCTGTTCGAGGAGATGCTTCCCTGGACCGACGAAGTCAGCCGCGCTGTCCGCGCAGGCAAACGCCCTACCATCCCGAAGGAACCCGGTATGCCACCTGAGTATGAGGCACTCATCTGCAAGTGCTGGGACCACAAGCCAGCAAATAGACCGAGATTCGTCGACGTCTGTCTCGAGCTCGAGAACATGATCCAAACTCAGTGTCCGGAAATTTACCCCATCGTCGTCCAATCTCGAGCTGAAATGATATCTGCGAATCCAGAACATCAAGATTTCAAGTCAAGCCTCCTCCTTCACAGCAGCGGAATCGGAGGCAGCTTTGCTTTTGGCACTCGCGGCGGCTCTGGCTTTCTCACCAACGACTTTGGTCCGAGTACTTCTGCGTCCAGTTCTCTCTCTACGTCTAGTTCTCAATCCTCCTTCGTGCCACATGAGCTCATCCGCACCTCTACCATCACCAACACTTGGGTCCAATTGCCGACGGGGAAGATGGGCACTCACGGCAATAAGCAAGACCAACTCCCGCCTACTTACTACAACAACTCAAAGCTAGCCGATTATGGTACAATGCTCCTCAAGCAGCTCAGTTTGGGCAGTGTCATCTCGCGCATGACGGTAGTCGGACTTTCTCAGGTTTGGGCATACTCTCCCACCATGGGCCTCATCTACGTCATCAACTCTGTCAGCGGTCAATTCGTAAAGAGCTTCGTAGCCCCAAAGGATCTCTCGTGTCTGATCGAGGTCAATTT
>Ga0307375_10007056_pt1 | contig 10292 bp, 9 predicted proteins | sample TR1MG_FD_202531 | JGI IMG/M metagenome (GOLD analysis project Ga0307375, IMG submission 202531) | Soil microbial communities from Risofladan, Vaasa, Finland - TR-1 | ecosystem: Environmental > Terrestrial > Soil > Coastal area > Acid sulfate soil | place: Finland: Risofladan, Vaasa | collected...
GGATCAAGCGGAACAACAGCAATAGCTGGAGCTTTTATTCATACGCAATCTGTTTCATCTGATTCATGGACTGTAACTCACAATCTTGGTTATAAATATGTTAATGTTGAAGTAGTTCAAAGCGATGACGGAGGTTGGCAAGGTACTTGGGACCAACCAATGATTACATTTTTAAATACTACAACTTTACAGCTTGATTTTGTAGATCCTGTGACAGGATGGGCAGCTGTTACAAGTGGTGGTGGTCAAATTGGTCCGACTGGACCAATAGGCAGTGCTGACAATATTGGAAGTGGTGCAGATAATGCTGTTGCTAGATATGACGGAACTTCTGAAATTCAATATTCTGGAGTTTTACTTGACGATAATGATAATATCTATAGTATTAATACCTTATCAATTGATAATGCTTTAGCCTTTGATGCACGTTTGAATAATTCAACTTGGGAAAGTTTAGACGCCACGAGTTGTTTTGCTATTTATAAAATAGATGACACTTTAAAATTCCAATATGATAGCGGAGTTGCCGTAGATAGTACTGTTACATGGGAAACCGGTTTTGCAATGGATTCCTTTGGAGATACCAACTTCCAAGGAAATGAAGTAAAAGATATAAGCCTTCTGGGAATTTCCGATGTATCTGCGAATGATAAATTTGAAATTGTGTATAATTCAACAACAGAAAGTTTAGATTTTACTTTTGTGGGGTAAACTATGAGTATAGTAGGGTGGTGGAAATTCAATGAAGCTTCTGGAGCAGTAGCTTACGATAGTTCTATTAGTTCGAATAATGGGACTCTTGTAAATACTCCAACAAGAGTTGCTGGAATTCTTGGAAACGCATTAAGTTTTGATGCAGCATCCTCTGAGCATGTATCTTTTCCTTCTGATATTTATAGAACTCTACCATCATTTACATGGACTTGTTGGATAAAAACATCAGGATTGGGATCGGGTCAAGTTTCAAATGGTATAGGTTCTATTACTTATTTCCCTATATTTTATGCTAGTTCAAATGGATCATTAACTTTTGCATTATTATCTGGCACTACTTATTATTATTGTACCACATCAGGTGTAAATGTTAACGATAGTAAATGGCATTTTTGTTGTTTTATGTGGGATGGATCTTTGATGAAAACATTTGTCGATGGTGTTTTAAAAGGCAGTGCAACTGGATATCAAGATTGGCAATATACAAATTCTGGGTATATTGGTAGAGAACCAAATGATTCAAATAGACATTTTAATGGTATAATAGATGATGTTAGATTATATGACAATGTTTTATCACAAAAAGAAGTAACAGAATTATCTAAAGCAAAAATTTTGCATTATAAAATGGATAATTTCCAAGAACCAACTACCAATGTCGTAACTAATACAAACTTGGATACTGGTTGGTCAAAAGAATATTGTACTGGAATACTATGGGATGACATTGATCCTCCGTATGGCATAGATTCACCAGTTGTAAGTTTTTATGATACTGATACGAATCAAAATGCTTATTGGTATTCATATGGTGATTATGCACCACAAGTAGCAAATACAACATATCAAGTATCTTTATACGTTAAAACCAACGATTCCAATTTTCGGGTTGCGTCTTATACTGCTGACAACGTCGAATCTGGTAGAGTATGGAGTCCCTATATAACAGTACCTAATGATGGGCAATGGCATAGAGTTGTTTGGGATTCGTTTCTTAATCCTGTTGGAAGTGCATCTGATTCTTTATCATTTCATTTTAATTTTGGAAATGTTCAAGGAGAAACTCAACGTACATGGTTTTGTGCACCACAAATGGAAGCCAAAGATCATGTAACTCCTTTTGTTATTGGTTCACGCCAGGGTACTGTGGAGGATTGTGCTGGTTATAATAGTGCTACTTTAACAGAAGCAGCAACACCAGAATGGACAAGTAATTGTAAAATTGGAAAGGGATGCTACAGTTTTACTAATCCTGGTTATATGTATATACCAACATCGTATGGCAATCCAACAAACCAAACTACAGTAGTAGCATGGTTTAAAAGGTTAGGAGTTCCAGGTACTAATTATCATATAATTACTGGTCCTGCTAATATTGAAATATCTGTTCCTGAACCAGGGGGTCAACTAAGAACTGGTGTTACTACAAGTGTATCAGGAAGAGTTGTAAGTAATGCAGGTCCAGCTATTTTATTAGATGGCGAGTGGCATCATGTGGCAGTTGTTTATGATGGGACAAACAAAAAATCATATTTAGACGGAGCTTGGGTGGATGATGATCCATGCACTGGAGATCTTTCTGGTATAGTTACTGAAATTGGAAGATTTGCTAGTTCAACGTATGGTGCTAATGCTCTTATAGACGATGTAAGAATATACGGAACAGCTTTATCAGACGATGAAATAAAAGAATTGTATGAAGTAAGAGCAAGTATTGATCAATTTGGTGGATTTTATGCAAATCAAATAACAGAAACAAAATATAAAAGTTCTAAACTGATTGATTATTATGCTGATTGGACTGTTGATACAACTGGTAGTCAAGGGAATTTTACTCGAAATGGAGATGATGAAGAAAATTCTATAATAAGTGCACCCGACCCTTTTGGTAAAGAAGATGTAAAAATATGGAAATGTACCCCCGGTGCTGTCAGTGATGCCGATGGCGGATGGAACCATGATTTTACATGTGATGATAAAAAAAGATATAGAATGTCAGTCTTTATTAAACGTAATAATTCTGCTGGAACGACATATTTAGGTTGTTATTCATGTAAAACATTAGCAGGTGCTACAGATTCAAATCCGTATTTTCATGCTAACGATCCACCATCATATGGTGATTGGTACTTATGGGTTGGTTTATTACACCCATCTGATTATACTGGAGGTGATACGGGAGTTTCTGGTGTATATAATATGGATGGTACCAGAGTAGTCGAGGGTACTGAATTTAAAATGACAGCAGACGAATTAACTCAAAGGCATAGATCTTATCTGTATTATTGTACAGATATAACTACTAGACAATATTTTGCGTATCCAAGGGTTGATGTAGTAGATGGAAACGAACCTACAATTATGGATTTAGTTAATGGACTTGATTCCCGTCTGTATGATGATTTAGCAGATATGGTAACAACTAATGATTATCCTTTAAGAATAAAAGAAACTAATGAAGTTGTTTCAGATGGAACATCTTCTACAACTATATCATCGTCAGGAGTTGATATATCATTAATAGATGAAGTTGGACCTACATTCGGTTTAGTTGCTTGGTGGAACTTTAATGAAGGGTCTGGATTAATTGCTTATGATGTAAGCGGAAATGCAAATAACGGGACACTTGCTAATTCTCCGACTTGGGTTGGGGGTATTAATGGGTGGGCATTGAATTTTGGAGGTTCAGAAGCTTCTGTATCAATTCCAAACAGCTCACTTTTTGATTTTGGTACTGGTGATTTTTCTTTTAGTTCATGGGTAAAACCATCAAGCGTAACTACTCTCAATACCATTGCTGAAATAGGTTTATATACTGCTGGAATTCTGATTCGCCCCAATGGTGGATATTTACAGGTTTATATACAAAGTACTGGATATACAAGTCAATTTCCATTTAGTATGGTTGCAGGCAATTGGTATCATGTGATAGTTTTAAGGGATAATTCAAGTCTAAAAGTTTTTATTAATACTATACAATCTGGTACTAGTCCTACTTCCACAGATAATATAGCTGTTAATTCTGTAGGATATATCGGAAGATCATCTCATACTACCGCCCAAAACTTTCTTGGTATAATAGATGATGTACGAATATATAATAGAGCATTATCAGTAGCAGAAATAGAGCAATTATATGAAATAGAATTAAGTAATAAAGTAAAATTATATAAGGACGGTGTGGTTTATACAAAAGGTATAAATGAATTACTATAAACGGGGAGTATTATAAATGGCAGAGTTAGGTCCTACTGAGGTAAATGGTTCTCTTGCTGTGAATCGTATGATCACTAAACCATTACAGCCATCATTTAATGTTTATCTAACATCGAGTCAATACTTCGTATTAGCGAACACGGTTTATACGCTAAAACCCTACACAGTGAAATTTGATATAGGAAGTAACTTCAATACAACTACAGGAAAATTCATTGCACCAATTGCTGGCAAGTACCAATTCAGTGCCAACATAGAATTTAGATCATTACAAACCAATGCTACCTACTATTGGGCATGGATAAAAACTACAAAACCAACAAACTGCTTACAAATACTCGATCCAACAAAATTCTCAACAACCATAAATTATCGTGGTTTTAATTTTTCAATTTTAGCTGATATGGATGTTGGTGATGAAGCATGGATCGATGTTTATCAAGCAGCAGGAACAGCAAATACGGCATTTATAACTGGGACTAATCCAGTCTATAACAGTTTCACAGGTTTTTTAGCTTGTTAATAATTAACAAATATAAAGGAGTTTAGTGTAAATGGCAAAATTGGGCGACACAACAGTTAATGGATCTCTTGATGTAAAGGGTATTGTTACTAATCCAACGCAGCCAGCATTTTGTGCTGCACTTGCATCAAATGTGACTATAACAGCACTGACCACTTTTTTTACACTAGCTCCATGGACAGAGAGATTTGATCTTGGTGGTGACTTTAATGCAACGACAGGAATATTCACTGCACCAGTCACAGGTAAGTACCAATTTAATGCCAACGTGGATATGAGAAACTTGTTAATCACTTCCACATACTATTGGATAAGGATACGTACTTCAAATGGAGAATATGGTAATCTAATGGCCCCAAGATACACAGCAGACTTAACTTATCGTGGATGTCCTGTATCTGCTTTAACTGATCTGATTGCTGGCCAAACAGCATGGGTTGCTATTTATCAATATAGTGGGACGACAAATACGACACTCGCAAATGGGAACGGTAATACTTACTATACTAGTTTCTCAGGGTTTTTAGCCTGTTAAATATAAAGGAGTTTAATATAAATGGCAAAGTTAGGTGATACGACAGTATATGGTTCTGTGGATGCACATGGTATTGTTACAAGACCAAAACAACCATCATTTTGTGCTTACCTAACAGCGAATCAAACCATAGTAGCGTTAAGCACGTGGTATACTATAACTGGATGGACAGAAATATTCAATACAGGCAATCATTTTAATCTAACGACAGGAATTTTCACTGCGCCAGTTACAGGTAAGTATCAATTAAGTACTAACGTTGATTTAAGAGCATTAGATTCCGCTGCTGGATATTATTGGATAAGACTGATGACCTCAAATTCAACATACGGCTGCCTATTAGATCCAAACTTTACAGCAGATTGCAACTATCGCCCATTCTCTATATCCATTTTAGCTGATATGGATGCTGGTGATGAAGCATATGTTTATATGTATCAAAGTGGTGGTACTGCAAATCAGACTCGGGCGAACTCATTATATACCACTTTCTCGGGATTTTTAGTTTGCTAACCATGAAGATATTGATGTTTAGCTGATGCTTATAATCCTATATGAACTAAAACCACAGATTGTAATTGACAACGATATGTAAAACAAGAAAGGCGAACTATATGAAAACATGTTGTATCCATTTATTGAACGTAGGGAACTTTTTTCCTGAATTAACAGAGTTAACATTGCCGACGATAGAAGCATTTGCAAAAAGGATAAAGTCTAAAGTTAACATAATAACTAAAAGAAAATTTCCAGATTCAAATGTCCTAACAGAAAAACTACAAGTATATAAAGACGGTCAAGATTATGATCAAAATATGCTTATAGATCTTGATGTTTTAGTACATCCATATTGTTATAACCCTTTTGATAAAAATATTCCAGTTGATCATGTTGCATTTAAGGATAATTATTACGCAAACTTAAAATTTAAAAGTGACAAGTTCTTTGAGAATGACCCCCGAAATGTTGGAGTTTCTACTTGTTGTGTGTTTTCAACAAGGCAAACACATAAATTTTGGGAACCAATAGAGGATCTAACTTTAGAACAAATAAATGATAACATATTGCAGGATAGGAAGATCATTGATGAATATACATTGGGTAGGAATTTAGCTAAATATCATATACCATATATAGCACCATATCCAATTCAGCAATATAATTTAATGCTCCATTTAGGAGTTTATGAAGAAGACAAAAATAAAATAGTAGATAATGCAAAGCTATGGTATAAAACATTTTGGAAATAGGAGTATCAATATGCCTTTAAATTATAGACGTGGTGGAGTCACATACACAATAAATCTATATGATAGTACTAATTTGTCTTGGGAATCCTCAATACAGTTAAGACAGAGTGGTTCTACAAAATACGCTCAACTGGATACTAATACTTCTCATGAAAATGCGTCACATATGAGAGTTAGAAAAGATGGCACTACATATGCTGTTTTAAGCTCACAAACTGATGAGCAGGCACTATGGGTTTGGGGTAACCTGTTCGATCTATTTGGAGGAACACCACCCCGTGAATCATCTCCGGTTCAATATGGTAGTGATATTGATTGGTTGAATATCTCTGTTGGTTCTGATATATCTGGATCTTTTAGAGTTGCTACAAAAACTGATGGATCACTATGGACTACAGGAGCCAATGCAACTGGTCAACTTGGACAAGGAGATAATGTTAATAGATCAAGTTTAGAACAAGTTGGATCTCCGAATAACTGGGAAAAAGTATCAGCAGGAAACAAACACACAACCGCTATTAAAACAGATGGAACTCTATGGGCATGGGGAGCCGGAACTTTTGGAATGTTAGGTCAAGGAGATCTAGTTAATAGATCATCTCCTACTCAAATTGGAGCTTTAACAAATTGGAGTAAAACTGCAACAACTGGCATTTCTACCGTAGCAATCAAAACCGATGGAACATTATGGTCATGGGGATATAATGGTACTGGTATCTTAGGTCATGGAGATACAATTTGGAGATCATCTCCAGTTCAAGTTGGTTCTGACACAAACTGGTCAAAAATATCACCTGGTTTCGATTCACATATGATCGCTATAAGAAGTAATGGAACACTTTGGAGCTGGGGCACTAATAGTATTGGTCAACTTGGTCAGGGAGATTTAGCTTACTATTCATCTCCAACACAGATTGGAGCGTTGACTACATGGGCAGAGTGTTCTGGAGCTTACAATGCTGCATATGCAATTAAATCTGATGGAACTTTGTGGGCATGGGGACAAGGAAGCTATGGAGAGTTAGGTCAAGGAGCAGATAAAACTCACTATTCGTCTCCAGTTCAAGTTGGTATTGATACAGATTGGGCTAAAGTACAAGGAAACGGATATAATTTATTTGCTATAAAGACTGATGGAACATTATGGTCATGTGGAATCAATGGCAATGGTGAATTAGCTTTAGGGGACACTGACCGTAGATCATCCCCAACACAGGTTGGTAGTGATACTAACTGGCTTACATTAGCTACAGGACAGTTTGGACAAGGTTGTACAAGAACATAAGGGAGTAATAAATTATGCCATTAAATTATAGACGAAGCGGAATCACATATCAAATAAATTTATATGACAGTACTAATGTAACTTGGGGAGCTTCATTTCCGGTGAGACAGGGCGGTGTAACTAAATACGCTCAACTAGATACGAATATTTCTCATGATAATGCGTCATATATGAGAGTTAGAAAAGATGGTACAACACATGCTGTATTAACTACTCAAACACAAGAGCAATATCTCTGGGTGTGGGGAGCAATTACTGATTATGTAGGAAGTTATACTTTAATATCGTCACCAGTTCAAATTGGAAGCGACTATGATTGGGCATTTGTTACTTCGGGTAGTGAAATTAGTGGTCCAACTGAAGGATCTCTTAAAACAAACCAAACACTATGGATGACTGGAGAAAATCAGGATGGGCAACTTGGTCTTGGGGATAGAGTAGATAGAAGTTACTTGACACAAGTTGGTTCAGATACTGATTGGGAACAACTACAAGTTGGAAGTGAATTTTCTTTTGCCAAAAGAACAGATGGGTCAATATGGTCTTGGGGATTTGCTACATATGGTCAATGCGGTCGAGAAGATAAAATTAGTAGATCATCTCCAACTCAAATTGGTTCGGATACTGATTGGAATATAATTGAAGCTGGTGGCAGTTGGTCTCTAGCTATAAAAACGGATGGAAGTTTGTGGGGATGGGGGGTAAATAATGGTGGTACTTTGGGTCTCGGTGATACAATTTGGAGATCATCTCCAGTTCAAATTGGAGGAGATATAGATTGGTCTCAAGTGTCTAGTGCAGCAGGGGGCGGATCGGCAGCTATTAGAACTGACGGAACTCTTTGGACATGGGGATTTAATAACATTGGTCAACTTGCTCAAGGAGATGCTGTTTATAGATCATCTCCGACTCAAGTAGGAGGTGATACAGATTGGTCTCTCATACACGCCGTTGGTAATCAGGTATATGCCATGAAAAACAACGGAAGTATATGGGGATGGGGTCAAGGCAGCTATGGCCAATTGGCTCAAGGAAATCTTGTTCATAAATCATCGCCAGTTCAAATGGGGTCAGATACCGACTGGGTTACTATAAGAGGTTTTAGTAATTGGTGGTTGGCTATAAAGAGCAACGGAACTTTATGGGGATGTGGGCGTGGAGACAGTGGAGAATTGGCTCAAGGAGACAGTGGAGTTTCTGCTCGTAGATCATCACCAGTTCAAATTGGTTCAGATACTAATTGGGCATTTCCAAAAGCCGGAGAGTATGGCGCAACAGCATGTATAAGATATGCTTAAAACGGAATAAGAAAGGAACAAACAATGAGTGAAGTGAATGAAGTAGTACAGAGATCAGATGAATTGGCGCGTATATTTTTTGAGAATAAGGTATTCGATTTAGCAGTGAAACAGTCAGAGATTACTTTGGTATTAGATCCATTGAATCCAAGCTTGTTTTTCAATGCAGCAAGATGTCATTATTATAATTTTAACTATGACAAAGCAATTGAATACATAAGAGTTGCTTTGATGTTAGATCCAAATAACGAAAATTCTAAAAGGGAATTATCATTATATTTAGCATGGATAGGTAAGAATGATGAATCAGTTGAGATATTAAAATCATTACCACAGGATCAACGAACAAAATTTAATCTTGGTTGGTATGAACTAAGGAAAGGCAATATAAAAGAAGGATTCGAACTATTGGAGTGTGGTAGAAATATTAACTGTTGGGGAGCAAATCTTCAATTTCCATTAAAGAAATGGAATAAAACTAATATCGCAGGTAAAAAACTACTGGTAGTTAATGATGGTGGAGCTGGAGATGAAATTATATTCTCTCGTTTTCTAAAAGGTCTTACAAGTATAGGAGCTGAAGTAACTGTTAAACCATCAAAAGAATTAAAATCTATATTTGAAAGATTTGAATATATACAAGTAGTCGAAGAAATTGATTATGATGATTATGACTATTGGATTCCTTCAATGAGTTTACCATTTGCCATGGGTGTTAGAGCTATATCAGGAAAACCATATCTAACACCAGATCAAAAGTATGTTGATAAGTGGTCACAGATAATAGACAGTGATAAATTAAAAATAGGAATCAGGTGGGAAGGTGGAGACCTGTATGAGTATCATCAAAGAAGAACTCTTCCTGTTAACTATTTAGTATCTAAGCTAAAATATAGTGGAGAGTTATATTCTCTTCAAAAAAGTAGCAAAGATGATTGCCCAGATGGTGTCATTAATCTTGAAGAGAAATTAGAGTCTTGGGAAGATACAATCGCAGTCATTTCATTGATGGATACAATAGTGACAAGTTGCACAGCTACAGCACATATAGCTGGAGCTTTGGGAAAAAAGACAATTGTTATAGTTCCAATACTATCATACTTTACTTGGGCTGTACCTGGATCAAAAACTGATTGGTATGATAGTGTGTATATTATAAGGCAAACGAATCCCTATGATTGGGATGAGCCTATAAAAGAATTAAAAAAAATAATGGAGGATTATTAAAATGGATATTCATAACCCACAAGCAGTCGGAAATTTAACATTAGATGAGCCATTAGCAACTACTGATGTTGATGCAGTAAATTTATCAGCATCTGAGAGATTAGTCATTCCGTTAGATGAGCCAACATCTCTTGTCAATGGTTGTATTTGGTTAACATAAGAATAATAAAGTTGTTAATTCATAACTTGGTCTCAATTGAGACGGATTTTTTATAAATCGGAGGTAAGAACATGGCGAAATTTA
>Ga0307375_10007057_pt1 | contig 10292 bp, 9 predicted proteins | sample TR1MG_FD_202531 | JGI IMG/M metagenome (GOLD analysis project Ga0307375, IMG submission 202531) | Soil microbial communities from Risofladan, Vaasa, Finland - TR-1 | ecosystem: Environmental > Terrestrial > Soil > Coastal area > Acid sulfate soil | place: Finland: Risofladan, Vaasa | collected...
GCCTTGCCGGAACTACCGCTCGTACCACAACCTTGGTGCTCTGCCTTTTGCTGCATGATCTCTTCCAGATCCACCCCGTTATTGGGTGTGCTAATACTGGAAAGAGAAATTATTTGGGATGCCATGGGCGTAATCCTCCATACGGATCTTCAGTGAACGATGGAAAACCGCGCGCCTCATGGATGTATCGGCTTGCTCCTAAGAAGCTGACGCTTGCATTACCTATAGCAAAAGTAATGCCAACGTATAGAATGTTTATTTTTCAATATGTTATGATAATTCATCCGGTGCTTTGTCGGTAATATTACGTGTGTTTCCAGCACTGCGGCGAAAATTGTCGAAAACCGGACAAACGGGAAGGGGTAAAAATAGTACGGCAGGCGCGAAGTTAGAGTTTTTTAACTTCCACGCCATGTTTGTTGAGGGCATAACCGAGTTTACGGGTGGTCGTCCCCAACAAACGGGCGGCTTTGGCTTGTACCCAGCCACAACGGTCCATAGCCTGGACTAGGCGGTCCCTTTCTGACAAAGGTGCCGCACTCTCCTCATCGTTAGCGATCAACGCAGCCACCACGTGCCGCGCAGGCTCGGGCACGACGGGAGGCGATGTATTACTACTGCCTGACACCTTCATGGTGATGATGGGATGGCTCCCTTCCAGCGGTCGCAAGGCCATGGAGAGGCACTGATTGCGCTGACAGGGCACGTCGAGATTGCGGATGATATCACCGCGCATCATGGTGGCGGTGCGTTCGACGCAGTTTTCCAGTTCCCGCACATTGCCTGGCCAATAGCAGGACACCATGGTTTGCAAGGCTTCCGGGGTGAGGGTCAGCTTGCGTTGGTTGTCGGCGTTGTGACGGGCGAGGAAATGTTCGATCAGGGCGGGGATATCCTCACGACGTTCCCGCAGTGGGGGCAGAAAGATACTGACGACATTGATCCGGTAGTATAGATCGGCGCGGAACTCGCCCTTGCTCACCGCCTCTTCGAGATTGCGATTGGTGGCAGTGATAATGCGCACATCGACCCGCCGGGTCTGGGTGCCGCCCACCCGCTCGAATTCGCGCTCCTGCAACACCCGTAAGAGCTTGGCCTGAAAAGCCGGAGAGATATCCCCGATCTCGTCGAGGAACAGGGTGCCGCCGTCCGCCAGTTCAAAACGCCCTTTGCGCTCCTGAGTGGCTCCAGTAAACGCACCGCGCTCATGTCCGAAGAGTTCAGATTCGAGAATACTTTCGGGGAGCGCCGCGCAATTGAGCGAAACAAAGGCTTTGTCGCGACGGGGGCTGAGATAGTGAATGGCACGGGCGATGACTTCCTTGCCGGTACCCGACTCACCGCGCAGCAACACGGTCGCCTTGCCCGGCGCCGCCTGGTGCACGTCAGAAAACACCGCCTGCATGGCCCGGCTGTTACCGATGACATTTTTGATGCTGTAGCGTTTCTGTAACTCCTTCTGCAGGCGATGCTTTTCCTGCAAAAGACGGTTTCGTTCCGCCGATATACCCTGATGCAGGTTAACGGTCTGTCCTACCAGATTGGCGATCATCTGCAACAAGCGCACATCAGAACGGAAACTTACGCCCTTGTGTCGCTCACTGCGATAGATGGCGAGCACGCCGATACACTCATACCCCACCTTAATCGGCACCCCTACAAAGGCATGCAAGCGCTGACTGATCTCCGGTTCAAAGGCGCGGTGCAGAAAAGCCGGTTCCTGAGAGACATCAGGAATCACTATCGGCATGCCGGCACGCATAATCTTGCCTATCATTCCTTCCCCTAACCGATAACGCCCCCGTTCTATTTCCGCAACGGACAATCCTGTGGCAGCGATTACCCCCACTATTTCCTCATTCATGCGCAATACAATCATGGACGGTGAGATATGCAGATGACTTTCCAGGGTCTTCAGAACATCGTTCAGGGTGTGTTCGAGATCCATGGAGGAGCTGAGCACCTTACTCACCTCGTAGATGGTCGTCAGCTCCTGAAAATGGTTGGGGGTTACGTGATCTTTCATGATAAGGCCCTCTTCTCTACAGCGCTCAGGAGGCGTTGGGGTGGGATGAGGCGGCTGGGGTTTTGCTGAGCCTGTGCGCCTGCCTGACGCTTGGGCAAGGCACGGAACGCCGACAATGGTCGGTACCAACGCCAGCGACTTCAGCATACACGTCAAGAGATGTGGACGTCCACAGGCGCAATTGATCCTCAGAAAAACCGGCGGTTTTGGCGCCCGCCGCTTCCATGAGCGGGCGCCGAATGAGGAGTGGGTCGGACAGCATCGCGGCGAGTGCCCCGGCTTCCGTAAACGCCTCCGGAACGATCTCTCCCGACTTTATCCGCGGCGACGCCGGGTTGAACCACTCTGCCACGGGTCGATCCGCAAAATAGGGGCGCAAAGTTGCCGCCGTCCAGGCGGTCTTCAATAAGTCATGCACTTCCAGCACACAGCCGGCGGCCGTCAACAGTGCTTTCTGCCGCGCATTATTGGCACAGCCTGGTTTTTCGTAAAATAAGACACGCAGCGGTATGCTGGCCGACAACTGCGCGTGATCCGTCCGCTCATCCCAGGCCAGAAGCTGATCCACCTGCGCCGCGATTTCTTTCTGAAGCGCGGGATCCAGACGCTGCAACCAGGCACCGGGAAGCCCGTAAGTCCCGTACAGGGCTCCCGCCAGCATTCCCGCAAGGGCGCCCGTGGTGTCCGCATCCCCACCCTGATTTACCACCGTAATCAGGCAGTCTTTATAATTATCGGTATGGAACAGCGTATGCAGGACGGCGCGCACCGTATCCACAATATAGGGCGTAGGTGCCTGGGGAATTTCTTTGAAATCGAATTCCGGGTACTGTGCAACCAGTGTATCCGCCAGACGCCGCACGGCTGCAATACCGTCACCGCGCAGCGCGCAGCGCAACATCTCCCCCAGCGTCAGGGTGGCGATATCCGACAGCGGGTGATGGTGGGTCAGATGCGCCTGTTCTACACTGATTTGCCGGAAGGACGCGGGGGCGTTCAGGGTGGCCAGCACCACGGGGAGATTGCGTACGCACGCACCATTACCGGCATCCCATTCCGCCGGTTCGGCGGCGGTAGTGCCGTTGAGCATAAAGCGCCGGATTCCCCGGCGGCAGGTATTGCCCACATCCACGGGATGGCCGCGCAACCACTGCACCATCCCCTCGCCAAAGCGGGTAATGGACCATTGTTCATCGGCCAGAATGCTCCGCCCCAACACCAAACACATCTGGGTATCGTCGGTCACCTGTCCGGGCTGCAAATGCAGCCAGCCGCCACCGATCATATTGCGATGGACGCCATATTCCTCCCGAATTTCCGTGGGACTCATGAACTCCACTGTCGCGCCCAGGGCATCCCCGATCGCCAATCCCAGATAGGCACCTAACGCCCTCTCCCGCAAGTCGTAGCCCATTTCTCGTCCTCAGTAATAGTACATGTGTGCCGTGTATTCACCGCCGATCACCAGATACTCACTCTCCGCCTGAAGTGCGCGACAGGGCAGCAAGCCCTTGAAAAAGAGCAGCTTTACCAAAGGTACTTCCACCTCCAGTATGCAATCGCCGAATGCGCTGGCCACATCCCGATCACTGCTGAAGGACACCAGATTGTTCAGCCGGATCACCCCCTGCCGCGCCCCGGCTTTCCAGAGAATAGGATGTTCCGCAAAATCATTGGTTCCCCGGAACAAGCGCAAGTGCCGTTGGCCCGCTGCCAGAAAACGCCGCGCCGACCATTGTGCGAATTCAAACAACAGGTCAAGCTGCAACCAGATCGCATTATTATCAAATCGCCCTGACATTTTGTCGGTCATGTACTGAATCCAGGCGGCGTCACCCACACGGCCGATCACCTGCCGGTGAAAATTCGGCGCGATCCCGAACCGGCTCTCCACCCAGCCCTTCATAACCGCACCTTCCGGCGAATTGCTGTCATATCCCCAACCTTTGAGCAGGCGTAAGTAGCTGGCTCTGAAGCGTCGGCCCTTTGTCCGGTCATGCCCGCCAGCAAAAATCTCTTCCATGTACGCCTGGAAGACCTGTCCCGCCTCGCACTGTTCTCGCACCAGAGACAATTTCTGGAAAAGCGCGGGGTGCCCATCGCGCACCCCGGCGATATGTAGCGGCATCGGGAACGCATGAAATTCAGCACTGATCAACAGCCCGGACGGAATCCCGGTCAGATTGCTGCCGGGATTAGCGGCCGGTGAACGGGCGGGGCGCTGCTCCCCCAGGGAGTTCTCTACCAACAAAGACGTCCTTGATCCGGCTAATTCTGCAACACGGCAGCCACCTTGGCGCGGACATCCTCAAGCCGCAGCGGCTTATGTAGCAACACGAATCCCTTACTGATGGCGGGTTGGCTTAGGGCCGACCGCGCTTCCCCGACCACGAGCATCAGTCGTGCCTTGGGAAATTGTTCACTCACCGTTTCCACATTCAGCTGGCCTTCACCCAGCAGCGCCTCGCCAAGAATGATCAGGTCTGGCGGCCAATCCTGAGCTTTGGCGAGAGCAGCTTGGAGACTGGCGATTTCGTGGGTTTCATATTCATCATGAAGCATGAATTGCACCGCCATACGCCCAATCTCATCCGTATCCAGCACAAAAATGCGCCGATTACCCACCGCGAGATCACAATCCACACCGATCTGCATATCGTCCTCCCAAAATTGAGCAAGCCTTTTTGCTTGAATGGAAAATTAAAGCAGTATTTATGCCATATATTTCCACTTACGCCTTCAGCACCCGAATATCCGCCTGGCAGAGCCAAAAAATATGATCATCTTCCAGATAAGGCACTAAGCCATTCAAACAAAAGTGAATTTGTTAAAGCTTATGGAGGCTGCCCCGACGATCCAATAGCAGTACTAGGCATGACGCAAGCGCGTCAACGCTGTGTGCTTCCTGACATAGAAGGTGCGTTTTGTAGGTTTTCAAACAGCCCGCATGAGACCCCACAGAAAGCATTATTTTACATATAAAATAATGTGTTATGTAGATGCTTTCAGGCCTGGCACGGCACTTGCAACGGTCTGGATGGAAAGCGACTCTTCCCAGCTTTTGGGGGCTTCCACCTGACAAATTTAGGTCATTTTTGAAACAGGAGACATGACAATGAGTAAATTAAGGCAAATCGCCTTTTATGGTAAGGGAGGCATTGGTAAGTCCACCACCTCCCAAAACACTTTGGCGGCTCTATCGGAAATGGGCCAAAAGATTCTCATCGTTGGCTGCGATCCGAAGGCTGACTCCACCCGTTTGATTCTGCATTCCAAGGCACAGGACACCGTACTGAGCCTCGCCGCGGAAGCTGGCAGTGTGGAAGACCTGGAACTGGAAGATGTCATGAAAGTCGGGTACCGCGACATCCGCTGCGTAGAGTCCGGTGGTCCTGAGCCGGGTGTTGGTTGCGCGGGTCGTGGCGTGATCACCTCCATTAACTTCCTGGAAGAGAATGGGGCCTATGACGGTGCCGACTATGTCTCCTACGACGTATTGGGCGACGTGGTGTGTGGTGGCTTCGCGATGCCTATCCGCGAAAACAAGGCGCAGGAAATCTATATCGTCATGTCCGGCGAAATGATGGCCATGTATGCCGCTAACAACATCTCCAAGGGCGTGCTCAAGTATGCCAATTCGGGCGGCGTGCGCTTGGGTGGGCTGATCTGTAACGAGCGTCAGACCGACAAGGAACTGGAACTGGCGGATGCGCTGGCCGGCAAACTGGGCACCAGGCTCATTCACTTCATACCCCGCGATAACATTGTGCAGCATGCGGAACTGCGGCGGATGACGGTGCTGGAATATGCACCGGAATCCAAGCAGGCCGAGGAATATCGTCAGTTGGCGCAGAAAATCCATGCCAATGCCGGTAACGGCACGATCCCAACCCCGATCACCATGGACGAGTTGGAAGACATGCTCATGGAGTTCGGCATCATGCAGAAGGAAGATGCCAGCCTGATCGGCAAATCAGCCGCCGAGCTGGCTGCAGCAGTCTGAGTACCCGAGGGCACCCGACCGTATGGGGCTGCCCTCACTTTTCCTAGCTATAAGGAGAGATATGATGAGCATTACCGCTGAAGAAACCAGGGAGCAGATGGTCGCGGAAACCAAAACGCGGAATCGTGCCCTGATTGATGAAGTACTGAAGGTCTATCCGGAGAAAACCGCCAAAAGACGCGCCAAACATTTAGGTGTGTATGAGGAGGGAAAATCGGATTGCGGGGTTAAATCGAATATCAAGTCGGTGCCCGGCGTTATGACCATTCGTGGTTGTGCCTATGCCGGCTCCAAGGGCGTGGTCTGGGGCCCGATCAAGGACATGATTCATATTTCCCACGGACCCGTCGGCTGCGGTCAGTATTCCTGGGCCTCACGCCGTAACTATTATATCGGTACTACGGGTGTGGATACCTTTGTCACGATGCAGTTCACTTCCGATTTCCAGGAAAAAGACATCGTTTTCGGCGGTGATAAGAAACTCGAAAAGATCATGGATGAAATCGAGGATCTCTTCCCTTTGAACCACGGTATTACCGTGCAATCGGAATGCCCCATCGGCCTGATCGGAGACGACATCGAAGCGGTATCCAAAAAGAAGTCGAAGGAATACGGTGGCAAAACCATTGTTCCGGTGCGTTGTGAGGGCTTCCGGGGGGTATCCCAATCGCTCGGCCACCATATCGCCAACGACAGTATCCGCGACTATGTCTTCGAAAAGCAGGGCGCAGAACCCAAGGCTTTCGAAAAGACCCCTTATGATGTCGCCATTATTGGTGACTATAACATCGGTGGTGATGCCTGGAGTTCGCGTATCCTTCTGGAAGAGATGGGTCTGCGGGTGATTGCCCAGTGGTCTGGTGACGGTTCTTTGGCTGAATTGGAGAACACCCCCATGGCCAAATTGAATGTCCTGCACTGCTATCGTTCAATGAACTACATCTCCCGCTATATGGAAGAAAAACATGGCGTGCCGTGGGTCGAGTACAACTTCTTCGGACCTTCCAAAATTGCCGAGTCCCTGCGGACGATCGCCGGTTATTTTGATGATCACATCAAGGAAGGCGCGGAACGAGTCATTGAGAAGTATAACCGCCTCACCGAGGAAGTGATCGCCAAATACCGGCCACGTCTGGATGGAAGAACGGTCATGCTTTTTGTCGGTGGCTTGCGTCCTCGGCATGTGATCGGCGCCTATGAGGATCTCGGCATGAATGTGGTCGGAACCGGTTATGAATTCGGGCATAACGACGACTACCAGCGGACCACCCATTATGTGAAAGACGGCACGCTGATTTATGACGATGTGACCGGCTACGAGTTTGAAAAGATGGTGGAAGCCATCCAACCTGATCTCGTGGGTTCCGGCATCAAGGAAAAGTATGTCTTCCAGAAAATGGGCGTACCTTTCCGGCAGATGCACTCCTGGGACTATTCCGGTCCTTATCACGGCTATGACGGCTTCGCCATCTTCGCCCGGGATATGGATATGGCCATCAACAACCCCGTGTGGAGTTTGACCAAAACGCCCTGGGAGTAAGCCCCGTGGGGGCGGCACCTGCCGCCCGCTTATCGGCGGATAACGGACCGCCCCAACGATCGAATGAGGAATAACGCCATGAGTCAGAACGCTGAAAAGGTGCTTGATCACTTCAACCTGTTCCGTGAACCGGAATACCAGGAGATGCTCAAGAACAAGAAGGAACAATTTGAGAATCCCGAGCCTGCCGACAAGCTCGTGCAGGTCCGTGAGTGGACAAAGACGTGGGAATATCGGGAAAAGAATTTTGCCCGTGAAGCCTTGACGGTAAATCCGGCCAAGGCCTGCCAACCCCTGGGTGCCGTGTTTGCGGCGGTGGGCTTTGAGAGCACCATGCCTTTTGTGCATGGATCGCAGGGTTGCGTCGCTTATTATCGCAGCCATCTGAGTCGGCATTTTAAGGAACCGACTTCCTGTGTGTCCTCTTCCATGACCGAGGATGCCGCAGTATTCGGCGGCCTCAACAACATGATTGACGGCCTCGCCAATACCTACGCCATGTACAAGCCCAAGATGATTGCCGTTTCCACCACCTGTATGGCGGAAGTGATCGGTGACGACCTGAACGCCTTCATCAAAACCTCCAAGGAAAAAGGCAGCGTACCAGAAGCGTATGACGTGCCTTTCGCCCATACTCCGGCCTTCGTCGGCAGCCATATCACCGGCTATGACAATGCTTTGAAGGGTATACTGGCCCATTTTTGGGACGGCAAGGCGGGTACCGTACCGGCACTCGTGCGCGAAGCCAACGAGAAGATCAACTTCATTGGCGGCTTTGATGGTTATACCGTCGGTAACACCCGTGAAGTGAAGCGCATCCTGGACCTCATGAATCTGGAATATACGATTCTGGCCGACACCAGCGATGTTTTTGATACGCCGAGCGACGGGAAATTCCGCATGTATGACGGCGGTACCACTTTGGAAGACACGGCCGCAGCCTTGAATGCCAAAGCCACTTTCTCCATGCAGGAATATTGCACGGAAAAGACTTTGCCTTTCATTGCGGAGCATGGTCAGGAAGTCGTTGCTCTGAATTGCCCCATCGGTGTATCGGGTACGGACAAATTCATTATGGAATTAGCCCGCGTCAGCGGCAAAGCGATTCCCGATGAACTGAAAAAAGAACGCGGACGCCTGGTAGACGCTATTGCGGATTCCACGGCACATATCCATGGCAAAAAATTCGCCATCTATGGCGATCCGGATCAGTGTCTCGGTCTGGCGGCCTTCCTGATGGAACTGGGCGGTGAACCCACCCATGTGCTGGCTACCAATGGAACCAAGCACTGGGCGGAAAAAGTGCAGGCGCTGTTCGATAGTTCTCCCTTCGGCAAGGATTGTCATGTCTATGCCGGCAAGGATCTCTGGCATATGCGCAGCCTGCTGTTCACCGAGCCGGTGGATTTCCTCTTCGGCAATACCTACGGAAAATATCTGGAACGCGATACCGGCACGCCCCTTATCCGTTATGGCTTCCCGATTTTCGATCGCCATCATCATCACCGTTACCCCATCTGGGGCTATCAGGGCGGTCTCAATATGCTGGTGCGCATATTGGATAAGATTTTTGATGAGATCGACAATAACAGCAATGTACCGAGCCAAAGCGACTACAGTTTCGACATTATTCGTTAATCGTTGAACCGACGAAGTTTTAGCTATTCGGCGGCGTGATTACGCCGCCGCTCTAAGGAGCAGTAACATGGCAGATGTCACTTTTACCTCTCCAAAAATGGCTAAAGATCTCACGGTTTATGCCACAGCGGGTGATTGTCACACCCTATTATCCGTAGCCAAGGCGCATAAGGTGCCGATTGAATTTGAATGCGAAAATGGTGAATGTGGGTCCTGCTCAATACAGGTGGTGGTGATGGTAGATACACCCATGGCTATTCACCTCACTGAAAAGGAAAAAACAGTTCTCCGGTTTTCTGGAAAAATCAGCAAAGAACAAATTGAAGACGCGGAGGTGAGGGACATGCCCCCACCATGGCGCCTGGCATGCCAGTACATCGTGCGCGATGAGGATATTCTGGTAAGGCTCTGAATTTTATTTCGTGAGGATAGAGCGATGGGAGAGGTGCAATTTATTTCACCGCGTATCGGAGGTGACTGGTCTATTTCCTGTCACAACCATCATCCCATCTCTCTCCTGAAGATGGCTCGGCTGTGGAATGTGCCGTTACCTGTCAGTTGCGGGAAAGGTGCTTGCAGGGTCTGCACCGTGAAGGTGGTGCCACAGGGGAAGCAACAGCAGTTGTCTCTGACGGCTTTTGAAAAGGAAACATTGCACGCCCTGGGCAAGCTCCCCGCCGTGCTGGCCGGTGAAGGCAAGAAACCGTGGATAGGCCCCTATTGGCGGCTGGCCTGCCAGTGCATAGTGGGAACCGGTGATCAATTCTTTGTCGCATTCTGACTTACCAGGAGGTGCTTTATGTTGCAGAACAAAATCCAGGAGGTTTTTAATGAGCCGGGATGCAGCAAGAACCAGAGCAAGTCCGACAAAGAGCGCAAGAAGGGCTGCACCAAGGCGCTGCAGCCGGGCGGTGCGGCCGGTGGTTGTGCTTTCGATGGGGCAAAAATTGCCCTGCAGCCCATTACCGACGTCGCCCACCTGGTCCACGGTCCCATCGCCTGTGAGGGCAACTCCTGGGATAACCGCGGTTCAAAATCGTCTGGTTCGCAACTGTATCGCACCGGCTTTACCACCGACATCAATG
>Ga0307375_10007059_pt1 | contig 10291 bp, 8 predicted proteins | sample TR1MG_FD_202531 | JGI IMG/M metagenome (GOLD analysis project Ga0307375, IMG submission 202531) | Soil microbial communities from Risofladan, Vaasa, Finland - TR-1 | ecosystem: Environmental > Terrestrial > Soil > Coastal area > Acid sulfate soil | place: Finland: Risofladan, Vaasa | collected...
GTTTTTTGCCAGGATAGTAATTCCACGCTCCCGTTCCAGATCGTTAGAATCTAGCACACGCTCGGCTACCTGCTGGTTGCTACGGAAAACGTGTGCTTGTTTGAGCAGACCATCCACCAGCGTTGTTTTGCCATGATCTACATGCGCAATGAGGGCAATATTACGCAGCTCGGTTCGTTGAACGAGCATTCGTACTACGCCTCCCTGTTGGGTTGAACATGTGTTGCTTACTAACTACATTCTACTACAAAGCTCAGAGTAAGCCATTGGCTCTCGAACTTGGCCAGTGAACTGCTCCCCTGACTTGTGATACTTGGCGGGCCGATTTCAGCGAGCATCAGAGCCGGTAGAATAACACTCTAGTATAGTGCTCATGTTCCGATAAGTCAAATTCCTCCTCTTGGATGGTCCGGTCGATCCGCTCGGCGTAGCCGTATGCCAGGCATCATCGCCCTCGGACGTCCGATGACTTCGATGTTTTGATGTGCCTGGGTGCATTGTGTGTGAGCAGTGGACGGTATGCCGAGAATTGTGTGATTTGTGGGAGGCTACATGGGACCCGTAGGGACACCAATGGGCACCAAATTCTGTCCGTTCGTGTCCCATCTCGATCCAGCCAGGATTCAGAGTGGCAGAAGGGGTTGCACGATGCTTTCCAGAGGCGAAGTGGCTGAACGATCAGTCGAGGGCCGCAGAAACGTGACCCGTTGCAGTTTTGCGGTTTTCGCCACCTGTGGTACAATTCCGTCTGCGAGTCTTTAGCCCTGCAAGGGTGGCGACCACGGCGGCATTGAAGGTCCCCCGGGGCGTTCGAGATGCTGGTGCCATTGCCCTCGTATGAGGTTCTCCTGGCAGGTTGAGGGCAGATTCCTTCCCAGGGCAGGAGCCCGCGAGATGGCGAAGACCAACCTGTCCCTCACCCTCCTGGCCATCGTGTTCTTCCTTTCCGCCTGCGGTCCCCGGCCGGTGGGCTCGCCCATCGCATTCTCCTCACGGTGTGAGGGCGATGGAGAGACCTACGTCATGAATGTCGAGGGGAGCGGGCAGATCAACCTCACCAACGATTCGTCCGCTGACTGGTTCCGTGCCTGCTCGCCGGACGGCACCCGCATCGCCTTCCCATCAGAGCGCGATGGCGACTGGGAGATCTACGTGATGAACGCCGACGGCAGCGGCGTCACCCGCTTGACGGAAGAACCCGTCGACGACGGAGGCCCAGAGTGGTGCCAGAGGTGAGAGGGACCTCGCTCTGGGGTTGCCAAGCCAGCTTGACTTCTGTCCCCAGTTGTGCTATAGTTCGGTCACTTCGCCTCTACTTCGATGATCGTCTGAGACACGCGCCTCGTCCTGGCTGCCGTTAGCCGCCGCCAACGCAGAGGAGGGGAGTCCATGAACGATCCATCGGTGGCAAGCATGCCTGAACCTACGAGAAGCAGCGTGCGAGCCCAGCTGCTCGACACTCTGAGACGGTATGCATCGGAAGGTAGTGGCGACCCCCTGTCTGTGGGGTGGCTCTTTCTGAGGGTGTGCCACACACTCGCCCAGGAAGGTGTCATTCCGTCCGGGCCTGACCGAGACCAGGCAGACGAGTTCGAGAGGCTTGAATACGCGTGCCACACTGACGGCTTCCCCGATTTCGCTGTATCCCCCGAGGTAGCGGACTATGTCTGGCAGCTGATCTGGGAGCTGTATCTCCAAGGGATCCTCGCTCCGACTCCAGGGTCACGGAAGGTGTCCAGCAAGACTCACGCGGAATCTGACCTGATTCCGATAGCCTTTCTGGTGGACCTCGATAGGGTGACGCTCACCCACTACGGAGTCAGTATACTCAGCGATACGACCAACCGAATCCAAGTTCACGATCGAGACGGATACCTCGGCAATTTCCAGAATGCGGACCCTCCGCCCGACGCCGAAATGATGCGGTACCTAGGCGAGTGTGTTAGTGTCTTCAGAGGAGGGCACTTCTTGGCCACAGTCGTGCTGCTGGGCATCGCCTCAGAACGGTTGATTGAAGTCTTGGCGGAGAGCCTGCGCGATGCACTCGGGGATCCGACGGGCAAGGAGTGGTTCGACAAGAGATACAGAAACAAGCGCGACATCTCAGCGCGGTTCAAAGCACTTTCGGCCAAGCTGATGGGTGAGTACGGTGATGAGTTGAATCGAGAGAAGCTCAAAGATGCCTTCAATGGTGTGGTGACGCTGACCTTCGAGCAGATCAGGAACGCTAGAAACGACATTGCGCATCCAAGCGGCCGTGAGTTCACGTGGAACGAGGTTAGCGGTCTGCTCCACAACTTCGTTCAGTACTTCATATACACCAACCGAATCATCGCATTCCTGCGGAGCAAGCAGAAGAATGGATAGGAAACTTCAGGCTTCACTGAACACATGGAGAGGGTCGCCATGTGCTTGACCGCGCGCTCTGATCGCAAGAAGGTCTCTGGTCAGTGCCCCTTGAGATGTTCGATATCGAGGTTCCCTTTTCTGCCATGGGATTGAGCTGAGGCGATAGAGTAGCAAGTGAATAGCGGTCGCTCTTCCTCGCAGCCGCGCGCCTCCTGCGTCCGGCGTAGCTACGGCAGTGGAAACAGACCGGGTCTTACGACTAGCTTGACAAGGGAGACTAGATGTGCTTAGCTGTTTATTGACGGTCAGCCCCGCCGCGTCGCCAGCACTGATGCGGCCGGCCTTCATGGGTCAGTCAGGGCGGAGCCAGTACGGCTTCCTCAGCGATGTAGGATCTCAGTCAGCCGTGAGCTACGCTTTGCACAACGGATCGAGCATGTGGGGCGACAGTGGCTCAGAATCCTTTCTTCGAACCCCAACACATCGGCCAATCCCTCTCATCGGGTCGCACGCTTCTGGTACGCTGTTGTCTGCCGTGCCTCAACTGACTTAGCATGACTACCATAGAGGCGGTGGAAGAAGGTGTGGTGTCTATGCCTCAGACGCGAGAGCTTGATCTCGACTCCCTGGTCACTGGGATACCTGCGATGACGCCGGCCTGTGCTGGATACTTCAAGGAAGCCTGCATGGTGTGCCTTGATAGTCAGGACCACTCAAGTGGCGTTGGCTTGTCCGTCGATTGGGGGGGAGACAACGAGGATCTCACGGTTCGCTGGCTTGACACTGTAGATAGTCAAACGAGAGCGGCTCATCGTGATCTGAGAAAGGCAACTGACCCTGCGGCGTGCGCTATTGCTCTGCTTCTTGTTCGTGAATTGACTGACTACACGGCGATTGAACAAGCTGTGATCGGGACTACAGTAGACTACTTCCTTGCTCGGCAGCCTTTGGATGACACACTGATGTTCAACTGCACTGCCCGATTGGAGGCCTCGGGTATTCTGAAGGAGAAGGGAAGCAATACTGTGGAAGCCAGAGTCAAAGAGAAACTTGCCCGACTCAAGCATGAGGGCCTTCCAGCTCTCATCGTAATTGTCGAGTTTGCCAACCCGAAGTCGAAGATGGTGCAATCGTGACTACCGTTCGAGAGCTCCACCAAGAAGCGATGCGATACGCCCAGGAGGCCCTGGTAGAACGGCACAGGGGTCATACCCGTCTTGCACAAGAACTGGCCCAACGAGCATACGGTCTTGAGACTGAGGCTATCGCTCTGGTTCCCCACGACAGTTCATCCGAACCTACGCTTTCAATCCTGTATCGGAGCGCCGCGTCCCTTGCCTACCAGTTTGACGATTACCGGACCGCGCAACAGCAGATAGTGAAGGGGCTTCTGGGAAGCCCACCGCCCGATATCGAGAATGAACTGAAGGATCTTCTCAGGACAATCGATTTCGAGCAGCACCTCCGAAGTAGAGGGGTTTTCCTCGAAGACGCCGAACTTGCACTCACCATGGAGGGAAAAGCTGTAGGAGTAGGTGTTGTCCTCTTGTCGGAACTCACACGACGTCTCGAGCAGACGGGAACAGTGATTGGTCGCACCACCTCGAGACTCATGGGCGGGGAGTATCAAAGAACCGGTCGGCCGCCCAAGGAGTATCGACTTTGGACCCCAGTCGTGTCTGCGCCGAGTGCTGGAAGCTTCACCATGTCCATTAAGCTTGGCACCCCCGACAGACATATTCAGACGCATTTGTGGGTTGAGCCCTCTGACGTCATTGATGAGATCGTCAAAGGCGTTGAGCTCGTCAGCGAGGGAAACGAAGAAGCACTCCGCGAGATGATCCAACATGAAGGCTATTATCGAAACTTCGTGGAATGGACCAAGGCCATGGCACCTGATGGTACGAACATAACCTTGGTCGGTTTTGCAAGTCGTTCAAGGGCCGCGAGCCTGACCAGGCCGCCGTCAGACATAACTGAGGTCATGCTTGAGACTGCAGAAAGGGCGGCTGAAGTCCAGGCCAAGAGGCTGGTGGTGCGGGGCGTTCTCGACTACGCCGACAGTCGCAGGGCAGTGAACGTGATTGGACTGAAGACGGAGGACGACAGGCGGTACACCATAGTGGTCGAGGAGGGCATGGATGATGTGGTAAGGTCAAACTATGGCGCCGAGGTCGTAGTCAGTGGCACCCTCTATCCCGAGGACAACCGGGTCATCCCGGACCAGATAGAGCCCGTGGCTGATTGACTGGTTGCGGAATAGCACTCAATGACGTGCGCCACCTCCTGCTCCCCCTCTGCGGTCGGGGACGCTGGCCGACTTGGCGCGGTTGAGCATCAGATGAGCGGGCTCGATGCCCATCACAATGCAGGGCCGCGCTGGATGCGAACCCCTGGAGCCAAGTCAACAGTCTGCCACCTCCGCCGCCCTCGCCCCCTCGTGATCCATGCCCGGCTCTGGCTGGCAGCCCAGACAGACAACCTCGAACGGAAGCGCCGCTTCCTGAACGCAGTCCTGCAACTTGACCCCGAGAACGAACCGGCATCGTTGGCTTTGCTTATGTTGGACCAGAGAAGGCCCACGAACTAGACAGTCTCGCATAGCCGATTGCGAGCCTGCTCGACTGGTGCTAGAATCCGTCTGCCTAGCCAGAGTACTTGACGTTTAGGACGAGGATGGAAAAGAAGAATACTACTCTATGGACAGAGAGATCAGGAGGCAGAACATGAGTCCTGTCGCTGAAGCATGGTGGCCTATAGCTTTGGATGTGAGCCAATCCCTGGGCGCTATCGCTACCATAGTTGCCTTGATCTTTCTCTATGCTGAGGTGCGGCACACGACGCGGCAAACTGAGGAATTGAGGAAGAACCTGGGATTGTCAACCTACCAGGCACTCGTTCAAAATGAGCGTGAGATGTGGGATGTCCTGAAGGACGAAGAGGGATTTCTATCGCTGTTTCAGCGAGACCTCGGAATTGAGATCCCGCCCTCAATGACAGACCATGCTGTTCGTAGCCTGGTTACGATCGCTAGCTATGCGGAGAACTTGTACTTTCAACACAAAGTAGGGTCGATTCCTGAAGTGCTGTGGCCCGGCTGGGATTCATATCTAAGAGATTTTGCGAATGCGGCATGCTTTCAAGAGCTCTGGCCTCAGATCAGGCACTGGTATTGGGATGAGTTTGCGCAGTATATCGAGACGCTCACCCAAGAGTCGGATGGAGGGGATAACCATGACCATCTCTCAAGAGAGGAACCTGGAGCCCGACGTTGTTGAGGAGACGCTAAGCCCCTATCCTCAGAACAACATGACAAGCGCGAAACCTCAGCACGAAGTTGAGGACAAGTCGCAGCATGTCGGCGCGGAGGAAGTAATCTGGCTTCGCAAACTTCTGAATCTTGTACTGACGCGGCAGAAACCGTAGGCGTCAACAATAGCGGTTCGGAGCATACTTCTGTCCGCAGTCGCCGTCAACACATGGCAGACTCTTGATTGTGCTGCATTTCTCAGCGCACCGTACGCTTGCTTACGATGTGACCCTCTATTGGCGGGGAAACGCCTATGCTAGGATGAGGCAACTTATGCGATAATGGCGTCCCTGAGTATCAGACAATCTCAGGCCCACGGTGTAATCGTGCCATTGCATTGCCACGTTGGCGTCACAGTTGGCCACAATAAGGACTCAGCTCAGGGCATCTGTGCGGTGGTCAGTAGAGATGCCAGGTTGACCACGACGAGGTCAAGCTCGGGTTGCCACCAGTGCTGTTTGACAGCCCGGACTGTCTCTGCCACGAAGGCAATTCTTCAACCATGCAACTACTTCTATCCCACACAAAGACTAGACCAAGTGGGTCGATGGAGTCGTTACCTTGTTTAGAGTAGCGCTGATTAGATGTCGAGAGATTGATCAGACTAGTGACAGCGCGCGCAACGAGGAGGTTCTCGTCTCCTATGCTGCGGCAGCTCTTGAGCAGGCCGGAATCTGCGCGCGAGTTTACGACTTTTGCCTCGATGCAGCTCTCACCACTCAAGCCTTGGTTTCTTATCATCCCAAACTCGCCGTTGTCGTAGTTAGGCGACCAGGAGAGAACCTCTACAGTTGTACGGAGTTTGTTCGCAAGCTGAAGAACGAAGAGGGGTGGGTAGGACACATCACCTTGTTCGGTCATTCGCTAAACGGATTCGAAGATGCTCTGCGAAGGTCGCCGCTTGACAGCGTTGTCTTGGGTGAAGAACCCGACCTAATTCGACTGGCGATGGCTGTGGAAAGTGGCGCGGAGATCGCCAGCGTCTCAGGCTTGGCCTATGTCGATCCCCAGACCGATCGAGTAGTGGCAAACGCTCCCTCGCCATTTCCCAATCTTGACGTCCTGCCGTTTCCCAAGCATTACTATCTTGAAGAGCTACAAAACCGCGGCAGACCCACCAACCATCTCAAGGCGACCATCCAAACGTCTCGTGGCTGCTACGGGAGATGCCGCTTCTGTTATCTGCAGGCCAATCGTCAACTTGGGTTCAGGTACCCTTGGAGAGGTCGATCTCCCGAGAAGGTTGTAGATGAAATTGAGATGTTGTCAACTTCGTTCGGTGTTCGTGACTTCCTCTTCTATGATGCCAACTTCTTCGGCCCCGGCCAGGAAGGAAGGGCGAGAGCGCAAGCCATCGCAACTGGAATCATTAGGCGTGGGCTCAATATTGGTTTTGCCGCGTACGCGCGCCCTGACAATCTGGATCGTGACACCGTCAGGCTGATGAAGCAGGCAGGTCTTGTCAAACTGTTCATGGGCGTCGAGTCATTCAGTCAGGCCGTTTTGGACCGGTATCAAAAAGACGTAGCTGTGGAACATACTCTTGCTGCAATCGAGCTATGTAAGACGCTTGACATTTTCATGCACCTTAGCTTCATCACGTACGATTATGACACGACGCTAAGTGAAATCAGAGAGAACATTGCTGGGCTCAACCGATGCATGCGAACGAAATCGCATCTTTTTCAATCATCTGAGTTTCTTCACAATGTTCTTGTCCCCATAGCCGGGACGCCGATTGCTCAAGAGTATCTTGACCGGGGATTGATTTCAGCGTCCTCATCCAACGCAGTGTGTGGCGGTGGGTACGCAGTGTGCGCCAATGAACAGTGCCCGCTGTATGCAGACAAGATATACGAATTCAGTGATCCGGTGGTGGCGGCCATTGCTGAGACGACCAGGTGCATAGCTGCACAGATTCGAACAAAATCCAACGAGGTTTATGAACATCTAACTGAGGCAACGCGACAGTATTTGACTCAGGCTGATGCTAAGTCAAGGAAGAACACGGAGATGTTGCTTAGGTGGCGCTTTGATCTCCCGTGGTTTGCGCTCTCCTTGTTTGAGGAAGTGGTGGAAGGCCTTGCGGTTTCGCCCGAGCCCGCGACTCAGAAGACTACTGCAGTTGAGGAGGCCATCGCTAGTCTCAGCCAATTCAACATGCATCACTTGTCCAGTGATTCAATCGATTTCGGGGATCAAGCGAGTCCATTATTGATTATCAGGACTTTGGGTGGGGAGGGCGTGGGCGGCCTCATTTTGGATCAGCAAGAACGCCTGACAGGAGGTGTTGCTCCACATGGGTGATAGGTCACGCGAGATGAGTGTGGAACATGTTAACCAGGCGGTGAATCGACTGTGTTGGTCCTGCGGGTTCTGCTGCAATGGTATTCTGTTCGCGCATGTGCCTCTTTGCGAGGCTGATATTGCCTTGTTATCGAAGAATGGAGTTTTCCCCTCCCCTGCTAATGGTCCACTGCGACTTGCCGGAGGACATTCCAAATCTTGGGAGTCCCGTAGCATCGCCGGAAAGTCACAAACACTTGGACTGCCCTGTCAATTCCTTGAAGACGGACACTGCACTATCTACAGTATTAGACCGCAGTCTTGCCGTGACTACGAATGCAAGCTTCTTGGACAGGTCGTCAGGGGCGAGGTATGTGTAGAGCCCGCGTGCGGAATCATAGAGCAGGCAAAGGATCTGCAGTGCTACCTAGAAGAGCGCCTGGAGATCAAACACAGCCGCGTTGGCTTCTGGACGCACATTCGGAACATTGCTGATCAGTCACTGAATGGCTGGGAGGACACGACTGTCCCTCCTCGCCGATTTGAGCAGAGTACTCTGTTAATAATGCAAGAATTGGTCGCAGCGATTGCCATGCATTTTGAGACAACGGCGGTTTAGGCTGCAGGGGTCGCAGAGTTGCGTCCTGCAGGCTCGTGAGAAAAGGTTGGCGCAGGATGCGCAGCGACAGTGGTACATCCACCTCCTGAACAGCGGGGCCTCGTCACGTGTCTGGCAAGCGTTCTGGACCTATCGCCCAGCTTGTGCTATCATCCAGTGACTTCGCCTCTACTTCGATGATCGTGTGAGACACAAGCCTCGTCCTGGCTGTCATCAACTGCCACGCGTGCACACGAGGAGGAATCCTTTCCCGAGAGCGGGTCGCTAGTCGCAGGCACAGCGCGAGTCCTGGCAGGCATACGAAAAACGAGCAGTTGCACTTGGAACTGCTCGCTCAGCCGTGGTGCCCCCAGCGGAATTCGAATCCGCGTCGCCACCTTGAAAGGGTGGTGTCCTAGGCCACTAGACGATGGGGGCACGTACACCTATTATACCCGGCCATAAGCCCCCACGTCAACTTGGACTCAGCCCCAGCTCCTTCAGCTTCGCTTCCGTGGGCACCCCGTTTTCGTCCCAACCACGAAGCCTGTAGTACTCCTCGAGCAGAGGTTCCAGGTCCACCACCTGGTTCTTGGAGTGGCCCCGGGGCAGCGTCTCCTCCGAAAACCGGGGCGGCAGCGCGTCGTCCGCCCTGGTGAAGCCCTCCCGCAGGTTGAAGAGCCGCTCCAGGTTCCAGATCCTCTCGCCCAGCTTGAGGAGTCCTCTTCCGTCCAGGGGCTCTCCGGTCACCGAGGAGAGCAGGCCGGCGTAGTGCTCCGGGTTGAGGGCGAAGATGGTGAACATGCACAAGCCCATGGAGTCGATGACAGCGCTGAGGTCCTGGTAGAGGATCACCAGAGCGGCCTTGCCCTCGCTGGCGAAGCGGTCCACGGCGTAGGGGGTGGCCAGGGCCTCGGGTCCCACGAAATAGGCCCTCAGGTGGCACGCGCCCCGCGTGGAGGTGGCGTAGGCCAACCCCATAGATTTGAAGCCGCGGGGGTCGTAGGCGGCCAACTCCAACCCCTTGGCGCTCATGGAAAGCTCTGGATGGCCGAAACGGGTGGCCAGCCGCAGGGAACCCCGTGCCAGCATCTGGCCGAAGCCCTTGTTGCGGCCGATCAACTCGGTGCACTTGAGCATGGCTTCGCCGTTGCCGAAGCGCAGCTCCGAGCCCAGCTCGTCCCTGATCATCTCCCGGGTGGCCTGGTCCAGGTACCCCTTCTCCCACAGCTCCATGGCGCAGGCGATGGTGCTGCCCGCGGTGATGGTGTCGAAGCCCGCCTCGTTACAGTTGTAGTTGGCCTGGGTGATTTGCTCCAGGTCCTTGACCCCGCACATGGGGCCCAGGGCCCACATCGTCTCGTACTCAGGTCCCTCGCCGCTGCGATCGGCTACCCTGGTCACTCTGCCGCAGGCCACGGAGCAGGTGGCGCAGGCCGAGCTGCGCTCGTAGATCAGCTCCTTCAGCGTCTCCCCGGAGACGGAGTCCGCGTCGGGGAAGTACCCTTCCTGGAAATTGCGGGTAGGCAGTGCCCCGAACTGGTTGATGATGTTGATCAGGACCGCCGTGCCGTACTCCTTGAGGGCGTTCTTGGTTATCGGGGCTTCGCTGATCATGGTCAGGGCGGTCTTCCTGGCCTCCTGGAAGCCGTAGGCGTCGGCCACAGTGGTCTTGTGGGTGCCCTGGACCACGATGGCCTTGAGTCTCTTGGCCCCCATCACACAGCCGACACCGCCCCTTCCCGCGG
>Ga0307375_10007061_pt1 | contig 10289 bp, 11 predicted proteins | sample TR1MG_FD_202531 | JGI IMG/M metagenome (GOLD analysis project Ga0307375, IMG submission 202531) | Soil microbial communities from Risofladan, Vaasa, Finland - TR-1 | ecosystem: Environmental > Terrestrial > Soil > Coastal area > Acid sulfate soil | place: Finland: Risofladan, Vaasa | collected...
CAGGCTGGCAAGACCCGCTGGATTATGACATTGCGCGCAGTTCATATTGTAGCTGGCCTCGATCCCCGTCACGGCGGACCGGCCTATTCTGTGCCGCGGCTTTGTGAGGCGCTGCACACTCGCGGTACGGACGTACGCATCCTCACTGTGCGCGAAATGAATACGCCGCTGGAATCCCCAATCACTGCCTATCCGCAAGATTTTGCGGATATTCCCTTCCTTCGGTCGCTGCGCATGTCCTCAGGCCTTGCAAAAGCGGCACGGATAGCGGTGCGGGCTTCTGATTTGGTTCACGTCCACGGACTCTGGCTTATGCCAAATGTGTACGCCGGCCAAGTGGCCGCAGCAACTGGAAGGCCCTTGGTCGTTACTCCGCGCGGCATGCTGGCGCCCGAAGCTCTCGCGTTCTCCGCGCGAAAGAAGCGCCTTTTCTGGCGTTTTTTGCAGAAACCTGCTTATGCGCGCGCTGCGGTTTGGCATGCGACCTGTGAGGCGGAGGCTGAGGAGATTCGCGCGTTCGGCATTCGAGCACCAATCGCCATCATCCCGAACGGGATTGATATCCCTCAGAGCCCCGTAAGATCTGTGACCCGGCAAACCGCTTTGCGCACAATCCTCTTCCTTGGCCGTCTTCACCCCATGAAGGGACTCCCCGATCTGGTCGCAGCATGGAGCCGGCTTGCACAGGAACGATCCGATTGGATCCTCCGTATTGTCGGCCCCGACGAGGGCGGACATCGGATGGAGCTGGAGAAGATGGTCCAGCAGGGTGGCGTTCCGCGAGTCGTTTTCGATAGTTCTGTGCATAGCGCAGAAAAGGCGCGGGTGTTCCAGGAAGCAGATGTCTTCGTCCTACCCACCCAGAACGAGAACTTCGGCCTTGCCGTGGCTGAGGCACTTGCCGCCGGCATTCCTGCCATCGTTAGTCACGGTGCACCCTGGTCCGGCCTCGAGACCGAACGCTGCGGGTGGTGGGTAAAGCGCGGCGCCGCACCGCTTCTTGAGGCGCTACGTGAGGCAACGGCGCTGCCTGACACGGAACGCCATGCGATGGGACTCCGGGGGCGTGCGTGGATGGAGAGAGGTTTTGCTTGGGAGTCGGTCGCAGCCCAAATGTTGCTTGTCTACCAGTGGGTCACGGGGCACGGACCTTGTCCTTACTTTGTGACTCTATGCTGAGCGAAACCGCAGGCATTGTTTCTGAAACTACGATAAGTGAGAGTGATGCACAATGGACACGGGGAGTAACGGAGTGAGCAAGAATATATTAGTTACAGGTGGTGCGGGATACATCGGATCCCATTGCTGCAAAATCTTGGCGAAACGTGGCTTCGTGCCTATCGTCTACGACAACTTGTGCAGGGGGCATCAGTCATTTGTTCGGTGGGGTCCATTCGAATACGGCGATATTCTTGACTCACAACGCCTGACGGAAGTAATTCTGAAATATAGGCCAGCGGCCGTAATTCACTTTGCGGGCCTGGCTTATGTTGGCGAATCGATGATCGATCCCGCTCCTTACTTCCGCTGTAATGTCAGCGGGAGTCTAGTGTTGCTTGAAGTTCTTCGTACATGTGGTGTCTCCAACCTGATCTTCTCAAGTAGTTGCGCTACGTATGGTGTGCCCGCGATAGTCCCGATCCCTGAATCGCATCCACAACATCCGATCAATCCATACGGATCCACGAAGATGATTGTCGAACAGGCCATCCGCGAGTTCGGGCGGGCTTACGGACTTCGTTACGTCATACTACGTTACTTCAATGCGGCGGGTGCTGATTCGGATGGAGAAGTTGGCGAGTCTCATACCCCAGAAACTCACCTGATTCCTCTTGTCCTCATGGCCGCCAAGGGTAAAGTGCAAGAAGTGAGCATTTTCGGAGGCGATTATGACACTCCAGACGGCACATGTGTACGAGACTTCATTCACGTGTCAGACTTGGCGGAGGCGCACGCTGTTGCAGTGGAAGCGCTGATGGCTGGTCACGGTGGTGGCGTGTTTAACGTCGGGACAGGGATGGGCCACTCCGTTCTTGAGGTGCTCGACGCCGCACGAGTCATTACGCAAAGATCAATTGCAGTGAAGGTCTGCTCAAGAAGAGAAGGTGATCCCCCAATGTTGGTAGCTGACTCAAGCCGAATCCGAGCGGCTCTTCAATGGCAACCTACCCGTTCCTCGCTGTCCTCCGTCTTGGAGAGCGCATGGAAATGGACGAACTTCTCTAGCACGTGAGAAGCAGAGTTGTCGCTTCAGTGTGATGCACAGCCACGCTGAGAAATCGAATGCACAATCGGGCCTTTCGTCGCAGTAGTGACACGAAGAATGCAGACATGAACGCACCCCAAGGAATCGACATTAAAGCGAATCGCCAAAGTTCAAAATGGACAAGGCGGGAGCTCTTCAAGCGCGCGGCGTGGGAATTGTGTCAGCCCCTATTCCGCTTCAGCCCAAGAGTGATATGGGGATGGAGGCGCATTTTGCTGCGGTTGTTTGGAGCACGGATTGGGCACGCTGTACATATCCATCCGAAGGTCTGTATCGCCATACCATGGAATTTGGATGTTGCGGACTTCGCCTCGATTGGCGACGGTGCTCGAGTCTACAACCTCGGCAAGGTCACCATCGGGTATGGTGCAACCGTGTCGCAGAGCGCGCACCTTTGCGCAGGAACGCACGATTATACCCAAGCCAGTATGCCGCTCATTAAGGCACCGATTTCGATTGGCGAGGGTGCGTGGGTGTGTGCAGATGCGTTTGTCGGGCCCGGAGTTTCGATAGGGAGGTATGCGATCGTCGGTGCTCGAGCCGTTGCCGCACGAGACGTTCCTGCTTGGGCCATCCTAATCGGGAATCCGGGCAAAGTGGTTCGTGAGCGTCCCCCGCTATCTCATGGTGAGCCAGCATGATCGTCTCGACCCTAATCCTCACCTATAACGAAGCTGTCACTCTCCCTGCGTGCCTCGCAGCGCTTTCATGGTGCGACGACATCGTGGTAATCGACTCAGGTAGTCGTGACCAGACAGTAGAGATTGCACACTCCTTCGGAGCGCGTGTGTTGACACGCCCGTTTGATAATTTTGCGGAGCAACGCAACTTTGGCCTCGACAATGGGGAACTGCGAAACGAATGGGTACTTCATCTCGACGCGGATGAGATTGTTACTGAACCGTTTGCGAAGGCTCTCGCAAGCCTGGAACCGCAACCCGGCTGTGATGCGTGGCGAGTGCCATTCAAGATGATCCTCTTCGGTAAGTGGCTTCGTCACGCGGGAATGTGGCCCGCGTATCAGGTTCGAATTGGTCACGTCAGACGATTGAGGTTTATTTCAGTAGGCCACGGCCAACGCGAAGCCGTACCCCCCGAGAAAGTATCCATATTCCGTGAGCCGCTTCTGCATTACACATTTGCACATGGATTTCGGGCATGGCTGGAGAAGCACTTGCGATATGCAAACGATGAGGCGAGGCTCATCGTTTCTGACGGCAAGGCAAATGGCGCTGTTATAGCCCAATTATTCAGCAGGAACGGTAATACAAGATGGCGAGGAGCCAAGGCGCTCGCATCCTTGCTGCCACCATTCGCGAGGCCATTTGCTCGATTCGTCTTCATTTACTTCTATCGCTTAGGCTTCTTGGATGGTGCGGTAGGCTTTGTTTATGCATTTATGCTCTCGCTTTACGAAGGGATGATAGGGCTACTCATTTACGAATTACGCCATGGCCGTCGACCTCTATCAGAAAGCAAGAGGAATGAAGACGGTGACGTTGCAGGCGGCGTTGCAGTTTGTAGACAGCCTCCCGAGCCGAACTAGGTACTGTGCGCATCTATGATGCTCCGGACAAACGATTTGCCTCCTCAAGTTGCTAAGAATTAAGGGGGATGAAATACGGGAGGACATCTGAATGCCAGGACGAACAGAAGAAGCATCAAATTATGAATATCGGTATCGAGATGCGTCCCCGAGCGTACACCATGCTTATCTACTCCCGGTGATTAGGAGGTTGCTGTCTGGCCTACCAGCCAAGGCAGCGGTTTTGGACATGGGCTGTGGCAACGGATCGCTGACTGCCGCGTGGGCGCACCCAGGATGGTGCGTCTATGGTGTGGACGCATCCGAATCCGCCGTACGAAATGCGACGGGTGCTTACCCTTCGATATCTTTCTCTTGTGCCCCGATTGGCCCCGAACTTGCGCAAACCTACGGGGCAGGTAGCTTCGATGCAGTATTGTGCGCGGAGGTCATCGAGCATATGTACCTTCCGCGAATCCTAGCTAAGTGCGCCTTTGATCTTCTTCGCCCTGGTGGGATTCTCGTCGTCACAACACCCTACAACGGCTACATGAAGAGCCTCGCACTTGCGCTGTCCGGAAACATGGATCGACATTGGACAGTCCTTTGGGACGGGGGGCATATCAAGTTTTGGTCTTGGAAGACAATTCGGTCCCTTCTTGAAGAGGCTGGATTCTGCGACTTAGAATTCCACGGTGCCGGCCGTATGCCATTTCTTTGGAAGAGTATGGTCATTCTTTGCAGGAAGCCGAAAGCGGGCTGAACCGAAAGCTGCTTGTGGCATTTGATGGGATTGCTTCTTAGGCGCGTAACTCTTGATGTCGAAATGATCGTCGAGAACCTGCTCCTTCGGTCGAAAAGGGAAGTTTGTGCGAGGGAGACGCCTTCCTGCCGATTGAAATGACGGTCAGCACCATTTAGGGGACTCGCCACTTACCCCGAATCACTCAAAATCGGTACTGTCTTGTCCGGACAGGTTCCGGATCGTCAAAGAAGCTCCTCAGTAATCTATGCGCATCGCACTCCTAAACCAATTCTTCTGGCCTGACGCCATTGCGACCAGTCAGTTCCTTTCGGACCTGGCGCGGTCTCTTGCGCGCGAGCATGAAGTCACGGCAATCTGCGGGGGCGCGGGCGTGAAGGTCGCGGATTCCGGACCCGGTCCGGGAGAGGATGTAACGATCATTCGCACGCGTAATCTCAGTTTCGGGCATGGAAGTTCTGCACGTCTTGCATCGTATGTTTCCTTTTTGGCCGGTACCATCTGGCACGGCCTTCGATTGCGTGGACCCAACACGTTTGTCACTCTCACTACACCGCCCATCCTTCCCGTCATCGGCTCCGTGTTGGCCACACTCCGTCGCGCTCGGCATGTGATCTGGGAGATGGATATTTATCCCGATATCGCGACTGACATCGGCTACTTCAGAAAAGGCGGATTCGTCGACAGTGTCAGCGGCAGAGTCCTGGATTGGTCCCGGCGCCGTTCGTCAGCCATCATCGTACTTGGTGAGGAGATGAGAGCCCGTCTAATAGCTCGTGGCATCTCCGCAGCTAAAATCCACGTCGCCGAGAATTGGGCTGACAGCACGGAGATAGCTCCGCTTCCGTTTCCGCAAGGACCTCTCGTCGTTCATTACTCCGGAAACCTCGGTCTCGCGCATGATGTTATGACCATCAACTCGGTGATCAGACGCCTGCGCAATCACCCGGACATTCGCTTCATCTTTGTCGGAGGAGGTCCGCACCGACCTGACCTGGAACGCATTTGCCGCGCTGAAGACATTCGCAACGTGGAGTTCCGGCCCTATTGCAGCCGAGCTGAACTAGGGCACAATCTTGCCGAAGGCCACCTTGGCCTCGTCACGCAACTGCCACAGACCCTCGGCTCTGTGATCCCCAGCAAGATCTATGGAATCATGGCCGCGGGTCGTCCATTGCTTTACATCGGGCCAAACGGTTCCACTCCAGCGCACCACATTCGGCGCTTTGACTGTGGATGGCAAATCCAGCCAGGCGATACCGACGGCCTCGAAAGCCTCTTGCTTCATCTAAACGAACACAGGCATCTCCTCTTCGAGGCAGGTGCGAGGGCTCGCAACGCATTCGAACAGAACTTCGACCTTCCCATCGGCGTTGCTCGAATCCTACGAATACTTGGAGTCAATGCTCATCTCGGTGAGCGTGTCCCCAGGTTCAGCGAATCAGTCATAGGAGATTGATCATGTATTCCCTCCTCTTCCTCGGCTTCGCATCGTTCGTTCTGTCTCTATTCCTGACTCCCCTGGTCAGAAACCTCGCGCTGCGGTTTGGCCTTGTCGACCTGCCTGACGATCAGCGCAAGCATCACAAAGTGCCGGTTCCGCGAGTTGGGGGGATTGCGATCCTCGCGGCAACGATCGGCGCATATGCCCTGCTGTTGTTGGTGGGGCTAAGCGAGGGCCACATCGTCCGGCAGGGAATTCCGTTTGCCGTTCGGCTTCTCCCGGCCGTTCTCGTGATCTTCGGTGTGGGACTCGCCGACGATATCTTCGACCTGAGTGCATGGAACAAACTTGGCGCTCAAAGTGCTGCGGGAATGCTGGCATGGGCTGGCGGCATTCGCCTGGTCAGCATGGGCGGTCACACTTTCTCCGGTCCGCTCAGCTTTGTCCTCACGATCCTCTGGATTGTCGCCTGTTCGAACGCCGTTAATCTCATCGATGGTGTGGACGGACTTGCCGCCGGTGTAGGCCTGTTTGCAACCATCACTACGCTGATCGCCGGCCTGCTCCACGGAAACATGGATCTGGTGTTTGCCACTGTACCGCTGGCTGGCGCCCTGCTCGGCTTTCTACGCTTCAACTTCAACCCGGCATCGATATTCCTCGGCGACTGCGGCAGCCTGACGCTCGGGTTCCTGCTCGGCTGCTATGGCATCGTGTGGAGCGAAAAGTCGCCCACGCTGCTCGGCATGACAGCTCCGTTGCTGGCTCTCTCCGTCCCACTTCTCGATGCGGGAATCTCCATTGTGCGGCGGTTCCTTCGCAATCAGCCAATCTTCCGTGGCGATAGCTCCCATATCCATCACAAATTACTCTCTCGTGGATTGACACCCAGGCGCGTCGTGCTTTTGCTTTATGGGTTCTGCGGTTTGGCCGCTGCTGCGTCCTTGATGGTCACTTCGACGCATCAGCAGTATCAAGGATTCGTCATCGTGCTCGTCTGTCTCGCCGCCTGGCTCGGGCTACAACATCTTGGCTATAACGAGTTCGGTATTGCAGGAAAGCTGGCAATGGACGGATCCTTTCGCCGCATCCTCAATGCGCAATTCGCGCTCATCGGATTTGAAGAAGAACTCGCCAATGCCCCGACGCTTGAGCAATGCTGGGAGATCCTCTCTAACGCGTGTCCCCAGTTTGGCTTCATTGGATCCGAGCTTCGGCTTGACGGCATCCAGTGCTCTGGGGATTCGACAGGAGGATGGTATGTCCGCATCGATTTCCCAGGTCACGGCTACATTAATCTGAAGCGCAAGCCCGGCAGTGCAGACCGCGGCACTTCCGCCGTTCTCTTCATCGACAGCATCTCACGCATCTTAACCCAGAGGTTGACGCAAGCAACCTTGGACGAGTTAGAGGCCCTAACATATGAAAATGCCGACTAGGTCTTATTGGCAAATCTCTTGGTGCGTGCTGATCGCCGCGATCGCTCTGGCCTCACTGTTTTCCGGGGACAGCATGCACAAGCCGCCTCTAAATGCATATATCGACAGTGGCTGGGCACATTTCTTCGCGTATATGGCCGCCGCAGCTCTTCCGCTCCTCGCCTGGAGGCGTCGAACGGGCCTTATGGTCTCTTTCGGAGTGGCGATTCTGTCTGTTCTGTTTCAAATGCTGCGCGGACTCATCGCGGGACACGTTTATGATTTTGATGCCACGGCGATCAACCTGTTGGGAATCATAGCGGGCTTTCTTCTTGGCTTCAATATCGTTACCCATCTCTCCCACTCGAAAGACCGTTTGACCCCATCGACGGATGAATCGAGTTCAACTCGTCTGTGATTCCGATACTGACGCCTCATACGGAAAGACAACTAGCCATCCGATTATTTGCGAGTTGAGGCGAGTGGTTGAGTCGTCCCGTGGGTGGCAAGGCGATGAACCCTTCGGTACCAACCTGCCCGATCGCTTGCGCCGGCGATCCGCGGGACATCTGCTTTCCAGCGCGGCACATTCCCGACAGAATGGACACATCCTGTAAGCCACCATACCGGAGGTTTGCCCGCTGCACAGGTGACGCCGATGCGTTCCACATGTCGCGCATGCTAGAGTCCGCTCGTACGGAGTGTCAACGGGTTCTCGGGTACGCTTTCTCATTTGGCCGCTCCGCCCATGGGCAGCCCTCCAGTGTTTGGACCTTTCTCAGAGTGCTTGCCCCGCAGTCTCAACGGCACATCAAAGGAGGCAGATTAGACCGATGGTTTTCCTTTATCTCAGTCACTTCTCTCGTGTGCTTCTTGACCCATTCGTTCTTGCGCTTGCACTCCTGGCAGGTTCCCTTCTGCTGAGAAGATTCAAGAGAGGCTCCTTCTTTCTGGCGCTTGGTGCCTTTCTCCTGTTGGTCGTACCGGGCTCCTCGGTGATCAGCAACCGTCTGGCCGCGTCTCTCGAAGATCAATACCCGGATCCCAGCATGCAGACGATTCCGCAGGCCCAGGCGATCGTAGTCCTTGGCGGCTCTTTGAAGCTAGCGTCGGAGCAGCATCCCGCGAGTCATTTAGTCGGCTCCAGTGATAGGCTGCTGGTTGCTCTTCGCCTTTATCGCGCCAGGAAGGCCCCACTGATCCTCTGCAGCGGGGGCAATCTCTCTCTGTTCAAGCAGCCATCCGACGATCCGCCAGAGGCGCGCGCGATGAGCGGCTTGCTCCAGGAGTGGGGCCTGCCTGCGAGCGCCATCCTGACGGAGGAGAAGTCTGTCAATACCCATCAAAATGCGACGATGAGTTTTGATCTCCTCTCGGCACGCAAGATCCACAAAATCATCCTCGTCACATCGGCGATCCACATGCCGCGAGCAGCTGCGACCTTCAGAAGGGCGGGATTTGAGGTCGTTCCTGCGCCTGCGGATTTTTACACCGGGTGGGACGGGGATGACCTGTCCTGGATTCCAAGTTGCGACAATTTGGAGAGCACGGAGATGGCTTTGCGGGAATGGGTCGGATTGTGGGTGTATCGGAGCAGGGGCTGGGCATAGTCCGAGGCGCAGAATGCCGATGAGGGGCGTCTCACTCGCGTCTCGCGATCGCCCCCAACGGGCGCATTCGTCACAGAATTACACCAGGCGCGCTCCCTTCAGCGCGCAGGTTTGAACTGTGACTCCCGGCGGCTGCCCACAAGGCCAATCTGGCTACCAGGGATCAAGCCACAGCTTTTTGTGTTCACGATCCTCTGGCCCAGCACCTCAAGGTCACTGAGGTCCGCTTCCAAAGAAAAGCACTGTTCCACAGCCGAGAGAGCAATGATTACATTGCAGTTGCGGCGGAGTTCGGCCACGATGCCTTCCACACCCTGGAACGGGCCGCGCCGAATTCGCACGCGAGTGCCCACAGGAACTGGGTGTTGGGGCCTGAGTATGTGCCCACTTGCCAGACCCTGCTGAATCCTGTCGATTTCGGCGCCATCCACAGTGCAGTTCCCGTCCGTGCCAAGCATCCGCAGTATCCCCGGCGTCGAGATGAGAGAAATCCTCGCCGAGGGCGAGAACCGCGTAAAAACGTATCCGGGGAAGAGAGGCCTCTCCAGGGTCACCGTCCGGTCTGTCCATTTTGAGCGTTCGGAGTACAGCGGAAGGTAATGTTCCAGTGCGCGTACCTCCAGTTGTCGCGCAACTCTTTTCTCATGATTCGCAATCACTTGCAGGACATGCCAAGGGCCGTCGGACATTGCCACCTCTCATTGGTTTCCACTGAACAAGCGATCAAAGTTCGCTAGTCGTTAGATTGGCGGCGATTTCGCCGCGAACCGCAAGGCTGGAAATGAAAGTGGTTCGATGACTGCAATTATGTGAAGATAGGACGCTGTGAAGGAACTAACGAGTTGTCTGAGACCTGCATTTCGCTCTGCAACTCGCTTCTATGAATGGTACAGCATTTGGCCCAAACCTATTTTCACAGGCGTTCTGACATTGTTCAGCAGCCTTGCGGTACCAGTCTTTGGCTTTGCCAGTATCCTGTGACACGCGTTGACCATCGTCGTAGAGCAAGCGAACGTTGTATTCCGCCTCAGTATTTCCCCAATCTGCCGCCTTTCGAAGCCACACTGCCGCCTCAACGCGGCCTTGAAGAACACCTTCTCCGTAGTCCACAAAGATCATTCCCGATTCCATTGCGCGAGTTGCTCAAGCCCAGATTGCATCAGGGTTTGCTGGGCAGGAAACACTTCTGGAGTCAAAGCCATTCCCCAATCTGTAGATGCCGTTTGCACTCCAAGGAGCACAACTTCCTTTGGGGCAGCATCC
>Ga0307375_10007062_pt1 | contig 10289 bp, 13 predicted proteins | sample TR1MG_FD_202531 | JGI IMG/M metagenome (GOLD analysis project Ga0307375, IMG submission 202531) | Soil microbial communities from Risofladan, Vaasa, Finland - TR-1 | ecosystem: Environmental > Terrestrial > Soil > Coastal area > Acid sulfate soil | place: Finland: Risofladan, Vaasa | collected...
CTTCGACAAATTCTCGACAAAACCGAAACGTGGGCGAAACGCGGGTTCGAGCCGCAACAGTGACTTCTCCTTGAATGGCCCCTCATCGAGCTCTGGTACCGACTATTCAATACGTGGTATCATATCATCGATTGCTGTTCATCCTAGAGACTATGGAACGGTGGCATGTGGTAGTTTTGCCAGTGAGATTTCCATCTTTGACGAATCGACCAACAATCTCGTTCTACAGCTCGGACAATCACGTGGAAGTTCTTATGAGTTGCCTGGAATCGAACGAGAGGCACATGCTGGCGTGTCTCTATTGAAGTATTCGCCATGCGGAGGCTACCTTTTCGCCGCCTTCCGCCGACACAATGCGATTCAGTGCTACGACCTTCGGTACCCTTCTTCTAGTATTTGGACAGTAGAGAGATTATCAGATACGAATCAGAGGATTGGATTCGATGTGGACGCGAATGGAGCTATGCTGGTGAGTGGTTCGAGAGATGGACGCTTGAGGCTCTTTGACCTCTCCTCTTCGACTTCAACACCTTCTGAAATCACCAATATGATGACTGAGCACTCGAGGCTTCAATATGCTGAGGACACCATCAATCACACGCAATTCCATCCCTTTCTTCCGTTCCTCTGCTACACCACAGGACAACGAAGACTCGTCCAATGCTTTGACTATGAGTCCACCGAATCGGATTCATCAGATTCAGAAGGATTAAAGGAGAATGGGGACCAAAGGAAGAGGGCAGTCACAACCCAACCGAAAAACCACCTCGTCGTGGGCTATGTACATACTCAAACACTGTAACTTTTCCCGAATCATGTACTCTATGATACAGCTATTCTAACAGAAGGGGGGTTGGACGTACATGGGTGTGTTCAGTTGAAGATGCGATGGGCCCACGAGAGAGGAAGGGTCGTTCATGCTGATTTGGGGAGTACAGTAGTTCATTATGGAGCCCAAATAGAACTTTACCAGTTGTATTATGTACAATAGATTCTTTGTCGCTGGGTAGTGGTGGTGATGATGAATTCCGAGCAGGAGGCTGACCGAACCATCGTGTCTCGCTGTTTGGGGTGGTTGGACTTTGGATGAGGCATAAGAGGACCAAAGATAATGGATAACGCTTCATTTGGCCTTGTTCTTGAGTCTAATCTTCTTGTTGAGGGTGTTGGCTGCGTGAAGTTGTGCGAATTCCTGGAGGAGTTGGAGTCTCGTTCTGCACAGTGCCCTTGCAAAGTTTGGTGCCTCGTATGAAGACCTCTCTGCGTTGACGAGTTTAGTGTAGAGGTATCTTCTGAATTCCGCGTTGAGGTCGAATACAGCGGGTTCCGGGAGGAATGGCGAGTGTTCTTGGACTCCGATCTTTGACGCTGTAGCGAGTGTGTACTTGATGATGCCACTCACTCTCACCGGTCTTACGACGACGTATACGTGGTTGAAGTAGGATTTCATTATGGCAGGCGAGAAGGGCGGCGCGTCTTCGTCCTGGAAGATGAGCACGACTACGTCATTTCCAATGTGCTTTTTGCGCTCGATTTGTTGCGGATCATCCACAGAATAGGGCAACAGTGTAGAGATGTGGAACATGATCTCCAGCGAAGCCCAGCGCTTGTAGACACTCACACGACCGGTGCGATTGCCGGAAACGTCCAAACCGCCACTGAAGTGCGGCCACCCTTGCAGTCTGATGGTATCGCCCAAAAACTCCACAAAGTTGTCAAACTCAACGGATCCATTCGTGTTGCAGTAAAAGTCCTCCTCAGTGGTGCCCATGCCGGCGTAAATCACTCCAAACTTGAAGGCGTTGTAATTCATGCGAGATTCGTAGTCCAAAATGTCCTTAGAAATGGCAGGTTCAGCGAGATGCTTAATAGAACTCAATTGCAAGACGCCAGCCTGATGTTCGACGAGAAAGGCCATGGCACGATCCAGGGAGATGGGCATCTTCTTCGAGGAGAAGAGCGACGATATTGAGCCAGAGGCGAGCACATTGGGACTGCTATTGCTTCCAATGCCAGAAGAACTTCCAACGCCACTCGCAGAGTTACCTCCAGAAGCCAAGTGAGGGGCTGATGAAGAGCTATTCCCGCCGTTTCCATTTCCACCATTGATTGTGTCTCCAGCAGCGCCAGTAGTGCTTCCAGTAGTAGTGGTAGAATTCGTATTGTTGTTGCTATTGGGATTGGATGACGTCTGTTGCTGCTTCTTCTTTGAGGTCTTGGCAATCAGTTTCGAAGGAATCCACACGGTCCTGTCTCCATTTTGAGACTTGAGGAGAACTCTGTGAACTTCCTCTCCTCTCATGCGTTCCTTCTCGAGAAGAAGAGAGATGATGATGACACCAACGTTCTTGTCGATCGCGAGCAAGTTGACGTGTGGTTGGTCGTAGAAGTGAGTGAAGTACTCGTCGAGTCCGTGTGCAATGCGCAGGTTGGCGGGGGCGAAGGAGAGCTCGTGGACGTTGAGAACGGCTCGAGGGTGCTCAACGCTGTAGCCCTCGCAACCCTCTGGATCGATCAGCGTGACGCTCTTGAAGGGTTTCTTCACGTCTCCCATCGTCGAGAATCGCCTCTGAGAGTACTCTCTTCTCTTCAAGGAAGAGTTTGGTGAGGAGGACGCGGATGTTGTCATCGTCGTCGTTGTCCCGACAGTGGTCGAATTCGGAGCCGAAGAAGAGTTGGATCCACTTTGGCCACTAGTAGCAGTAGAAGTTGTTGCAGTGGTTGCAGTGGTTGCAGTAGTAGTAGTAGTAGTAGTAGAGGTAGTTGAGGTGGCTAGTATCGAAGAGGCCGATGGTGACGAATCTCGATGAGAATGATGTTCGCGAGCGGAGGGAGAAATGTCCTTCAGCGAATCAGAGCCGCTCTTCTCCATCGACGACGATACTGACTCTCCTCTTTGAATGGTACCGCTGCTATCCTTTACGTGCAGAGAGTGGCGATAATAGTGCTTGTTGGCGTGCTTTCCAGGAGACTGATTCTCTCCAATGGCGAGAGGAGGGACAATGCCTCCGTGGTGGGAATGAGTGGGACTGTGTTGATGATGATGAGAGTGAGGAGAGTGATGATGATGAGAGTGAGGAGAATGACGAGGAGAGTGATGGGGAGAGTGATGGGGAGAGTGATGATGAGAATGATGAGAGGGTGAGGAAGAGGAATGACTGCCAGAATTGAGGGCAGAGGAGGCGGAGGGCGAGGAGGACAAGACGCCTCCCGGTGAAGTTGAAGATTCCGATTCTGAACTGAGATCGATGTTGGCAGTGGAGCGTCTTCTCGAACGACGAATGGGCGAGGGCGAACCACGACGAGAGCTCTCGCTTCCTTCCCCTTCTCCTGAGACGTGAGATGCTCCTCCTCCTCCTGCGATCGGCGCAGTGAGTGCTGAAGATTGAGTGTGACTTCTATGGTGATGGTGGTGATGATTGTTGGAGTTGTTGGAGTTGTTGGAGCTGTTGGATGCGTTGGATGTGTTGGATGTGTTGGCATTGCCGCCTTGACGTTCTCGTGAGGATTTCGAGCTTCCTGTCCTCCTCTTTCGAGCAGATGATGGTGGTGAGGAGAACGCAAGTCTTGAAGAATCTGGAGGCGATGACATTCCTGACGAAGATGACGCTGAGGTGACCGAAATGACGGCCGAAGGAGGCGAGTGGTTACCCATCGACGAATCCTCTTCTCCTTCCTCTCCCGGATGCTGCTGCTTCTGTTGACTCGATTCTTCATCGTCCGCATCTCCCCCTCCTCCTCCTTCCTCTCTCACAATCGTCAGCAACTTTGTATCCTGAAGCGGCGTCGTAGGAGTAGAAGGACTGGACGAAGAGGCGCGGGAACGAGCAGAGAGGCTTCCCTTCTTCTTGGCTGGCATCGGCTGCTGCTGCTGTAGATCAACTGGAGTAACGACAAATTCGATCTTTTCCGAGAGAGACTCCAAACAAGACGGCCAGCGAGTGTTCAACAGGTGATTCATCCTGCAAAGTTCGTCCACTGCAACGTCGCTTTCTGATGCAATCGCAGTCCTTGAGAGATTCAAGTCCACCAGATTAGCCAACGCCGATATGCCACCCGGAACAGAAGAGATTTGAGTGCAAGATAGATCGAGAACCTCCAAATTGGGGAAAACATAGAACTGCTCCATATCGCTGAACTCATTCGATGTCGCATACAACTCCACCAGGGAAGTAACGCCATTCAACACTCTCACATCAGTAAGTCGGTTGTAGCTCACATCAAGAAGCGACAGGGACGTTAAACGCGACATAGCGCTCGGCAACTCGATCAGACCATTTCCCGTCAATGTCAACTCCTTCAACCGCAACAACCTTCCAATCGACTTAGGCAATCGATCCAATTCACAAAAGTTGAGATAGAGCCGAGACAGACCAGTAAGCTCAAACACAGGCTTCACGAGAGATGCAGTCATGTGATTGCTGCTCAAGTCCAATGTACGTAGCTTTCTCATTCCAGACAGGTGTTCCAATGATGACATGGCATTCGAAGAGAGATTGAGGCCGCGAAGGACTTGGAAGGAAGTAGGGAACCAAGCGGGCAAAGACGTGATGCGATTGTGGCTCAAATCGAGTGTTTTGGGGTGTTTTGGCATGTCCTTCAATTCCAAGGGAATGGTAGAGAGGAGGAGACTTTGAAGGGACACACTGGAGCGGTGACCGTGCGTGTTGATCAACTCGCTCGCCTTCTTCACGCCTTCAGCTTCAGTTTCCACACTCGCTGTACCTCCAAGCAATGTGGAACCGTGCGCAGAGATCAAAAAGGGAGAAGATGAGGTGGGAGTAGTTGGTGTGCCGTGGTCATCGTCGCCTGAGAGCATGATTCCAAACGCCCTCGCTTCGCCAAACACTGAGTGGTTCGGAGACGAGGAGGCTGTAGACGGGGAGGCGTTGGCTACAAGTTTTTGTTGATCTGCGTCCATGGGAGGAGTGAGTGTGCGGTGATTTGGAATGACCCTTCTTGGAGCCGGACTTTGCTCCGGATGAGCTTCTTGGCGATGAATTTCTCTCTCTCGACGTCGTTGAAGGATGCTGCGCCGATAGGTGTCTTGGCGATGAAGCCTGATGGGAAGCAGTGCTGTTGGTGTGTTGATGCATGGAAGTTTGGCTTCTGGAGATGAGACTTCCGTGTCTTGTGCTCCTTGGACTGATAATTGAATCTCCAGACGAATGTAGAACGTTCTTAGCGGAAGTAGACTTGGTGAATTCGCGGGCGGACATGGGCATGACGATGGAATCGGTGGTCGAAGAACTTGTGCCTCGTGGCGTCATAGAAGTAGTCGGGAACTCCTCTGCCTTCAATAGGAACTTGTTACTACCAGAATACTTTACGATGAGAGCACCAACATCGTCATCAGGAAGCACTGGGATGAGGGTGAGGCCGAGCTCCAACTTCTGTAGCTTCGATGATGCCCTTACAGGTGACTTCCTATCGTCAGTGGTTGATGCAGGCGGTGACGCTGAGTCCGTAGAAGAGAGCTGAAGCCACATGCCAAACGTGAGCGTATCGTCGATGAGATTTCCGAGCTTCGAAATTGCGCGCCTCCTGATGCTCTCACATCGCTCACCACGACCAAGTATGAGGTTTACGTAGTTTCCGTCTTCAATAGAGACTTTGACAGAGTGGGCAATGTTGGAGCGAGAGTGAGGTGTAGAGGGAGAGCGAGGCGTTCCGACATTCAAACGGCCCATTGACCCAGGTGTGGGTGATGACGCCACGCCAACAGTGTTCCCATTTCCACCACCACCACCACCTCCTCCTCCTGCTCCTCCTCCACTGCTACTTGCACCAAGCGAGGAAGAGAGAGAGGCATCGTTGGTAGAGGAAGTTAGTCCGTTCGTGTTCCAACCCAAAGTTGATGAAGATGCGGCGAGATTGAACCTTGAGATGGCTTCTTCGGTGGTGAGGAAGTAGATCTTGGTTGGGCGGGTCCAGGCGCGCTTGAGGACGACAGGACACTGATCGATGCCGATGAGCGTTTGCTTGCCAGGAGCATTGAATGGCACTTCCCATAGTGCATAACCACCAGATAGGTCCTTCATGAAGGTGTGGATCTTTCCCAAGACGCGCTGCAGCAATTCGAAGGCAGTATCGGCAACGCTGACCATAAAGCTCTTTGAAGTTTCGTCGACCATGTACACTCGAATCGTCTCCAAGTACTCGTTCCTATTCTTAGATCCAAACACCATTTGACCCAAAGAGTTGTTTTCATTTGATGCAGAGATCAGCAGACGCGTATCTTCGTCACGAGCCAGAGCATCCAGAATCTCTTCCATCGCCTTGTCCAACGATGTTCGCTCCTGTACTGACATGTCGCCTGGAGGACGATCATACAATGACTTGATCTTACTAACGACACCAGTGGGAGAGAAATCGGGCAAGAAGACACTCTGCTCAGCGAGAATCTCGGCAATCGAGGTCAACAGCGTCGTAGGCGCGCGCGCTTCCACGGAATACTTCCTAAAACAGATCTCCAAAGCATCAATTACCTGTTCAAACAAGCGCTTAGAATTGGGAATCGAATCATCTTGCACCAGGGCATCCAGAATCTCCTCCATCGCCTTGTCCAATGATGCTTGTTCCTGTGGCGAGATGGGACCAGTAGCACGATCATACAACAACTTGATCTTCGCAACCACTCCTTCAAGGGAGAAATCAGGCAGAAACACGCTGTGGCCAGCCAGAATATCGGAGAGAACCTCCAACAGGGTGGTGGGCTCCAGTGAGGCAGCAGAGTACTTCTTCGAACACTCCTCCAATGCTTCGATCGTCTGTTGAGAAATAGGCTTCGAGCGGATCGTATCATTCTCTGCATCCGAATCAAGATGCGAAAGCCCCAAACATAGCGAAATTCGGACGGAGTACGCGAGAATTCGAGCAGCGCGACACAAGTCAAATAGAGGAATGCAGTTTGCGCAAGGGCATCGTCGGGAACGGCGAAGCATGTGGGACAGGAAGCAAAAGATACGTTAGGGTTGTTCAATCGAGTGGTGGTAGGGATGGGGAAGAGGGGGAGCAGCCAGAGGCGAGAGATTGATTCGAGATCGAAAAGGCCTGTGTCCAAGGTTGGCAGAATGACGGGTCCAAAACACTCTCAAGCCAGTCAGTTTTTTCGTATACACGCCATGCAGGCCTTGAGGAGAATCGCCAGACGCGGCCGAATGCGGCCCAGGAACTTGGAACTTAGTCATGCTCGCGTTCAGATTCGAAACCCGCCTGCCGCCGCAATCTCTCCACTCTCTCCAGTCCTTGCCAATCTCTCTTCTCTCTCTAACAGAGCGGTCAATAGTGGCGAGGGGTTTCGGATGTGGTTGCACTCAAAGCGTCGGCTTTTGGTACCAAAAGGTAAAACTAGTAAAGGAGCATGAATTGGTGAAGGTACGCGTACCGTCAGAAGAAGCGGTAGAGCGCGGAGAGTCCATTATTGCAGAAGTGTCGCTTGTCCTCCTAATTTCGCCTTCCCTTCGGTATGTAGAGTTGTGATACTGTGTGGTATGGGGGCAAACAACGCAAATCGTTAGTGTGCTATCAAGAAATGCAGACATGTCGCCACAATCGCAAAAGAGAGGGTGAAATCGGCGTTGCAGAGGATTGTCGGGTTCTGTAGGCTTCGGTCCTCCGCCGGTGAGCTCCAATCGGGATTGAATCGATGCTACGGCGCCTGTTAGCCATCAGCAGGCAAGCGCCCAGGGAAATTTCGGGTCTTTGGTCGGATCGCAACATCTACAGGGGCTCAACTCGCATGTCAAGTTTGACGAGAAAGGAAACGCCAAGCGGATGCGGTATGTCTCACCTCGCCAAACCAAGTCCATTTAGGCGATACCAACGATGATTTTCCAGCCTAAGAAGCGAAGAGACAGGAATTGAACCAAGACGAAGGCGGAAAAGGGCACCAAGCCCGAGAACAACGGCGCGCGGAGCTCTTTTCGCAATTTTCGTCCTGCTATCTGCACCAACACCATCCTCACTCCTCTATTACCACACTCTATGGAACGCAAAAGTATACGCGGGTAGAAACTCGACGTACCGGCTTAATAAACACAAGAAATCGAGCCGCAATGTCGCGGCCAGGGTTGGCGACCTTCCAGGGTGTCTCACGCTTCGGCCCTTGGGCAGATGGACCTCACTACCAGCTGAACACAACAAGTAGGATCAAGTTCGAACGACCTAGGATACCTGTCCCGAGTCGACGTTTGCAGAAAACTGATGAGAAGGCTGTGCGCGGTAAGAGCGGCGTCTACATCGGCATGGTGAGCACCACCACTCGTTGACTCAGAAGCTGGGACCAGATTGTTGGGACACTGAACTCATTGGGGAGACTCCCTCGAGGACAGGCGATGTCGGGGGCGATTAACGCCCGTGTCAGGTACTGCATCCGAGAGGTCAAATTCGTACGGGAAGCATCTGTTCCGCTGGGATCCTCATTCCCTTGTGTGACGAGAATGCTTCCAGCTGAGACTTCAAAACATCATTGAAATCGGCTTACTTGCCTATTCTGACTTCGAGCTGCTACATCAACCCCAAATAGCATCACAGTCGATTCGCACTTGGAAACCGATTCGCACTGGCCTAGCAGCGCTCTAGTAGTCGGATCGAGCTTCCCTTTGATCAATAGATGTCCCAGGATGACTCTCAGCTGATATGGTCGGAAAAACGGAGGAAAGATCCGCTTCTGGGTGTATCTCCTGGGGGTGAGTGGCTCCGATGTCTCCGATCCTACTATTGCCACCAGGTTGCAGCGTAATGCAAATCTTGGAACGGATGTGCTTGTGAGAGATATTTCCGAAACGGTAATACATTAGAGAACAGAGGGTTTAGAGAACAGAAGCCAAAAAGTTGAGTTTGGGTGGCGCACTGTTAGGCATTGGATTTCCAGTAAGGTTGGATCGTAGATCGAAGTTTGGGACTGAAACGGAAAGCCAGTGCTATCGCACCTGCAATGATGAGAACACCAGCGATGGAACTGATGAGAGCGATCCACCAGATGTTGCACTTGTCCGAGTTGATCGTGAACGTAGCTTGAAGAAGTGTTGCGTGACTTGCATTAGTCTGAGCCTTCACTTGTTTGCACGATTTTGACGGTTTTGCTCCAGAGACGGTGACAGCTGACACTGAGGCGCAAGGAGAGGAGATGAGATTCACGCTCTTCGAACCAGACTTTTCGAGCGCTTGAATGTCCTCCTTCGAAAGTGAAATCTGCAACGTTTGGATGGAGACGCACGAAAGAGAGGTGATGAAGGCAGTCGCAGAGGAGACTGAGCTACCGAAGACGTTGGAGATGGTGATCGAAGGGGTAGAAAAGTTGCCTCCAATGATGGTGATGGGGGACTCAATAGGCGTATTAGGACTGTTGATCAAGTTTTGAGGAGTGATGGTCCAAATGCCGCTCTTACAGACGGCCAGAGACGTCGGCGGAGGGCTGGGACACGGGACATCGCACATGAACTCATCTGCCTGGCACGCGCCAGTAGAATTGTACGTAACTATTGAGGCAGGAAGATTATTCGATTGAGACTGATAGAGGAAGGAAGAGTTGGAGGAAGGACACGTTTGGTTTCCGTCGGCCACTTCGTCATACGCTACCACACAGCCGTAGTCGAAGGCGGTGTTGCCAATGAAAGAACAGTTGAGAAAATTGCTGTTGACGGCAGTAGAGAGGAGGAGAGAGCCACCAGCGAGCAAGGCGCGGTTGCTGAAAAACAGGGGCGAAACTGAAGCCGGGCTATCTAGCACCAGAGAGCTCGCCTGCCCCACTCCAAGAAGATGCATTGCTCCTCCCATGGCGGCTTCGTTATAATCGAGAAGGAGGGATGACTGAGCGGAGAGATGCAGAGTTGTGTTGGCGTCGACGAAAACGGCGCCACCTCTGCCTGCACGAACCATGTTGTATCCAAACCTCATATTGTTGCTTGCAGCAATCGATATGCTTGAACCGGCAGCTGTAAGCTCAACAGCCCCACCAGTAAGCGTGGAACCTAGAGTGTAAACGGGGAAGTCAAGACTCGCCCTCACATGGCCCATTACCGCAAAGTTCGTGGCTGAAACCAGCAAGTGTGCCTTGTTGGTTATGGTGATAGCAGCACTGCTCGATGTAGGGGCTGATACGACAGCAGTGGAGAGGGCAAGCTTCGGAGTCGGAGAGGGCGATGGAGCGATGGCAGAGTCGATGGCAGCAACGGGATTCTGGTAAAAGAGAGAAGACGTGATGATGAAGTTGTTCGCTATTGCAAATTTGAAGGTCTGTCCATTGGTGACGTTGAAAATGTAGGAGTAGATTGCACTTCCAACTT
>Ga0307375_10007063_pt1 | contig 10288 bp, 7 predicted proteins | sample TR1MG_FD_202531 | JGI IMG/M metagenome (GOLD analysis project Ga0307375, IMG submission 202531) | Soil microbial communities from Risofladan, Vaasa, Finland - TR-1 | ecosystem: Environmental > Terrestrial > Soil > Coastal area > Acid sulfate soil | place: Finland: Risofladan, Vaasa | collected...
ATCGGCATCGTGGCTGAACTATGGTGGAGCGATTCTTTCGCGACATCACCACCGAACAAATTCGGCGCGGCGTGTTCACCAGCGTCGCCGAACTGATCGCCGCTATCAACCACTATGTCACCCACCACAACACGCAACCCAAGCCCTTCATCTGGACCAAGAGTGCCCGCGACATCCTGCAGAAAGTCATCCGTGCCAATAACCGCTTAAGTTCCAAACAGAATGCAGCACTACACTAGCAACTGGCAACACCTTTGGCGTCCGTGGCCCCTTTGACTCGGCTGAGCAGTTGGCGCCGTTGAGTGGCGTCTAAGCCCCCTGCTTCAGTCGCGCTGACCGACCTGCGCGCGAATTCCCTTCACGTGCTGAGTTAGCCCGCGCCTCCCCGGGGCCGGTTCAATCTGGCTCGGTGTAATTTGCATTTTATAATCATAAAATACATTCTAACCGAACACAAGACGCAGGCGCGAAATCTCAGCGCCAATCCCTATGAAGAGCAATACACTTCTTACAGACAGTGAACAACTGCGCATTGCGAACGTGCGTAATCTTGTCGAAAAAAGCTTTCCAGGCCGATTCGCCCGTATGCCTTACGCGGCACGGGTATTTGCCGAGAACATCGCCCGCAAAGGTGACCCTGCGAGGATGGCGAAGGCGCTCGAGCAGGTTGTGCACGGCCGCAGCGATGAGGACTTTCCATTCTTCCCGGCGAGAGTCGTGCTGCAAGATCTGCTCGGGACCCCGGCGCTGGTCGACCTTGCTGGCCTGCGTGATGCGTTCGCTGAGACCGGCGGCGACCCCAGAAAAGTGAACCCGGTCGTGCCCACGCTGCTCGTGGTCGACCACTCGTTGAACGTTGAGGTGGGTGGGCATGTGCCGGATGCGATGAAGCAGAACATGCGCATCGAGCAGCGGAAGAACGCCGAGCGCTTCGAGTTTCTGGATTGGGCCCGCAAGGCCTTCCAGAACGTCGACATCGTGATGCCCGGCAACGGCATCCTTCACCAGATCAACCTGGAACGGATGTCACCTGTGGTCCATGTCGAGGGCGGTATGGCATTTGCCGACACACTGGTCGGCACTGACAGCCACACTACGATGATAAACGCGCTGGGCGTTGTCGGCTGGGGCGTGGGTGGCATCGAGGCCGAGTCGGTGATGCTCGGGCGTCCCGTCGCGCTTCGCATGCCGCAGATCATCGGCGTGGAGCTCACGGGATCTCGCCAACCGGGGGTACAGGCCACAGACCTGGTCCTGGCACTGACCGAGTACCTTCGAAAGGAAGGCGTCGTTGGCGCCATTCTGGAGTTCTATGGTCAGGGTGCGGATGGATTGACCCTCCCCGATCGAGCCACGATCTCGAACATGGCCCCAGAGTTCGGCGCCACGGCAGCCATGTTCTCCATAGACGAGCGCACGCTCGACTTTCTACGACTCACCGGCAGGCACCCTCGGCTCGTGAAGTACGTCGAGGCCTATGCACGGCGTCAGGGCCTGTGGTCAGACACGTTGAGGGACGTTCAGTACCAGCGTCGACTGAAATTCGATCTGAGTTCGGCTGGTCGTGCCATAGCGGGTCCCGCCAACCCTCATCAACGCATTCCTCTTCAGACACTGGTAAAGGCCGGCATTGCACGACCGGCAGACAAGCGCGACGCGCCGAATGCCGATGGACCGCTCCCAGAAGGAGCTGTCGTGATTGCGGCGATCACAAGCTGCACCAACACCTCGAACCCACGCAACTTGATCGCTGCAGGTCTGGTTGCGCGCAAGGCCGTTGCCATGGGTCTGCAGCGCAAGCCCTGGGTGAAGACGTCGTTCGCGCCCGGCTCCAAGGCGGTGGAGCAATATCTTGACGCAGCTGACCTGCTCAAGCCCCTTGGCCAGCTTGGATTTGGCGTGGTCGGATTCGGCTGCACCTCCTGCAACGGCATGTCGGGCCCGCTACCCAAGCCCATCGAAGATGAGATTCTGGCGCGGAACCTTCACACCGTTGCGGTCCTTTCCGGCAATCGAAACTTCAATGGCCGCATTCACCCGCGCGTCAAGGAAGCATTCCTGGCTTCCCCGGCACTCACGGTGATCTATTCCCTCGCGGGGACCATTCGAATTGACGTGGCAGGCGAACCGCTAGTGACTGATGCCAGCGGCAGGAACGTGCACTTGGACGACTTGTGGCCCACCGACGCGGAAGTCGATGCAGTGCTCAGCCAGTACGTTCGCCCCGAGCAGTTCAAGTCGGCCTACGACGTCATGTTCGAGAAGCGTGGTGCGTCCAACCAGACCACGGGCGTTCCGCCGCGGTTTGCCTGGCGAGAGGACAGCACATACATTCGCCGCCCGCCGTACTGGCAGCCCAGCCTGACCCAAGCCATGCGCGGTAGCGAAATGCGTGTACTTGCCTTGCTCGGGGACAACATCACCACCGACGACCTCTCTCCCTCTGGTGCCATTCTTCCCGAGAGTGCTTCGGGCCAGTTTCTGATGGCTCACGGCGTCGCGCCCGAAGACTTCAATTCATACGGGACGCGGCGCGGCGACCACGTCGTCGCTGTGCGCGCCACCTTTGCCAACAACCGCCTGCGAAACGAGATGGCGAACGGTCGGGAGGGGTCCTATACGCGCCTGGAGCCCGAGGGTAAGGTGATGCAATTGTTCGAGGCCGCACAAGCCTACCTCGACCGCGGGCAGGAACTTGTCGTCATCGCCGGCAAGAACTACGGCTGTGGATCGTCGCGGGACTGGGCCGCAAAAGGCGTGCGACTGCTGGGCGTTCGCGCAGTGATCTGCGAAGGCTTCGAACGCATTCACCGAACGAACTTGGTGGGCATGGGCGTCTTGCCTCTCGAGTTCGAGCATGGAACCACGCGCCTGACGTTGGGCATCGACGGCAGCGAGACTTTGACGCTCGAGGGCCTCGATGACGTTCCGGAGCCTGGCAGCCTGTTGTCGTTGGTGATCCGTCGCCGCGATGGAACCACCGTCCGCACGTCGGTGAAGTGTCGTATCGATACCCACGAAGAGCAGCAGGTGTTCAGGGCCGGAGGTCTTCTGCCACGGATTGGCGCTGAGTTGCAGGCATCCGCATGATCCCAATACGCACACCTCGAAGCCAACCGGAGGGAATGTCATGAGTCAACAACTGCGGATCCCTGCCGTGCACATGCGAGGCGGTACGAGCAAGGGGGTCTTCTTTCTGGCAGGAGATTTGCCAGACGACCCCATCGAGCGAGACCGGGTACTGCTTCGCGTCATCGGCAGCCCAGACCGCTACGGCAAGCACATCGACGGCATGGGCGGTGCCACATCCAGCACAAGCAAGGTCGTGATTCTCTCGAAGTCAACGCAGCCGGAATGCGATGTCGACTACCTGTTCGGCGCCGTGGCCGTGGATGCCCCGGTGATCGACTGGTCTGGCAACTGTGGCAACTTGTGTGCTGCTGTCGGTCCGTTCGCGATCAGCTCGGGGCTTGTTGCCGCTCCCCGCGGAGGCACTGCGACGGTCAGGATATGGCAGGCGAACATCAAGAAGCGAATCCTCTCGCATGTTCCGATGCAGAACGGCGAAGTCGTGGAGGTGGGCGACTTAGAACTGGACGGCGTGACGTTCCCTGCTGCTGAAGTCCGCCTTGAGTTCCTGGACCCTGCGGCAGACGAAGAGGGAAGCGAAGGCGGCGCTATGTTCCCAACCGGGAATCGCATCGACACCTTGGACGTGCCGGGGCTCGGGCCGGTCCAGGCCACTCTTATCAACGCGGGGAATCCGACCATCTTCGTCGATGCCGAGCGACTGGGACTCAAAGGCACGGAATTGCAGGCCGAGGTGAACGGCGACAAGAAGATGCTTGGATTGGCCGAGGCGGTGCGCGCCATTGGCGCGGTAGCCATGGGCCTGGTCGCCACGCCGGAAGATGCGACGGCCAAACGTCCACATACGCCGAAGCTGGCCTTCGTCGCCAAGCCGACAAGCTATGTCGCGTCGGATGGCAAGGCCGTGGCGGCCGATTCGATTGACCTGCTCGCGCGCATTTTCTCGATGGGCCAACTGCACCATGCAATGACGGGAACCGGTGCGGTCGCCATTGCTGCCGCCTCCGCCATTCCCGGAACCGTCGTGAGCCGGGTCGCGCCAGTAGGCAAAGACGGGCGAGTCCGCCTTGGACACCCGTCAGGGAGCCTGAGCGTAGGTGCTGAGGCCGAGAAACGTGCCGATGGATGGGCCGTCAGCAAGGTGCTGATGAGCCGAACGGCAAGGCGGCTCATGGAAGGCTGGGTACGGGTGCCTGCGCCATGACGCCACAGAACCACGATGCGGTTGTTCGCGACCTGGCTCCGATGGGCAAGATTCGGGCCGCCATCAACTTCGGGAACCCGGTACTGGCCCAACTCGACCCGGAAGCAGGCGAGCCTCGCGGGGTTTCCGTGGACCTTGCGCACGAGCTGGCGCTCCGGCTCGAAGTGGATCTTGAACTCGTCACATTTGATGCGGCGGGCAAGGTATTCGCTGCGCTCAAGGAGTCGTCGTGGGACGTGGCCTTCCTGGCTATCGATCCAGTCCGTGCGGCCGAGATCTCGTTTACTGCGCCATACGTCGTCATCGAAGGGACATACATCGTGCCTGAGGGCTCGCCATTAAGGCATGTCGGCGACTTCGATCGAGCAGACCTACGCATCGCAGTCGGTAGGGGCGCGGCCTATGACCTTTTCCTGTCGCGTACGTTGAAGCAGGCGCAACTGATTCGGGCGGATACCTCGGCGGGCGCCGTCGACCTATTCGTGGAGGACGGCCTGGAGGCCGCCGCAGGGGTCCGGCAGCCGCTTACGGCATATGCGACAGCGCACCCTGGGTATCGCGTCATCGAGGAACGCTTTACCGCGATCGAGCAGGCCATGGGAACGCCGAGGGGCCGAGATGCGGGACGGGACTACCTGGCCAGATTCGTTGAGGAGGTGAAGGCATCAGGCTTCATCGCCGAGGCGCTGTGGCGCAATGGACAGAGGGACGCCTCGGTCGCGCCACCGGCGAAGTGCTGACCAGCGAGAGGGAGCGGCAAGTGACGGATCTTTCTGCACATCAACTGACGATGACCGTATTGATGACGCCGGAGACAGCCAACTTCGCGGGCAACGTGCACGGCGGGACGATCCTCAATCTGCTGGACCAGGTCGCGTACGCCTGCACCGGCCGCTACGCTGGAAGCTACGTGGTCACGCTCTCAGGGGACCAAGTGATCTTTCGACAACCCGTTCATGTGGGGGAACTGGTGACCTTCTTGGCCAGCGTCAACTCCACCGGGAGGACTTCGATGGAGATCGGCATCAAGGTACTTGCCGAAGACATCCGAACCAAGGAAGTCAGGCACGTCAACAGTTGCTGCTTCACGATGGTCGCTCTCGACGGGTGCGGAGAGCCAGTCACCGTGACGCCCGTGCGACCCTTCTCCCCTGCCGAGAAGCGGCGCCACGCTGCTGCCGTACGGCGTCGGCGCGCAAGGCAAGAAGTCGAGGCGGAGGATGCATGCGACCCACCCAGTGGCTGTGGCTCGCATGGTGATTGGAACGCGGGACAGCCGTTGGCGGCGGAGGGCTGACTTGTACGATGCGAATGGCTCGTTTGCGGCGACAAGTTCGTGGCTACGGGTATCTCAGAGGGGTGGCGGACCATCGGGCAAGAGCCGCCAACCGACCAGTCGGCGCCATCCAACCAAAGGTCGCTGACCAGCCATCCTCGGACGGTTCCGATCAAGGTCCAGTCGTGAGCAGCAGGGCAGTCGCTTCTCCCGCGGTCAAAGGGCGATACAACCAGTGGCCCTGAAGGCTCTCGCATCCGAGCCGCACCAGCAGGTCGCGTTGACCTTCGGTTTCGACGCCCTCAGCCACGACACCCAGTCCGAAGTTGCGTGCCAGCGCGATGATCGTGCGAATGATCGGCGCCTCCTCCTGGTTTCGCGTCGGCTCGACTCCGATCTCGCGCACGAAGGACTGGTCGATCTTCAGCGTGGTGACCGGGAGCTTGTGCAGGTAACTCAATGACGAATAGCCGGTGCCGAAATCGTCGATCGCAATTCCCACGCCCAGAGTCCGCAATTCCAACAGGTTTGCAGACGTTTCAGTCACGCTCTGCAGGATCAGGCTCTCGGTGATCTCCAGTTCCAGGGCACTGGGCTCAAGTCCGGTGTCGCGCAGTGCGCGGATAACGGTGGCCACCCAATCGGGTCGCTTGAACTGGATCGCCGAGACGTTCACTGCCACACGCAGGGAAGGATGATTGCAGCGCCACCTCACGATCTGGGCACACGCCTCCCGCAGCGCCCATTCTCCCATCTGCACAATCAGGCCGCTGTTTTCCGCGAGCGGAATGAAGCGTGCCGGTGAAATCATGCCCAAGGTGGGGTGGTGCCATCGCATGAGGGCTTCGAATCCCTGAATGTTGCCTTCCGCCCCGCATTGCGGCTGGTAGTGCAGACTCAATTGACCCAGCTTCAGCGCATGGCGTAATTGACCCGCCAGTTCCATGCGCTCTCTTGCCAGCGCGTTCATCTCCGGAGCGAACCACTGGAAATTGTCGCGGCCGTTGTCCTTCGCCCGGTACATGGCCGAGTCCGCATTGGCCATCAAGCTCTCGCCATCCAATCCGTCGGTTGGATAGATGCTGATACCCAATGACACGCTGACGAACACCTCCTGTCCTTCGATCTGAAACGGAGCCCGCAGGGCTTTGGTCAGCTCGTTTGACACACGCATGGCGTCCTGCGAATTCTCCAGTTCACCAACCACCGCGACGAACTCATCACCACCGACCCGCGCCAGGGTATCGCTGTTGCGGATGCAGGCGTTGAGGCGATTGGCAGCTTGCTGCAGCAACGCATCACCTGCGGAGTGGCCAAGCGAGTCGTTGATGTTCTTGAACCGATCCAGGTCCATGTAGAGCACCGCCACCTGCTGCTTTTTGCGCGCCGCTTGCGCCAACGCCTGCTTCAGACGATCCTGGAACAGCAGGCGATTGGGCAACCCGGTCAGCGCGTCGTGCTGAGACTGGTGCTCGAGTTGATCGGTCAGGAGTCGATGTTCAATGGCCACTGCAGCAAGCTGCGTCGCCATCCCCATGAAGTCCAGATCCTGTGCACTGGGCGCGGATGGCTCGACACAGTAAATGGCGAACGAACCCAGCACACCTCCTGCGTTGGATGGGATCGGTATGGACCAGCAAGCGCGCAATCCATGGTGCAACGCCAGCTGCCGATGGTCGTCCCAGTCGGGATCAGTGGCGATGTCCTCGGTGATGACGGTCTCTCCCGTGTAGCACGCGCGACCGCACGGCCCGGCTGTCGGGCCAATCGGCAAGCCGTCCAATGCCTGGGAATAGGCCGCTGGCAAGTGCGGAGCAGCCGCTGTATGCAGCCGACCATCCTTCAGAAGGATTGCCGAACACCTGGTTCGCGGGATCAGCGCTTCCAGCATGCTGCTAATGCGGGAAAGAATATCCGGCAGCGGCTGGTTCTGCGCGACTTGCTTAAGGATCAGGCTGCGATCCTGCTCGAGCAGTTCAACCATCTTCCGTGAAGTGATGTCCAAGCACGCCCCGGCCATTGCCACAGCGCGTCCCCCTTCGTCGATCACCACCTCACCGTGGTCGAAAATGGTGCGCACTTCGCCATCCGGTCGGATGACGCGCAATTCGTGGTTGAAGGGTTTGTGATCGAGCAGCGCTTGCGAGACGATCAACTCGACCCCGGCGCGGTCGTCGAGGTGTACCCGGCTGAGGAAATCCTCAAAGCCCGGTACATGGGCAGCCGGGTCAACCCCGTAGATCCGACAGAGCTCGTCGGACCAGCTCAAAGTCTTGCTGGAGAGATCCCAGTTCCAGTTCCCCAGATGGGCCATCCGTTGGGCTTCTTCCAGTTGGGACTCGCTCAGATGCAAAGCTTCCTCAGCTTGCTTGCGCACGATCGCTGCCGCTACCTGACTGGACACGAATTCAAGCAACGCCTTGTCCTTGTTCGTGTAGCGCAGATCACCGAAGTAGGTCTGCACGACAAGGGCGCCGATCGTGTGTGATTGCGCCTTGAGGGGAACCCCCAGCCAGTCCACGGAATCCACGCCGATGGCCATTTTGCCTTGTTCAATCCGCGCCCGCTGCCCTTCCGGAGTCAGGAGCAATGCCTTCCCCGTTCGGATGACTTCACCGGACAGGGTGCCATCGTTGAGCCTCATCGGATCAGGCGTGCGATCGAACTCGTCTACAAAGTACGGAAACGTCAGCTCGTCCCTGCCTGCATCATAGAGAGTGACAAAGAAATTTTTTGCTGGAAGCAACCCGTCAATGATGCCGTGGATGTGCTGAAACAGCTCTTGCAGGTTGGCGGTGGATTGGGCCGCCTCGGAAATTTGATGCAGCGCTGTCTGCGTCTTCTCGTCGTGCTTGCGCTCTGTGAGGTCGCGCCAGGTGGTGACGATGAGGTGCTGTTCGCCCATCAGGATGGGTGTGAGCAGAACTTCTACTGGAAATTCGGCACGCTGTGCGCTGCAATGGATCCACTCAAAGCGATGGCTGCCGTTTCGCCGAGCGACGGAGATCATTTCTTCGGCTTTCTCCGCAGACGGCCGACCGTCTGGCTGATGCAGCGGAGAAAGATCGGCTGGGTGCAGCGACAGAATTTCGGCCTTGTCCGTGCAGCGGAGCATGGCCACCGCTGCTCTATTGCAATCGATGAACCGATCGGTTGTGCCATCAATTAGCAGCATCGCGTCTGCCGTGTCTTCGAACATCAGGCGGAACCGGCTTTCGCTTTGCTGCAATGCTGCCTCGGTCTGCCGACGACGCGCTCTCGCTTCGAAGTAATCGAGAGTGAACGAAAGGTGGCCTGCCGCCTTCTCCAGCAGCTCTACCTCCTGGGGACCGAAGAAATCCACTTCATCAGAATATCCGGCTAGTGCACCGCAAATTTGCCCATCCATGCGGATGGGAAAAGCTCCGATCGACTGGAACCCAGAACGCACCGCGGCGCGGCGCCAAGGCAGCGATTCCGCTACTCCAAGAAAATCGTTGAGCACGCAGGGCCGACCATTCCGAATGGCCAGACCGATCGGCCCCGAGCCTTCGACGGACTCATCGCTGCGTACAACAATGCCGTTCAGATAACCGTGCGTGTCGCCGCACTGATTCTCGACACTGACATTGAATGTGACAGGGTCGATCCAGGCGATCCACGCCATCTTCAACTTGCCAAATTCAACGAGAGCTTCGCAAATCTTAGGGAACAGACCCTCGCGGGTTGTCACCCGAAGAAGCACGGCTTCGTTGATGTGACTCAGCGCGGCGTAGAGTTGCGTCATGCGGCGCAGTGCACGAGCTTGGGCCCGGCTGTCGGTGATTTCGATCATCACGCCGCGCAATGTCGTTGGCAGGACCGATCAGCTTCGGGTTTAGCGCTGCAGATAATTGAGTGCGCACCAATGATCATCAAAGGAGCTCCGATGGAGTCAGCTACTACCAGATCGAAAGACATCAAGAGTGGCTGCCGATGGCTGCTGTGCGTGACCTCAGCCCTTCGCAGCTTGCGCGGCCGTCGTCGTGGCCGCAAGGGCGGGCCTGTCCAAACCCAACGACCCGCCAAGAGATCGACGCAAGTAGCAATCCATCACCGTGGACAGATGCCGCCACCTTCCCGATCAGGAGTTTCTTGTCGAGCCCACTGGATGTCTCAAATGCCCTGTTGCAGCCGAGATAGCGCCCGTCGACATCCTTGTAGTACACCGGACTCGGAATGAGATCGATCAGTTGCCCGATCAGCCCTGCATCGAGCAACAATGAATGGATGTCGGTCATCACCTTCCTCCCCGGCTGGACGGCTCTTGCGCATGAATCGTCCTGAGTACCTGCCGGGCAGGCGTCACAAAGTCTCGCACTCCGGGACTCAGCGCCACCGCGATGCATTGGCAGAGTAGGCCAGCCTTGGCGGCGGCAAGTTGATCTGCGTCAATCGACGGCACTTTCCAGGAGAACGCAAGCGCCTCATTCGGGAATGCACATGCCACCCCCCTTTTGGTCTGGCGCGTGGGAATTTGCTGTGGCTCAACGCGGCCGTGGCGATCACGCGGGATCTCGCTCGGAATCGCACCGATCCCGCCCCTGAGCGTCTAGCGACTGCGTCCGTTGCGTATGTTGCCGGTCGCGTTGGCTAGCCACTACTTTGCCGTCACTCTCCGGGAAATTGCCTTCTGGAAAGCGGCCGTTCGCGACCGGCTCAAATGGGTCGGAAGCTGCCCTTCGCTACGCACGATAACT
>Ga0307375_10007064_pt1 | contig 10286 bp, 10 predicted proteins | sample TR1MG_FD_202531 | JGI IMG/M metagenome (GOLD analysis project Ga0307375, IMG submission 202531) | Soil microbial communities from Risofladan, Vaasa, Finland - TR-1 | ecosystem: Environmental > Terrestrial > Soil > Coastal area > Acid sulfate soil | place: Finland: Risofladan, Vaasa | collected...
TACACAACAGGAGATAGATACAGCGATGGAGAGATTGAACAGCCGACCCAGAAAACGACTTGGATACCAGACACCCAATCAGGTATTCTTCAAGTCAGGCGTTGCACTTCATATTTGAACCCGCGAATTTAAATTTGTTGCATGTTATTGCTGTATTTATTTCGGATTAATTGCTGTTTTCTGAATATATTATTTCTAACACACCAATTAATAAAGAGTATTATTTTTATCAACAGAAGCTGTGGATAACTTTGTGAGTAAATAGGTAAGCAACTGTTCCAAAGTAACGTAATACAAGGATTTTCCTTATATTGCCTATTTTTTGATTTTGTAAATATCATTATAAATCAAGCAGGTAATGTAAATTGACGGTTTTGTTATTGGATATCGGGATGCAGACCCGCAATTTTGCTCAGGTTGATAACTATTTAAAATTGTCAATCACGTTTTTAGATTTTATTTTAAATTGCTCAGTGCAAATTTTTCATCGCAGCAGCATGGACTGTAACCTTGGTGTTGACCTTCACCGGGTCTATTTCTGCTAGTTGCAAAGACAATGGTTATAATTGTGCCGCTGATAAAACTTGTTAGCATCAGCGGCCAGTTTAAAGGCCCGCCTATGGCGGGATTTTTTTACTTGGCTGTACTATCCGGCAATTACCCGCAGCCAGCGTACCCAACCAAAGTTATTAACCCAGCCATTTTGCTCCGACCGATGAAGCCAAATAATCCAGCCGGAAACGATTGCCTGGCCGTGAATCGCAACATACGATGAGGCGCTCTCTTACGCTCGTCGCAGTCGGGCTGGTGCTGGGCCTGGGCGTCGCCGTTGTATACGGCGGTAGCGGGCTGTTCCAGCGCCTGGAGACCTTTCCGTTATCTCTGCTGTGCGCGGTGCTGGCGATGATCTTCGTCGGCTGGAACTTCAATGCCGGGCGTATGCGGTTAATGCTGAGCGGGATCGGGAAACCGATGGGACATGGCCGTTCTTTGGCCACGGTGATGGCTACCGAATTCGCCATCAGCGCGACGCCTGCCGGCAGCGGCGGACTGCTCACCTATGTGTACCTGCTGAAACGGCATGGCGCACCGGCCACCGCCGCCGCCGCGATGTATGCCACCGACATCCTGATTGACATGCTGGTGTTCAGCACCGTCCTGCTTGTCGTCACGCTCGCAATCTTCGTGCATCCGGCGCAACCGCATATCGGCTGGGAAATCGCGATGCTGGCGGGATTAATATTGGGTATGTTGTCACTGGCCTGGATCGCGGTGCAGCACTATCGCCCGGTGCTGTTGTGGATCGGCCGGCACATCCTGAACCGGCGTGTCTCCGCGGCGAACAGGCGCAGACTGACCCGCGGCGTGCTGCGCTTTCGCCAGGCGCTGCATCTGATTCTGGGGTTTTCCCGTTTAAGGCTGTTCGGGATATTCTTGTGCTGCCTTGGTCACTGGGTGCTGCGATACAGCGTGCTATATGTGATCATTGTCGGCATGGACCGTGATGTTTACTGGGCATACACCTATCTCATCCAAATGCTGGCGTTTACCGCGGGTCACTTCACCATGCTGCCCGGAGGCAGCGGCGGGGTCGAATTGAGCTTCACCGCGCTGCTCGCACCGGTGCTGGATCACGCGACGCTGGGCGCGGTGCTGTTGATGTGGCGCTTCACCACTTACTACTTTTATTTGATCGCGGGTGCCCCGGTATTCTTCCTGTTCGTGGGTAAGGCGCTGTGGCAACTGCTGGGAAATACGGCCGCGAAAGTATAACGGGCAATCTGCCCGGCTGACATTACCAGTTGCGGCGCTCGAAACTACAATACGCTGTCGCGCAGCTTGCTGATCCAAACCGCAAACGCCACCGTGGCGGGGCGATTGATGCGCAACAACAACAGTTGATAGGTCTGCGAAATCAGTGCAAGCGGATATTCCATCTGGAACAGGTCAGAGAGCATGCGCCATTCCGCGCGTATGCCTTTCCAGTAACCGAGTTTTTCGGTTTTTCTCGATTGCGCGACGCTCAGCCAGTGTGTCACGGCGATCGAGTATTGCCGTGCGATGATCTGGCGATTCATGAATACCTCTATGCCGAACCGCGGCAGTCCGTGCATTTCCTCCAGCACCTCGCTCAGCAGATCCTTGCGGATTACCCGTTCCCCGGAAACGAAGTCCAGCCCGATCGCGCGGAATATCAGCAGGCTGTTCTTGCGCAGGCTGAGACTGACATCCGCCTTGCCCGACAGTACCGGAAAGGCGAGGGCATTGACATGTTCCGCGGCTAGACCGGTCAGGTCCGCGTCCAGCAGCATCAGCAGTTCATTCTGCGCGGCCATCACGCCGGTTGCCATCGCGATGCTTTTGCCCTGGTTTACCGGCAGCGAGATCAGCTTGACCGTGGGGAATTGCCTGACGATTTCCGCAGTCTGGTCGGTCGATCCGTCGTCAACCACGATCACCTCGTTCAACAGTGGATGGATCGAGGTCACTGCAAGCACCGCGGCGATTCTCGGCGCCTCGTTGTAAGCGCAGATGATGCAGGAAATTCTGACATTTTTTTGTTGTGCGTAATTTTGGGTCATGAGTTCGTCTATGGTTTGTGGTAATCAAGTGTGGGTGATCCGATAGATTCTTGTGTGTCAAACAATCATGAGACAACGTCCGCAACGGAAAGATTCAGTGCATGCAGCAATCGGTCGGTAAATTCTTCGGGAGAGGTCGATATCAGCTCCGGCGGCACGCCGAATTTCTGGCTCAGGCGTATATTGTCCTCGAAGCCGTAGGCCACCATGAAGGGATGCATCCCTGCGCCTATCGCACCGAGATAGTCGTTGTATTCGTCGCCGCAGGCAAAGCTGCGTGCCGGATTGATTTCGAAGGTCTTCCGTGCCAGCTTCAGGTAATCCACCTTGCTTTCCTGCAGCGGAATGCAAGCGAAGTAGTCAAACTCGGCCGTATCGATGCCATGGCGCTGAAAAAGCAGTTTAAGGGTTTTTTTCGGTTCCATCGTGATATTCCGGGTCACAAAGCCCACCCGGATATCCGGGATCTCGATCAGTTTGCGCAGCATTGACTCAATGCCCGGATACAAGCGCGCCTCGTTGCGGTAGACGTCGGTCAGCGTGGTCAACAGGCGCTTGCGGCTTTGCTTGCCAAACTGGCGGCGCAGGTTCATCGGGAACTCGCGCAGGCCGCCCAGATACTTGAACAACTTGCGGCGCTTCTGGAATCGCTCAAGGTCGCCGATGTCCATCCCGTGCCTCAAAAAGGTCAGCTGGATGGCGTGAAACGCGTCGATGGTCGTACCATCCGCGTCAAAGATCACAAGGCGTTCCATATTTTTATAACGTGCCATGCAGGTGAGCTTATGTCACTCATATTACAACCACGTTAATCATGCAGCAGAGGGATACCCGGACTGGCTGGGTGTGCTTGCGCACTATAGTGGCCCCCGATTTTCAGACAATAAATTAAGGTGGTAACCTGCTGCAATTGAGGAGCAGGTGATGAGTGAAACGAAGCGCAAGAATTTCAGTGGTGAGTTCAAGGCCAAGGTCGCACTTGAAGCGATCCGTGGCATCAAGACGGTGAACGAGATTGGCCAGGAGTTTGGGGTGCATCCGACGCAAGTGGGTTTGTGGAAGAAAGAGCTGCAAGAGCAGGCATCCAGCCTGTTTGACGCCAAGCGTGGCCCGAAACCTACCGATCCGTCTGCCAGTCCGGAGCGTCTGTATTCTGAGATCGGGCGGCTGAAAATGGAATTGGACTGGCTCAAAAAAAAGTTGGGGATCAGCCAGTAGAAGATCGTAAGCAATGGGTCAGCACCACCGAGCCACTGGCGCTGACCCGGCAATGCGAACTGGCAGGAATCAACCGCTCCACGGTCTATGCGCCGCAAGTGGCGGTGAAACCGGACGAGCAGGAGTTGATGTTTCTGGCGCTGATTGATGCCGAATACACGCGGCATCCGTTTTACGGCAGCCGCAAGATCAAGATTTACCTGCGTGGTTTAGGACACAAGATCAACCGCAAGCGGGTGCAGCGACTGATGGGCATACTGGGCCTTGCCGGCATGGCGCCGGGGCCGAATACCAGCCGTCCGCACCCGCAGCACAAGATTTATCCGTACCTGCTCAGGGGCGTGAATGTGATCCGCCCCAATCAGGTATGGAGTACGGATATTACGTACATCCGCCTGCCGCGTGGGTTTGTGTATTTGGTAGCCGTGATCGACTGGTATTCGCGTAAAGTGCTGTCATGGCGGTTGTCGAACACGCTGGATAGCGGATTCTGTGTGGACTGCCTGGAGCAGGCATTGCAGGCCTATGGTACGCCGGAGATATTCAACACCGACCAGGGCTGCCAGTTCACCAGCGAAGCATTTACGGGTGTGCTGTTGAAAGAAGGAATCACGATCAGCATGGACGGACGCGGTCGGGCACTGGATAACATCTTTGTGGAACGGCTCTGGCGCAGCGTCAAACACGAAGACGTGTATTTGAAAGGCTACGCCACGATGCCTGACTTGCTGATCGGATTGACGGAATACTTCGTGCTTTACAACATGGAAAGACCGCACCAATCGTTGGGCTACGAAACACCGGATCAGGTATACCGAACAGCAAGTGGCGGCGGCGCAAGGTTTGTGAACAAATACAGTGAGAAAGAAAAAACTCACCCAGAAATAGAAACAAAAAAAGAAACCGAAAACCGGGGCAGCGCCGTTCCGCTGCATGAAGAAGGTTACCCTCTTAAACTCGATGCATTATTGTCTTGACCGAGGGGTCCACTGTACCAAATACACCAGAGCGGCTTGTGATCAGGTTTATATTTTCAATTGTCCGCAGAGTTTTTTCATGCTGCAAACTGAACACGACCAGCCTTTTCCTACTGTTTTTTTCAGGTAATCATCCAGCAAAAATTCGCATTGTTGGCCGTATTGGGCAGAGTTCTTGATCAAGTATTTGATGATGCATATCTGCAGGCAAACGGCAAAATTGCAGGTGGCATTTTGAATATATGTCATCCAGATGTATTCCTCAGGCAACACGCCAGCTTCCATCATCTTTGCGGTATAGCCAAACTCCAGATAAAAATCGTCTACGTTATCGATCTGGTGAATGATCTTGCCATCCATATACACGCGGCCAATATATCCAAACTGAGGATTATCTAGTTGATAATTGAAATGTGGCATCCGGCTGGTATTCATGGCACTCAAACAAGCTGTTATCAGTTTGCACATCTTGTGTGTTCCAGGCGGAATATTCTGTGTGGTGGCGCACAGATGGGATAAATAGATGCCAGTAACGTGCGCCTGGCATTTCCCAGAAAACACGGTGACTTCTTCGGTCTATGAAATTTTACAAACGAATGATGATGAAAAACGCATTTGGTACACCCGAAATACCGAGTAAAAAACCTCAATCCGCCCTGCTCAAGAATAAGAAAAGTAAGCCTGTTGAAGTGATAAATCGTCAGGAACTGATTTCTGTTGCGGCGTACTATCGCGCAGAGAATCGTGACTTTTCGGAAGGTGATGAACTGGCCGACTGGCTGATCTGCGAAATGGAAGTCGATGCACTACTGAATAAATGCAAACACCTCTAATAAGTTAAAAAAATAAGGCAATCGAATTTTCCCTGCCCTCAATCCATCTCATGAGCTGCTTTTTAAATATGGAGTCGATTACATGGCAACCGGCAAAGTTAAATGGTTCAACGACGACATGGGGTTTGGTTTTGTCACGCCAGATAATGGCCGCGAAGAACTGTTCGCACACCATTCTGAAATCAACATGAGCGGTTTCAAGTTACTCAAAAAGGATCAAAAGGTGACCTTTAGCGTTACGCAAATTCCCGGTGGTAAGGAAGCATCCCGTATTCATGTTCTGCGGTAATAGAACAGACTTTCCGGAACTGATTTATACCCATTATGCGCATGGGCTGTCGATCGGGGGTGAACAGCACCACCGACATTCGCGGAGGTGTGTCGGCGTTACATTGAGCCGGTCGCTGGGAAAATGAGGTTACTTCAACACGCCGGTTTGAATGCGCGAAAGCTACCGGTTAACTCGTTCAAGATTCGATGCAGCAACTTTTCGAACTCATACACGGGCAATGCCATACCAAACAGAAAACCCTGAAATGCCATGCATTCGTGGTGTTTCAGGAAAGTCAGTTGTGCCTCTGTTTCGACGCCTTCGGCAATGACATTCATGTGGAAATTGGCTGCCAGATCGATGATTGTCTGCACCAGCATGGCATCGCTGCCATCCTTGGTGATGCCTTGCACAAAACTCTGGTCGATCTTGAGTTGGTCCAGCGGCAGCTGTTTCAAATAGGACAGCGACGAATAGCCGATGCCGAAATCGTCGATCGACAGCCCGACCCCCAATGCTTTAAGTTCGTGCATTTTTTCGACGGTGCCGTCCATGTCTTCCAGCATCACGCTCTCGGTCAATTCCAGTTTCAGGCGGGTCGGATCAACCTGGTGCGCTTTTAGTACCTTTGCCACGCTATCCACAAAACTGTCAATGGCAAATTGTTTTGCACTGACATTCACCGCCAGCGTCAGCATGCGCGTTTGATCGCTTTGCGACCATAGCGCCAGTTGTTCGCAGGCGTTATCCATCACCCAGTCACCAATCTCTAGTATTAGCCTGCTTTCTTCAGCGATTGGAATAAACACGCCGGGCAGCACCAACCCGCGTTCAGGATGGTCCCATCGCAATAAGGCTTCCGCGCCGACCGGGCGATGATTGTTATCAACTTGCATCTGGTAATGCAAATGAAACTGGCTACGGCTGATAGCCTGGCGCAGATCATTTTCAAGCTTTGCGTGGGCTGCCACTTTGTCCTGCATTATGGGATCGAAAAAGCGGATCGAATTGCGCCCCGCGTCCTTGGCCTGATACATTGCCATTTCTGCATGTTGAACCAAAATATTGCCCGGTATTTCGCCGCCGCAATACAGGCTGATTCCAATACTGGATGAACTGCTTAGCGGTAATCCGTTGCAAAAGTAGGGGCGGGACAGGCACTCGCGGATTTTTTCTGCAATCATGCCGACCCTGCGCGAAGTTTCATCCGCGTTGTCGCCGACATCCTCGACCAGCATGATGAATTCATCAGCACCCAATCTGGCCAGTGTGTCCTTTTCACGAATACAATCCTTAAGCCGGGCGGCCACTTCGATGAGCAGCAGATCTCCGCAATCATGTCCCAGTGTATCGTTGAGTATCTTGAATCGATCGAGGTCGATAAGCAATAGCGCGCCAAAGTTGCCCGGACGGGTCGAATTGGCCAACTTCTCACTGAACAGATCAAGAAACAAATTCCGGTTTGGCAGGCGGGTGAGCTTGTCATAAGAAGCCAGATTGCGGATTTCTTCCTCTCGGCTTTCTCGCTCGCTGAGGTCATTGAATATGGCTACAAAATGGGTGTTCTGTTGCTGCCTGTTTTTGACGGCAGAGATCTTCATCCACTTTGGATAAACCTCACCGTTTTTGCGCCTGTCAAATATCTCGCCCGTCCATGATCCATCCTGGAATAATCGTTGCCACATTTCGATTTCCGCATAAAAAATCTTGTCATGCTGCCCAGAATTCAACATGCGCGCATTCTTGCCGACTACCTCGCCTGAATTGTATCCCGTGATATCCAGAAATGCCTGATTGACCCGGACGATATAACAATCGGCATCGGTGATCATGATCGCATCGCTGGTTTCAAAAGCAACTTCAGATATGCGCAATGCCTGTTCAATTTGATAGGTCATTTCAACGGTGTCCTTTTCGGTTGGTTCCATCATCATGCTTCCACATCGATGATTTCGGTTACCGGTAGCGCCGCGATATCGTTCAGTTTATCGTTGCGTGCCGCATCATTGAGATAGGCTAGTTCCGAGACGCGCGAATAGAATGCGCTGACGAACACCTCGCGTCCCTCGGCATCTCGTCGGCGTATGCCAAACTTCACCCGTTGTCGATCCTTTGCGGCCAGCTTGCCGAGCAGGCTCTTGGTCGCCCATATAGCGCCGCCGCGCGCAAAATCGGACAGCCGCGCGGCATGGTTGATGGTGTCGCCCAGCACGGTGAATTCGACCTTGGTCTCGATGTGGAAGATGCCCAGCCATTCATGTCCTTCATTCAGGCCGGTATTCAGGTACAGCTCGTTCATCCAGTTTTTGCGCAACTGCCATTGCTTGCTGATCTTGCGCATCGTGGCCTTCATTTCCTGCGCGCACATCAGCGCATTGAAGATGTAGTTGCAGTCCGGCTGCGGGAAAAAGTAATAGACCATTCCGTCGCCCACGTGCTTGCCGTGGGTGCCGTAATACTTCCGAAAGATCGGCTCCATTGAGGCCCAAATCTGGTTGATCAGCTCAAAATATTCCTCGGGCGGCAGCTCGGTGCAGATGCGCACCGAACTTTGCAGGTCGGCCACCAACACCGCGACATCGGTTAGTACTGGCAGGTGTTTTTTCAGCAGGTTGCGGATCACTTCATCGCGGCGTTCCAGGAGTCCCAGCAGGCTGTCACTTTCGGCGTGACTTGGAAGATGAATGAACAGTATCCCTTCGCGGTAATAGGAAGCATAGACGTTGTAGTTGGTTATCTCGCCATTTTCCAGGGTTAACGTGAGTGGCAGTTGCATCAGGGTGCCGTTGGGGCGAACTTCGCCCAGAGGTGTATCCTTTTGCATGGTTGAGGCATCCACTTGGCCGGTCAGTATGTTCATCAGATCATTCCGCGAGTAGCGGCCCTTGCCCAGCAACAGGTAAAACTGCAGTAATTCTTCGCGGTTGGCGCCGTCCCGGCCCAGCCGGCCATTGAGCAGGTAGGACAGGGCGTTGCGATCCTTGATGTCCGCTGGCAGATGATCGAATGCACCGAGCAAATCGGTGCGCGCTTCTTCGTTGAACCAGGTGATCTCGAAGTTGTAGTTGACCATGTAGGCCGGGTAGGGGATATGATCAATCGTTAACCGTAATACATTTGATTTTGAGTTCATCACGGTAGGCACGTGTTGGATAGATTTAGACTGTACAGATTGTTCCATTACGGGCACTGGCGATGGTGCGTTTTCTTGCGCTGATATTTCCCTGGTTATCTTTTTAGGAGCCGGAAAACCATCCAGCTCAAGTTGAGCGGAAATGTCTGCCATTGCATAACCTTCCTTCTTCAATTGGTTGATGCGATCCAGACGTGCCAGAACCTCCTCTGGGAAATAGCCTATTTGCCGTGCACTTGTGGAAGCCCCGGGTTCGGGTATTTTTACCAGCGGTCGAGGCAGTAGTCCGAGCGAGATATAGTTGTTTAAGGTTGCCCGAGAGATACTCGCGGCTTGCATCACTTCAAAGCTCGTCAACATAATTTGGACAGACTCTTATCGATTGAACTGTCCGAATTATAATAATTAGACAGTCTATGTCAAGTGAATTTTGCTGTAGATAAATATTATAATGCCATGTTAAAAATATAAATATTAATGTAATTGTGTGAATTAAGACCACTTCCAATTAGACAATCTAATTAATTTATTGTTGGACTGTCCAGTTATACGCATGGACAGTCCAATTAAATCGGGCCGAGGTGGCTTGTACAGACCGTAATTGGCTGTGCTGTGTCTAGTGTCTATTGTGTCTAGTGTCTATAACGTGAAACTTGCGCGCTGATATTTTTCCGACATGGCATAACTTCAACTGCATATAAACTTTACAGCTTGGCAAGAAAAGGAAGTATGTTGGCTCCGGCAAACGCGCCCGGCACCTTTGGGTGTGATTTCCGGGAAAAAGCCGTATCGGGATTGAAGCCCCCGACATCCCTGATGGGTTGCGAGAATTTGCAGGAAATCTGGACTCATCTCTGTGGAGTCAGGCACAAGAGGCTGCGACGGCCAACTTCGCGCAAAGGCAAAGGATGGTGGAAGTGGAAGAGACGGTTTCGATAAGCGAGCGTACCATCGAAGCACCGACTCGGGTCAATGCAGACCTAGTCAATGCAGACTTAGAGAAACAAATCAGTTTGCTAAAGTCTCAACTTGAGGCGTCGGAGCATCGTGTAACAGAAATGCACGGTTTGTATGGGGTTGCGCGTAGGGAACTAACTTTACGACATTCTAAACGCGAAACTTAGGCCGCGAACCGTTCCGCCTTTGCCGCCTCTGATATTCGCATAATGTATATTATGTCAAACTTAGGCAGTAAATGAAGTATGAACTTAATTAACTGCTGACACCGTTCTGGCAGGCCAACTACACCCGCTTCATGTCATGCCACTTGCA
>Ga0307375_10007067_pt1 | contig 10286 bp, 9 predicted proteins | sample TR1MG_FD_202531 | JGI IMG/M metagenome (GOLD analysis project Ga0307375, IMG submission 202531) | Soil microbial communities from Risofladan, Vaasa, Finland - TR-1 | ecosystem: Environmental > Terrestrial > Soil > Coastal area > Acid sulfate soil | place: Finland: Risofladan, Vaasa | collected...
TAGCACCTCTCTCAATGTATTTACACACCTCTGCTTGAACCATTCAGGTCTTGACCTTCTGTATTGTAGTATCGGTCCTCTCTCTACCTTTGAGCCTGCATTCACATGAGTGCGAGGCATTCGCGCCCATATGCTGCCCCAGCAAGTTACGTTCCAAACCGAGCACACGTGGTTCAAGCCTGTCGACCCCATGGAACAAGAGGACCCACTCACGAACCCCTTGTGCTTATGATTCATAATTTACATTCACTTTGTACAGGGAGATGAGAATGAGACCCGGGAAATCAAGAGAGTGCGGGGCTTGAGGATTGGGTTTGCATCGACTTTCGATTGAGATATTGGGAGATGTTCGTGAAATTGCAACTTTACGCAATGTTTTTTGGTTCTTTTGTGATTAGATGGCAGCAGAAGAGGAAGAGGAGCGACTCAAGAGGATGGTACACGGTTTGGGGTTGCCCAGCGTCATCGATAGATATGATGCGAGATGTAGAGCACAGGAGAGCCTGTATCAGGCACGGTCAGGTCTTCTGATAGAATGAATGTGTGAGTGGCCAGTTGAGGGCATTTTTGGTTCTCCTCAGGAACGTCGGGCGAAACAACAATACTTGCGATTACCATGATCTGATTTGCCCCTAAAACACAGAAGAGGCTCGGTTAGAATACAAGAGTTGGGAGTTGGCGATGGAAGAAGGCAATAGAAGGGCGCTACGTACATGTCCCGTTGGGATCGTCTGGAATTGGCTGTGCATCGATGGAGATCAGTTCAATGGTCTTATTTCTATACGAAGTGTAGTACATCACCGCATCGTCTGCGTGTATTTGGTTGCCTTTCCAGTTGATGAAGGACGTCGGCCGATACAAGCCAAGCAATGCCTACAGAAGTTCAGAGTGTCAGATCTCATGTCTATCAATGCTTCCTGTCAATCCTATGGCATCATTGCATACCTCTCTATCTCCTTTAATCAATTTCCGGAACCGTTCCTACAGTTTCAACCATTCAGGGCAGAAAAGAGGGAAGTCAGTGATCTCGAAGTTGCATTGCCTGTGCCAGGCCGTTGTTTGATTCTAACCTACCTCGATAAACTGCTGAGCGATGGCAATGGTGGTGTTCCAACTGAGCTCAACTTGATCCATGGGTGCGTGGACAGAGCAATGGGGGACGAGAGCAGCCTTGCTGGCGGCTCAACGCTGACCCTGAGCATCCCGCCACAGAAGCAAGGCCTCCAACATGGTTTGTCTCAGTACCTTATAGTTAACTCATTTAGAGTGTTTTGAGCTCTGGAACCAGTCTTCCTGGAGAGCAATGCATCGGTCTGGATCGATCTCGGTGGTCGAAGAGGAGGAGAGGGAATCAGTTGTTTCAAAAGGACACTTTGGGTGCTTACTGTTTTAGTACAATTCCTGTGTTGGAGGTAGGGGGTGGAGCAGTGTCTCCTCAGGGAAGAAGCAGTGGGGAAGGTGCGGGGCGCTGAGAGCGAGCGTGCAAGGGTGGCGGGCGCACTCACTTCTTTCCGGGTGCGGGGGAGCGAGCGAAGGTACGTCCAGAGGCGGTCTTCTTCTCCTTGGGGAGCTCCTGCTTGGCGCGGTTCAAGACCTTGAGTAGGGACTCGACACGGATTCTCATGCGGGTGTTCAAGTGGGACTTGGAGCACTTGATGTGGTACATGAGATAGTTGCGGAAAATGATGGCCATGTCGATGGTTCTGGCGCGAGACTCCTTCTTGAAGTGGCGATCGAAGAGCACCTGAGTGATGAAACCATCAGGCTTGCCGAGGTTCTTGACGGATGAGATCTCACCAGGAGGGGTGGCCTGAGAGAAGTCGACCGAGGGCGCACCACCTACGGACTTTTTGAACTCCTAAACTCGGTAACATGGCTCAAAGGTCAGACTTTCGCTTTCAATGGGTTCCACTCGCAATACTCAAGGGATTCACCGCAAAACGTACGCTCAAAAAGACCTTTCCGAGGATGATATCGTCCTTGTCCTTGAAGTTGATGGAGTAGATGACCGTCACGCGATCCTTGCCCTGAGAGGTAATGAAGGTGCGCTCCTCACCACGATAAGGGATGTCCAAGATCTCGTTGATGGGCTTTCCTTGGTCGATTTGCTCGAACACATACTCGAAGGGCTGAGCATAGATGTGGCGCTTCAACAGAGCGAAACGCTGTGCAAGCTCATCTGGACACCGATCACAGGTCAAATGGCGATTTCGAGTCAGCACAAATTACTATCATGCAAAGCACAGATTGGAATCCCAATAACGCGCAACTGAAGCATGAGCGCAGCAGATCTGGAAGAGTGTGTCGGTGTGTGGGAGAACGTACCAGAGTTGGCCGGCAACTGGGCAGTGTTGACCGTCAAAGTTGCATTAAAACCTTGCTCAGTAGTGGCAGCCAAATAGGGACCATAGATCTGCTTCAAGCGAGCCTGCAGACCGTACTTGTTGATGGTGGCGAAGGCAGAAGCCTGCAGAGACAGATTCAACGTAGTCTTATCCTCCGGGGGGGTCCACATGTGGAAAACAACACCATCGAAATCAGCGCAAGTCATCTCAATAGGAGAGGGCTTTCTGTACTCACAAGAAGTCAATGGTTAGCCAAAATCGAGCAAACACTGGAAATACTGCGAGCCTGCTTTCTTGCGGTCCTAGAACGTACCCCTCCTTTGCAAGAGCAAAACGCTCCTTCAGAGTAGTTTCAACAATGTGGTTTGCTTGTTCGAGGATCAACATCTTGGCAACACGACGGCCACAACACGACTGGCGGTTGCGTTTCTAGCGTGGGACTCAGCGCTATTCTCTCTACGGATGGCGCTCACACAGAGAGAATGCTTCACCCAACTTTGCGAAATTTTCCTCGAGTTACCATTTTAGGACGAGTTCTCCACATTAGGGCACTCTTTCTTTCCCATGAGCCCCGGGCCGAGCAGTCTGATCTTCGCATTTGACTGCATCAGATCTGGTTTGTCTTATTGTAATCTATCTGGTTCAAGTAACTGTTAACCTGGAGGATACTACCGTCTGCTATTTGGCCCGTCTTTCCCTCTTGAAATGTCCTCAAACCCTTTTGGCCTTCTGGAGGAGTCCATGCCCGCCGAAACGTTCGACACTCCTGTCGTTGCTGCAGTTCCCGTTCCAGTGGCTGTAGTTGAGGCGAATCCGGCGGAACAGTCAGCCCCGAGGTGGAAACGTCCGATGAACAATGCTCACTCAGATTCGTCGAAGTCTGCGCTTGTCAAGTCATCCCTATCCTCGGAACACGCCCCTTCGCGTTTGGTGTACTCTCGTGATTGGCTTCTTGCCGCGCACAAGAACTATGCGGCACCTTCAGGCTTCAACAGCGGTTCTGCAGCTTTCCACGATGCATCCCAACTTCCCGTTGCTCTCCTTCCCTTGTCTCATGATGTGCGTTCGCCTTTGTATCTCTCTTACATTGTCTTCTGTTGAATGGTGTTCCGTTTGAGGTTCCACACCTGGCATTCAGCGGTGATTTGCGTCTACTTGAGCTGGGATTTGCACAGGAAGGCGATCTGCGTTTGTTGTGTCAATTCGTGTTTGATGAAGTAATTCATGCGATGTACCGAAATATGTGACTGACTAGATCTTGGAACTTGATGATGGCAGAACGACGACCAGGATGAGCGAGGAGGCGGCTATCACAAGTCGGGCCGTGGTGGCGGTCGCAACCAAATGGTCAACAGCGGCAGTGGCAGCGGCGGTGGCGGTCGTCAACTTCGTGGCTCTGATCGCACTGGCAGTGGCGCAGGTAGCGTAGGTGGCGCACGTGGACCTTCTCAATCATACCGAAGTGGGCACGAGCAACATGAGCAGCACCACAATGCCAAGCGCACGGGAGGAGCTGGAGATCGATCCTCGCAACTCAGCAACAGCAACAACAACAACCACCACCATAGACACGAGGATGTGTCCTCCAAACCCATGGTCGATCAATCTTGGCTCTTCGATGGAGGCGATGACGCTCTGGTTGGCGCTCTGGACGAGGTTGCGGGTCGCTTCGGCATCGTCGCCACCGATGAGGATTCTACCATCACTACAAGCTTCGATTCTTCCAACTTCAAATCTTCTGGTTCTCATCATCAACAGCAACATAGTAGTAGGTCAAATGTCGACGATTGGAGACGCAAAGATCACTCGAGAAACGCGTCGTCCGATCGCGATCGTTCCTCTTCTTCACAACAGCATCACCAGCAGCAGCAACCGCACCACCAACAACAACATCACGAGAGAGCCACGCACGAGCGCCACACGAGTGGTCATGGATCACAGTCCCAGACGGAGGAGTCCCGCGCTCGAGCTGCCCGTCACACTGTTCAGGCCACCTCTGCCGCCCCCGCTACCCTGCCAATGAGCTCCTCTGCCCACGCTGCTACTACAACGCCCTCTTCGACAGCGATCAACGCCATCACCGCCGCCGCAGCTGCACCGAAAGCCACACTCGACGCCCTCTGGTGGTATGTCGATGCCAAGGCCCAAATTCAAGGTCCCTTCAGCGGCAGCAAGATGAATTCTTGGTTGAACTACTTCAAGCCCGATCTTCCCGTTGGTAACACCCCCACGGGTCCCTTTGTGGCGCTCGCAGAACGCTTCTCTGGCAGCGTGAGTCCCTTCGACGGGCTGCCCCTCAATGCTACCCACCATCCCGAATTCAAGGCTAAATTCGAAGATCTCATGCGTAACATTCAACTCCAAAAACAGCAACAGCAGCAACAACAGCAACAACAGCAGCAACAACAGCAACAGCAACAGCAGCAGCAGCAGCAGCAGCAGCAACAACGTTCCCAACAACAGCAGCTTCTCGACCAATTCATGGCCGTCCCCGCCTCCGCAGCGCCTCCCCAACAACAGCCTCCGCCACAAGCTCAAGCGCTCCACACCTCCCACCCCATGGTGAACGCACCTTCACACCAGATGACGCCACCGCAGTTCCTCATGCATCAACAACACGCTCACGCGCTGGCCTCCCAACAACAACAGCAGCAACCACCATCACAGCAACAAACCAAGGGTAGCGCAGTCAAGTTGGACGACCTATTTGGCTCGATGGGTGCGAAACCAAGCGCCAACGTCGCGTCGAACATCTGGGGTGCCCCCGCTCAACAACCGCCCTCTGTCGCCCCCTCCTTCCGCCAAATTCAAGAGCAAGAGGCCATGGATCGAACGCACCCCCACCATGACCAAGTCAACCACCCACACCACTATCAACCTCAGGCGCATCACGTGCCCGCTGCTCACTCCCACCACCACCACCACCAACAACAACAAGTCCAACAACAGCAGCAGCAACAAGTCCAACAACACCTGTCTTCTCACCCCACAGCAGCGACCCAATCGCTCTTCGATCTCAACTTCCCTGCTACGAATGTCCACACAGCTGCTCACACAATGCACGAACTGCCCACCCATTCCCAAACCCATCCTCAAACCCAAATCCAAACCCAAACCGCAGCGTCTGTTGTTGCTTCATCAGCAGTCACTCAAGTCTCTCCCACTGCCGCACCTCAAACTTCTGCATCGCGTGCACCTGCTGCCTCCAACACGAACGCCAACACCAACGTTAACGCTTCCTCAACGCCTACGAAGCCCGCTAGTGCCAAGACTTCCGTGAACGACCTCTTCGACTCGGCTCGCATGGGCCACTCCATCCCGCCGCAGATCAAGCAACCCAAGGGCCCTACCATCTACGAAATCCAACAAGAGGAGATGCGCCGCGCTGCTGAGGAGAGGGCGGCGGAAGAGAAACGCAAGGAGGAGGCGAAGCGCGAGCACGAAGCGCAGCGCGGCACCTGGGCCGACTCCACCACGCCTGCCAACACCGCCAAGTCTGCACCCGCTCCCACTGCCACCACTGCTACTGCTACTACTGCTAAGGCCAAAAAGGGACTCTCGATGCGCGAAATTCAAGAGGAACAGGAGCGCGAGATGGCCCTGCAGAAGCAGAAGAACGCGGAGGCGCGCGCCGCGGTCGCTGCTGCCGCTCCCCGCACGCCGACCTTCAATGGCGTCTGGGGCAGTTCGCATAGCTCGACTTCATCCAGCGGAAAGCTCTCGCTCAAGGAAATCCAACAACAAGAGGCCGCCGCCCTCATGCAAGCCCACGCTCAGTCTCAGTCTCAGTCTCAGTCTCAGTCGGTCGCCGCCGCGCCCGTCGCCTCGGTTCAACCCAAGAAGACCTCCTGGGCCGCCACTGCCACTCCTACTGCTGCATCTCTTCGTCAAATTGTCGCAGAACAGGCGGCACAACAACCTCCTGCCACTTCACCTTCTCCCAAGCCCGCCTCAGGGGCACCACCTACAAACTACGCAGCCGCTGCTGGAGACGATGGAGAAAGCTTCTGGGACTACCCCGAGGAGAAGAAGCCCGCCGTTGCTCCCGCTGCTTCCCCCAAACACATCGTCGGTGGCACCAAGTCAAGAAGGTAAGAGAGAGAGAGAGAGAGAGAGAGAGAGAAGAGAGAGAGAGTCATAGAGAGATTCGGAGAGAGAGAGAGAGAGAGAGAGAGAGAGAGAGAGAGAGAGACAGAGAGAGACAGAGAGAGACAGAGAGAGATAGAGAGAGATATAGACAGAGCGCACGCCTCTATCCACCAGATCCCCTGCTATCCACACAAGGAACTCGGAACACCTGAATGTAAAGACTTGAGTCCGAGAGACTCTCGGCTCGTTGTACAGTTTAAAAACAGTTGGTTTGCAACGCATGTGATAGTCTTTCCCCTTAGATGGTATTGGTTTCTTCGTGGGGTCAACAGCTCATGGTGCAGGTTGAAGCAGTTTGTGGTTGCCGTTTCAATCGTGGCCCTGGTTCAAGCTCCCCTTCCAACAGTACACATTGTGACCTTATGCGAGTTCATTGCAGCCGTTGCGCATGCATAGTTTGTACATACATTTTCAGAGGTTTGGCAGGAAGAGCCTTCGGTTGAGTTCGATGTGTTGTTCATTCTGAGGTTGGTTCCTGGAGTACTGCGTTGTGAACGACACCTTCAACTCCATCGATTTCCATGAGCGCATCCATAGACGTCCGAAAGAGTTCCAGATCCTCCTCTCCTGAGATCTCCACGGTTGTGGTGGGCACGAGTTGCACTTCTGAGGTGAGTACTTCGAGATTGGCAGCTTCTAGGGCCGTGCGAATGCCATAGACGACGTTCTCGTCCGGTTGGCACGAAAGGATGGCTTTGGAGTCCGCAAACTCAACGTCCTCAGCGCCAGCCTGGAGCGCCACTTCCATGATATCGTCCTCCGACTTGTTCTCCGCGTTGACTTCCACTAGGCCCTTCTTTTGAAATAGGAAGTTGAAAGCACCATTTGCTGCCAAAGAACCGCCTCTACGAGTCGCCCAACTGCGAAGATTCGCCACGATGCGATTCTTACTGTCCGAAGCTGTGTCGACGATGAATGCCACCTTCAACGGGCCATGAAGTTCGTACGCGGAAAAGTCCAATGCGCCAATGTTGCGGCCCAGGCCCTTGTCGATTGAGGTCTCAATGCGCTCCTTCGGAAAGCCCATAGACTTCGCTTTTTGGATCGCAGTGGCAAGCTTCGGGTTTTCGGTCGGATTGCCGTTCTTCTCCATCTTCGTCAGTAATGTAATCTCCTTCGCGATTCTAGCAAACTGTTGGGACCTAGCTACGTCCTTTTTACCCTTGTGATGTTGAATATTGGCCCAATGGGAGTGCCCGGCCTGAGAAACACATGTCGAGTGCAGCTCTCGCATCGTCACCGACTTCTTGATGTATAAATGGCCTAAAGAGACCGAAAATCATGAATTGAACAAATTCAGAGGGTTAATCAACCGACTTACACCACACAGAGGATAGAAAGTGCCTTCCGATGGAGGCGTCGTACTTCGAGAGCAAGTTTCTACATTGCCGAGAGCGTTGTTACCAATAGGAACCTTAGATCGTGCGAGAAACCCTCTTACGGAGATGAGTCGATGCGAGTGTGAACAGGACGATAGCATTTTGTCGACTGAGAGAGCACTGATTGGGTCCTCTTAGAAGTTCACCCCGCTTTGATCACAGAAGGTCCTACTCTGCCATGTTACAGATTTGACTGGTTCTACATTCAATTTTCATCCGTATTTCACTTGATGCTACATCGTGCAGAGCGGCAGAAGTGGCAATTCTTTGGCAACAGCGTATTCCGAGGAATCTCCTTTCAAGCCTTTCTTCTGTGTTTTCCTGACCTTCATGCCTCTGAAATCGAAGACCATGAATCAACGTACAGTCAATCCCGTCAGATCAAGACAAGAGTCCCACCCATTCAGTGATACCGCTGCAGAGTTCCAACAATCGATTGTGCGGCCATAGGCTCTCCAATGCCCTCATATTATCAAATCCACCTCCATTCTTCGTTGAACCATTCCTGCAGAACTCTATGATGAGCCTGCCGCCTCCACTGAGTGAATCAGATGGTTGCGAGTGCAGCTTCAATCTCCAGCCCTTCTCCGAGGGGTATATCGGAGTTCAACTGCCTCACAGAGCTAATGGCGAGAGTAGATGGGGTTACCCACTCTTCTCTTGAAGAGACTGTCTTCTCAGCAATCGTTCTATGCGAGAGGAAACCGGAAATCGGTGACGGAACGACCTCCCAGGATTGGGGAATTCGTCATTCACCTTTGTGCCTACGTACTTTGGACACTACCGAGTATTGATCTAGATCGGCTTCAGTGGCACTGTCATGCTCTGGTGATACCCTGGCAGTACACTTTGATCAAGACTATTGGCGCTGGTTGGCTCTCTGGATCGCGCGATTTTCGAGTGGCTTCTACTGCTACTGGTTCCCACTCTTTCCCGGTAAAATCCAGGATCCCGCCCTCCCTTGGAAGCGTACTAGCGAATATTAGACATTTGGACTCTGCTTTCGCACTGGTGGCACTGGAGAGGCATCTTCTGGATTACATTCCCAAATTCCCTTCCGGAGCTCCCAACGTGGTTTTGGTCTGTCACATTCTCGCATTTCAGACACGATTACCTCATCGGTACGCAATCAGCACCGTGGATTTGCATGGAACACTCAACGAGCGCTGCTAGAAACGGGCTCCTCATCAGCGAGGTTTCATCTCCCCTCATTTCCCCTCGTGTGGTTTCCTAGTTGCTATTATCCCCCTCTTTTCATGCACCTCCGTCGCTTTCAATGCTGCAGCACACTACCGCCTTCTTCTAGACCGCACTGTGTTGGTTAAAGACAAGATCGACCCGTGGCGCAGTTACGCGCCGGGTCGCTTTTCATTATGGCTGTTTCATGCGTGTATCTACGACCTTGATTGATCATTCAGAGGCAATTGTACTAACGGTAGTGTTTTCTCTGTCTTTGTCTTACTGCTATGCGAATGCGCGGATGATGTGGCCGGAAACCTAACACAATTCGTTTCCTGGTGCGGTGCACGTACGTACACACCGTGCCGGTGGCGAAACGATGCCATGTGACCTTCCTTTGACTTCGTTGCGATGTTCCCTGCCAAACATGTTCGTTGTGGACACACGTACCATCTGTGTGCTTGATTAGGGGTATCAGGAGTGTTCAGGTGCTGGAAACACACGTCCGGACGGAACAGCGATAGTCACACCCACTTCTAGACCCATGGCTTCTGATGGTCCCGCTCTGGGTGGCTTTTCCAAGCCACCTCTGAAGAGAGGACTGAAAAAACCACCGGGCGCCGACAGCGAACCTGATTCACAGCCGTCATCGAGCTCTTTCTCGCCGATGGATGCTAAACAGGCGTTCAACTCCCCTCCATCTCTCATTGTCCCCTACCTATACTTGGGCAGTCAATTCAACGCTGCAAGCAAAAAGCAACTTAGTCAACTTCAAATCAAGCGCATTCTGGACCTAAAAGAGCGTCATGTAGAATCCGACATGGCAGACGTCACCGTACACGCCGTACCGATGAGCGATCACGGCGATACTTCAATCTCTGAAATACTACCCGATTGCTTCCAATTCATAGAGGAATCAAGAACCAATCACGACAATGTGCTCGTTCACTGGTGCGTCTTTCGATCTCCCACCCTTTCACAGTCCTCTTTGCCAGCCCCCAGCTCTCATCTTATGTCTCCAACTGCATACAAAGCACGCCAAACCTAACAATACATCCTTTCCGACTCTCTGATCTGCATTCGACGTGATTATGTGACACCCATCCGTCTCCACTCCACGTCCCCTTTCGCCATCCCAATCCACCCCCATCCTTTCTGCACACCGAATATCAAACAGCCGAGGTGGTGTGAATCGATCCGCTACTGTCGTATTAGCATATCTGATGAAGCATCA
>Ga0307375_10007068_pt1 | contig 10284 bp, 17 predicted proteins | sample TR1MG_FD_202531 | JGI IMG/M metagenome (GOLD analysis project Ga0307375, IMG submission 202531) | Soil microbial communities from Risofladan, Vaasa, Finland - TR-1 | ecosystem: Environmental > Terrestrial > Soil > Coastal area > Acid sulfate soil | place: Finland: Risofladan, Vaasa | collected...
GACCTGGAAGCGCTGCTGCCGGGGGCCATCCTGCCGGATCAGGTACCGATGGTGTTGCCAGTGCCTCTTCCTAAAATCAAAAACGAAGCCGTCAATTCAGCAAGCCTGTAGTTCCCCGATCGCTTACAATACAAAGCGAGGAGTACCTTGTCCTGGTTCGTAAGGCATTCCGCGCATGGGACAACGCAGACACGGCCGAAAAGCGTCATTACGCCGCGAACTTGGTGACGAATGCGGCCGGCACTCGCGTCTGTTCCGACGATGTCCTCCGCCTCTTCCTGGATTGGCTGGAGCTTTACCATGAGGCTCACTTCGCGGTGATTCGGCATGTCTTTCAGAATCCTGGGTCGACGAGGTTCGATATTTGGTCGCAGATGTACGGTGATCTTCCGCGGGAAGATTCCGCTGACGCGGATTTGTTCAAGCTTCTGATTCGCGATCTAAGTACTGGCGGGGTTATCAGGCAAGAGCGAGATACCAACCAGATTGGGCAGTTCGTCCGGAAGACGCCCCAACGGATGCGTCGCGGGCACGCGCCAACGACTATGGAGTCGGCTTTCGATGACACCAAACCGTACGTACTTACTGGAATGGGAAAGCAGTTTGTGCACTACACAATGAACGAGGTCGTAACGCGCATTGGCGGGTCAGATGGACCGGCCGCAATCTAACAAACATTTTCACGCGATGCACTCGGTTTGCTTGTGCGCGCGTGAAGCGCGGCGCTTTGAATGGCCGTTCAGGATACTGCGACCGGTCGATATTGGCCGATGGTACGCATGCAGGATACGAGCCGATAGCCGCCCCCACTCCGCAGGAGAACAATCAGACTCCGACCCAAAGCAGTTGGTCAGCAAAAACCTAAGAATCCCGAGAAAACTCAAATGGGCAGATCTGCTAAGAGTGGGCTGACGGCAAAGCCCGTAAAACCCGAGAACCGCGAAGAAGTCTTTCGTAATTCGCAACCAATTTGGAAGCGGCTGCTATCTACAAGGTTCGCCCGGCGATTACGTAGCATACTCGACATGGCGGGCGGTCATGTAGTCCGTACGTACGTAGGAGCAAGAATCATCGGACTAATCCCGGGGGCACGTCCGGTGCTTTGCGCTGACTGCTTCAATGATATGGGGCTGCGCCTAGATGCAAGTCGGGTAGGAATCGTCAATGCGCTACCGTGTCCAAATTGCGGCGCCAAGAAGAGCAAGAAACTTACTCCGTATCTACTGAAGGTTCTAACAGCGAATTTCTTCGTGCGCGGATCTATACATCGGACGAAGTATGGAGCCGCCCCTGTCCTGCAGTTCAACGAGCAGCACTATGGCAAGGGGACCTATAAAGCCCCGATTTGGCTTGGGCAGGATGTCGAGCTGATCCAAGCAAATGGTCAGATCGGCTTCTTTCGCTATGGTCCGCGGATATGGATGGTTGGAAGCGTAGGGCCACTTAAGGCGCTACAAGATCCTACGAGACGTGACGATGTTACACAAAGGATATTGTCGGAATTTCCTGTAATCAGTTTTGCGAAGGACGGTACCTTGTATAGGTTGCGTCTAAATCCTGAGACACCGATCCAGTCGCACGAATACGATAGCCCGCCAGATCATTTGCTCGGCCGAGGCCGGCTGGATGCGCAAAACTACCCCGTTCTGTATTGCTCGCAAGACATTGAAGGATGCGTACACGAATGTCGGGTTACTGTGGAGGACGAGCTGTATATTGCTACCTTGCACCCCACGAGGCCACTCAAACTATTGGATCTAACTGAACTCATTTTGGAAGAAGATACTACTGAGTTTGAAAGTCTGGACCTAGCAGTGCACATGCTATTTTACGCCCCCGAGCATTCATATCCCATTTCTAGAGCGATTGCGATAGCTGCTATGAGGAATGGTTTTGATGGAATAGTTTATCCATCATATTTCTCTCAGGTTAGATCTGGATTAATACCATCAGAAATAATTGGTTACGGTATTTCAATTCGCCACGCTGCCCGCTATTTTCCGCGACTCACTGGTAGCGCCAAGTCTGGCATCTATCCGAACGTGGCTTTGTTCGGACGACCAGTCAAAAGCGGGCTCGTGGAGATTACCTGCATAAACCGCCTCATCCTGCACAAAGCCAGCTATGACATACGCTTTGGACCAGTTATCACACGTTGATGCACCAAGCAGAGCATAGCGCTATGGTGCGGTGTGGTAGTCCTCGGATATTGCGGCACACATTAACTCACACCGTCTCTTGCTATTGGCTCCCTTTTTTACGCTCAATAGTGGTCTGTGGCGAGAATCCGAATGGGCTCTTGCGGCAGTATTTCCCAAAGGGTACTGACCTCTCAGGCCACTCGCAACCTAAGCTAAATGCCGTGGCGAGGAAATTAAATGCTCGCCCAAGGAAAACATTAAACTACGAAACGCCAGCCGAACGATTTAGCCAATCTGTTGCATCGATCAGTTGAATCCGCACCTGCACTGCGGACCGAATAGATCGAAACGCCAACGTCGCCATCGGCCGACAACCTTCCGATTAAGACTATTCGCCCAACCGGCGCTTCCTCGGCCTTATGTAGCGCTCCACATAAGGCTGAAAAACAGACGTTCGCAACAACATCTTCGACCGACTGCTCAGTGTCGAAGGGCCTTGTCAATATTGCAAAATCGCTGCCCGAAAGCTGCCGGTCGCCAATGTAAGTATAGGGGCATCTTCCGTAAGTGCACGCACAGCGAAACCTCCACCTTGGTTTACGGCCTAACGGTCTAACACCGTAAGACATTTGGCAGCATGGGGTCCATTCCAACCCATTTGCGTTTCGAGGGAGTTGTGTGCAAGAAGCGGATTCCAACCTCGGCAGTAATTGCTACTCAAACGGTTTGAACATCGAAAGCTTCTTCATCCAACCCTAGAATGCGTATAGCCGTCTGAACAACAAACTCAAAGCGAGTATCAGAACATCCTATGGATTTCGTACCCCAAAGACCCTAAAGATCATGCTTTATCATAAGATCGGGGCGTTACCAGAGCTACTTGTCGAAGAATGTGCAAGTGCTTGTCAATATAGTTTTTGTGCTGTTTTCCTCGGCGGCCCGCGCCCACGCTTTTTAGCGGCGCCGGCGAGTGCAGCGATCGAAACTGCATCTGCGGTCACGTCAATCGTGAAGGCCACCATCCAGGTCTCCACCCCGTCCAAGTCCCAACGCCGCCGTTTGACCCATGGAACTTTCATAAAGGGCGGCGTCGGTAGGCCCGCCGAGATACGCGCTTTGATGCGCACGGTGCTGATCCCTAAAATTTCGGCCACGTCTTTGTCGCTTCCAATCCGCATTGTTTGTACTCACCAAATGTCGATGCAGATATTTTATAGCGTAGCAAGCATCATGTGGCGGCGAATAGCGCCCGGAAACACGCGAGTTTGCCGAATCGTGTCAGAAAACGAAAGTGGGGATGGTTGGGTGGTTCACGGGTCGTAAAGCTATTGAGACGGCGGGAGACTGTCTGGAGGCGACAGCAACCTTTAGCGAGCATCATCGACACGGTTGAACGGCAGGTCCTGCCACGGGTGGCGGGCTTCCCTTTGGGATCTCGTTTACCCCCAGCTTAATGGCCTAGATCGGATTGCAAAACCGTTTCGTAGTCTTGGCCGCCATAGAACACGCCGATAATGGATACCCGCTCGGCGTCCACATCAAAAGCGATCACGGCTCGTTTTTTGTAGTTCGTGACGCGTAGGCCCGGGCGAATGTCATCGCGGCGGGCACAGCGACGCGGAAATGTGTGCGAGCCCTCGCAATACATAACAAGGGCGCCCGTATAGCGGTCCGCAATCCCGGAGACGCCACGGCCGCGGTGGTGCGATAAGCGCCGCCAGTGGATTCTTATGCCTCGGGCGTGAACATCACGGCGCACTGTGTCACGTTTTTGTGATCGCCTTCTTATGTTCGGTCGCAAGCCTTGCCCGCACCTCGGCCACGGTGACGGCCCGTGTTGGGTCCGCCTTCAGTGCGTCATAAGCCGGTCCCACTTCTTCCCGCAACCAATTGTCCACCGCCCGGTCGCGGGCCATGAGGGCGCGCAGCCCCTCCCGGATCACTTCGCTTTCGGTCGCGTACTCTCCGGTGGCCACCTTACTTTTCACGGCATCCGCCATCTCGTTGGGGAGAGTAATACTGAATTGCTGGGTGGTGCGCATAATGACCTCGTCAGACGGATCGAGTAGGATTCAATCCTACTCGATCCGTGGCTGTTCGACCATGGTGACGCGGTGAGCCGCCGTACACTAAAGGAGCGATCCCGCCAGGAGGAGTTTAATGGGCAGCCCCTAGGCGGTGAATGACGGCCGCCGTATCGTGCAGGAGCGCGATGGGTAGAAACAAGGAGGCAGGAAACAGATAGTCCTCACCCGATTCATCTCTAACGCGGACCAGCCCCCTGGGCTTATGCTGGCGCGTCTGGCAAGCCCTCATAGACTTTGCGCGGCTCCAATGAGGCCTCGTAACCTACGTTGGAAACGCAGAGCCAGAACCGCTCACTTAATGATGAGGCGCTTAATTTTGTATTCCCGCTTCCCGATACCACGAGCTTCATACCAATGGTATCTCTGCGTGGACCACGCTACCGCCAAGGAGCCGTACATCCGCACATCCCTTTTTCTTCTTCCAGCGACCAGGACCACAAACTTTCCTGATGTGGGCTAGTTTCCCGGATACCGGACCCTTTGGCGATGATCTCGATACCCACAATCACCCCGAGAACGTCTTCCGGATTCATCGGCTACCCTGGCCCCAGCGTCTTTGCCAGCTCTTGAGTGTACCTCTTTGGGGCCTGTACAATAGACCAGATTCTGAAGGCCCCAACCCTCACTAGGTCCGGGGCGTTTCTTTTGCTCCAAATTTGCTCCACTTGCTCCACGCTCTGGTGATACCGAGCGATACGCAAATCATGCGTAAATCCATTGTTTATAAAGAGATTGTTCTGTAACCGTATGATACGGAAAGGGTATTTATCCGAATGGCATGCAGGAGGTCGGCGGTTCGATCCCGCCTGGCTCCACCACCCCTTTTATCTCTGGCACGCCGCGGACTTGGCGCACGATTTAAGGTGCTACAGACGAGTTGGCGCCACCCATAAGGGCCGAACTTTGACAAGCCGATATCCTGCGAATTCATCTAACACCGCCAAAAAGGTGAGCTGATGCGACTCCGTGCAACCCTGTCCCTTATACTTCTCGTCTCTATGCCCTGCGCTTCCGGAGTCGCCATGGCTCACGCCATTGCCGGTATGCGCGTCTTCCCGGGGACGCTGACATTCGCAGACCCCGGCGTTACCGACGAACTCGATCTTAACTACGCGAACGCGGCACTGGCCGACGCACCCGGTGACGCTGCCCCTTACGCATCGACGTATTCGCTTGGCTACTCAAAGACGATCACCCCCGACTTAGGGCTTTCAATCGGCACCGCTTATCAAAGCACAGCGGCGCCTGGCGCACCCGCGGGCCTCCAAAACTTGAACCTCGGTATCGACTACCAGCTGTTTGAAAGCGACCGGCAAGAAACCCTCGTGACCGGGGCACTGAACGAATCCCTTGGAAACACCGGTAGCGCCGGGGTCGGCACAACCTACTCGGTCTTTTCGCCCACCTTGCTGTTTGGTCGCGGGTTTGGAGATCTGCCAAGCTCACTGCGCGATCTGCGCCCACTCGCAATAAGCGGCATCATCGCTCCGAATATCCCGTCGACTTCGAGCGTCGCAAGGAGCCTCACGTGGGGCCTCTCCGTGCAGTACAGCCTGCCCTATCTACAAACCTATGTGCGCGACATCGGTCTTCGTGCGCCCCTTAACAATATCGTGCCGCTGGTCGAATTTCCCATGCAGACATTTACCAGCGGCCCCTACGCGGGCCAGACGATCGGAACGATCAATCCAGGCTTCGTGTGGATCGGCCATTATGGTCAGGTCGGGATCGAGGCCACGCTACCGGTGAATAACGCCAGCGGTCATGGTCTCGGTGTCGTGCTTGGTGCCGGATTCTACTTTGACGACATCTACCCGCACGGCCTGGGCGCACCCCTCTTCCCGAACGCCCCCAAGGTCTTTTAACGCCATGCGGCCGACCTTTGGGAAGCTCGCCGGTATCGGCCTACTGCTGGCTTTCAGCGTCCCCATCAGTGCGCAGGCGCACGCCTTCCCGGCCCGTTCACGACCACGAGTGGGGGCGACCCTTAGCCAATCCCCGCACCACATTCGTATTTGGTTCGATGCGGGCCTGGAAGGTCTGTTTTGCTCGCTCACTGTCAAAAACGCGGCTGGCCACATCGTCAGTTCGGGACCGGGCCATGTCGTGGCAGGCAGCCATGATCGGCTCTTAGAAACAGCGGTACCCGCCCTTTCGCCCGGCAAATATCACGTCTATTGGAGTGTGGTGGCTGTTGACGGTCACCACACCCAAGGGCGGTATATGTTCCGCATCAACAAATAGACTATGCCCAGGCACACCCTGTATGTTGCCATCAGCGCATTCGACATCGGGGCCATAGCCACCGTTGTCGGTGCCCTCAGTTGTCGGCTGTGGATCGTGCCGAGCGCCGCCATCGAGCATTTTCATCAACGTCTCTGGCGCCTTCTCGGGGTCGGCCTGTTTGGCCTTACTGTAAGCAGCCTCGCGCTCTTGATCGGGCGCACCATGGAAATGAGCCGACAACCGCTTGCCCGGGTCTGGCACTGGCTGCCGTTAGTCGTCCACGAGACCCAATTCGGCCACGTTTGGCTCGCCCGACCGCCCGTTGTGCTGTTGATGTGGGCCGTCTGGTTGGTCGGCCGACGACCGTCCCATGGCGGTGTTGCGGGCGTCCTCATGTTCCTTGCGGTCGGTATCATAGCCTTTACCCGAAGCGCCACCGGCCATCCGGTCGATCTCGGGCCATGGACGTTTCCTGAGTGGGTCGACTGGGTCCATCTTATGGGCGGTGCGATTTGGGCCGGTAGCCTGCTTGTCATGACGTTCAGTGTTTTTCCGACGCTCACCGATCCCGACATATCGGTCGCGACCCGGGCTACCCTGGTCAAAAACCTGTCGACTGTCGCCGCCACCGCTTTAGCGGTGATCCTGGTGACCGGCCTTTGGAGCGCTTACCACTACCTCAATCAATGGGGCAGCCTCTGGCATTCGACCTATGGCCACACCCTGCTTGTGAAATTGTTCTTCGTGCTCGGGGCCATCGCGCTCGGCGCCCTAAATCGCTTCGTCTACGTGCCTAGGATTCGCGCCGCCGCCCACAACAACAGCAGTCCATTGATCCCGGCCCGGAGCGCGCAGACCGACCCCTTGCGTCTCCTGACCCGGTCCGCTGCCGTAGAGACCGTTGTCCTGCTTGTGGTACTGGTGACCGCAGCGGCGTTGTTACATGACATGCCGCCGCGGGACGCACGCGCGAACGGGATCAATAGCATGGCGCGCGCCCATGACCGTTACCCCACCTCTTACCCGCGATTGGAGCGGGCCGCCGTTCGACCGATGGCTAACCCGTCCGCAATCCCTACCGTGCGTTATGGTGTGCTTGATTTTCCGGGGCACACAACTTACAGTACCGGGCCTTCTAAGCTCAGTACGGATGCTATACCATTGCGACGCCTACCGAGGCGTGTATTACCGATAAGTCCCCATCGTCTAGAGGCCTAGGACATCGCCCTTTCACGGCGGTAACAGGGGTTCGAACCCCCTTGGGGACGCCAATATAATCAAGCACTTAGTTAGTGCCTGTCCTCACCATCCGCGACTTTGCTGTAATTTTGCTGTAAACAGACCGCAAAACCGGTTAGAGTCATACCATCCGGAGATCGTTAAGGAGAAGTATGGCGTCATTTGTTCTACGTAAAGGTCTGGGCGGTAAGCGCGCATGGCAGGCGCATATCCGTCGGCATGGGCACCCGACGCAGGTCCGCACCTTCAATACCAAGGCTGAGGCACAGGCCTGGGCTGGAGAGATTGAGCACGAGATCGCCCGCGGCGTGTTCGTTTCACGTGCCGAGGCACAGAGCACCACACTGGGCCAACTGATCGACCGCTATCTCTGCGAGATCACCCCGCAAAAGCGCGGTGCCACGATGGAGCGATCCCATCTTCGGATGATCGGCCAAGACCCTGTTGCTCGTGGCTTTATTTCTGGTATTACGGGCAAGGAATTGACGGCGTACAAGAACCGGCGGCTTAAAGTTGTGTCGGCCTCGACCTTGAATCGCGAGCTCAATATCCTCTCTCACGTCTTCACCATAGCCGCGCAGGAGTGGCACATGCATCTGCCATGGGGGAATCCTGTGCGTTTACTTCGGCGACCGCGCGCGGATGACAAGAGAGACCGCCGCCTGGTAGGCGACGAAGAAAAAAGATTGCTCACAGCTGCTGAGGCCTATGGAGACGCAGGCGAGATCAGTTTAATTATTACCTGGGCCATCGAAACCGCTATGCGCCGCGGGGAGATCGCGGCCATGCGATGGGACCACCTGGACCGCAGGGCCCGCGTCCTGCTGATCCCCGAGACGAAGACCGGGACACCCCGGCGGGTGCCGTTGTCCACAGCGGCCTTGGCGGTCCTGGATGCCCTGCCTCGGCGGATCGATGGTCGTGTTTTTGCTGTTCATGCGGCGTCAATAAGTCGAGCCTTTGCTAAAACCTGCAAGACCGCCGACATCAAGGGCCTGACCTTCCATGATCTGCGCCACGAAGCCACCTCCAGGCTGTTTGAGAAGGGGCTGGGACTCATGGAAGTAGCCTCAATTACGGGACATAAGACCGTACAGATGTTGAAGCGGTATACCCATTTAAGAGCGGAGGATCTGGTGGAGAGGCTGAATTAGTATAATGCTCAATGACTTACAAGAATGAGGCCGATGCGGACGCATTGCCATCGCATAGCGGACGCATTGCCATCGCAGTCCGTTCGCCATCCCGTTTCATTGTTGCCGCCCTGTGCTGGGAGTACCTGGCCCGCAAAGCGCGCAAGACAACTTCTCGCGCCTAACACGCTCCGGCTTGCGTTTTCTGGCTTGCGTGCGACGATCCCTTTATGACCACACCCCTCCTTCACCACCGCCCTCTTTGCTCGAATCTCCATTTACCGGCCGACCTCCACCCCATGCTCGCCCGGGTCTGTGCGCCGCGCGAACTGGACGCCAGCGCCCTTTCCCCGGCTTAAAAGACCCCGTCCTCGTTCTCGATCCTGACCGACCTCCAGAAGGCTGCGGGACGGCTCACCATGGCAGTTACGCGGGGTGAGCACGTTATCATCGCGGGCGACTATGATGCCGATGGGGCCGCGCCCGTCACGCATTCCGACATCCCGCAGGGATTTTGCCGACAGATTCCCACGACAGGACGATTCCTTAGTGGTCCGTGCCGGTGGGCACTGTTGGACGAACAGCAGGTTTTCTTCTCAGAGAGAATCGTCTTAACTACCCCTTATGCGACTTCACGTCGCACTCCTCAATCGCTTACATTAGAATCCCTCCATGGACCCTACGGCGCATTTTCTTCACTCCACTCTCCGCGAAAGGATCGTCGAGCACGTTTTTATGGGCGAGGCACTCCGTTCACTTTGGAATCTGGGTATTGTGGATGTCGAGGTGTTGCGTGCCGAATTCGACGCGTACGGTTACGATCTCGTGATGGCGCGTGGCCGGATAGTCCGCCATATTCAATTCAAGACAGGGACATCACCCAAGCCTGGTCATGTGTCTGTCTCGCAGGCGCTTTCTGACAAGCCAAGCGGCTGCGTGATTTGGATTCGGGTCACGGCCAATCTTGATATGGGGCCTTTCTTTTGGTTTGGAGGCGCTCCGGGTGAACCCTTGCCACCGATTGATCTATATCCTCACCCGTTGCGCGCGACTCACAATAAAGACGGCGCGCGTCCGCTACGGCAAAACCATCGCATGGTGCCCGGCGAAAAGTTCCGCCCAATGGCGACACTCGACGAGGTACTGGGCGCTCTATTGGGCGACCTGTCGCCAAAGGAGCCCTTTAATGCGTGAATTATTGACTGCGATCCCCGACGTCGAAGTGTTGCTCGCCTTGGAACCAGAGGAGTTGGGAGCAAAGCTCCTGTTTCTGGTCAAAACGGGCCGTCGGAGCTTTCATCCTGACGAGATGGCCCGTGAACTGTGGTCGTCTGTCTGACCTTGCAACACTTTAATGGACACCTAGTTAACAGGAAACCATCTCACACCATTCTCTCGAACTCGGTCGGCGACATATAACCGATGGTGGAATGTCTCCGTTGACGGTTATAGAATGCT
>Ga0307375_10007069_pt1 | contig 10283 bp, 15 predicted proteins | sample TR1MG_FD_202531 | JGI IMG/M metagenome (GOLD analysis project Ga0307375, IMG submission 202531) | Soil microbial communities from Risofladan, Vaasa, Finland - TR-1 | ecosystem: Environmental > Terrestrial > Soil > Coastal area > Acid sulfate soil | place: Finland: Risofladan, Vaasa | collected...
CCACCCCAGGAAACACAACCGCTGACATCGTCAAGTATCACATCCTCGCCGACCTATCTGAGCCGCCGCCCGCATCCATGCACGAAGCCGCACCGGCCGTGCCTGATAGACTCGCCGAGCACGGCACACCTGCGGTGAATCTCTCCCGGAGCCACGGCACTCAGGCCGGCGACCACAACGTCCAGTACAACGTCTTCTCCCCGCGCCCCGTCAGGCCCAGCAGCACACTCACGCCGAGGACTGCTGGCGCGGACGAAACCGCGAAGGAACTCGCGCGAATTGAGATAAACCGGGAACATGACAGGATGCGCCCGGTTCTTGAAGGTCATGTTTCGCCGCGGCCTGGCGGCAGTGACGGGCGCGACCACCGCCTGGAGATCCGGGTAAAGACTCATTGGCCGCTGTCCCTGATCGTCCTGAGCGTGCCGGGGGATGCCTGGTTCACTTCCACAATCCACATGCCGCCGGCTGGAATGGACTTCCTGATTCAGTTCCCCGAAGCTGGCAGGACATCCGCGCCTTTCCGCCCAGGCCATCCGGCTTCGTGCCCAGTGCGCGTAGCCGCTACCGCCCGTGACACCGTGACAGCGTTCGCGAAATGCCGCAACGAGTACGGCTCCACCTGGGAAGACATCGAAGTCTTGATCACGCTCGACGGCAGCGGATCTAATGCTGTCCCTGGCGCCCTACAAGGAACTGGCGGCTCAATATCCGGGCCGTCCGCGGACTCCCTTCTGGAGGGCTCACCAATTGTCCTTCGCGGCGGGCCAGCCAGCGGACGGGAGGTTCTGCACGCGAGTCACCCAGGAGACTACATTGCCGTGGTCGGCGGGGTTCGCCACGCCTGGCGGCATACCGATCCACAGGCATGGGCTCCTCCGGACAGGACTCGTGCCGTGTACGACTACGTAGGGCCAATTGAGTAAAGGTCAACAATCTGACACGGCAGGCACCCGTAGAGCGTTGTCCTGATCGCTCAAGATCACTTCGCAGGCCGCCGGTTACGGCTCGGGCGCTGCGCGTGAGATCGTGTTGTGGGTGCCGAGAAGGGTGTCACTGCCGCTGACCTGGTCCTCGCTGTTGTGCGAGGGTTCACGAAGTTCGGTGTCTGGCTGCGCGAGCACGGCAGGCTCAGGCACTGTCAGTACTCGTGTCACTGCGATTCGCCTACCTGGCGGTCCTGCGCATGTTCGGCTGGCTTGCCTTGCTTACCCGCTCTGACCGCGCCAAGGACGCCGAGATCCTGATCTTGCGGCATCAGGTCGCTGTGCTCCAGCGCCAAGTCAAGAACCCGAGACTGTCGTGGGCCGATCGCGCGATTCTGGCCGCGCTGGCCCGCGCTCGGGCGGCGCTGCCCGGATCAGCGGCCGCGCCGCGCGGCCGCCAGGCCTGACCGCCAGCGCACGTATCTGTCGCCGGACAGCCGGCAGGGCACAGATTCCACCAGCTCGCAGCCAGTGACCGGGCAGCCGCGGGACCTTTTGCAGGGGCGGCAAGTACACGCTCAAATCGGCCAGCTGCCTCGCGTCGTCGTAGCAGCCGTTACGCAGACCGCTTGACGCCACGTTCAAGAAGGTCATGGCGTTTCGGCTGGCCACACGGCCGATCAGTCTCATGCCGCAGCAGTGCCAGTCGACGAGATACTCCGTGCGGAGACCGGATCCGAACTGACGTGCGGCTGCTGATGCGCCTGCGCTGCTGTACTTTGCTGCTGTACAGCTCGAGAATTCTCAGGCTAAGATATCGAATTACCGCTCTGACCTGTGGAGCCAAGGGGATTCGAACCCCGGACCTCTTGCATGCCATGCGGATTCGATAAATCGATCTACGTCTGACGGAGTCGAACGGGGAGCCTTCCACCTGCAAGAACGCTCCGATTGGGTCGTGTGGAGTCGGAAGGAGCCTGAACACGCTGGCTCCCCTTCCTGGCTCCCGCGACCCCTCGGAGCAGGAGAGAGGTTCCCATGGCAATCATTATCGAAGAATACTTCATGCGGGCCGAGTTCAACGGCTCCGTGATCGCAACCGCCTCCTGCGCAAGCGGCGACAGGTGGACCATCGACGCCGACGCCAGGCGCTTCACCAGAAACCAGGCGATCACCGCCATGGTTCTCGCCGATTATTTCGCCGAGGGGTACGGCGATGATGACCCGTTCGTCATCGGCTGGCGCGAGGAGCTACGGTGAGCCGCCTGGGGGCTCCTCGGACTGCGCTTCGCCGCGCTAGAAGTGCCCGGCACGCCGAAGGATCTGTGCCGGGGGAGCCGGGGCGTACTGCGGGCCGGGGTGACCGCCGCTTAAGAGGTGCTGGCGCCTGGGCGTTTTCGTGGCGCTCCGGGCTGGGCTCTTGTTCTCGGCCAGGACGCTGTCGGCAGCAGGCCATAGCGAAGGGCAAGAACGGCAGAGGGTCATACCGCGTCTGATAGTCCATGCTATGGCTGTCCCCGGCATCCGCTAGCGTTCTCCCCGTGGATGAGACTTACCTTGATAACCCTGCTGGGCGCCTTTATGCCATCTTGCACCGCATAAAGCACTTCCCCACTCCCAACGCTGGCTTAAGGGACGCAATCCCTGAGATCCTGGGCATAACCCCTGAACCGGAGATCGTCGGGCACGCAGTAGGCGAGATGCTGCGGCTTCCCTCGCTGACCAGGACTGAAGTAGCACGGCTGGCAACCCAACAGTCAAAGGAACGTCTCCTACGATGGGTTCCCAACGTCGGTAATGCTATCGGCTGCCTCCTGTTTCATCCCGGCGGAACCGTGCTTATCGGGCAAGTTGCGGGCAAGTACAACGATGGCGACATGACCTCGCTGGAGTTCTGCTCTGAGGCCCTTCATCTCGCCATGCGGCAGCCAGTCATCTGCGCGACTCATCTTCAAGAGATCACCGCGAAGATAATTGCCCTTCACAGGACGCTCATGGATGACAGCAGCCTTGACCCTGCCCTGCGCCTCATCCTCATGGACAGTGCATGGAAGATGGTAATTGCCTGTGACTCGTATCTGGTCACGGGGCCGGGAGGACTGCGCGACGCCTATGACCGCGCAGTCGGGGCAATGGTCAACGTCTGGCCCGTGGTCGCCCAGAAGCAGACCAGCAGTACCGAGACATGGAAGAAAGTTGCGGCAGTCATGGGAGCTGTGGCCGCGCTCCTGGGCTCCAGCGCTGAGGTGGTCAAGGCCATAGCGTCGCCTAGCTCATCCCAGCCAGCCTTGCAGCAGGTCATCACCGTTCCAGCCCAGGTAACCCCCGGCGGGTACAAGGGAGTACCAGAACCGCCATCAGGCAAGACTGGTCATCCATCAGCAGCAGGGAAGTAGCCCAGTCCGTAGCAGGTAACTAGAACAGTTTCCCTGCGGGGTAGCCGACGCGATTGCCCACGTAGAATGTATGTCCTAATCCCGGAAAGACTGTCAGGTCGGCACAAGTGCTGCCAGTCCTGTACCGTTCCGCTGTGGACATCTACCTGGACAACCCGGCAGGACGCCTTTACATCGTCCTGAACAGCATGAGGAACTACCCTAATCCGGGTTCCGGGCTGGAAGAGGCATTGCCGGTAGTTTTCACGGTGGCTCCTGAGCTTCACCTTGTAGCCCGCGCAATAGGTGAGGTGTACCAGCTTCCCAGTCAGGCGGTTGCCGAAGTTCAGCAGCTCACCACTGGGCAGGCACCGGACCGGCTACTGCGTTGGGCGCCGAACGTGAACAAGGCCCTTGCAAGCATGCTGTATCACAGGACCAGTCCGCCTTTGCAAATCGGCACCATTGCGAGTCAGTATGACGATGCGGACATGATTTCACTGGACTTCTGCTCTGAGGCGCTTCATCTCGCAAAGCCGGGCTTGCAACTGAAGATTGCGCAGCTACAGGACATCGAGGCCAAGCTAACTGACCTGCGGGTAACTCTCGAAGATGACTCCGATCTTGACCTTGAGCTGCGAAGCATGCTGCTGGATAACGTTAACGAGATGATCTGGGCTTGCAGAAGCTACCATCGCACCGGAACGGCAGGGGTCCGCCACGCTGTCAACCAGACAGTCGGGGCAGTCGTCAACAACTGGAACCTGACCGTCCGTCAGGACACCAGCCCCGGTACCTGGGCGAAATTCACGGTCATACTCGGGACAGTGACGGCAGTGGTCGGCTTCGGGACAGCAGTAGCAACCGCCCTCGAAGCGCCCCCACCCTCATCAGATCCAATCGTGCGGCTCGTAGTACCCGGCCCTAAGAACTTGGCTACCCCGGCTCAGATGGCAGCCCCAGCTCAAACTGCCATCCCCGCACCAGGCCTCTCTGCTGAGGGCTCAGGGAAGTAGGCGGGCATGGCGAGAGACGGCTCTGAGGCAGAGCCCGGTGGCGGGATGCGCCGCGGCGCGGAGTGACTGTACCGCTTCAAAACCCATCGCAGGGTGTCTGACCTTAGGATTCCTGAGATCAGCTACGCTGCCCGGTAGTACTCGTTGATCACGCCACCGAGCACCTTCCGCCGCTGAACCGGCAAGTCCAGCGGGGCGCTGACTTGGCCGCTTTGGTCGGGCGGTCGTTGCTGGCGGGACTGATGGGGCCGGCGCCGGTTGTAATGGCCGGTGTACTCGCCGCGGACCGACCGCAGGTGCCGTTCGTCGTAAATGAGCATCCGGTCGGTGCACTCGGACCGCGCGGTGCGCACCCACCGCTCGGCATAGCAATTCGCGCGCGGGGTCCGCGGCGGGGTCTTGACCACCTGCACGCCCTCGTCAGCGAAGATCTGGTCGAAGGCGGTGGTGAACTTGGTGTCGCGGTCCCGGATGAGGAAGCGGAAGGAGCCGGTCCGGTCGCCGAGGTCCATGAGCAGGTTGCGGGCCTGCTGCGCGGTCCACGAGCCGACCGGGCAGGCGGTTACGCCGAGGATATGCACGCGCCGGGTCGCCACCTTCATGACGAACAAGACGTACAGGCGCCTGAGGAAAACCGTGTCCACAGTGAAGAAGTCGCAGGCCAGCAGCCCTTGCGCCTGAGTACGCAGGAACGCCCGCCAGGAGGTGTCCAGATGGCGGGGCGCCGGCCGGTGGCGGCGGACGCGCAAGATCCGCCGCACGGTCGCTTCGCTGACCTGGTGCCCGAGCTGGGACAGTTCACCGTGCCCCCGGCGGTATCCCCAGGCCGGGTTCTCCCCCGCGAGCCGCAGCACCTGCGGGGTGTCAAAACTCGGCTACGGGCGTTGACCTGGTCCTTTATGCCGCTCGTTCGTATTCGTTGATGAGGCCGCCGAGGACGGGTCGGCGCCTGATCTGCTGCTGGGTGATGCAGCTGGCGGCTTCGGCGGGGGCGTCGCCCGTTGTAGTGGGTCTCGTACTCGGACATCACGGCGCGCAGGTGGCGTTCGCCGAAGATCAGCGTCCGGGCGGTGAGCACGAACCGCTCGGCATGAGCGTTCGCACGGGGGCTCCGGGGCGGGATTTTCACCGGCTGGATGCCGGCGGCGGCCAGCACGGCATCGAAGGAATCGGTGAACTGCCCGGCCCGGTCGCGAATCAGGAACTGAAAGTCCGCGGCGCGGTCACCGAGATCCATCAGGAGGTTGCGGATCTGCTGGGTGGCCCGCGGGCCGTCCGGATTCGCGGTCACGCCAAGGACATGCACGTAGCGGGAGCCGGCTTCCATGACGAACAGGCAGTACAGGCGGCGGAGGCTTACTGCGCAGTCGACGTGGAAGAAATCGGTGGCGAGCATGGTCGCGGCCTGAGCTTGCAGGAACTGCCGCCAGGTCGTATCGGTGTGCCGCTTCGGTGCCGGGGGGATCGTCAGTGTCCTGAGGACCCGGCGGATCGTGGAGGCGCTGACCCGGTGGCCGAGCTTGAGGAGCTCGCCCTGGATCCGCTGGTACCCCCGGGTGCGGTTCTCGGTGGCGAGCTGCCCGGTGAGCGCGGTGATCTCGGCGCTGACCGCAGGCCGGCCCGTCCGGTGCGGATAAGTCCACTTGCGCGCGACCAGGCGGCGATGCCACCGGAGCACGGTGCCGGGTGTCACCAGGCGGTGCATCCGCGGCGGTCTGGGCAGGAGGCGGATCAGCGCAGCGAGCACCGCGCGGTCCGCCCAGTCCAGCCGTGGCCGCGACTGGGTGCGGCGCAGCACGGCGACCTCGTGCCGCAGCACCAGCAACTCGATGTCCTTGGACGCCGCCGGGCGGCTGAGCAGGACCAGCCAGCCGCACAGCCGGATGAAGACCAGGTAGAGCAGGCGAATGAACACGGCTGATCATCATGCCTCACGGCCGTGGCCACTGCTCGCCCACCGCCCCAGGTCACCGGGCTAGTACGGCAGCCGCCTTTCGCGTGGTGACCTGCGACAGGGTGCGGGGGCGGTGGTTGGACATGGGGCAGCCGCCTCGCGATCATGCGGTTTGTGAAGACAGCAAAATCGAAGGCGGCTGCTGCCGTCAGCATAAATGCCCGGCTGGGTCTGCGGAAACGCGGTGAGCTGCTGGGGCTGATGCGGCCCTGGTTCGTCCGGGTGGAGCCGTGGCTGCAGGCCGGGAAGTACCTGGGCGCGGTGATGAGCGGGCTGCCGAAGCGCAACGGCTGGACCGTCGCCCAGCACGTCGGGGACCGGACTCCGGACCGGACGCAGCGGCTGCTGAACCGCGCAGTCTGGGACACCTTTGCCGCGATGGCGGTGGTGCGCCGGTTCGCGGTGACGGGCCTGGATGACGCCGCGCGGCGGTCCGGCCGGCGGCCGGGGCTGCGGATCGGGGCGCTGGACGAGACTGGCCAGGAGAAGAAAGGCGCGGCCACTGCGGGGGTGCAGCGGCAGCACATGGGGTGCGCGGGCGGCGTGGAGAACGGGATCAGTACCGTGCACCTGTCGTACGTGCGGGAGAAGACCGGGCACGCACTGATCGGCGCCCGGCAGTGGATTCCCGCCGGGCACATCAATGATCCGGTGAAGTCCCTGGTGACCGGGCTGCCGGCGGACCTGGTGTTCCGGACCAGGGGGCAGCTGGCCATCGCCATTCTTTCGGAGGCCTTCGCTGATGGCCTGGAACTGGACTTCGCGTGCGGGGATGAGGTCTACGGAAACTGCACTGAACTGCGGGTTTTCCTGGAAGACCGCGGGCAGGGGTACGTGCTGCGGGTGCCGTCTAATTTCCGGCTCACGCTGACCCGCGAGACGGCACTCACCTGCGCCGAGGCAGCCTGGCGGCTCCTGAAGGCCAGGCGGCGCTGGGAGATCCGCTCCGCCGGGACGGGATCCAAGGGCAGCCGCTGGTACGGGTGGGCGTGGCTGGCGACCGCGTCCCCGCGCCATCACCTGCTGGTCCGCCGCCACCTCCAGACCGGCGAGCTGGCCTTTCACTACTGCTACGTGCCCGAGGGCCAGACCCCCGTCCTGACCCGGCTGGTCCGCGCAGCCGGGCTGCGGTGGCCGGCGGAAGAGGATTTCGAGTTCGGCAAGGACTGCTTCGGGCTGGACCAGTCCCAGGTCCGCCTCTACACCGCGATCGCCCGCCACACTGTGCTGGTGATGGCCGCCCTGGCCATCTGCGCCGTCACCGCCGCCCTGCTCCGCGACCGCACTGACAGCCAGGCACCCGCGCCAGTAAGGCCTGATCAGCCACCGCCACCCGACCACGGGATGATCCCGCTGACCATCCCGGAGATCCAGCGCCTGCTCGCCGCCAGCCTCGCCCGGCCCAGCCCGCCCGGCCACGCCGAGCACTGGTCCGCCTGGACCCGCCGCCACCAGGCCCGCTCACGCTGGTACCACCAGCGCACCAGACTCGCCAGAAACCTCAAGATCACCCAGGTCACCTAGCGAAAGGCGGCTGCCGTACTAGGCCGACTTTTGGAACCCGACAGGGTGAACGGCGAGGATCTGTCCGACGATTCGCAACGCCAATGGCAGGCACCCGCACAACTCCCGCAAGCGACCGATGGCTCCCAGTTCGGCAACGGTCCGGTCCTGGCCAATGATCCTTACCAGCAATTCCGTAGCCTCGTCGTCCGGTAGCACGTCCAGCCTGACGCGGTCGTCCACTTCCAGGCCGGCAAGCACAATCCGGCTGGTGATCAGCACCAGCGACGACCCAGCACCAGGCAGAAGCGGCCGCACCTGGGCCTCGGCGGCGACATTGTCCAGGACCATGAGCAGTCGCCGGGACGCCAGCAGTTGCCGCAGCAATCCAGACCGTTCCTCCACTCCGGTCGGCAGGTCGCTCGCGGTCACGCCGAGGCGCAGCAGGAACACCTCAAGAACCTCGCCTGGCTCTGCCGGAGCCAGCCCGTCGGTCCAGCCCCGCAGGTCTGCGTAGAGATGGCCGCCCGGAAAACCTGGCAGCAGCCTGTGCGCCGCATGAAGCGCAAGGGCCGTCTTACCCACGCCTGCCGCACCCTCGATCGTGGACACCACCACCGACCCGCCCTCAGCGAGCGCAGCAATACGCGCCAACTCTTGTTTCCGCCCCGTAAACCTAGGTGCGTCACGTGGGAGTAACGCAGGCGGAGAAACAATCTTCGCTCCGGTGACGGGATAGACGATTGTCAGGTCTCCGCCAGCCACGTATGCGTCCCGGCCAGCTTCGACTGACTGGCTGAGACCAGCGGAAGCGCTTACGCCCTCCGCTGGCATGTCTTGTCGTTTCACTCGCCCACGCGCCGGTAGTTGATTACAGTCTGGTCGCGACCCGCAACAAATGAGTCCCGGCCAGCATGCACCTCTTGGCTGACCGCCGGAGTTGCCCGCTCAGCCCAGTCAACAAGGTCTGCAGCAAAGGCAGGATCCCGCTGGGCGTACCACCGCAACGCCGCCGCAAACTCATCCGCCGCAGCCGAGGACCCAGTGTTGCTCGCCTGCTCCAACGCATCGACCGAGCGGCGGTCAGAGCCGAAGACTTTGTGCACCCCAGCTACAACCGCTGTTACCAGGCTCCGGCCCACGCCATCACCAATTTCCTTTCCTGCCCCTGACGCAACAAGCGCAGCAACCGACTCTGACGCCGCAACAAGATCCATAAAAGTCCTCCATCCAAACCTATTGTTGGCGAAACAAGGACCGTAGTCACGCAACATGTCGACGCCAGGGACATAAGGCTCGTCCTCGCGCTGGCAACACCGCCGGATCCCACCGCGGCCGGGACAGCAGCGCAATTGACCTGGCCGTCTGCCTGCCAGCCAGTGCGTGGCAGCGGATGTCGGCTGTGACGGCGCGAAAAGGTCTGCGATTCATAAGCGGGGCCCTTGCCCGGCACCACCGACCCCGCCCTGACATGGGAGCCAAGTATGAGTTCTACCGCGCGCACGCGCCCCGTATCGGCGCCACCGCACGCCCTGCTCAGGGTCGCCGGGATCCGGTGGAAGATCAAGGCGGGCTTCGCCCACAGCAGGCAGTTCGCCGCTCTTGATCAACGTCAGGTCCAGTCCTGAGCCTAGTGGACGCTCCGGAAGGTCCCGTCGGCATTCGCTCACGCATTCCCATCCGTCATGACCGCCGCCCAGCCTAAGCCCGACCCCAGCGACATCCACCGCGATCAGACCGGACACGAGATGATCCCCCCTGCCCCGCACGAGATCCGAAAGCTCTTCACCAGCCTGCCCGCGCGCGCTCGCCGGTCGGCCGCCAGTTGCGCTCGTCACACTGGCGACGACGCCACCAGGCCACCGCCGAGAGTGCCACTAGCGGCGCCGCCAAGCCCTCGCCTGATCACGAAGCTTTGCTGGCGCACCAGGGGAACCGAGTCGCCGTCCGCGGACTGCACCGGGTAATTCTGAGGAGCTTAGTACCCCCACAACCGCTAGGTGGATCATGTCCTTCTTCTACCCAGGCGAGAAGGGGCGTCAATTACCAGACGAAAATGGGCACTTCCCATCCTCCATAAACTGTCAGGCCGGGCCATTATTAAAGATGTAATTCCTCTCAGCGAAGGGAGAAACGCACATGGAAGGCCTGTTCGGGGCGGCGAGCGAGCTCCTCAAACTCCTACGCGTCTCCGGTAAGTCGGCAGATCGCACGAAGCGCACTGCCCTACTGGTCGCTCTAATTTCCCTATCAGCGGTCATGACAGTAGCCGGAGTAGCGCTCGTGGTCCGATTCATCTGGCCGCAGTGACACACGCACATCACCACTCTGCAGCCAAGCTGACCCGCGTTCCCTGGCCAGATTCGGACCAAGTCTCGAAGCGGCAGTTAGCCATGGGTGCGGCTCTTCTGAGGTGAGCTGGTTACGCTGCGAGGACATAGGTGTCGCGGTATTTGACGTGGTGGATGCGCTCGTGCTCCTGGCGGAGGTGGAAGCGCCAGTAGGCGTC
>Ga0307375_10007071_pt1 | contig 10283 bp, 22 predicted proteins | sample TR1MG_FD_202531 | JGI IMG/M metagenome (GOLD analysis project Ga0307375, IMG submission 202531) | Soil microbial communities from Risofladan, Vaasa, Finland - TR-1 | ecosystem: Environmental > Terrestrial > Soil > Coastal area > Acid sulfate soil | place: Finland: Risofladan, Vaasa | collected...
TCCGGGTTCCCGTGTTGGTCGCGGCGCTACAGTCGCCCGTGTTGGTCGCGGCGCTCCAGGTTCCCGTGTTGGTCGCGGCGCTACAGTCGCCCGTGTTGGTCGCGGCGCTCCAGGCGCCCGTGTTGGTCGCGGCGCTACAGTCGCCCGTGTTGGTCGCGGCGCTCCAGTCGCCCGTGTTGGTCGCGGCGCTCCAGGCGCCCGTGTTGGTCGCGGCGCTCCAGGCGCCCGTGTTGGTCGCGGCGCTCCAGGCGCCCGTATTCGTCGCCGCGCTCCGGGGGCCGATATTAGATTTGGTTTTGGTGGGGTCCAAATGCGTCATAATCCAGTCCACGCCCCGCTGAATAAGCTGCGGAAGCTTGATCTCTGCCTGGATCGTAATGGAGGCCGACACAATCTTTGTGTCATAGTCGTGGCGCCCAATCTGGCCAGATTGCTCCACTACGCAATAGCGACTGACACTCGGCGGGTAATACCCGAATGCATCCAAGGCATATTCCACGGCGTGGAAGCCGGAACGGCACACCTCCACGGCTCCGTCGTGCGCAAAGGTTTTCCCGACTTCAAATTGATAATCTCGGCATCGGAGATTCTGGTCGAACCCTTTGATGGTGATTATTGGTTGATCTGGTGTGTCCATTGGTGACTCCCATCGGCTGTGGTGATGGGTTAAGATTACCGCAACGGTAATGCTCAGTCAATACCGTTGCGGTAACACTGCTGCGCAAAACTTTTCTATGCCAGCCATCAGCGGATTTTGGGCATTAAAAAACCGGCTCAGGGCCGGTCATGGGGAGGGGTGAGGGAAGGTTAGTGCAGGAACTTGAAGAGGGCTAGAAGAGCTGCCATGGTTGCGGTAATGGAGCCATACAAGCCGACAAAGCGCCACGCCATCCGCGCCTCCAGTCCGGACAGGTCGGCCTTGGTGGCCATGGTCGCCTCGACAACGGTCAGCCTCTTGTCGATGTCTTCCAGGGTTCCATTGTCCATCGGCGGTTCACCTCCGTTGCTTTTCCCCATCTTAGCACGCCTTTGCTCAGCTTCAAGCCTTTCTAAACTACCTCTCACCCCATCGAGCATGGTCACGACTGAATCGTTATTGGCCATCTGCGCCCTCTTCGGCTGGAGCCTTTATGCCCTGTAGCCTGAGAGATTCCAGAAGATGATTTAGGGACTTCCGAAGCTCGTCCGTTACCTCCGTGGGCGCTTTCTTGTCCGCGATCTCAAGCTCGGAAAGGTTCACCGAAAGTAAAGAGCCCACCGCCATGGAGAGTTCCATCAGGGCCTTCTGCCAATCTTCACTCATGTCACCGCCTCACTTCAGCTCGCTGGGCGCCAACCTGCTCCCAGCGCCAACCTGTAGCTCCACGGCGGGGATTGATATAAACCCCTCCGGAATCCCGTCATCCGGGTGCCATTCTTCTACCCGCACAGTGCCGGGCAACCGCCGCCTTTGCTCGGCGGCATCCTCGGTATCGATGGTAGTGTGGTCTTGGTCCATCCAGTTCGGCGGAAGCTTTAGCTCGTGCTCGATCGCGCGTGCCGTTTCCGGGCTGATTACCTTGCGGTTCTTGGATGTGGGGCGCCACCTGCTAATTAAGGTGCGGTCCTTATTTGCCATCTTGCCGAACTTGGTAACTGAGCCGTCAGCCCGTTCCAATAACAGCTTCTCAAGATTGCCAGCGCGAATATCTTCTGAGCTTTTCATGGAAGTATTGTGCCGTTGGTTACCTTTTCTGGATAGATTCGCAGAGGTAACGCCTCTTGACGCCAGCGTTACCGAGGCGGTAATATCGGTGCATGAACTCATTGCGAGCATATTTCAACTCCCTTTCCCGTGATGAACGGGCCGCGTTCTGTGCCGCCTGCGGCATGACTGAAGGCTACCTGCGCAAGGTGATGTGCACCGGAACCATCGGACCCCGCCTGGCCGCCAACATTGATCGGCAGACCAACGGCGCGGTAACACGCGAAGAACTCCGCCCAGACATCTTTCGCCGCGACGGTGACGCCGCATGAATCCACCACTTGGAGCACTGTGCCCATGAAACCCTCCCGTGAACTCCGTGATCGAGAGATAAAAATCCGCCTGAGCGAGCGCCACATGGCCGCACTTGCTGCATTGGCAAACCTCAAGGGAGATGCCACAGCTACCTTCGCCGCTTCGCTGATCGCAGAGGGGCTAGACCAGATCGCTTCCATGCCGGTCAGTATGGACTGTACAGAAAGGCGCGGAAGGGGGTGTTAAGCCCCTATGGAAACCTTAAAAGAGCTTCCGATTCAGCTGGATGCGGTAGTAGAGGCCCTGCTGTCGGTCGAAGCAGGGCGGCGCGGCATGACGCCTGATGAGCTGGCGTCAGCGCTGCTGAAGTCCGCGCTGGAACGCAAGGCGAATATTCGGCCCAAGGCGCCGGAGCGGCGGCATTGAAATCGTCGGCCAAAGAGCATGCAGCCATGGCTCAGTCACGCGAGTTGCAGCGGGCTAAAGCCATACAGGACCGGCAAGACATGCTGGTGCTTGTGCGGAGCAGGGGATACCGAACCCCGGACGAGTTCAACGCGGCGAAGGTGGCTGAGTTCCTTGCTCGCGGGAGAAAAATTTAATGACTTCTATGCCGGAAGGGAGGCATCCCGCCAGTGTTTACGGTCGCACTGGCATCCGGCACCCATCTTCTTCGACCGTGGAGACCGATAAAATGTACGTATTTATCCCCTCTTTCCAGACTCATATTTCCGTTGACGGCGGATACATCAAAATCGAGCAATACAACGACGATCAAGACCGGACAGGATATGAAGTGGTGCGGCTCACGAAAGATCAGCTTTCCTCTTTTGCCGCACTTATTCCTTCTCTTCTCAATGAGATTGTGTCCGATTTTGTTAAGGTCGATGAGGCATGAAACCAGAAAAAATGTTCTGGTATAAGTTCTACATCCAAGACTATCAGCGCGACACTGGTCACCTGTCACTCATTGAGCATGGTGCCTATCGCTTGTTGATCGACAGGTGCTTTCAGGCAGAGGGGATTTTGCCGTCTTCTCTTGACGCCATATATCGTCTCACTTGTGCCATGTCCAAGCCTGAGCAGGCCGCTATCCGTTCTGTTCTTGGCCAGTTTTTTGTTCTGTCTCCCGATGGGTATCTTCAGAAGCGCATCTCCAAAGAGCTTGCGCAATTAAACCTGGCCGGATCATCGAGCCGGAAAAATGGCACGTCAGGAGGACGCCCAATAGGAAGCGGGAAAGACGGGAAAAAAGAACCTAAAAATAACCTGACAGGTTTTGAAAGCATAACCTGTCAGGATACAAATACAGAACCTAGAACTAACCCAGACCCTAACCCAGACCCTAACCCAAACATAACCTTAGTCATAAGTCAGGAGTTAGAAGAAAAGAACCTACCTACCTACAAACAGGCGCGGACGCGGGAGGGAGCTTTGCCGATCACGGCAAGCTGGGAACCCGAGGAGGCCTTCTGGACCCTGGCAAAACGATCAAGCCATACGCCTGACAACCCGGACTATGCCAATGCCTTGACGGATTTCATCGCCTACTGGCTGACCAATCCCGGCGAAGCGCGAACCCAATCGCAATGGGAAAAATCTTTCTTGGAAAGCTGGAAACGCTACCGGGCACACGCTGCTGAAGGCTCTGGAAAGGCCAAGGCTGCCGCTTCTCAACGCCTATCCCCCCACAACGATTTCGAGAAGCGTGATTACTCAGCGGGCATCAACCCGGACGGGAGTTTTTGATATGGAAAACATCGCAGTGAAGGCGACTCAGACGCTGGCGAATCTCGCCGAAGTGGAGCAGCGGACTTGTCCGGATCATGGCCCTTACCAATCCAGAAAAACGGCTTTTGCCGGTGTGGTGGCTTGGACGCCGTGCCGGGAGTGCTTTGAGGAGGATGGCCGTAAAAACGTGGAGGAACAGGACCGCAAGCGGCGGATTGCGTTCAACGAATCCGTCATGAAAAGCGCGGAAATACCTCAACGCTTCGCCAACCGGACGCTGGAAAATTACGACGCAAAACTTCCCGGCCAGAAAGCCGCGTTGAATGTCGCCGCCGACTACGCGGACCATTTCGATGAGGTTCTCGCAACTGGCCGATCCCTGATTTTCTGCGGCACAGCTGGCACAGGGAAAACGCATCTTGCCGCGGGCATAGCAAAGCGCGTGATTGCTCTTGGCAAGTCAGCGACCTTCACCACTGCCATGGATGCCATCCGGTCGGTGCGCGAGACATACCGAAAAAACTCAGAAATAACCGAACGGCAAGCCATAGCGCGATTTGCCCAGGCCGACCTGACCATCATCGACGAGGTGGGCTCCCAGCTTGGTACGGATGCGGAGAAGGTCACCCTGTTTGACCTCATCAACGCCAGATACGAACGGGAGCGACCCATGATCGTGCTGTCCAACCTGACCATCAAGGAGGTCGAGCAATACATGGGGTCCAGAGCATTTGACCGGCTTCGGGAAAATGGCGGCCAAGCGGTGACTTTCACCTGGCCGAGTTACCGGAGGGGCGCCTAATGTATCTCGACGAATCCCTCCCCTCCGGAGTCCTGGACAACGCTGACACCGAAGCGCTCTGGGGTGAGTGCGTGAAACTCCACGGTGCAGCGGCACATGATGAGTGGCCTGGGTTCAAGGCGCAGGCGGAGACGGTGGAATGACACCCGTAATCATCGGCAACTGTACCCTGTACAACGCCGACTGCCGGGATGTGCTGCCGGATCTTGGGTGCTTTGACTTGCTGTTGACCGACCCACCTTACGGGCTGGCTGAAAAACTGCAAGGAGGAACCTGGGGAAAATCTTACGATGGAGATTACAAGGAATGGGGCCATATTCCGCCGGATTTTCTAAGCGATTTTGTCAAGGCTGCTGAAAATTCAATCATCTGGGGCGGCAATTACTTTATGCTGCCGCCGTCTCGCGCATGGCTTGTGTGGAGTAAGCCGGAAAGGGGATTGACGATGGCAGACGGCGAGCTTGCATGGTGTAGCTGGGATGGCAACCTGCGGATAAAGGAGCTGTCACGCAATCCGAACAACGAAAAAAGAGACCACCCAACCCAAAAGCCAACACGCTTAATGCAATGGTGCATCCACCAAGCCGACAGGGAAACACGTTGCGCAACGATCTTTGATCCATTTATGGGGTCTGGAAGCACAGCCATCGCTTGCATACTGGAGGGGCGTGAATTTACCGGGATCGAGCGCGAATCCAGATACTTCGACGCCGCCTGCGAGCGCATAGAAAGGGCGAGCGCACAAGGGAGGCTGTTCGCGTGACCACGCTGATCTTGCCCTATCCCCCCTCAGCCAACCGTTACTGGCGCATTTATCGCGGACGCGCCGTGCCATCGGCAGAAGCAGCCCTGTACAAGCGGCTTGTCTGGGCCGTGGCGCGTTCCGGCGGCATAAGTGACCCAACTACGGCACCCGTAGCCCTTGCGTTGATCCTGAGGCCTGTAGAGCCCAAGGATTGGCATAAGCGGCAAAAGGCAGACCCAAACGGATATACCGTGCGCTGCATTGATCTCGATAATTGTCAAAAAGTGGCTCTCGATGCGCTCCAAGGCATCGCTTACGCCAACGACAAAAAGGTGATGTGCATACGCATTGAGCGCGGAGTGCCAGTAAACGATGGCGCGCTGGAAATTTCATGGACCGCAATGGAGGGAAATTTATGACCGAACAACAGCACCGCGTTCTTGAAACCATCAGCAGCGGCCCAGAGAGCATCCACGATCTATGGCGACACCTCAAGGCTACCATGTGCCTGCAATCACTACTGGATGCACTGTGGGCACTCTCTGACGCCAAGCAAGCCATGTTCGTAGCGGCTGACGGGATGTGGCACCTTCGATGACCGATTCCGAACTCGCCCACCAGATCATCAGCCTCCTCAAGCGCTCGCCACTCACCCTGGCTGAGTTGTCACACGCATTACGACCGTCAGCCAACATCGAGCAGATCGCCAACGCTCTGATAACGATGGAGGGCAGCGGGATAGTGCGCTACCTCCCAGCCGTGGGCCTGTACACGCTCGGACCAGAAGCATGACACTCGATTGCCGCGATTGTCGCGACCCTCTTGATGTGCTCATCGACCGCGAATCCCGGACGTGCAGGGGGTGTAAGCACATCGAAATGGTGCGGTGTCTTGGGTCTTTGCATGACGTCTGCAAACTGTTCCCACACCGCAGTTTAGAGCGCAAATGCAGAAGTTATTCCCCTACACCGGAGGCCCGATGAGCTGGTGGTTGAATAACGGCACGTCTGATGCTGCCACATCTGGCTGTGGAAGGTGGGTTATTACGCGATTGGAAGCGGGACGGTATGAGCTATACGACACCAAGGAGCGCGTGGTTATCGGGGTTTTCAGGACAATATCTGAGGCGATGAGGGCGGCATCATGACGGAATGGATTGCTGACAGAAGACAGCCATTTTTTATCAGATCCAAGTGTGGCCATTGGCAGATTAGCAAGGCCCTCTACCACGATGGTGCCCTTTATGCCTTGTGGGATTTACGAAAACACGACCAGCCTGCGGAAATATTCAGCACGCTTTCGGAAGCAAAACTTAGAGCGGAGGCGATGGATGCTTGAAATATATGGATTGCTCGGCCCAAAGCCTCAAAATCTCAATGGAACAGGTGGCGGAGTTCCGCTAATTACATCCCAGGATATAGCCGCATCCCTCGCACGCATAAAAATCCCAGGCCCGGCGCTGCTGGTCCGGACGATGTCGGGTGATTACTCCTCCCTGAGGCCCCTACAGCAGGCATTCACGCAGCACGTAGCACACATGGCGATGATGAAACATTGGAAGGCCGGCCCGAAATACAACGATTACTTCGAGGGCCTGTGTGCGTCGGCGCTGCATTTTTATGTGCTTCCAAACATTTGTGGGCGGTGCAAAGGGCGTGGAGAGGTAAAACAGAGAGACGGCAGAATCTTGAAGTGTCCAGTTTGTGATGGAGCCGGAAGAAGAGACGCGGACGACAAGGCCAAGGCACGCGCCGCAGGTATCCCGATTAGCTTCTGGATGGATACATGGTCCGATAGATATAAAATGGCGTGGGACTTGCTTACCGCGTGGGATGGCCAGGCCGATGATTCCGCACGGCGCGTTTTTTGGAATGATGTATAGATGGCCACTCAAGACGAATTACGGGCTGCAGCTAAAGAAATGGGGATTGGGGAAGACTCTCCAATATTTGCTTCCTCTCGGCAAGCCGCAAGATTTTTAGGGATGTCGGAAGCTACCTTGTCCAAATGGTCAAAGGCGAGTCGCCTCCCACGTCTGAAGATCGGGAGAGGTTATGGATATAGAATTTCTGACCTGGTAGATTTTGTTGAGAAGCGCAGGGAGATAGCGGATCAGTTGAAAATAAGGGTTGGGTGTATCTATATCATCACCGCCGACGACCTGTATCCCATTGTCAAGATAGGATTCACCAAAACGCCAATTGACCAACGTTTGAAGGCACTTAATACTGCGAGCCCTTTCCATCTTTATGTTTTGGCAGAATATGAAACCGTTGTGCCAGTGAAGGCTGAAGCGCTGGTCCATTCCAGGCTGGATGACCGACGCATTAAGCTGGAGTGGTTTAGGTTGGCAGATGGTGACCTGGAAATTATCAAAGACGTGGTTATTTCTGCTTCTTGACAGGCAAAAGTTGGTGTGCTAAAAGTTGGGCCAATGATGTAATACTACGCCCTGAACTCCACGAGATCGGGGCTTTTCGCGTTTTAGGTGCGCTGACTGATGACTGATTCCGTACCGTCTATAAAAACAGTCCCCATTGAAACGCTGATCCCATACGCCAGAAACGCCCGCACTCATTCCGACGCGCAAGTGGCTCAGATCGCGGCCAGCATCAAAGAGTTCGGGTTGACCAATCCTGTGCTGGTCGATGGCGAGAATGGCATCATAGCAGGCCACGGGCGCGTCCTGGCGGCTCGTAAGCTGGGGATGGATACTGTCCCGGTCATTGAGCTATCGCACCTCACAGATACCCAGAAGCGCGCCTACATCCTCGCAGATAATCAGCTCGCCCTGAATGCAGGCTGGGATACTGAGCTGTTGCAGATTGAATTGACGGAGCTGGACGGCCTCGACTTCGATTTGTCGCTGATCGGCTTTGATGCTGATTTTCTCGACGGCCTGTTAGAGGTGCTCCCGGAAGGCCTCGTTGACCCGGACGAGTGTCCTGATCCACCAGCAGACCCTGTCACAAAGCCAGGTGACATCTGGCTGCTCGGCAAGCATCGCGTCATGTGCGGTGACTCGACCAGTACTGATGCGGTGCAGGAGCTGATGGTTGGGCAGTTGGCGGATTTACTCCTTACCGACCCCCCCTACAACGTGGCGTATGAGGGCAAAACGAAGGACGCGCTGAAGATTCAGAACGACTCGATGAGCGACGATGGGTTCCGACAGTTTTTAACGGACACCTTCGTCTCTGCGGATTCCGCGATGAAACCCGGCGCTGTGTTTTATGTCTGGCACGCAGATTTGGAAGGCTACAATTTCAGGGGGGCCTGCAAAGACGCGGGGTGGACAGTTCGTCAATGCCTCATTTGGTCCAAAAACGCGCTGGTAATGGGCAGGCAGGATTATCACTGGAAGCACGAGCCTTGCTTGTACGGCTGGAAAGACGGCGCAGGCCATCTCTGGGCAGCCGACCGCAAGCAAACCACAGTTCTTGAGTTTGATCGGCCACAGCGCAACGGTGAGCACCCGACAATGAAGCCGGTGGCCCTGTTCGAGTATCAGATTTTCAACAACACAAAAGGTCAAGACATCGTCCTCGACCTCTTCGGTGGATCAGGCACCACGCTCATCGCATGCGAGAAAAACGGACGGGTTGCTCGGCTCATGGAACTGGACCCGAAATACTGCGACGTGATCGTGACTCGCTGGCAGACGTTTACTGGGCACGCTGCCACACTAGAATCAAGCGGGGAGACCTTCAATGGCTTACTCGCATAAAGAATGGGAGACTGCCAGAGCTTTTTATGAGCGAGGCTTGTCTCTGTCCGAGATCGTGGCAAGACCTGAGGTAAGTATCACTGACCGCAGCTCTATCAGCAAGCGAGCAAAGCAAGATGGATGGCTTAAAGGTGTAAAATCAATCCTTGTTGAAAAAGAATTGGAAGTTAAACAAAATGTTGCGGCCATTTCTGAGGTTAAATCAACACTAAATTCCACAGAACTCGAAGTTCACAACACCCTCGTATCTGAGCGTGCGCGTGATGATACGTTCTTTCGGTCGGCCAGCCTGCTCATAGCGCAGACGGCGGCGAAGAAAGTGCAATCTGAATCATTGAAGTGCTCGATGGCTGACTTGCGTGCGGCACAGGAAGTGGTCGGCAAAGGCAAAGAGAACATCTACGGAAAGTCCCCAGACACCGCTATACAGATCAACAACGCTAATGGACAGGAAGGCGTAACCGAAATCAGGAGAACTATCATTGATCCTCGACATCCAGACGCCGAGGGTATTCGTACCGCTCCTTAGTTCCGCACGGTACAAAGGGGTACACGGAGGACGGGGAAGCGGTAAGTCGCACTTCTTTGCGGAAATGCTGATTGATCGCTGCATGTCCGAAAAGATTGATGCGGTGTGCATCCGCGAGGTTCAGCGCACGCTCGATGAGTCAGTCAAGAAGCTGCTCGAAGAGAAGATACAGAAACTCGGCGTAGGCCACCTGTTCAACGTCCAGCACAATCGGATCATGACCCCATTCGGTGGTCGAATCATCTTTGTCGGCATGCAGGACCAGAACGCCGAGAACATCAAGTCATTGCAGGGTTTCCGCATCGCGTGGTTCGAGGAAGCCCAGACCATGACCGCAAAGAGCCTAGAACTGCTCAGGCCCACAATGCGAGACAATTCGGAGCTATGGTTTAGCTGGAACCCGGACGATGAAGCTGACCCGATAGACCAATTCTTGCGCGGTCCTGAGCTGCCGCCATCCTGTATCGTCGTTGAGGCCAACTGGCGCGATAATCCGTGGTTTCCGAAAGAACTCGAGATGGAACGGCAGTTTGACTTCCGCATGTTCCCAGGGCGTTACCGGCATATCTGGGAAGGCGATTACGGCATCGACGGCGATACGTTTTTCCCCATGGACATGCTGCTGGTGGACGGACATCCTGTTGATGTCGATTGGCGCGTCGATCAAGTCGTGGCGATTATCGACACGGCAAGCAAAGATGGCGCAAAGCATGACGGTACAGCATGCGCTATCTGGGCTCGCAGCAAGTA
>Ga0307375_10007072_pt1 | contig 10282 bp, 12 predicted proteins | sample TR1MG_FD_202531 | JGI IMG/M metagenome (GOLD analysis project Ga0307375, IMG submission 202531) | Soil microbial communities from Risofladan, Vaasa, Finland - TR-1 | ecosystem: Environmental > Terrestrial > Soil > Coastal area > Acid sulfate soil | place: Finland: Risofladan, Vaasa | collected...
TGCTGCTCAAACAGCGCCATGACGAAATTCCGAAACTGGTGGAGGTCTGCAAACAATACCGCCAGTTCGAACAGGAAACCCTGGAGAAGGTCACCCGCGCCCGCTCCGCTGTGCACGATGCCCGCGCGGCGCAGGACATCGGCGCCCTCGGCCCGGCCGAGACGGCGCTGCGTTCGAGTCTGGGGGGGCTGTTCGCGGTCGCCGAAGCCTACCCGGACCTGAAAGCCAACGAGAACTTCAAGCAGCTGCAAAGCCGGATCACACAGCTGGAAGACGCAATCGCCGACCGGCGCGAGTTCTACAACGAATCGGTCAACGTCAACAATGTGCGCATCGAACAGTTCCCGGATTCGATTATCGCGAATGCCTTTGCCTTTCGCGCGGCAAAGCTGCTGCACTTCGATGCAGCCGAAGTTACCGATGTCGACGTGAAAAAGCTGTTTGCAGCCTGACGTGACGGTGCGCACGGTGCTCGGGCGCCCGGCGCCGGATTCAGCATGAGATCCGCCCTAAGGCATTTCTACCTGCAGGTGCTCCTGGGAGGGGCGCAGCTCGTGCTGCTGGCCATCGGCATGGCGGTTCGAAGCCGCACCGGATGGCTTATCGGCTGGTCTCTGATCGCTGCAATCAGCCTGGCTGCCTGGATCGGTGTCTATCGCCGTTTGCGCCTGGTCGACGACACGCCGACCTCCAACATCGCCACGGCCGCCCAGGGTTACGTCGAATTGTCCGGCCGTTGCGAGACGCCGGGCGACCCCACGCTCGCGCCCTATTCGCAGTTGCCCTGCGTCTGGTGCCGCTATGTCATGGAAGGGCGCTCGAACGGCGGATGGGCGCATCGCGAGCATGGCGAGACCGGCGCCGGATTCCTGCTCGTCGACGCGACGGGCAGATGCCTGGTCGACCCAGCCGGAGCGGAAGTTCTAAGCAATAACAAGGATACCTGGACCCAGGGCGACTACCGCTACACCGAATGGAGGATCAATCCGCACAGCCTGGTCTACGTGCTAGGCGACTTCCGCACGCTGGCGCACGAGCCTTCGGCCATCGAAAAGGAGAGCGATGTCTCGGCGCTGCTGACCGAGTGGAAGCGCGACCATGCGGCGCTGCTCGCCCGCTTCGACCGCAACCACGACGGCAGGATCGACCTCGACGAATGGGAGCAGGTACGGCGCGCCGCGCGTGCCGAGGTGGAGAAGAATTACCGCGAAATGCAGGCAGCGCCCAAACTCTGCGGCATGCAAGCGCCCAAGGACGGACGGCCGTACCTCATCTCGAACATGTCGCAGCGGCAGCTGGCGCGCAAATACCTGCTGTGGATCTGGGTGCACCTCGCCATCTTCGTCGCCGCGATGGCCGGCCTGGGCTGGAATCTGGTCTCGTAGCAAACGCCCGCCGACGCTTCGACCCGATCGTGCTCGACAGCCAACCCAGTCGTACCGCTCTCGCAACCGCGTATCTGCGCGCCGCGCATCAGCTGTTGGACGCACCGCCGCACGTATTGGAGGACCCGCTGGCTGTTTCCGTGCTTGGCGACGGCGCGCCGGACCGTATCGGTAACGACGCCGCTCGGCATCGGTCGCCGGGGGCGCGGGCGCTTCGCGCTCGCGTTGTCCTGCGCACACGCTTTGCCGAAGACAGGCTCGCCCAAGCCGTCGCCAGAGGCGTATGCCAGTACGTACTGCTCGGCGCCGGGCTCGACACGTTTGCGTTCCGGCAGCCTTCGTGGGCCAAGTCCCTGCGTATCGTCGAAATCGATCATCCCGATACGCAAGGCTTCAAGCTCGCAATGCTGGCGCGGGCGCACATTGAAGCGCCCTCGAATGTGACGTTCGGGGTCATCGATTTCGAACGCGAGTCCCTGCTCGAGGGCCTTGGTCGCCATGGGGTCCTGCCGAGCCAGCCGACATTCTTCTCCTGGCTGGGTGTGACGATGTACCTTAGCGAAGCGTCGATCGACCGGGCCCTGCAATCGATGGGGGCATTTGCCGCGGGAAGCGAGCTCGTTCTTACCTTCCTGGAACCGCCGGACGAGCGGCCAGCAACGGCCGCTCGATCCTTGCATCGGCTTGCCGCGCGGGTTGCCGCCGCAGGAGAACCGTTCACAAGCTACCTCAGCCCCGCAAATGTCGAATCCAAGCTGCGTCATGCCGGCTTTGCGAGCGTGGGCTTCCTTACTCCGGAAGAAGCCGAGTCCCTGTATTTTTCGCCGCCGTCGCCGGACCTGCCGCCGCCGGCGGCGACCGGGATTGCCTACGCCATCCGATAAGGCCGTACGCGCAAATAGCGAACCGCCTCCCGCGGATGTGCCGCTAAGCTATAATCGCGTCGCCTGAATTTGGCCATGCAGCGCTGCATCGAGGCCGGCGAAGCCCATTACGGACGTATATCCCGTACGCCCAGGCGAATACCCGTTGAGAAGCATTCCGGTGCGGAAACAGCGGTCCCTGCGCACAAACGGAAAGGCTTGTGATTTGAGGCAACGGAACCCTATCGCGATTCCAGTCGAGGCAGAGAAACCGTCCAAGCCCGCTTGTAGATCCTTGCGAACCGATACTGACCGCGACCCAGTCAGTCCCTTGCGCCCCCTGCAAACGCCGACCTCGAATAGCCATGCGCCAGAGAACATGCCTGCGCTACTTGTCCTGATCCACGGACTGTTCAGCAGCCCGCAGGAGTTCGGGCTCATTAACAATTCGTTCCGGCTCGCGGGCATCGAGGTGATCGCCCTGGAGATCGACGGATATACGGACGGTCATCAACGCGGTATGTCGCAGTGGCGCGACTGGCTGAAGGCCGCGTCGGATGCACTGGACGCCGCCGTTCCCCCCGGCAGAAGAGTCATACTGGCCGGGCTATGCGTCGGCGGCGTCTTGGCGGCAGCGCTGGCCCTGGAACGCAAGGCGCAAACCCAAGGTCTCGCCCTGCTTTCGCCCACCTTCGATTACGATGGCTGGGGCCAGTCCCGGTGGCGACATTTGCGGCATGTGGCTTATGCGCTGAAGTTAGACCGCTTTATCCGGATTGCCGAGCGCGAACCCTATGGAATCAAGAATGAACGAATCCGGCGCTGGGTGATTGAGGAGCTCAAGGCGAGACGCAAGTCTGCCGTTGGGCCGGCGCTGCTGCCTCTTTGGGCGATACACGAGGCGGAAAGGCTGATGGCTCATGTTCGCGCCAACATATGGCAAATCGGCTGCCGGACTTTGGTCATTCACGCGCGCGAGGACGAACTCAGCGCGCTGCCGGGCGTCGAACGGATGTTCCATGAAATCGCAGCAAAGGACAAAAGCCTGGTGGTGCTGGAGAACAGCTATCACATGATTACCATCGACAACGACAGAGCGCGGGTGGCGGCGGAACTGGCCAGGTTTGTCCGCAGGGACATCGACGTCGCCGACCCCTTATAATCGCGCGCGGCAAGCGCTTCCGCCTTGGCCGCGCCGCCGGCGCTGCGGGCATTTTTCTGGATATTCTCCGTGACCACATTCGACGAAGTTGTGCAACTGATCCACGAAAAGTTCGGCGTCGAGTCCGGCAATCTCAGCCCGGACACCACGCTGACGGAGTTCGGTCTGGATTCCCTTACGCTCGTCGAGTTGATCTTTGCGATCGAAGAGCATTTCGGCGTCGAGATTGCGGACGATGCCGACATCGAGAGCCTCAAGGATCTGGCAACGCTGATTGACGAACTGCGCTCTGCGAAAAAGTCATGAGCGGACGCGAAGTGGTGGTCACCGGGCTGGGGCTGATGTCCCCGCACGGAAACGACGCGGCCACTGTTTTCGACGAGCTCATGCGGGGACGCTCCGCCATCAGGCTGTTCGAACGCCCGGGGCTGCCGTCCGCGGTTGTAGGCCAAGTTGAATTCGATGCAACGCAGTGGTTCTCGCGGCTGCAACTGGTCGGCGTGGACCGCGTCAGCCAGTTGGCTGTCGCCGCGTCCGAAAGCGCACGGCGTGATGCCGCCTGGAGCGACCAGTACGCGTCCGAACGCATCGGCGTATTCGTCGGCTCCGGCATGGGTGGCGCGGCTACGATTGACGAGGGTTACACCGCCTTGGCGGCCGGCAAGCGCGCCTCGCCGCTGACCGTGGTCGCCAGCATGGTCAACGCGCCCGCCGCGCACGTGGCCATGCGCATCAAGGCCCACGGTCCGGTATTGACCTACTCGGTGGCGTGCGCCTCTTCCGCGGCGGCAATCGATGCGGCAGCGCGCGCGGTTCAGGAGGGCGACATCGACATCGCTATCGCGTGCGGCAGCGAGGCGCTGATCCTGCCGAATGTGATTCGGGCATGGCAGGCACTGCATACGCTCGCAAGCCCGGATGCCGACGATCCGTCGGCATCCTGCCGACCATTCGCCGCAAACCGCTCGGGATTCGCGCTTTCCGAAGGAGCGGCTGCGATGGTTCTTGAATCCCGTGCGCATGCAGAGAGCCGCGGTGCCCGAATCTACGCCGCTTGGGCGGGCAGCGGCATGTCCTGCGATGCCGCGCACCTGACCAAGCCGGATGCCGACGGCCAGGCAAGAGCGTTGCGTTTGGCCCTGCAGCGCAGCGGCCTGGAACCAAATGAAGTCGGCTACTGCAACGCTCACGGCACGGCCACCCCGATTGGAGACGTGGTTGAATGCAACGCGCTCCGGGCAGTCTGGGGCGAGTCGATAGACACGCTTCGCGTCAGTTCGACCAAGTCGATGCACGGCCACCTGCTGGGTGCGGCTGGCGCTTTGGAGGCGGCGATCACTGTCCTCGCCTTGTACGAAAAGCAGATTCCCCCGACAGCACATTCGCATCCCGCGGATCCTGCCTGCGCCGCCCCTATCGTGAGGGGCCAAGGCGTAGATGCTCCCGACCTAACAGCGGCGATCAGCAGTTCATTCGCATTTGGCGGCACCAATATCGTTCTGGTCTTCCGGGCTGAGGCCAGCCGCTAGTGTCCCAGTCGCAAACCTGCCGAACGAGTCCTTTGAAGCCACGGTCCAGAACGCTTGCCGCTCGCCGATAGCCATGATTGCGTCGGATAAAGGTAAGCGCTGACACTATGCCAGTCGTCGATAATTCAAACGGATGAAGCGGACGCACCTACTGCGCGCGCGCCCATCCTGTTTTGGCGGTCATCGTGGACGCACACGATTGTGGCGCCGAGGCGCCGTTCATACCGCCTTCTGATAGGCGGCTTTGTGCCAGGCGAGGCGCCAGGAATAGTTAAGCCCGATATACAAGCGCCAGGCGCGGTAGAGTCTGCGGGTCATTAGGGTTTTCCTCTTTCAGCACCGAAATGTTTTGCCTCCGGCCAGACCGGTAAAAGCGGATCCATAGCCTCCTCCGGTCCGGCAAGATGCGTGGTGAACGCGCACTACTTGCACATTCCGTGCCCGGAAGCCCTTGTCCTGGCGCCGCGACATGAAGGGACGGAAAACGGGCCCGATGCAAAATGCGGTACAGCCGCAATATTTCATACGCCCCGGACTGTTCCGTGAACTCGCTCATGTTTACGCTGTCGAAAGGCATGCTCGGGCGAAAGCAGGGAGGCGACGGCATTTCGACGAAGTGTCGGGCCGATGTCACCTCGAAGCGCCCAGCCGAAAGCACCGATCGTCTAATGCGGTGCAAACGGCCAGCTTGCATCCTGTCCTGTCATGGCACCCGGTGAATGGAGGGAAACAGATCAAACCTCCCTGGCGCTCCGGCCGATGCCATCGCAGGGCTGATATAATGCTCGCCCGGAGTGCCGGAGTGCCGAAGATCCACTTTGCTGTCAACCACGTGAGGAACCTGTAATGAAAGAAGACAAGATTGCCCGCCGCCAGTTTCTGAAGCTCAGCGGCGCCGCCCTGACGATGATTCCCCTGATGGTCGTCTCCAGCCGGGCCGATGCCGCGGTCAACGCGTCCATGCGCGCTGCGCTCAAGTACCAAAACAAGCCGGAGGGCGGCAAGGAATGCTCCGGATGCATGCATTTCATACCCGGCGCGTCTGCAACAGCCAATGGCAGCTGCAAAGTTATTCCGAACGACACCGAGATTTCGCCCCACGGCTACTGCATGGCCTGGGCCAAGAAGTAACGCGAGCTTCAGACACGGCCAAGCGCCGCGGAGGATCCGCGGCGCTTCAGAGTTCCATCAGATCGCGCCCGAGCACGATCCTTCCGCCGTAGTTGCGCGCCGCGGCTTCCAACCACAGCTCATCGGCGACATTTTCCGCGGGGACGAAGTGCGACAGCACCAGGCACTTCACCCCGGCCTCGCGCGCGACCACGCCCACCTGGTCCGCAGTCGTATGGCTGTCGAGCAGGTGCTGGCGCAGCCGCGTCGCGTTGTCCAGCCGGGCGCAGATCTCGTCCAGGGCCGGCTCGTACATCACTTCGTGCACCAGCACGTCGGCGCCGCGCGCGAGTTCGATCAGGCTGTCGCAGGGCGCGGTGTCGCCAGAGAACACGATGGAGCGGTCGGCCATGTCGAAGCGAAACGCGAACGCGGGCACCACCGGGGGATGCTTCACCAGCGCGCAGGTCACGCGCACGCGCTCGTCGCGGTAGACCTCGCCCGCAGCATCGATTTCGTGCGCGCGGATCAGCGGCGCGAGCGGCGGGCGCCCCTCGTCGGCGATGCGCGTCGCGATGTCGTAGGCGTTGAGCGCGAGGTACTGCTCGGTCATGCGCACCAGCGGCGGCGGCCCGTAGGCATCGACCGGCGCCTTTAGCCCCGCGGCCCACAACAGCAGGAACAGATTGCCGTAGTCCGCATTGTGGTCCGAGTGGTGGTGCGTGATGAACACCGTGCGCAGCGAGCGAAAGGGGAGCGACGCTTTCGCCATCTGGCGCGCGACGCCGTTGCCGCAATCGACAATATAGCTCACGCCGTCGACCGCCACCGCGAACGCGGGTGCCGAGCGCGTCACCTTGGGCGTGGGACCGCCACCGGTCCCGAGCAGCACCAGCCGGCTTGCGCTCATGTACGCGCTCCGATGACGCGCGACAGAAACGCGCGCGTACGCTCGTGGCGCGGCTGCGCCAGTATCTCGCCCGGCGGGCCCGATTCGACGATCACGCCCGCGTCCATGAAGGCGACGGTGTCCGCGGCGTCACGCGCGAACGCCATTTCGTGGGTCACGACGATCATCGTCATTCCGTCCTCAGTAAGTCCGCGCATCACATTGAGCACTTCGCCGACGAGTTCGGGATCGAGTGCGGAAGTCGGTTCGTCGAACAAGAGCAGCTTGGGCCGCATTGCCAGCGCGCGCGCGATCGCGACGCGCTGCTGCTGTCCGCCCGAAAGCCGGCTCGGGTAGGCATCGGCCTTGTCCGCGAGGCCGACGCGCGCCAGCAGCGCGCGCGCATGCTCCGTGGCCTGCGCCTTGGCTTCGCGCCGCACCCTGATCGGCGCTTCGATGATGTTCTGCAGCACCGTCTGGTGCGGAAACAGATTGAAGCGCTGGAACACCATGCCGATATCGGCGCGCTGACGGCAGATCTCGCGCGGATGCATTTCGTAGAGGCGGTCGCCGCGCTCGCGATAGCCGACGAGCTCGCCGTCGACGTACAGGCGCCCGTCGCTGACCTTCTCCAGGTGGTTGATGCAGCGCAGGAAGGTGCTCTTGCCAGAGCCTGAGGGTCCGATCAAACACAGCACTTCGCCGCTCGCCACCTCTAGGTCGATGCCCTTGAGCACCTCCTCGTGCCGGTAGCGCTTGCGCACGCCGAGCGCGCGCAGCATCGGCCCCGCAGTCCGCCGCGCGTCAGGCATGTCAGGATGTAGCATGCATTCCAACGCCCGCTTTGCCGAGCCGGCGTTCCACATAATGCTGGCCCAGGCTGGCGATCGTCGTCAGCACCAGGTACCAGAAGGTCGCCACCAGCATCAGCTCTATCGTGTGCAGGTTTGCCGAAGAAATATTTTCTGCCGCGGTCAGCATGTCGCCGCCGGCAATCACCGAGACCAGTGAGGTGGCCTTCAACAGCGAGATGAACTGGTTCCCGGCGGGCGGAATGATCACGCGCATCGCCTGCGGCAGAATCACGCGCCGCAGGGCAAGCGGGTAGGACATGCCGAGCGCGAGCGCCGCGTCGTTTTGGCCGCGATCGACCGCGATGATGCCCGCGCGCACGATTTCGGCCATATACGCGCCCTCGTTCAGGCCGAGCGCGACCACCGATGCCACGAACGGCGTCAATACGTCGTTGGTCGGAAACGGGCCGAGATATTGGAATAGCAGCGCCAGATTGCCCCAGATCAGGATCTGCACCAGCAAGGGCGTGCCGCGCAGCAGCCAGGTATAGAACCCGCTGGCCAGGCGCAGCACCGGGCTTTCCGACAGGCGCATGACCGCCAGCAGCACGCCGAGCACCGTGCCGATGAGCGCCGCGAGCAGCGCGAGCACCACCGTCGTGCGCAGCCCGGCGAGGATCGCCGGCGCGAACTGGTACTGCAGGATCACGCCGTGCTGGATATTGGGATTGCGCCAGACGGACAATGCGAGCAGCGCGGCGAGCACGACCACCAGCGCGCTCCCCAACCAAAGCCAAGGGCGCCGCAGCGGCACGACCCGAGTCATAGGGGCTTCTTCGAGCGCCCGTTACATCTTCAGGTTCGCGCCGCCGTTGATCGTCGCCGAAGTCACGGCACCGCTCTCGATGCCGTATTTCTCCAGGATCTTGCGATAGCTGCCATTGGCGATCAGCGCGTTGAGCGACTTCTGCAATTCGTCGCGCAGTCGCGTATTCGATTTCGCCACGCCTATGCCGAGCGGCACAGGCTGGTACACATGCCCCGGCACGACGTCGAATATCTTGCCGTCGCCCGCGGTCTTCGCGAGATAAACCATCACCGGCGCGTTACCCAGAAAAGCGGCGACGTGCCCCGACTGCACCTGCAGGCGCGCATCAGAAGGTTGCGAGTATTGCAGATTCTGGATCGAACCTTTCCCGGCCGCCGTGCACTTGGCGCTGGCCGCGTCGACCAAGGCGATTTGAGTGGAACCCTGCACCGTGGAAACAGTCTTGCCGCAAGCCATCTCCAGGCTTTCGACGTGGTCAGGGTTGCCCTTGCGGATCAGCAGCATGGTGCTGAGGTTGAAGAAGTCGACGAAGTCGATGAGTTTCTCGCGCTCCGGGGTATCGTTCATCAGAGAGAATACGATGTCGATGCGCTTTGCCTCCATGGCCGGCAGCAGGCCCTTGAACGGTATCGCCTCGAAGACGATCTTTCGGTGCATCTCCTTGCTCATCGCAGCAGCCAGATCGACGATCGCGCCCTGCAGCGTGGTGCCGTCCGAGGCGTAGGAAATCATCGGCGGACTATTGGTAATCGAGCCCGCCCTGATCGCGTCGGCAGCGGCCGCCGGGGATGCGGCGGTCGCAAACAACAGAGCGACGGCAATTGCGCTGGTAAAAGTCCGGACTGGCCGCATGGTTGATTTCTCCTCGATGGCGCGCCTGCATGCGGGCGGCCGTGTTGAATGGCTTGGTCGTATCGCTGGACCCGCGAATGGCGTCGCGGAGCGTGCTCGAACGTTACCAAAAGCAACCGCCCTGCGTCAACCGCTTCCACCGGCCTGTATCTTTCCATAATAACCCCGGCGTTCTTGACCCGAAGCCATGCTGTCTCCTTCCTGAATTTTGGGATCGGTTTAAGATGACGGCGCTACTCGCTCGCACGGCATATCTGCATGACAAGCAAAACCAAAACCATCGGCGGCGATGCCTACACCGCTGCGATGGCGCGTTTCCGTCAACTGATCAAAGACACCCCGGCTGCCGACCCGGCGCAGCCGGTGCTGCTGCCCGGCGAGCGCGAACTCGCGCGGCGCGCGCAGGCGTTGAAGGAGGGCGTCGTCCTGCCCGCCGCGCTGCTCGCGCAGCTGTGGGAATGCGTTGCGGTCTGACTCCGCCTTCTATTCGAAGCCGGGGGGAGCGTTCTTGCGAGCGATTCAGACGCCCAGGTAGACGCGGCGGATGTAGTCGTCGCCGACCAGCGACTCCGCACGGCCCTGGCGCGCGACGCGCCCCTGCTCCAGCACGTAGACGCGGTCCGCGATCTCGATGGTCGAACGCGCATCCTGTTCCACCAGCAGGATCGCCATGCCCTTGCGCCGGATACCGCGGATGGCCTCGAAGATTTCCGTCTTGAGGCGATGCGCGATGCCGACCGATGGCTCGTCGAGCAGCAGCAGAGTCGGCCCGCCCATCAGCGCGCGGCCGATGGCCACCATCTGCTGCTCGCCGCCGGAGAGCGTGCTCGCCTGCTGCCGCGTGCGCTCGCGCAGCACCGGGAACAATG
>Ga0307375_10007073_pt1 | contig 10281 bp, 13 predicted proteins | sample TR1MG_FD_202531 | JGI IMG/M metagenome (GOLD analysis project Ga0307375, IMG submission 202531) | Soil microbial communities from Risofladan, Vaasa, Finland - TR-1 | ecosystem: Environmental > Terrestrial > Soil > Coastal area > Acid sulfate soil | place: Finland: Risofladan, Vaasa | collected...
GGGTTCGAATCCCAGGCTATGCCGGGGTGAAGCACTGAATGTTCGCCCCAATTCATTTTCATTATAGAGTAATTTCTTTTCAGAACATTGTGTGAAATCCAAAATTACAATATTTATTCTGCATGATGGAGGGAGAACTGAGTTTAAAATTTTAATATCTAATCCATTCTATTTGACGCCCGGGACGACCTGCTTGATACAATACTTGACGTTATTGATTACTCACCGTCATCCCTCGATGTAGCTGTACAGGAACTTGAGTCCCGGCATTCTGGATGGGAATCTTGGTCCAGTATTAAATCTGAACTAAAGGATTAAATTATGTCTTTATTAAATCGTCTGACCGAAGTATTTGAATTGTCAGAGAAACTACCTTTTGATGATTCCTCAAAATTCATTCTATTCAGTGACTGCCACAGAGGAGACAATAGCTGGGCAGATGACTTTGCTCAGAATCAAACTCTCTTTTTCAGGGATTTACACTCTTTAATTCAGGTTACATTCTTATTTAAATCTGACTTCAATTCTTCGATTTCTCAACCATGGAATCGGAGCATTCATTTGGGTTTCATCAAATTTCTTCATGAGTTTTTGAACCGCTACCTTGTGACTATTTGGAAGGTGTCAATACATCGTGAACAAATCACCAAATTTTCCCAATATCATCTCGAATTGCTCTGATCTCTTCATTCACATCATAACCAAATTCTTTTATAAGCGCAGCAACATCCTGATTATGTGCTCGATAATATACCTCTAACCTTTGTTTTCTCAAGCAAATCGTAGCCCAGAAATATTCACTTGTTCCTTGCCCACACTAAATGTCTCGTTTAAGACATTGATCTGTCCATCGTTGTCGACCCGTCTGATGAAGTGCACTTTCCCATCTGTCAAGGGCAATTTGCTCAAATTGATTACCTTTGTATCTTTTAGCATTTTAACGGGTTCAATCTGTTCTATTTCCTTGTTTCTCTTTTTCCAGGTACTAAGATCGTTATGCTGGTCAACAAATTGTGTTGATTTTATGCGCATATCTTCCAGATCTTCAAAAATCTCTTTATCCCAGAACTTCTCTCCAAACCATTTATTGAAATTTTCGATGCTCCCGTTCATCCATGGGCTTCTGGGTGCAATGAAAACAACTTCAATGCCAACATAAAGACAAAGTCTTGTAAAACGACTGAATTTACGCGGGTGTATAAAGTCCCCAATAAAGTTCATTCCATTATCGACCTGCAAATATCTTGGAATCGGGTTATTACTCCAATACTGAATAAGAAAAGCAATTACAGTATCCATACTTTTAGAATTATTCTGCTCGATGTGAACCTGATTACTGACTACATCGATGAGATTAAGGGAGGAAATTGCACCGTATCCCTTGATAAATTGCGGACCAACAAAGTCCATCTGATGCATCTCATTGATTCGCGTAGGATTCAGGAGTGTGTATCTCTTTTTTGATCTTACCCGTTTATATAGCTCGCGCTTATTTACTTTCAGATTGTGTTTTTTGACAATCCGATTTATCGTTGAGGTTGAAGGCGTGTCATCGTCTGAAAAACCAAGGTTGTGCATCCTATATTGAATTGCATCAGCACCCACGCCAAGATATTTGGATTCGTGTTCGTTACCGTCCATCAAAGTTTTTCTAAGATTCACCTGCATTTTTAATCTCATCCCTTGTCTTTTTTCCAGGATTTTTAGGTGCTTTTGATTGGGACTGATACTATCCCTCTTCACCAGTTTTGTAGCGATTAAACCACTTGGAAAGCCAACCTTTTGATCGATTCAGGTCTTTGTAAATGTCTGTTCTTTTTTCACCCTTTACACATCGATTTACGGCAACTATTCTTTCTTCTTCGTCAGGATTCATGATGCATCACGAAGGATGCATTAAACAAGGTGAATATCAAAAGTTTTCACGATGTGTTGAGCCTTTCCAGATAAGGGTAATAAAACAAGTCAGGATTGGTATTGAATAGATGTGATATTTTTTTCTCAAACCAATTCTACAACCAAAAATCTATATACTATATTCTCGTATGAGGATTCCACTTGATACCATTGTGCGCCGATAGTGTAGTGGCTATCACCGTGGCTTGCCAAGCCATGAACTCGGGTTCGAATCCCGATCGGCGCATGTTTTTCAATATTTATTTCCACTTAATTCATCTTTTTTTATGGATTTATCAGAAACCTTATTTGACATTGAAACAGTTTATTTGGACTAGATGGCTGATATTCTCATTAAGAATGGGTATGTAATTACAATGGACGGACCTCCTATTGAAAATGGATGTGTGCTTGTAGAAGACAGTAAGATCACCTATGTGGGCAAGGAGGAAAAACCAGCAGAGAAAGTGATCGATGCCAAAAACTGCGTTGTAATGCCCGGCATGATCAATACCCATACACATATTGGCATGACACTATTTCGCGGCTATGCAGATGATTTGCCGTTGCAGCAGTGGCTTGAAGACCATATCTGGCCTGCCGAGGCAAAACTCACTCATGATGACTTGTATATTGGCACCATGCTAGGTTGTCTTGAGATGATAAGATCGGGGACTACAGCTTTTGCTGATATGTATATCCATGTGGACAGCGTAGCCAGGGCAGTTGAAGAATCAGGGATGAGAGCAGCCCTTTCATACGGTATGATCGACCTGGGAGATAAATCCAGGGCTGACTCTGAATTAGCAGAAGGCAAACGGTTCTTCAATACATGGAACGACGCTGCCCAAGGCCGTATTACCGCAATGTATGGCCCTCATGCCCCAAACACCTGCAGCAGGGAATTTCTGGTACGGGTTAAGGAACAGGCTGTCAAGGATAATGCCCGCATACATATTCACGTGCTTGAGACCAAGGCTGAACTGAATCAGATGAAGGAACAGTTCGGTATGTGCAGTGTGAATATGCTGGACGAACTGGGTTTTCTGGGACCTGATGTATTGGCTGCCCACTGCATCTGGCTGTCCGGGGGGGATATGGACATTCTGGCCAATAGAAATGTGAATATTGCCCATTGCCCGATAAGCAACATGAAACTGGCATCAGGGATTGCCCCGGTACCTGAATTGTTAGAACGTGGTGCAAACGTAGCATTGGGCACGGACGGGTGTGCTTCCAACAATAGCCTGGACATGTTCGAAGAGATGAAAACCACGGCCTTGCTTCATAAAGTAAAATCCATGGACCCAACGACACTCCCTGCCGAAGAAGTAATAAAAATGGCAACCTTAAATGGTGCAAAGGCCCTGGGGGTTCCGGTTGGTGTACTGAGACCAGGCATGTTAGCAGATATAATAATAGTGGATATGTATAAACCCCATTTACTTCCAGTCCATAACCCAATATCCCATCTTGTATATGCTGCAAGAGGCTCTGATGTAAAGACAACGATAGTGAATGGAAATATTTTGATGGAAGATGGAGTGGTCAAATCTATAGACCAGGAAAAAGTTATGAAAAAGGCAGCTGTTGCAGCTGAAAAGCTGATCCAGAGAGTAAAAAATGATTAATTTAAAAATAAATGATTTTATGTATCCACTTCAAAAAGCAGGGTAAAATGCATATTCGGATTATCTAAATCAAGTGCTTTAGCAGGTTTTCGATTTAAAAAAGGAGTCAGTTACCTTTAGATTTGAAGTGGATACGATTTTATTATGACAATTTTTCAAGGAGAAACATAAATGACTGAAACATTGATCGAATCAGGGAATATGAAGATTGAATGGGCACGAAACCATATGCCTGTATTGGCAAAGGTCAGAGAGGATTTTATTAAGACTCAGCCCCTGGCAGGCCATGTTGTGGGAATGGCCCTGCACGTGGAAGCAAAAACAGCAGTACTGGTCGAGACCCTGGCAGCAGGAGGTGCAAAAGTGGCTATAGCAGGCTGCAATCCTCTGAGTACACAGGATGATGTGGCAAGAGCGCTTGACACCAGGGAGAATATCTCATGCTATGCAAAATATGATTGTTCTGATAAGGAATATTATGATGCCATAGATGCTGTACTTGACCATAAACCAGATATTACCATTGATGATGGTGCTGACCTTATTTTTAAACTTCATACAGAAAGACAGGACCTGATGCCGAACATCCTGGGTGCATGTGAAGAGACCACAACCGGCATCCATAGACTGAAATCAATGGAAAGAGACGGTGTTTTGAAGATCCCTGTGATCGCAGTGAACGATGCCATGACAAAATTCTTGTTCGATAATCGCTATGGTACGGGGCAGTCCAGCTGGGATGGTATAATACGCACCACAAACCTTCTGGTCGCTGGTAAAAACGTGGTGATTGCAGGATATGGCTGGTGCGGCAAAGGTGCTGCCATGCGGGGTGATGGTCTTGGTGCAAATATGATCGTAACTGAAGTAGACCCGATCCGTGCCTTGGAGGCCAGGATGGATGGTTATCGCGTAATGCCAATGATCGATGCTGCGGCAATTGGTGAGATATTTATTACCACCACCGGCAATGTGGATATCCTTACAAAGGAACACTTCGAATTAATGCCTGACGGGGCCATACTTGCCAATTCCGGGCATTTCAATGTAGAGATAAATCTTGACCAATTAAAAGAAATGGCAACTTCAATTCGAAAAGTGCGTAATAACATAATAGAATATGACCTGGGGGGTCGACGGATAAATGTGCTGGCAGACGGGCGGCTGGTAAATCTTGCTGCCGGGGATGGTCATCCTGCAGAAGTAATGGATATGAGTTTTGCTAACCAGGCATTGAGTGTCGAATATATTTCCCAGACCAGGCTTACACCAGGTGTTCATCCTGTGCCAAATGATATAGATATGAAAGTAGCTGAACTCAAACTTGAGGCCCTTGATATTAAAATCGACACCCTGAAACCTCATCAGTTTGAATATATGGATGGATGGGATATTGGGACTTGATGTTCAATCTTTTTTTTAAATCCACAAATTAGTCCACCGCATATTAATTTAGAAAAGTTTATAAGGGGTTTCTGGTAATCCAATATAAACTAGTGGAGACTAGTTTTTGGACATGAGATATGTAATCTGGATTTTATTTGGATAGAAAGATCTCATTGATTACAATTATTAGTATAGGAGGATGAAAATAGAATGACTGATCCAATAATTATGGATATGGGCATTGTTGCGCTTGCTGGGGCTTTGGCTACCATCGCTGGTGCAGCCGAAGATCTGGAATCAGATGTCGGCTCTCAGAGTAACCCTAACTCTCAGGTGCAACTAGCTGCTCAAATGAACTATCCCCATAGGATCTTTAATAAAGCCATTTCAGGAGAACCGGTATCTTACGGCCTATTTTGTGCCGCCGGCGGAACAATGGCTTCAGTATTGATCGCTAAGGAAATGTCGGTGATATTTGCTATCGCAATTGGTGCATTTATTGCTGCACTTGTACTCGCATTATTCTCAATAACTGCGCATTTAGGGCGTTGTGCAAGTCAAAAACGTTTCAAGCAACCAATTTACATGGACATGGTCACAGGGCACATCCCTGTAATTATGGGACATGGATTTATTGCAGTATTTTGTATTGTGAGTTTTTCTTATATAATGGACCATTTTATGGGACATCCATTCCCGCTGCCCTTACTGGCACTTCTGTGGGGAATAACTGCAGGAGCTATTGGCTCATCAACCGGTGATGTCCATTATGGTGCGGAAAGAGAGTTCCAGCAACAGGAATTTGGTGCCGGATTAAATGCTGCATTCTCAGGCAATATTGTAAGAAAAGCCGAATCAGGTCTGAGAAACGGTATGGATAATGTCTGGGCATGTGCCAAGTTCGGCGGCCCATTGACAGGACTGGCACTTGGCCTGACCGTGTTCCTGGACAATTGGAGATCAACAATTTTCAGTGGAATGGACTCTGTTCCCGGGAGCATCAATGCTATTATTACAGGATTGATCATTGTTTTGATCCTGATACTTGCAAACAGGCTTGTTGAAGTTAAAGCCAGAAAAGCATATGGTCCCTATAAAGAGGATACCGGAGGTGTAGCCGCATGATCGACCCAATAACAATAGTTCTCATTACTCTTGGTGGAGTACTTGTAGGACTTGGTGTTCATTTTATACCAGTAGGTGGTGCCCCGGCAGCTATGGCCCAGGCAACTGGTGTGGGTACAGGCACTGTACAGCTGGCAGCCGGAGCAGGTCTGACCGGTCTGATAAGTGCCGGATTCATGTACAATGAGTTGGCAACTTCAGCAGGACTTAGTAGTTCCAATATGATTCTAGTAATGGCATCAGGCGCAGTGGGTTCAATGATTATGATCACTGTAACGATGTTCATAGGACAGCTAATATACGTCTATGGAGTCGGAGTTCCTCCAGTGTCTGCAAAGGTAAAGAAGGATCCAATAACCGGAGATGTGCAGGACATATACGTTTCAAAGGGTACAGAAGGCCATGGTGTTCCTACAGTAAGCTTTGTGAGCGGCACAATAGGAGGTCTCCTGGGAGGACTTGGAGGTTCATTGATCTATATTCAGTTAATGAATATTGGCGGTGACCACACTAACTCAGGCATTGTTGCCCTTGCAGGCATATTTGCAACTGGTGTGTTCTATGTGAATTCTGTTATTGCATCCTACAATATCGGGGGTACAATTGAAGGATTCCATGACCCGAAATTCAAACGTGTACCAAAGGCAATAGTTTCATGCCTGATCGCATCACTACTTTGCGCAATAATCGCCGTCCCTATCATGGGAGGTGTTAGCTGATGTCAACAGCAGCAGGCGGACCCGCATCTGGCGGGATATCACCAAATAATATTGTTGTACTTGGAGTTGTAGGTGGACTTGCCGGTATATACCTGACAATGTTAAATCAGACTCTGGATACTACCATATTCTCCTTCCTTGGAGGTATAGGTGCAATATTTGCCGCAGTATGGGGTGCTGATGCAGTACGCCGGGTATGCAGTTATGGTCTTGGTACTGGTGTACCTTCCATTGGTATGCTTGCCTTAGGTATGGGCATAGTAGCTGCCATGTTCGGATTAGCATTACCTGAATCTGATCTGGTAACCCTGCCTAATTTCTTAGGTCCTATAATCTCATTTATTACAGCTTCCATCATGGGGCTGATAATAGGTATAATGGCAAACAAGATCCTGAAAATGAACATTCCCATCATGGAAAAATCCATGGTAGAGATCGCAGGTGCCGGTTGTCTTGTAATGATAGGTTTGAGCGTGGTAATTGTCGGAGATTTCAGATTTGATGAGGGTATAGTACCCGGCGTTATTACAACCGGTTATATTGCTCTGGTGTTTATTGGCGGAGCAATGGCAATGCTGCATCCTTTCAATGCCTGCCTCGGTCCTGATGAAAGGCAATACAGGACACTTACGGTTGGAGTTGAGAAAACAGCTTTGATGATGGTATTGGTTGGAGTGGCTTCATTAACTGAAATAAATGCAGTTTCCAGTGCACTGACCATTGTTATTGGTCTGATCATCTTTGTGGTATACTTCAAGAAATTCTTAGAAGCAACACATCATGATGCCTATCTTATCACTGGTACAGGATTACTGCCAACTGAGGAGGAATTAGAATGAGCCACGTTAGAGTTGCACCCGAATTTCACCTGATACTTGAGCCAATGAGTGGAATTCTGGCAAAGGAAAGAGAAGATATATTGGAATACTCTCTTGACGGGTTATCCACCTATGTGGATGAACTGGATAAGATAGCAGATGATATGATGAACTCTCTTGGCCCCGATAAGGCACTTCTGTCTTCATTCCCGGGTCGTGAGAAAGCTGCGGTCACTGCTGGAGTGTGGACAAATATTTTCTATGGTTTCATAGGAGGTCTCATCCTCATGTTCATGGTGACCCTGATGATGAAATTGGGAGGTGTTTTACATGGTTGATAAAAAAGAACCATCTATTGGATGGCCAGTCATGAAAGGGGAATACGAGATTGGTAATCCCCAGGATTGTGTGGCAGTTATCACCTGCGGTTCCCATCTGACTGCCGGACCATATCTGGCTGCCGGAGCTTCTATAATAGGACCCTGCAAAACAGAGAATATCGGCATTGAAAAAGTGGTCGCTAATATAATCTCAAATCCGAATATCAGGTTCCTTCTGGTTACTGGTTCTGAGGTCAAAGGCCATATTACAGGTGATGCCATGATGAAGATCCATGCCAATGGTACATCTGAGAACAGGATCGTGGGTGCTGTAGGTGCCATTCCATATGTCGAAAACCTAACAACCGAGGCCATTGCCAGATTCCAGGAACAGGTCGAATGTATTGATATGATCGATACTGAGGATGAAGGAAAGATCACTGGCAAGATCAAGGAACTGGTTGGTAAAGACCCTGGAGCCTTTAACGGCGATCCAATGATCATTGAGATCAAGGAAGAAGGTGCAACCGAAGAAGTAGGTGCAGGAATTAGGCCAATGGCTGGCGAGGTCGCCATGATACAAACCAGGATGCGTTTGATTCAGGCCCAGACAACAGATATGGGCAATTTAAACAAATTTGCATCAGGTGTGTATTCTGGTAAGATCGAAGGAGCAATGATAGGTCTAACCCTAACACTTGGAACTCTTGGTCTTTTGATCATGGGAGGTATGTAATATGAATGATGAGATCGCTGAATCACCCGATGAATTTGAGTACGGAAAAGGAGTACCCATGGTGGTAAATCCTTCTCTACCTGTATTTGATATCATCACAAAAGATATCAGGTATAAGGGACAGCTAATTGCCAGAAACCAGAAACTGGATTCCGGTGTAGGTGTTGCTTACAAAGGTATTATTCTTGGATTCATATTTGCTGTCATAATGATCGGATTGCCCATAATTGCGGGAGGTATTTAAGATGACTGAAAATACTGTTCCGGAGATTATTGTTGATCCGACAGATTATCGAGAGATCATAAAAAAGCTTGATCTGATCGATGAAAAAATTGAATTCACACATAGTGAAATGCAGCAAAGGATCGGTAAACGAATAGGCAGAGACATAGGGGTCCTATACGGAATTTGTATAGGACTGATAATTGTCGTAATGTATCTATTGATTATTACGGCATTGGGTTTGTCACCGTCTGCACCCGTTCAATTGCAGGCTGGAGAGACCTTTTTCGAAGGTATAATAAGAATTTTGTTGAGGTGATAGTAAATGTTCAGATTCGATAAGAAACAGGAAGTTTTTCAGTTCGGTGGCACAAAGATGGGTGGCCAACCAGGAGAATATCCCACAGTACTCATCAGTACCATGTTCTATGGCAGACATAAGATCGTGAGTGATGAAGATAAAGGAATATTTGACGCTAATGCAGCTGAGGCATTGTGGAAGACCCAGGAAGAGATGGGAGATATTACCGGTTTACCGTACATCAACCAGATCGTGGGTGAAACGCCTGAAGCGATCAAGAAATTCATCGACTGGTTCGTTGAGATCGATGATACAACAGCATTTTTGATCGATTCATCAGCCGGTGATGTCAGAGCTGCAGCAGCCCAGTATTGTACAGAGATCGGAGTGGCAGACAGGGCCATACACAACTCTATCAATGCAAGTGTCAATGAGGAAGAGATCGCAGCTGTCAGGGATAGTGACCTGGATGCTGCCATTGTGCTGGCATTCAATGCCACAGACCCCACTGTAAAAGGTAAAATGGACATCCTTGAAATAGGAGGTACCGGTCAGGCTAAAGGCATGCTTGAAGTGGCCAGGGACTGCGGTATTACCCGTCCCATAATAGATGTGGCTGCAATGCCACCAGGTGCTGGTTCTGGTGCTACCATCAGGTCCATCATGGCTGTTAAAGGACATCTGGGGCTGCCAACAGGTGGCGGTTTCCATAACATGGCATCTGCCTGGGACTGGCTCAAGAAGTTCAAGAAAGAACATAAGGAAGCCTACATGCCCACAGATATCGGGACAAACCTGGTCGCACAGATCGTTGGTGCAGACTGTTTGTTATACGGTCCAATAGAAAATGCCAGGTCTGTGTTCCCAGCTGTTGCCCTCGTGGATATCATGCTGGCTGAAACAGCCAAAGAACTTGGTATTGAGACCCTGGATCCAAACCATCCAATATTTAAACTGGTGTGAGAACACCGGTTTATATTTTTTTTTCTTATTTTTTTTATTTAACTCTACTTACCCCTAAATATTATTATATTCCTATACTAATTATGTACATCTGAGGTTACTTCATGACCAGTGCTATGGAAATTTATCAACTGCTTCCAAAAACGAACTGCAAGAAATGCGG
>Ga0307375_10007074_pt1 | contig 10280 bp, 13 predicted proteins | sample TR1MG_FD_202531 | JGI IMG/M metagenome (GOLD analysis project Ga0307375, IMG submission 202531) | Soil microbial communities from Risofladan, Vaasa, Finland - TR-1 | ecosystem: Environmental > Terrestrial > Soil > Coastal area > Acid sulfate soil | place: Finland: Risofladan, Vaasa | collected...
AGTTGGCATTCAGATCCGAACTGGACCGCACCTACATCTCTCAAATCGAACGTGGCGTCGCCAATCCTTCAGTTCTCGTATTGATCAAAATATCCCTGATACTGGACGTTGAGTTAGGGGATATGTTCAAAAAGCACAAATAACGCCTGTTGCTTGAGTGCTTATCTTTACAGCCAAGGGGAGGGTGTCAAAGTTGTCCGATGATCCGGACGAACAGGCTAGGGCGGACAACCGGATGCAGGTCATGGATCAGATCAGCAGAAAGATGGGGCAGGGGAGTGTGACCATCGCAGCATCGGGTATCCGGCAGAGATGGGCTATGCGCCGGGACCAGATGTCGCCCAATTACACTACGGGGTGGAGTGAGTTGCCGTTGGTGCGGTAGATGGTACATTAGCCCAGGATATATATTTCATAAAAAATAGTGGTTGAAATTTATTAAATACAATAAGAAAAGTTGAATTTCGCCAAATTCATATGCTATTTGATAAATTATTTTGGACTTTTCTGTGAATAACTTGCTCCCCAATTGCCACGCAATATCATCCAATAACAGATAAATAACGGACTCGATGCCCTTTCTTGGGCAATGAGAATTTTTAGATGGGTGGAATTGAATTTCGTGAAACCGGAAGGTGGCACCTCAGGGCGCGATGCGGTGATAAAAATCCGGATTTGTATCCGTCTGCTTTAAACCCCAAAGGAGTCATAGAAACGGGCATCAATCAGTCAGGCTGACTGACTCCCATCGACCCCTATGTGCATAATCAAACTATGTGCATTTGCGTCATTTCATCGCGCGCCAGCCCTTGTTCGACTAGCATTGGCTCGACTTCAGGAACTCGACACACAAATGAGCCGCTACCACCCACCCAATGACGCATTGATGCGATTCCTTCAGGCACTGTAACTATGGATAGGTCGCTACTGGCAATGTCCGGTAGCGCAAAGGACAAAGTGGTAGATGTGGGACGCAACTATACATAGTTAGGTTCTATGCATAGGGCCGATTATGCACAGCTCTCTATTATGTGAAGGTCGGAATTTGCGCTAGTCACTGGCAATCAGCGATTGGTGCGGATTTCAACCTTCACTTCACATAATAGAGAGCTGTGCATAATCGGCCATAGCAGAAGTTTTGATGATTAGTCACCAATGTCCGCTACATGCGGAACAGCAGACGGAAATGTCTAGTTAATCGGGGTCGGTTCACACTAAAACGGACCGTCATACTGCGGCATTCTGAATCAGGTCCCGTTAGATGCTGCGGTGAAAAAAATGTAGCAATACAAAAGTTGTAGTCAATGTAAAAGATTTGATAAGTACAAATTATTACAAAAATATATACGCTATCGAAAAGCTTATTCGGCATCATGAACAGTCAAAAGGAATGTTCAGTTGCACGATATTGCTATGGCGCTAGGGAATTTTAGTTGTTAAGTTTCTGGTTAATGAATTTTAGGATCCATGGAGGATTTCATGCCAAATATAAAAAGCTACTCTGTTGGCGCAGGTGATATGTTTTATATTCGCCACGCAAGTGATAATTTCACCATTATCGATTGCGATCTTTCCGATGAAAATCGAGACGAAATAATTCAAGAGTTAAAAGATGAGGGAAAAGGTAAAGGCATCACACGGTTTATATGCACCCATCCAGATGAAGATCACTTTGGCGGCATTCACTGGCTTGATGACTCAATGCCAATCTATAATTTCTATGTCGTAAAAAATCAGGCTATTAAAGATAACGAGACCGAGTCGTTCAAAAGGTACTGCCAATTAAGAGATGGCGATAAGGCATTTTACATTTATAAAGGATGCTCACGAAAATGGATGAACATTGGGGATGAGGAAAGAGGCACTGCTGGTATCAGTGTTCTGTGGCCAGATACAAATAATGAGCACTTTAAGGAAGCTTTGAGGGCATGTGATGCTGGTGAAAGTTACAATAATACCTCTGCAGTAATTCGCTACAGCATTTCTGAAGGGGCAAGTTTCCTTTGGCTTGGGGATATTGAGACTCAATTCATGGAAGATATCGTGGATGATATTGAATTAGAAAAGACGACTATTGTTTTTGCAGCACACCATGGTCGCAATTCGGGAAAAATACCGAACTCCTGGCTCGAAAAGCTAGATCCTCAAGTTATTGTTATTGGCGAGGCTCCATCTCGCCATCTTAATTACTACACCGGATATGAAATACTTACTCAAAATAGAGCGGGAAACATAACGATGGAATGTATAAACAATAAAATCCACTTCTACTCTTCGAATAGTGGTTACTCAAAAGAATTCCTGGATGATGAGTGCCGTACAAGTTATCCCAACTACTTTGGCAGCCTTACTGTCGAGACAGAATATACGCTTTAGAAAAAACCTGTTTTATTTTTGATTATTCCGATATATACATTGCAGCGCAGTTTATTTGCTGAGGTTTGCAAGTGGGATGCACATTAATCGAGCAAGGAGGAAGTTTCAACGGCAATAATTAAGATAAGGACATTTGCGATGAAGATATATACATTGGATGTAGGGCAAGGTCAGTTTGTTGTAGTTGTTGGCACAAGCGAAGCGCTAATTGTTGATACTTCCGTTCCACTTGCGCCAAAGCATCCGATTATCCATGTGAAGTCTTTACTTTCTGACATTCTAAGTGGAAAAAATTTAGTTGGTTTGATGATCACTGGATTTGATGCCGATCATTTCAACGAGATCGGGGTAAAAATCGCATTAAATAAATATCGTCAAAATTGGATAATGTATCCAAAGTATTTCAAAAAAACGGTGTCGGCGGACGCAGGATTTGCGGCCATTAAAGAATTCGAAAAAGCGAAAGAAATTACAAAATACTCAATCATATTGAGTGAGAATATCAATAGAGTATATAAGACCCTGTCCAAAGAGTTCACGTTTGAAGTGTTTTCCCCACACAAGGAAGATATGGATTCCTCTAACAATTGCTCATTGGTTTTCAAAATTAAGGAAATATCAACTGGAGCAACTTATCTAGTAACTGGCGATACTGAAAATTCCCGTTGGGATAGCATCTCAAAGATCTTTGGTAGCAGCATCAAATGCGATGTTGTGGATGCACCTCATCATGGTTCAAAGAATGGAATAACTAACCAAGCTATTATGCTCATGAAACCCCACACAGTTCTAATTAGCGCCGGTGTTAATAATAGCTATGGCCATCCAGATGCTGAGGCGATCAAAATATTCAATTCGGTGGCTCAGCATGTTTATAGTACAAATACCGAAGAGGGACAATCTTTACTAACGGAAATTTCAAAAGTTGGAACAGGGATGGTTGTTAAGACGAGTTTATATACAGTGAAATAACTGCTGAAAAAGACGATTATTTATGAAGTCCATAGCCATTGTTCTGTCCGGAGGCGGCATTCGTGCAATGGTATTTCATCTTGGGATGCTAAAATTCCTCGCCGAGAAAAATGCTCTTGAGCGTATCACTAGAATATCAACAGTCTCCGGGGGTAGTCTAATTGTTGGTTTAATACTTAGCGAGTCAGATTTGACTTGGCCCTCTTCTACAGAATTTAAACTGGACGTATATGAATCCATAAAGAAGAAACTTTGCTCTCAAAGCCTTATGTGGAGCGCAATTCGGCAACTTGTGTATCCACACAATTGGCGCTTCCTTCTATCGAGAGCGAATCTGGTGGCAATCGCAATCCAAAAACAATGGGGAATAACAGCAAAGCTATCGGATCTTCAAGCAGTGCCGGAATGGTCTATTAATGGTACTACTGCAGAAAATGGCAAGCGCTTTAGATTCAAACGGGAAAATATAGGGGACTACTCAATAGGTTACGCTCAACCAGAGGATTTTCCATTGGCTAGTGCAATGGCCGTTTCAGCAGCATTTCCTGGCGCTATTGGACCATTAGTGCTTGATACTACCGTATTCAAATGGCTACTTCGGGAATGGGGGGCAGACAAGGATAAGGCTAAGCAAGTGAACCCGATATTTCGCCGTATTCATATATATGATGGTGGGGTATACGACAATCTTGGCTTGGAACCGTATTTTGATGCAGGCACCGGAAAGCCAAAATTAAATATTGAGGAGGCAATTCTCCTCTCAGATGCCGGGGCACCGCTAAAGGAAGGGTTATCAGCTGGGATTCTTAGTCCTTGGCGGTTATTTCGAGTGGCGGACATAATGTCAAACCAGTCTCGGTCGTTGCGTGTAAGAAGTTTCGTAAATTATCTCAAAAGCGTGCCTGGGAGTGGTGGGTACGTATATATAGCCACTCCCCTTGAAGATGAAGCGAGCACTGCCGACGCAAAGTTAGCCGTGAGCTTCCCAACTTCGCTAAAGCGGCTTGATGAAGCTGAATTTGATGCCATCGCCGCTCATGGATATCGCGTAGCAAAGCAAGTCCATGAAGAATTTGGTGCATTTGTCTAAATACATCGCAAGACAAATTGACAGTTAAAGATGTGAGAAATTAAAGAAGCGTGATAATTATTGGAGAAATGAATAATGAATAAATTTCGGTATCTATTTTTAGCAGTTATCCCACTCTTTCTGGTTGCATGTATAGAAACACATAATGTAACTACATTTGCAAACTCAGTAATCGTAGTAACAAGTGCGACAAACAAAATCGTTGGGGCGGACCGCGCAACATGCTCAAATATCAATGCGACTTTAGCTGAAATCCAGACACTTCCGAAAATCAAAGAAATGGGTCCAATCGGCAATGCCAATTGCGATGAACTAGATAAGGTTCTAAATGCAATCGAAGGTGTTAATACTGTATTGGCAAATTATGGCCAGGCACTTAATGACATCTCAGATAATAAGTTCATCAACTATGATAGTGACGTCAATTCACTAAAAGGCGTATTTCAAAGCTTACCCGCAGCCCAACAGCCTACACAAGAACAGATCAGTGCCGTAAGTGGGTTAGCTGGATGGGTTGCATCACTGGCAACACAGAAGAAAAGAGATGAAACTATTAAGGATGCAATGGATGGGAAGAACGGTGAAATGAAAAATAACTTCCATGCTGTTGTAAATCTACTCAAAGAATTGAACGTACAATATTCAGAGGGACTAGAAATTAACGCAAAAATTACTGCATCAAGTTTGAATCTGGTTTCACACTTTTATAAAGAAACTGAACCTGTAGCCGTTGCAGAACTATCAATCAGAATGGCAAAAATCACCAAAGTTAGCAGTGAACAAAAAGCTGCAGTGATGCAATATGAGAAAGCTTTAGATGGTATGAGTAATGCATTTGATGCAGTGAACAAAAAGCAATCTGCAAAAGAACTATTATCTGAAGTACGAGATTTTGCGAAGCAATCGAGAAGTATGTATCAAACAATTTCAAAAGCCTTTCCAAGACACTAACTTAAATCTAAACGAGGAAAACAATAATGGCGATCGAAGTTAATCCTACCCAAGATGAAATGAACGAACTTCACGATGAATTAAAAGCGTATGAAGCACAACTTGCAACATACCTTGCGTCAGATGAAGGACAAAACGACCAGAATTACGCTGACCTAACAAAAACTGACATACAGCTAAATCTACAAATTTATAACTTATCAATCAAACAACTGCAAATTGCTGGTGATAATGCAGGAGTTGCAGTAGATGCAATTAATTCAGCAATTAGTAATTTGAAGGGAGTAATTGCAGAAAAAGCACAAATCGCTAAAGACATCGGAATAGCTCAATCTGCTGTCTCATTTGTTACAGCATTATTAACAGCAAATGCATCGAATATTGTAAACACCGGTAAAGATCTAGTATCTAAATTGAAAGCTGCTTAAACAGGCAAATAATTGATGAAGCCATATCAGTTGGCATTGATCTTAGTAACTGCTGTATTTGCATACACAACAGCTTTGGCAGACGATTTACCAGATCTGACCAAAACACCTGGTGTATATCGCCATGATCTGACTGCAAAGATGATCTGCGAGATCAAGTGGGGTAAAGATGCCCGGCACGTTACCGCTGCCATGAAACGGAAAGCCTTCAGCAGATATGGTTATACCGGAAACAATGATCCTCGATGCGTACCCCATGGAAGGCAAAAGTGCGAGATCGATCACCTGATCAGCAGGGAGCTGGGTGGTGCTGATGTGGTGGACAATCTATGGCCAGAAGCATATGGCACAACACCGTGGAATGCACACCTTAAGGACAAGCTTGAAAATCGGTTGCACAAGGAAGTCTGCGTAACTAAATCAATCACTCTCAAGCAGGCGCGAGACATGCTCGTAAATGACTGGAGAGTCGCCTATAGGAAGTACTACGGGGATCCACAGCCACTCCAATGATTAAGCGAGGACCGTCTACCAAAAGGGAACGCGAAACCTTGCTGATACTTAGGCAAGCATTGCCTAAGTATGAAATAAATCCTCACATGCGGCTGGCCAATGTAGTCAGAGGCTGTCTTAACTACACCAGAGCAATGGGCCAGTACAAGATGGATTTTGTTGTAATGGATCCAGACACCGGGCAGGTCGTCTGCACTATCGAGTTAGATGATCCTACACACGATACAGACGATGGTAAGCGTGAGGTTCACAAAGGAGATGGCGCCGGCTATTAGAGCGGCGACTAACGATCCAACAGCAGCTATCCGCTTTTGTCAGAAGATTCTATGTCGCTCATGATTTGAGCTAACTGGAGGGAGTTTGCGACGTGTTGGTTATAAACTCAAGCGGACAGGCTTTCTATTGCTACAATCCCCGTTTAAAATTCCTTGAATAAACTGGATGCATGGATAACAAACACTCAACTGCTATTGGATTTGTTTTGGCCATTGGATTGGCGATTGTGTCTTATTTCAGTCCTACCCTATTTCCATCCATTCCGATAATTTCTAAGTGGTGCATTTTTGCGGTTGGAGTAGTTTTATTTTTAATTTCCTTCCTCGCACTTATTCGGCCTAACTGGTTTGGCAACAAAATTCCTGAGTTAAGAATCGTTGTTGGTCATGATGGACATTATGAGACCGCCAAGAATTATAACGTCTACAATACAATGAAAACGGTGTTGATTGGATTAAAAAATACTGGTGGAATATACCTAACCAACTGTAAATTAGAATTGGAGATACGAAACGAGGATACAAACGTTCCCGAAAGGTGGCTTCGTACTCTGGAATCGTTCAGCCTGAATCAAGGCGAGGAAAAATATATAGACGTTGCGTCCTACAACGAGCCTATTCCACCACACCCCGCGAGCGGCATAGTTATTCAACTGAGCGCACCGCCCAGCGGAAATTTTTGGAGGCCGCCGACACTTCCAAAAGACGGGGGCGCTGTTACACTCATTGCATCGTCCGCCGAAAGCCGTTCTAGTGAGCTGGTATTACGGCTATGGGTGAAAGACGAAAAATTGAATTGGGAAAAAGCATGAGCGGATCTAGTGACCTTTATTCACTAAAGGAACAAGATGAATCGAATCGCAAAGACTATTTTGGGCTGCCAATTATGAACAATCACTTCTTTCATTTATCCCCCATCTTGTTGGAATCTGGCTCGATAATTAAACCCGGCAATTTCGGACGAGTCATTGAAACATATAGGCCGAATAACCTAGGACCTCTGGCTGTACGAGAGTTAATATTTGAGATTGCCAGATTAAAGACCTTCCCTGAAAAACCAAGTCGCTTTAATTCAATTTTTCTTTTTCCCACATTGCAACATGCTCAGACGCAGTTATTTAGATTCGATATAAGCTGCCTAATTTATGAAGTAGAATTAACTGAGACTGACGCTAATCTATTTCACGGCAATATGGGGCTTATTCATGCAGGCTTTCCAAACGAGCACATGGCAGCAATTCCATATCTCTACAATCTCGCTGCTCAATATTGGGTTGGCTTAACTACCGTTCAGCCAGAGTCAGAGTTTTTGTCGTCCTCACCAGTCAGAATATTAAATTTGCATGATCATAGAATTGAAGCGACAGAATTGGAGAGTAAACTACAACCGATCGTGAGGAATACCTGAAAGGTATGTGAGCATATATCATGGGTAACTACCACAACCTTGAACCGGAATTCATCCTGCGAACACTCCGATTAATCGATCAATATTATGGTGTTCTTGATAATTACCCATTTGAAGAACAATTTAATTACACACTTACAATTAATTGCCTGCTTGGCTTAATTGTGATGCCAAAGGAAAGAGTTATCAGTTATGTGCCAACTGATCGTTTGACTCGTGAATACCTTGCGGAAATTGGCGCGCCGTCTCTAGAAGTAAATGAAAAAATACATACTCTGCGCGATTTGGTTATTTCTTTGAGGCATGCGGTTGCTCATTTTGACATCAATGTCGTATCAGAAGGCGAGCAAAATCTTGTTGATTGGTTAGTTTTTTCTGATTCTGAAAACGGTGGCAATGTCGTTGCTAGATTTCGCGCAAATGAGCTTCTTCCATTTCTACGTCATTATGCCGGATGCCTACTGCAAAATATGGAAAGGAATCGTGGACGGTAATCACATAACAAATCAATCAACTTCTCGTCTATGGCGCCAGATGCAGCATAGTTGCGCCGGGTATTGAAGCGTTGATGTCTGCTTTGGTCAGCTAAGCTGCCGATTCAAATGCATGATGTGTTGGCAGCTATGGACGAGAAGGAACCGGTCGGGGTGCCCCTACGACATTCTGCTTCTGGCTGGTCAGCAACCATTCGGCATCTTACTTGCCAGTGACCGTTATGCAACTGCCAATTTTGTATTGTGGCTGCATCAGTCGCCCTCATAACGCGAAGAACTATCATTTTTCTGTTTGGGTGGCACGAGCGCGTTGATTGGATTTAAATATACCATCACGTTCTGCCGTACTATTTGTGTACACCATATTCATCCATTCCGCCGTACTCATCACCGCTGCGAAACGTGCCTGCATAACGATCGAGAATGTACGGTGAATCTCCTCCGCACTGGCTGTCCCGGCCTTGTTGGTATAAGGCAGAGAACCGGCTGCATCTGACAGAAACTCCACTGCGAGGCCAGTATGGAATGCATGCTTAATGGTGGCGTCAACACAATTGTGAGTCATGTAACCAACGACTGTTAAAGTGTCGATTTGATGCTCGTTTAACCATTCAGCGAGGTTTGTTCCCGCGAATGCGCTGGGCAGTTTCTTTTCAATATAGTGATCCCATGTACGTGAGCACACGATTTCATGCAATTCCCAGCCATTGCTTCCTTGCGCAAAAATGGGCGAATCGGCAGGTGCGAATTGCTGTACGACGATGATTGGAATGCCTGATTCTTTGGCCACATCCATGGCCCTGCCAATGTTGGTAAGCGACATGTGAATATTCGGGAATTCGATTGGCAAATTTCCCGTTACGTATTCGTTCTGGACATCAATAACAATCAGTGCGAGGCGATGTTGGTTCGGCATACATTCTCCTTTGGGTGGGCTGAGTTTGATACTGACAATTATCTGGGTTCTCCCTCTGGTGAAACAGTGGCCTGAATGACATAATTCGATCAAATCAGGCCATATTACGAAGGGCGCTCTATGCGTGAAAATACGATTGCGGTGATTGCCTTTAATGGTATCAGCCCGTTTCACCTCTCTGTTCCTTGCGCGATTTTCGGCGAAGATAGAACCGGTGCGAGCATACCCAAGTTTGAACTGCTGGTTTGTGCAGCCGAGACCGGCGTGCTGCAATCGACAGCGGGATTTTCGATAGCGACGCGCCATGGACTGAGGGACTTGTCAAAAGCTGCAACCATCATCGTGCCAAGTTGGCGCAACCCCGATGAAATGCCACCTCAGCGCTTGTTGAATGCGCTGCGCTCAGCTCACCAGCGAGGCGCACAGATTGTGGGCTTGTGCCTGGGTTCGTTTGTTTTGGCTGCTGCTGGATTGCTCGATGACCGTCCTGCAACGACACACTGGTTCTGGGCAGATGAGTTGGCCAGGCGCTATCCGCTTATTCGAGTGGATTCCAATGTTCTTTACGTAGATGATGGCAACATCATCACGTCAGCCGGCACGGCAGCAGCCATTGACTGCTGCCTGCATATTTTGCGGCAGCGATACGGCGCCAAGGTGGCAAATCAGGTTGCGCGGCGGATGGTCGTATCACCGCATCGCCAAGGGGGACAAGCCCAATATATCCAGCAACCCGTTCGCGATGTTTCAACCATAGACCACTTTGCGAAGGTGCTGGATTGGACCAGGCGAAATCTGGATAAACCGCATAGCCTTGATAGTCTCGCCGAGCGGGCGTTGATGACGCGCCGCACGTT
>Ga0307375_10007076_pt1 | contig 10277 bp, 12 predicted proteins | sample TR1MG_FD_202531 | JGI IMG/M metagenome (GOLD analysis project Ga0307375, IMG submission 202531) | Soil microbial communities from Risofladan, Vaasa, Finland - TR-1 | ecosystem: Environmental > Terrestrial > Soil > Coastal area > Acid sulfate soil | place: Finland: Risofladan, Vaasa | collected...
TCATGGCTGGAGGACATCGGGTTTCCTGTTTTTGTTCTTGATGAGGCTTGGAAGGTGACAGAGGCCCGAGCTGAGGGTCACTCACGAGCTACGTTTCTTTGGCTCCTCGCCTGGATGAGAAAACACATCAGTCTCCTTCTCTTGCATTCGTCGTCCCCATGTCCGAGAAGTCTCAAGGTTATCCCAGCTTCGAACCCCAAAAACTCACAGTAACCGATGGTGCGGAGCCTCCTACTGCCCCAATTTGAGTGACGATCATCTCTATACCCTGCATCAGGTCTAACCAAGCTCCCTATTGCTGTCTTCCTCTTGTTCACAGTTTTTGAGTTCTCTGCTGATCCGTACGTCCAAGTTTGAGTATTTCTCTTGTAGCTTGTTGCATTTAGAGCTTCTTCTAACATCTGACCTTGTAGTGGGTTGATTACTCTCTCAGAGGAGACGCTGAAAGCGCTGGCGATGCCCTCTCGTCGTCCTGCCGCAATTCTTCAGCATCTGGAGCGCCAAGCCGATGCACTGGGCAAAATGCACGCCAAGATTCGTGATCAACTCCGTCGTTTGCAGATTGAAGAGAGGTATTTGAAGAAGAAGCTGAGTGCTACGCAGATTGAACCTGAGGACATTGAATCTCCCGCGCCGGTGAGCGCATTCATGGATGTAGATGTGGTTTCGCCCCCCAAAGAGCACCCGCCACCTTCAAAGCCAACCGTTTCACCCAAAGAGACATCGGTCCCGGCTCCAGAGGAGGAAGAAGAGGAGGAGGAAGACGACGACGGCGCTGTCCTTCCTCCTTCCCTGAGGAGCATGCGATCAACGACCTACCTCGAAGATGATGATGAAGATGACGATGAAGATGTAGCGATGGATCAAGTGCGCATGATTCTGGCATCCCAACGTGGTAGATGAGCGGCGCATCAGTTGGACCTCCAATCCCCCTCAATGGCTTCCTTTCGCTCTCCTCGCACCATTCCGTTTGAATAGCAACATGTGTGAAACGATCACCCTCTACATGTTCAACGATTTGAACATGTTCAACGGCACTTTCGGTGTGAGGCTGTCCTGAGATCTCAGCTCTCTTCATCTCCTTCGGTACATACAGTTGCGCGATGACTTGGGTATCTTGTGCAGTTCAAGCTATATTTGCATATCCCATTGGCTACCAAGTCAGTGAGACTCATATCACGGAGGATCGAGTCCGAGAGCTTCGGCCAGTCTGCTGGCGTTGGTTTCCCCTCATTTCCGACCTCTTTCGGCGATGACTAGCCGGCCAAAGATGTGAGCAAGGCATGCAGACAATGTAGAATGTAAATCTCAGTGTTTACCATACAATGCGATACGTGATGTAGCGTCCTGCGGTTTCAGAGTCTCTCGTGATTTTGACGACCTGGAGCCTGGAGAGTCCGTAGTATCGAGCCACTGGATCGTGTCGTAGGATGCGCGGCAATTGACTCTCATTCAGTTTGTACTTGTCCAAGAGCTCTTTCTTCTCTTCGTCACTCAAGAGGCTGTGCTTAGGAACCAACTTGTGCTTCGTGATGTTCACCAACAACTCGGAGTGTCTGAACAGTTCGAACGTGTACTTCGGCGTAGCAGCCAAATCTTGCTTCGCAAACGAGGAAATCTTATCCGCATAGACCACAATGGCGCGAGTAACTGAGTCCTGATCCATCAACTTTCGGCGCCTGCGTTCACAGTCACAATAGCACGCGTTAGTAAATTCATCGCAGAAGATCCATTGAAACGCTTTTTATACACCCAAAAATGGCATCAATAAGGGCGTACTCCTCGAAATAGGACACTGAGAGACCTTTTGAACCAGGGCCATCATCTGAGTAGAACACAGCAATCTTGTCTGTGCTATCTGTCTTTTTTTGATGAACACTGCTCATCATTGCAATTCTAGAAGGACAAACATGAGATCGGATAGAACTGAAGGTTAGGAAATTGTCTCGAATGAATCACCAACTACAAGCCCCAATTTCCGACTCCAATGACGTACTTGTACTGAGCAGCCTCAAGCTTCTGTTGGAACTCGGCAAATTCAAGCTTTATCTCGCTCTCGGAGACCAAATAACCTCGATCTAAAAGCATCTCGATTACCGTTCTTCGGATCGTGAAGAACTTCTCCACCATGGCTTGGTCGACTCCTGATGACGCCATTTCGAATTCCACACTCTCACGAGTCCAGCGTTAAGAAGAGAGCGGAAAGTGCCAGCAGAAAGGACTGGCTGGAAGGGCCAAGGGACGATGGGAAAGGAGCCGCCGCTTCTCTCTCTCGCACTTGGTAGAGAGAGCGGCGACTTTGCATGCGCTTTTCTGCGTCCAGTCGGCAACTCACCTTCGTCTCGCGAACATGGAGCCCATCATCGCAACCTGCAGTGCACCCGTCAACATTGCCGTGGTCAAGTACTGGGGTAAGAGAGATGAAAAGCTCATCCTTCCTGTGAATTCGAGCTTGAGCGCCTCTCTCAATCAGGAGCAGCTTAAGACTACTACGACTGTCATGGCATCCAAGGACTTTGAGAAGGATCAGATGTGGTTGAACGGAGAGTACGCGGAAGTCGGACTACAGGCATTGGAAAGGCCTCCAAATGTTGTCACCGCTTTTGCACCCATTTGTAGCTAACCATGAGCCTCTTGTATACTATAGGGAGGAGGACATGTCTTCGACACGCCTTCAGAACTGTTTGGTGCAACTTCGCAGCCGTGCGGGCGACAAGAAGAACGCAAAGGGTATGAGAGGACTTTTCGATTGATCGTGCGTTTTCTGGACTTGGGTTGAGTGCTTTGACTGACTCCTTGCGGTGATTGTTTGTGCTTTTAGGTGAGGTGATCGTAAAGAAGGAGGAGTGGACCCAATACAAGTTGCATATCGTCAGTTTCAACAACTTTCCAACCGCCGCCGGTCTGGCCTCCAGTGCCGCTGGTTTTGCCTGCTTGGTCTTCACTGTGGCACAAGTCTATGGTATTGAGGAGTCGTACCCTGGAGAGCTGTCTGCTATCGCGAGAGTTGGATCTGGAAGCGCGTGCCGCTCGCTCTATGGAGGATGGGTGAAGTGGGAGATGGGAGAGATGGCCGATGGCAGCGATAGCTTGGCTGTTCAAGTTGCCGATGAGAAGCACTGGCCTGAGGTTGTGATTGCTGTGTTGGTTGTATCCGAGCACCGCAAGCCCATTGGAAGCACTTCTGCGATGGAGCGTTCGGTTCAGAACAGCGACTTGCTGAAGCACCGCGCTGCCCACGTTGTTCCTGAGCGCATGAAACAGATGGAAAAGGCTATTTTGGACCGCAATTTTAACGAGTTTGGTAAGCTCACCATTCAGGACTCGAACCAATTCCACGCCGTTTGCCTCGACACGTACCCACCAGTCATGTACCTCAACGATACCTCCAAATTCATCATAAACGTACTGACACAATACAATGCCCACTATGGAGAAGTGAAAGCGGCCTACACCTTCGACGCTGGACCCAACGCAGTCATCTACACCACCAAGGACGTGCTTCCCGAGCTCCTCCAAGTCGTTCATCACTACTTCCCCTCCAACGAGGAACAAGCCAACACTCCCGTCCCAGATCACCTTGCTCACGCCATCAAGTCCCCTGTGTTCCCCAACTCACTCCAACGCATCATCCAAACTAACCCTGGTCCGGGTCCCCAGATCCTGGAGGCTTCCGCTCATCTCATTGACGTCACCACTGGGCTTCCCAAGGCCAAGTAAGGATCATCCTCTCTTTAATCGGAACCCTAGTCATCTCATTTTGCTATTACCCCTACTAAAACCGTCATGCCACGCACAACCGAAGCTTACCCGGAGATGGGTCACTGATATCTCAATCACGTTGTCTGTTTACATGTTCGCAGTCCTATCAGGTGATGCATTGTGAACCATTTGCGGTGCATTCTCATTCGGTGTTGGTAGAGGATAGGGAAGCAGATGAGGTGGAGACCGCGGTTACGGTATGATCGAACTCTGTTGGCTCTTCCTTCGGCTCTTCCGGCAAAGTTATCCACTCACAGCCACCATAGACACCCATCTCTTCCAAAACGTCGTAAACACACGATATTGTTGACTTCGGGGTAGGGCAATAAGTGGTCGGAGTTGTGGCCAAGAGTTCCTTCAGTCTGTCGAGGCATTCTGCTGTGGGATCCATGGTAGAAGAAGAACGTACGAATGAGTCAACTGGACGATTGGGGAAGGATGACTCGCAGGCGGATGGAAGGTCGTGAAGTCCGCTCGAGTGTGTTGAGGAGGACAGCGGAACACAATCGAGCCATCCTCGATCCCATGATGGATAGTCAATGAAGTAGTCGAAGTCGTCCGGTGCGATTTCAATCTAGCGTTCCTGTTTGCCTCTCTTGTGCGATCTGTAGGTCGAAGGGAAGGGGCGGTAAGGGAGCTCAATAGGAGATGTAGTGCGAGAGTTCGTATCCAACGCACCGTAAGGCAGTAGCAAGCAGGGGTTCCCTACGATACTCAACAACCATCATTGGGTCAAAGAAAGAGAAGAACCAGCCAGCGAAGATGGAGAATATGATACAGGGAATGAGGACGTAGAGACGAGGCATCTGCTTGCGCCAACCATAGATTGCATACGGTAATGGGACGATGAGCCCCAGAGTCATGGTCAAGAGCGATAGCCTTAGATGCCACAAGAATCTGCAGAGGAGTACGAGGTAGGCGATGCGAGTGAGAGATGGTCCGATGCAGGGTATCGGAGATAGGACGGTAGTGATGGTGGATATGGCCATAATGTACGGAATGAGTGAATAGAGGTTCCATCCAAAAGGGAGGAAGAGGTATTGAGCGTAAGAGAAGATGGAGAAGTCGTTGGGAGAGAAGAAGGAAGTTGGATTCCACGAGTCGAAAGGTCCGTCGTTGCCGGAGTACACCAGAAGGGAGAGAAGAAACGCGGAAATCATCGTCATCAGAGACCACAGACACACATTAGCGACTGATTCAGAGATGTGAGGCGACTCCAGTTTGGCAGCGAGCTTCAAAGAGGCGGCCCACTGTTTTGCCCTCGCTCGCATATGATTGACCGGCTTATCCTGAGGTATTGCTTTCATTAGCACAGATTCCATGTCTAGCATCACCTTAACCAATTCATTAGGTATTGGCACATCTCTTGCACGAGCTGCCTTCAATCGATCCGCCAATCCAAGCACCATCTCTGCGCCCTTCTTGCGATCCAACTTCGCCTCCAGCTCAGAATCGGCGTCTTGGCGCTGTATCTCGGCGTTTCGGCTCATAATAGACAGCTTCCTGGCCATCCCATACAGCATTTCGTACATCGAAGATCGCGAGGGTAGAGGATGTGTCTCCTTAGAAATTGCTGGCGTTTGGTACCAAATCACGAGCACAGCGAGGGCCAAGATAGCAAGAAGGGCGAAAGTTATCCAAGCAAACGGGTTGTTGGTGAATGAGGAGTTGCTGAACGGCGGGACTTCGTAACGGATATTATGGTCTAGAGGTGGCACTATGTCTGCTATATAAGAGCGTTGTCTATGAGAAATGATGTCAGAATGGTAAAACAACGGGCAGAATAAGGAAGAGAGCATCAGAACTCAAATTCGCCAGAAAGGAATTGCTGCCAACGTACATGACCGCAGACAAGCCTGGTTCGTGGTAATCGGAGTCATCGTCCGCGTATATGCCCCAATAAGAGGCCTGTGAAGCGGAAAATAGGAGGGCCTGGCAGACCAGCCACGTTGTGATCCAGAGGCGAGGCGACATGGCAATGACCGGGCTTCAGTTGCCATCACCATGGCTTCTGACACAAGTGCGCCCTCTAGTCCATCGTAATGCATTTTCTACATGTTTTTCCTTTTCGATCTGCCATACTTGTTCGATCTGCCACGCACTAACCGAGATATGTGATCCCCAAAGTACCGAGCCTAGATCGGGCTATTTCCCTGCTGAATGAGGCTGAATCGACCTCTGCATTCCCTCATCCCGACAAAAACAAGAAGAGTCAGGCCGCTACTAGTATAAAGTTCTGTTTAGACGTATTAGACGCTCGAATTTTGGGAAACGAGAAAGACCATGCTTCACACTTCGTTCGAGGTCGCGCACGCAAGTTTCGCCTCTCCTTAATACAACCATGTAGCGATTACGACGATTTAGTATTGGAATACATGGCCGATTTTGTGCAAGCAGCTCAATTGGACCCAAAAAACGATGAATACATCTGTCGCTTGGCGCATGAGAAGTTGGAATACACCCAAGACTTGGAACGTCATTGCTTGGGGATTGGTGAGTCAATTGATGGAGATAGTATCATTGCAAAGTCATTGGCACAAAGCTGGTTGCACACACTGGAGATTGCGCGCTCTGCGCTTGGCATCGCTTCCCTCCGTCCTGACAACCGACTTCTAGCCTTGTCCGCTCTCTGCTATGCCTTGTACGCCTCTCATCAGTATAGTGAATGCGATTCTATGATAATCAAGTGGATGGAGGCCTGTGGAGAGGCGCAGGAGCTTGCAAACGCGCTGGAGCTGAAAGGACGTCTTCTCAAGGATTGGAAGAGCGACAGCTCAGGCGCCATGCAAGTGTGGTCCTCTTGCTTGTCCAAGTTTCCCAATCACATTCACACACTGTATCAGGTGGCCACCATCCTCAGAACGCAGGGTCGCAGCAGTGAATCGATCCCGATTTGGAAGAAGCTCCTGGAGCTCAAACCTGATTCTGCTGACTTTTGGTACCGTTCTGCAGCTGATTATGAGATCTGTGGAGAGAAGGCGAGCGCAGTGACCGCCCTCACCCGAGCTCTTGAACTCTCCCCCAAACACCTGTTCGCACTCAACGATTTGGCCTTCCACTACATCACCGACTCCAAATGGGCCGATGCGCTGCCTCTACTTCAAGATGTACTATCGCAAGGACCGAACGATGACATTCCATGGATCAACATTGCGAACGTGCTCTTCCACTTGAAGGAGTACGAACAGGCTCTACGCAGTATCAACAATGCTTTTTCCGCAAGGAGAGTTGGAAATAGACCAACAAGTGCCGAGGAGTGGCTGATCAAGGTTGCGATTCTGCGAGCCATGCTCGCCCAGCCTCCGCCTTCTGCTGCTTCTTCTTCTGATGTTACCGCTTCCTCTTCTGCTTCTTCTTCTTCTTCTCAATCACTCAATACGCCCGAAACAGAGGCAGGTGCCCACCTCGCTGCCGTAGAAGAGAAGGTTGATCGATCGGGAATTGAGGCCGAAATCGTCAAGTGCTTTGTCCAGTCCATGAAGGCCGTAGACAAGTTGGAACTGGCGCAAGCGTTTTTCGAGTATGCAGACTACCTCGTGGAGAAAGGCGAGCTGGAGCAAGCTCGTACGAAGTTGGCAAAAGCGCTATCTCTTCGACCTGGAGCGACGCCTTCAGTGCTGAACCTGACTCGATTGGAGCTCCAGTCCAAGACTGAGACCCTGTATAATGAACTTCAGAGAAATTAAGAACGCACAAGTGTATGTACAATGGAATTTATAGTGTTGCAACCTCCTTGAGGGCAGATATAGAGAGACCATCGCGGTCATATCATGAGTGGCCCTTTGGTTTGAGAGCAGTAGGGAGTGTCTTTTGAGTGGATGTGGGTGCAAGAGAGGAAGAAGATGAAGTAGCTGATTTGGAGCCTTGTTGAGAGCGTGTTTGATGCGGATCAGTCCATGCGGCAAAAGCATCAGCGATGAGGGCATCGAAGTGGGAGCTGCTCAGCCCGAGTGCCTTCTCGATCTCGTTTCTGAACGCTATGGTGAGCGTTACCTGTCCCTTGTTGACTTTGAAGTTGAGTTCGTCTCTCCATTTCGCTTGTGTGATGAGCTCGTTGATGACGGAGTTGATGTTGAGGATGATGGAGGGTGCATAGACGGCCGTTCCCTTTGGTCCAGCGTACGCCTTCTTGAGGAGTAGACACGACGGTCTCAAGTTTAGGAATTGTAGTACGTGGTCTAGGAATGACTTATCGAGAGCGTCAAGGGGTGGTTGAGCATGAAGGTAGCCCACGAGGGCGAAGATGATGACGACCATTTCGGAAGCCGCGGGGTCTTTGAAGAAGGATGAGAACTCGTTGGGTGGTAGGGATAAGAAGGTGAGGAAGAGGGGCGTGCCGCGTTCCAGGATTTGACGGCGGTAGTTGGGCTCTCGAGCAGCGGCGAAGACGATCTTGGTGGCCTCGCTTCTGATGGCGTGTGTGAGAGTGCCAGGTCCCAATATGTCAGCGGCGACATCGATGACATGCGAAATGACGAGATTGAATCTCGTACAAGCAGGAGAGTTGAGAACGCCGGTGAGGAAGGTCGCCTCCTCTTCACAGAGCCGATACAGCAGCTTCAGAGTTGCAAACAGCACTGGGTGACCCAACCGTGCGTGGTCCTTCAATATCGTCAGACATCGATCCACGAGTTGGTATCCTTGGCTCTTACTCAGCAGCTTTTGAATGAACTCCTCACTCATCGCCAGAATGTCCAAAACGTCAAACACAGCAATCAGAGTACGCGTAATGGCCGCATTGATCTTTCCATCTTCTCGTGAAGGCAGCAAGTTACGATGTTGCAGTATCAGATTGAGACCGTCCAAAAAGGCATCATTCAAGACGAAGGACTTGGGATGGGCGATGAGCGCGTCCATGAACGGTTGCTTCGGATCCTTGAGCTCTCCATCCAAAAAGTAGTCGAGCAAGGAACAGACCTGCTTGAACATCTCCAAACTAGCTGCAAAGTCAGCCACGGAGCTAGTACCTGCCATCGTTTGGATCCCAACAACCTGAAATCAGAAATATCGTCCAAACACAGTCAGTAGTTTATCAAAGGCAAACAGAACTGGAAAAGCACGGTCTAACCACATGTTGCACAAGTAACACAGGGGAAACAGGGGCGTTACGAACACTAGCGAGGATGCAGAGGTCAATCATCTTCGGAACGTTTGAATTCGTGTTTTGTGCCAGTACACCGCCTCTTTTGAGGGCAAATTTCGTGAGATGCAACAGTAACTTCTGTGCTTTGACGAGATATGGGATCCAATATTGGTCATCTTCTTTCAGAAGGCAGGCAAGGATGTGTCGAGGAAGGAAGGCGCAGAGTTTCGCCAAATCTACTCTTTGTCGAACACCAGATCCGAGTTTATCACCAGAGATCTCCAGAAAGAGAGGCTCTACAGAGGAGAATCAGTATTACACCGTGGTCAGTAAGCATTGAAGAACGGGGGGGGGGAATCCAACGGACAAGGCGACGCACCATCTGTTGCAAGCAGCCCTTTGAGGTCCCTTGGCGTGTATTCATAGAGCAACTCCACCATAGTAGTTATGTCGGTGTTTTCTATAATACCTGATGGAGCTGTAGGCGGGACATCGACATCCATGAGGGTGGGACTGGGCAACAGGAGCGGACGCGCGCCGGGTTGGTCATTGTCCCATTCGTCTCCTACCTGTTCCTTCTCCACTTCTCGGTTGCGAAAAAAGTTCCACGCGCACATTTTGCCTCCTATTACAGGATAAATTGGCTCGTAGAATCTCAAGAATGCGAAGGGGACCCCATTCCGAAAAAGGGCGGCGGAGACGGAACGGCGTAGCGTTCCTTTTTTGAGCGGCTTATATCTTAGCTCCTTGTAGTACTGCTCAAAGCTATATTCAAGCTGCAATTCATGCTCAATGTCTGCACTGGGGCGCCAAAGGCGCATAGCACTGTGCCTATTTCAGAGCTCCTTCTTCAGCTTCTCTTATAGCTAGCAGTAGTACATTAGTACTACTAATGAGCCCGTCCGTCGAGCCCACTGCGATACTGGAGCTTCGGGTTGTTGCTCTTCTTTTCCATGAGCAGGAAGTTGTACTTGTCCTTGGTTCACGGTACGCCCTCTTGAAATCGTCCTTCTCGATATTGGTGCCGATGTCCGTAAATAGGTCTCTAACCTCCCTTGCCGTGGGCAACTGGTATATGAATGCATACTATGTGTTGAGGCGCATCGTTTTCGGGCATTTGTACCAGCTAGGACACAAGAAGAACGAGCTAACGTTGAACTTTCTGCCCCAGAGTCCAGTAATCGAGTAATGTGGTCAGCCTCTTCACTGGTTCGTTCGTCCAGTCGTCGAAAATGGCAATGTTCTGGATGTTCTTGTTGATCTTGCTCAAAGGAGGCACGTCTTCAAGCTTATCGCTGTAGGTTAGCTGTCTCAGTACGTCGTCTTGTCGGCCACCATATCGTCGAAATTGATCTTCTTTCCCTTCTTCTTCCTTTTGCAAAGCGCTACTGTTCGTTCTCTGCTTATAGCTCAGAAAAAAGCTTTATGGAAT
>Ga0307375_10007077_pt1 | contig 10277 bp, 10 predicted proteins | sample TR1MG_FD_202531 | JGI IMG/M metagenome (GOLD analysis project Ga0307375, IMG submission 202531) | Soil microbial communities from Risofladan, Vaasa, Finland - TR-1 | ecosystem: Environmental > Terrestrial > Soil > Coastal area > Acid sulfate soil | place: Finland: Risofladan, Vaasa | collected...
CCTTACATGTGGTGAATTCTGGTGAGGATGATCAAAATGGCACACGAGAGGCTCAAGAGAGTGAATCTGTCGTTGAAGCTTCCTCAAGGGCGGTACTCTCAGAGATCGATTCCATGATGGAGGAAGTGTCTAGAGAGAATGATGCATCGATGGCGAAGATGTCATCTCAAGAAGTGGAACGCTTGCAGCAGGAGTTGGCGGCTCATTTGAATCCAAAGTTCATCCACATGTTGAAGGAACGCGGGCTCCAGAAGGCATCTCAAGTTTCCAAAGTTCAGCCTACACCGGAATTCCCCTCTTATCCTTCTTCGACTGCGACTTCCATGCCATTTAGAGAGTTGGACTCGAGCCCAACCGCGAAACGCGCGACTCGGCCTGACACCTTTAGTGTAGTGACTTCGACTGGTGTTTATAGTGTGCCTCCTACGAAAGGCAGCGCGAAGAAGAAGAAGATGACGCGATCAAGCAACTTTCTGGCGGACATAGAACGAAAGAAGCGCGAATGGATGCTGCCCATTCAACCGTCCTCCTCGTCGTCCTCGTCCGGACTTCACCTACAATCTGAATCCCATATTGACCCCATCTCGCGTATGGAGAATGCAGAGCGGAACTACATGGCTGCGGAATGGTATCGGTTCGATTTTGAAGGACAACTACTTTCCTACCCCACACCTACTGGAAATGTGCAACTCCAAGAATTATCGAAACTGAAGGAGCTGAACGCGCTATTACACCATGGAGACGATCCTACAGAACCCGGCTACACGCTCGACGAGTTGGCTCATCTGAGTCGAAGCGCCCATCCTTCGCAACGCATCTCCGCCCTCCGTTCTCTCGGCTGCATCATATTCAAGGCAAAGCATGCTCATTACTCTCTATCGTCTCTCAACTTGCCGGTCTTCGGTTCGTTCGAAGCCTTCCCCAACAACCTCTTCATCTCTCACCTCATCCAGACTCTCAATCTTCCCCTCGTCCTTCGAATCGCATTGGATGATTCTAGTAATACACAAATAGTGGAGACACTCTATGGTCTACATGCACTGCTCTGCTCTGAGGCGGACGATGCTGCTTCAATGCTCGCGACGTTACCCCCTAGCTCCATCTACACGCATCCCCTCAACCCAAGAGATGATTACAACATCAGTCAATGTTTGAAGGATTGGGACGACAAATCCGATAGTGAGCGCTGTGAAGTCGATCTCGTTTTGGCCCTGCTCCAAACTGGTCTCCTTTCTCGATTGAGATACATCTTGGAATCGAAGCCCTCCCCTATCTCCACCGTCATCATCCTGCATATCATGCGGCGCTGTGCGCGTCACTCGCAAGAGGCCTGTGAGCACTTCCAACAATGTCCAGGTCTGCTCCCGCTCTTCAAGAAGCTGCTAGTCTCCACTCCCATCTATACTTCAGATTCTGATTCCACTGTGTCGCAACTCATCATCAGTCTGATCAATCTCGTCTGTAAAGGTTCTCGCAAGGCATGTGAAGCCAGCATTCAACTTGGACTCATCTCTGCCTGCTTCAAGTTCTTATACATCCCATCTGTTACTCCCAAAGACTCCGAAAACGCCCGAGAGAGTGCTGTGTCTTGCACAATTGAGACCTTGGGCCTCATTGAAACGTGCCTTCGCTATGGATTATTCCGGAGCGCCACGCTCAACATTCTGACACTGCTTCTGGACCTCGTTTCCGATCTGAAGATATCCGACTCCAGTGACAGAAAGCTAATCATTCAAGCCGCTACATGGAGACTGTTAAGCGCAATCGTCCCCCTGGCAAGGGATATCCCTGAGGGCGAAGAGATTCCTAGCTATGTCGTTCTCTGGTCTCACATCTCTCCTATGGTTCCCCAAGCCCTCTCTGCTCTTCGGCAGTTTGATCTTCTCTTCGAATCGCAGGGAATGACGAGTGATGCCGACTGTGCGCTCGCTTCAATCCTGGAGTTTTTGGCCGCCTACTTTAGACAGCTCGAACTTCATCTCCCTCGCTCCTTTGAGGAAGACAAGGCTCAAGTCAAGTTCATCTCGCAAACTACTATTGCCCCCTTCCTCATCTCGTCCTCGTATTTCTGCAATCTGGTTCTGAAACTTAGCTCTCAATCGTCTTGGCGGAGCTCTGTCAGTGAGCCATTATACTTCAACGTGGTCCCAAATGCTGCGTATACCGTGAGCTTAACAAGTCACCCGTCGTGGAGCTGGAAGGCGCAGAGACTGAATCAGGCGCCAGGAGGTGGAACGCCGATGCATCCCTCGGAACAGACCTTCTCCCCCCTCTCTGTCCCCAATGTGAAGGCATCTACGTTATTACATCAGTCCTCTGTGTTGTTGAGTGCCTTGCGCGTCGTAGATGCGATCAACGTGCACGATCCGTGGCTGAGCGCAAGTCTCACGGCGTCCGAGATTTCCAACCCTCTCGTCTCCGCTCTGGAACACTACTCCTCTTGGGCCATGACCAGTTCTGGGTCTGTTGCCTCCATCTACGCGGCACGTTCGCTGCATCAATTGGCATATCAGATAATCTCATTGCTGTACAGGTCCTCCATCGTGGCTCAAGAAGCGGCTCTCGTTTGCATCGCTCATCTGCTACCTGGTGATGAATTGCTCGCAAAATCTCTCCTGCTACGAATCACTGCGTACTACACACCGCAATCAGAGGGAGAAGTGCCATTGGAACAGTCGCTCGCGAAGCGCTTGCAAATCGCTCCGGGACTGCTTGCCTACCTCCTCGCCATCGTCAAGGACGGTCTCGGTGGCTCAACACCTCGTTCTTCGAGACTACTCTACCTCACAGAAGAAAATCACCCCGTCGATCGAGAATCGCTGCTACTGGATGTGGAAGGGAGCGCTCAACCGATGGGCAAGCATTGGGTCTACAAGGTGTTCTCCCACTACGCGCATCATCGTGCGATTGAAGAGGACGAGTTGGCACAGAGGAAGCAAACGGCGAAGAGTGACGCCATACAGCGAGGTGTGGAGGCGTATTTGAAGGCTCACAAAGAGGCGTCCGCAGCTTCTGCTTCTACTTCAGCCTCTGTTCCCCATCTTCCCGCTCAAGCTGATGATGATGATGATGATGATGGTGATCGAGAAATTGAGATTGAATTGCAAGGAGATTTGGAGTTGGTTGGAGATTATGAGGACGCAGAATCGAAGAGAGCCTTGGCTGTTGGTGTTTCGTTAATGAGGGACTCGCTGAGGTTTGTCATGAATGTGGAGTCTTCGAATAGTGGATTTGCGCTGAAGATGAAGAGACACGTCAAGCTCTACGCCATCATGCAAGTGTTCTCATTGGGACCGAAGTTCTTCGTGGATGACAAGACGATCGCCGAGCTGTTGAGAGCGCTGCTGGACAAGTACCTGGAGAGGGGATGGGAGCCTGTCACACTTCACTCCTCCGTCATCATCAACACGACCATACTTGAGAAGCTAGTAGAAGTGTGGGCAAACGAGAGCTTTGGAGATGCGAACATTGGATACGCAGTGGCGCTGTGGCTGAGCGCCGGCTCGGACTTGAACGCTCCCCAAATTTCCGCCTCAGGTCAACGCCCTGAACTCAAGGCGCTCGACGCTGCCATTTGGCCTCACTTTGCAACGCTTTGGCACCTACTTCCAGAACCACCGAAGGCACTACAGAAGCACTACTTTCAGGAGAACATCGTCCATCGCACCCTCGCCTCAGAATACCTCCTCCTCGCTTTCTGCTCTCCCCATTGCCTCAAAATGCGACAAAACTGGCATTTCTGGTATAGATTCATCGTCTTTCAGATCTCTAGGTACTTCCAATCATCGCACGCAGACAATGTGAACGGATGGATCCGACTCAACGCTCTGCAATCCCTCGTCTCCGATCTCGGACATCTCGACCGCAATGACCACGCTTTGCTATGGCAGGACATCTTCACCTTGACAGCACATGATTTGGAAGCTTCTAAACGAAAGGAGAAGGCAATGACGATTGCAGAGGCTCTGGGAAGCAAGCACCAGGATCCCGTAGTAGAATCCTTGCTCGTTGAACTTCGCAAGACCTTCTGTAATGAAGTGGTCTGAAGATGTCCCTCTCTTGATCTTGCTAATGTACAAATTGTCGACCCTCATATCCGTTTTACGACCTGATGCTTGTAAAGAGTCGATCAGTGGAGGAATGATCGCGAGGACACGTGCACTAAGACTGCGACACCGAATCTCAGTTATCGGTTGGAATTTGAATGGTTGTATATTGAGTCATCTCTGCACAGCAGATTAGTTAGAGCTCCATGGTGGCAACGGACTCCAGGGCGAGACGGCACATGCGCTCGTTACCCTTGATGACAACGTCTCGGTGTGGGTGGTAGGCCGCTGCGTCCTCTCCCTCCTCGAGGCGAGCAAACACGTAGTTGTCGACGTTGAAAACGCCTCCGCACTTGACTCCACGAATGCCAGCAATGACGAACAAGACGGACGCCTCCATTTCAACGCCCAAAACACCGCACTTGGCCCAGAGGGGGAACTGGTTTCCGAGAGGTCCGTCGTAGAAGCAACCCTCCGACAAGATGACGCCAGAGGCATACGTCAAGCCTTCTTCACGAGCGCAGATCTTCTCCAAAGAAGCGACAGCCTCACCCGAAGCAACGGCAGGGTAGGCGGGAGGGACAAGACCATCGGTCACGCGATCGTTTCTCACCGCTCCAGTGGCAATCAGCAAGGATCCCTCACGATACTTGGATTGGAAGGAACCACAAGTACCGGCACGAACAATCAACTTGGCTCCAGCCTAGACACGAACACCAGGACGGGGAGGAAAAGTCAGGACTCCGATGTGACCCAAGAAAGTGGCCTAACAGTGCCACTGATGCAACAAAAGGACAACCAAAATATCACGTACCATGATGAGCTCCTCAAAGGCCATAGAGGCACCTCCTCCACCGACTCCGTGGCTAGCAACAGTCACTGTGTGGTAGCAAATCTTGGTCAGCGCTCTTATTTCTCTCAGCGATTCGAACACGAGACGATTAGGACATACCCTTGATTCCATTGAAGGTTCCTGTGTAAGTATGGTATTCACGGTTCTGAGCGACAGTAATGACGTCCTGCAGAGGGGTTCGTCGAGAGGAACTCGGTTTGAAGTCAGCTTTTTGGACCTGAACGTGGCTGACGGCTTGCAATTAGGATCAAAAGGCCAATACAGATATGGGAGAAGGGAGTTGAAGACCTCCGAAGGTGATACGGACCTCCATCAAAGACGCAACATAGGCGGCACGGGCGGGATCGCCGACTGTGAGAACGCGGGGAGAGATGAGAGACTTCTTCAGCTTCATGATGCCTGTAGCTTGTTCTTCAGTCGCCATGGTGGAAAGAGAGGGGTTGTCGAGGAGCCTGAGCCTGAAGACACTGAAACGAATTTGGGAGGCTGAAGAGAAGGCGCCGAGAGAAGAGAGAATGTCCGCGGAGGCGCCACCAAGAAAGGATCCTACACTCCCCCGGTCTTGTTGGATACATGAGTGTTTTGAATGTTTATGTGACAAGCATGAGACAACGCAACTGATTTAGCGCTGAGTGATGTTCACATGAAGCACAGTGGCGACGCCCTCGAGCTTGACGGGCAGCTCAAACTTCCCGTAACGATCAATCGGTGTAATCAACTCCAATTGGTCAGGCTTTAGCTCGATCTTCCACTGCTTTCGAAGCTTTTCGATAATGTTGTCCTTGCTGACGGGAGCGATGAGCTTGCTCGTCTCTGCAATGAGGTGTCTCTTGATGAGCACCGATACGCTAGATATCTTCTTCTTCTGAGAATTCAAGGAGGCTACTCTGGCGCGAGCATCGAAATCAATCATCTACAGTACCAGATTCAAAGAGTACACACTGATGGGGTCAGAAACACGATCGACTTTCACTCACAACTTTCCAAGGCATTCCTATCGACTCTCTTGCCTTCAAACACAATGAAGATGAGGGAAAAGGGTGCATAGGAGGACATAGAAGGACGTACTGCCAATTGTGGGGCATATTGAACACGCAGCTCAGGAGTAGCGAGCTTCGCAACATTGCGTGCGAATAGGAAGTTTCTTGCAAACCCGCGGGTTACTTTAAGCTCCTCTCCAACTTCTCCGACGCCAGCAACACTGTGGGTAAGGATAACTGAGCGCTTTCGTAACTCGGTACGAGAAACGCGGACCTTCTTCACGACCGGTTTGTTTGACGCAGATTTGCCCTTTCCTTTGGCCTTGGCATCCTTAGCGTAGGTTCGAAGCCATTGCTTGTTTAGACTTGATTGCGAGGGCGAGGTCACTCTGCAGGGACAAAGTAGGAGATGGTCAGAAAGGCGAAACAGTGTGAAGTTCTTCCCAGATCACTCCAAAGGAGCTTCCTAGAACAGTAATGGGTGGGACTTAAGGGCAAAACGTACGGCCTGATGGGGTTCAAATAGCGGACTCCTATCAGAAGCGCCATGGAGGGACGTGCAACAAGGAATGATGGAGCTGAAGCGAGGCGGAGTCAATTCTCCCATATGTGTCTCCCCAATTTCCCCATATATCCGGATCCGCGGGGCAGAAGTAGGGAATGAGAGGCTCGGCACACTTTGGGTGCGACTTAGTTCGAGTGTTCTGTACATATCATACATAGTGAGGTTGAGTGATCACTCGAGGGGCACGGCCTTCCACTTTTTGGTGAATCTGGTTTCCAGGGCAATGGCGCAGTCGTAGTACACGTTTCCTTGTCCGTTATACGTTTTGCAGTTCTCTATCATTCGTACGAGGTCGGCGTAGAACATCTCTTGGGTGATGTAGAAGCCGGCGTCCAGTTTGCGTTCCAAGGTTTGTAGGTCGATGGGATCCTCTACGTGTGAGTAGTAGTTGGTGACGACAGTGCCATCTACGGGTTCTAGGAATGGCCATGATGACTTGTCTTCTTTGATGGCGTTGAGGAGCGCGCGGTTGATCTCAAGTGTCTTCTTCTGAACGGCGGGAGAGACGAGCTTTCGATACCCCTCCGGGTTCCATCCTGTGGCCAGTAGTGGCTGAAACTTGTCTACGGCGACTCGTACGACCGAGGTGACGGGATCCTTGCCCTCAGCGTACTGTTGGAAGTGTTTGAAGCCGGCATAGCGCAGATGTTGGTTCGATAGACCCTTGAGCACGTTAAGCACGTATCTCCTCTGTTTCTGTAGAATCACGGGTGCCTCCATGTAGTCGATCGCGTCAGAGAGCGCGCAGTGCATCATTGTACCACCGTCGTAGTCCTTAATCACACCAACCCACACAGACTTCTCCAACTCGACCTCCAACGTGAAACCCTGCTTCTTGAAGTAGCCAATCGCAAAGTTGTCCGCATACGTGAGGAAGTGGTAGATCTTCTGCGATTGCGCATACTTCTTCAAATGATTCATCAAGTAAGATCCATAGCCCTTCACCTGCTGCTGACGAGTCACAGCACAGAAAACGATCTCGATGAAGTTTCGATCCCTAAACGGCCTAAACTGAATGCCACCAATGATCACCTTATTCTTGACCATAGCCAAGGCCTGGTGACGTCGATCTAGCACCAAACGAGAGATGTATTCAGTAGGCATCTTGGGCAATTGCTTGCTGAAAATGTCCTTGAGGTAGATCATCGCCTTCATGTTCTCCGGATCGCCGTCATTCTGCACCACTTTGAATTCCAAGATACCCTCCTTCTCCTCCTGCTTCGGGAACGCATCGCGAACCTTAATCTCGGGCGGCACAACCTCACCAACGACCTCTGAGACGGGGTTTTCGATCACGTAGGCGCCAACCGATTGTCGAGGCGCTTGTGGCATATGTATCGCATGCGGCACTACTCTCACAGGCATAAACACATTCTAGAAGTTAATATCTACACTATTGCTACTGAAAGGGGTACCAAAAGAGACAAAAAGGACACACCTGGAGGTCGAGGAGCTGAATCCTCGCCATTCATGCCACCATGACCATGCTCGGAGGCTCCACCCATCTCATCCTCGGGATATTTGTAGCGCTTGGCATCTGGAATCTCCTCGTCGAACTCTGCCAGGCCTTCGAAGAAGTCATTCGAGCGCTTCATCGTTGAGAAGCTGAGTGGGAAGAGCCTCCTCCCTCATGTGTTTCAAAAAAGCAGCAACCGCGAAGTCCAATTTCTCTATGTTTGGAGTAGGCCGCATCTTGACAGGCCACTTTCGCCCAATGACCACTCGATTGTGCGATAGTGTCCGGCTTGGATTGTGTGCTTCTCCTTTGGCTATTGGTCCCCGTTGCTTGCATTGCAGGAGGTAGAGTGCTAGGCGCAGAACAGGCGAAATGAGTCTCTCGGCGCTGCTGATTATGACCGAGCGCGGCGATACGCTGCTTGGCAAGTTCTATAGAGAGGACGTTGGGTACGTTGTTGCCTTTTGTGCCTTCCCTGACCTGTTTTGGGTTGTTTGAGGACTGAATAGGAGAGAAAACTGACGAAACACATGTACACACTGTAGGCACACTGTGAACGAGGCTTTCCGCCATCAGGTCATCTATCCCAAGGAGACCAAGTTCCCCGTTAAGCAGATTACTCCGAATAGCTTCCTGTTTGTGCAAGAGTCTGACTTGTTTGTGGTCGGTGTAACCCGCCAGAACGCCGACGCAGCCGTCATCTTTGAGGTCCTCCACACGTTCATCAAAACCTGCAAGCTCTACTTTGGTGGTGACTTTGACGAGGAATCTGTGCGGGGAAACTTCCTTCTCGTCTATGAGATCCTCGATGGTACGACATCCAGCAGATACTCTGTTCGAAGAAAGGCCTGGAACGCTGAACCACTCGGCGCAGAAACCGTCTTTCGCATCCTCCTCCAGATCACTTCACGGGCGATAACACTGATAATTGAATCGGATATCGTACTAACACTACAATTTGAACTGTTCTGCAGAGATTCTCGACTGGGGCTACCCGCAATTGACGGATCCCGACGCGCTCAAGTTCTACATCACTCAAACTGGATATATTTCTGAAAAGGTGCGTCTATTCGATCTGATAACCATCTGGATATCTGTTTTCTGCCATTAGGCTGGTCTCATTGGCAGTGGAGGGCAAGGAGTGAGCAACAGTTGGCGAAGCGGTGTTTCGAGGTTTGCATCCTTTGACTGACTCTGAATGCGCATATCATTTGCTTGGAATTGAAACAACTTGATAGACACGAACAAAGATGGTGGCATTGGGACACATTACCTCTCATACGACAGGCGCAATGCCGTGGCGAAGCCCGAACATCTCCTACAAGCGCAATGAGGTGTATTTGGATGTGATTGAATCCGTGAACTTGCACATGTCTAGCACTGGAACTGTTTTGCGTGCCGATGTGAGTGGTAAGATCCTGATGAAGTGCTTGTTGAGCGGCATGCCGGAATGCAAGTTTGGCATGAATGACAAGCTTCTTATGGAAAATGAGGCCAAGCAAGGTAAGTCTTCCCGCGCAAAGCCCATTTCGTTGGACGATGTGACCTTGCATCAATGTGTGAGACTTGGAAAGTTCGATACGGAGCGAACCGTCTCCTTCGTCCCTCCCGACGGTGAATTCGAGCTGATGACCTACCGCTCCACTGAGAACATCAACCTTCCATTCAAAGTGATTTCCAGCATCAAAGAGATTGGTCGAACGCGTATTGAGGCAGAAGTCTCAGTCAAAAGTAACTTCGACTACAAGCTGACTGGACTCCGCACTCGTATCATCATTCCCACGCCAAAGAACACAGCGACTGTGAAGGTACTCGCAAAGACAGGAGGAAAGGCAGTATACGATCCCGATGTGGGTGGAATCTCGTGGAGAATCAAACGCTTCCCTGGCGGCGTGGAGCACGTCTTGCGCGCAGAAGTCGAGCTTCTCACTGGAGTTTCGCTAAAGGAGGCTGCTTGGTCAAGACCACCCATCTCTATGGAGTTCAACGTACCCATGTTCACGGCATCAAGACTTCAAATCCGCTACCTGCACGTCACCGAAAAGAGCGGTTACCAGACCACGCGTTGGGTCCGATACCTCACCAAAGCCGGATCTTACCTTCATAGAATCTAAGGGAGGGAGAGCAGGAGCACCAACCTCCAAGCATCCATCCGTGACGGCACCAACTTCCGCCGTCTGCCTCAGAGCGAATTTGGCTTCTCAACGCGCAGTCATGACCCACATGTACCCAGCTACTGTATCAAATATAGCATTGAAAGTGTTGCAATTACAAATTGATGGCCACGATGCTCTCCCAATGCAGATATCGGGGTCTGAAGGAGACCAGATCTGGGGGGGGGGGGGGGCGCCCCCCCCCCCGCCCGGCGGGCCCGGGT
>Ga0307375_10007078_pt1 | contig 10273 bp, 13 predicted proteins | sample TR1MG_FD_202531 | JGI IMG/M metagenome (GOLD analysis project Ga0307375, IMG submission 202531) | Soil microbial communities from Risofladan, Vaasa, Finland - TR-1 | ecosystem: Environmental > Terrestrial > Soil > Coastal area > Acid sulfate soil | place: Finland: Risofladan, Vaasa | collected...
CTTCCCTTCCACCATGCTCCATTTGACTTTTCCATTATGAATTTTTTAATAGTCAACCTATTCCTAAAGGCTTCTATCACGGTCCTACATAATCTCCATACTCGAGGTTGCTGCCCATCTTGATCCTGGGAAAATGAGCATCGAAACTTAAGCCCAGCGCATCGCCATCATAGGTGTCAGCAGCATTGGCTCCATCCCGGAAGATTCGACCAACGAAAACGGCAGACTCAATGATGTTTGTGACCCTGGCGAATTCCACATATTGGTGCTGCAGGATTGTCGCAAGGCCATTAGTCACACGGTTGGTGATGCTCGGAGATATAAAGGTTCCTCCTGGGTTGGCCCAGCTGTATTCAATGCCCCAAACCACATTGCTGTTTGCTCCGGGGGCAGTCAGGCCAGTCCAATGTAAGTGAATCCGGACTCCATGGGCGTTATTGGTGCTGATGCCGTGTGGAATCTGCAGAACGGTATCGAGCTGCTCAGTAGATGCCTTGTCGAACCCATAAGCACTCACACCACCAACAAAAGTCACCCAGCCAGGAGTTGATGCTGGCGAGGATAGTGCTGACATTGGAATGAATAAATCATCCCAGGACACTGCGCTTTGAACAAAGTTCGAGGCCGTGACCGTATTGGTGGCTTTGACAGGGCCGCCTATATTGATGGTTTGATAAAATGTGGACGGCAGGTCCACCTCGACCCCATCAGAGAAGTAGGTGGTGCCCCCCAGGAAGTAGGCCATCCCATTATTCGTGAAGATACCAGGGACCGTCACCCATGATAATGCATTCCCAAAGGTGTGATTCCCGCGCACCCAGGCACCAGGGACATTGGTCGTGTAAGAATTACGGAAGATCGGCATCTGGGCCTGCGCAAAACAGGCCATGAAGGCCGCCACAAAGATTAGAAAGAGTTTTTTCATTACGCAATTAGTAGCACCCAAGCGGTCGTTGTGTCGTTCCAATACCAAACCTGGCCAGTGGTCCGGTTGATCCAGATCTGTGATGGCGTTCCAGGATCGGCCACTGGATCGACAGTCGATGTGGTCACCAGGCCGCCACCAGCACTAAAGAGCAACACGAGCTCGCACAGTTTGTCGAGCTGCGCGGCCAGGATTTGTTTGCTGTTCATAGCCAAATACGGATTCGAATCGGCTATTAGATCTGAGACGTTACAAGAGGCCATGGGATCGAATTGTTGTAGCACCTGACAGAGAATGGTGAGAGTTGCCACCTGGATCTGCTTCTCGCTGAGACAGAGGAGGCAATCAGAGTCCTGAAGAACGGTTGTTGGATTGCAGGTTGCCATGCGTTTTAAATGTTAGGCGCGGCCAGTGCCAAGAGCCGCCAACCCCAGCACTGGCCATCGCCATTACCAGACCCACCCGATTTTAACGAATGCTAAAGAGCCTTCCGTTGTTAATTCCTCGCTCCACCGAATCAGCGACCATGCCTAGCAGTCTTCTTGGATCCGCGCAGTTGAGACAAATAATCTCTTGAACCAGCGAATCAAAGTCAGTGACTAGACCGTTGTCTACAGCATACTTTGCGATCTGCTGAACAATGAACTGGAACAGCTGACGCTTGCTGAAACAACCAGAACACTGAGCTGCGGACATCATTTCTTCGGCAGTGCAATCAGCATCCGGAGTGGTGGATGTGATCCGGCAAAGCAGGAACCCCAGAACTAATAGGAGTTGTTGATCGGAGAGACATCGAAGGCATGGGAAATTGCTCAAGCTCCCGATCGTCGCAGCACTGGCCCATCTTTGAACTTCAGTAGCCATAATTTGATCCTTCAGTGGCCGCCTGCTCGATCTCCTCATCTGCGGACATACTGGGCGGCATTTGTTCTTCCTCTTCCATTTCTTCAGGTTCCTCGGATGTAGCAGAGGCAGAGACTTCAACTTCATCCCCAAATACAGCGGACACCTTCATGGTGATAGTGTCCCCAGGCTTTACCTCATCGCCGAAAATACTCCGAGGTAGGAGGGCACTCTGACTCATTTCATCTTTGGGCATAAGGGACCTTTAAATTGAAGGTGGACCCCGGCGGGAACATCCGGGGCCCACCAACGGACCACCATTACACGCAAGGACTATTCGCGCTGGAGTAATCCTGAGTCACGTATGTGGGTGCAGGCTGACACACCGGCACATTGATCACACAAGCCGGCTCGCGCAGGTGGAGAAAGACCTCCATGAACTCGGGATACTGTTTCTTGGTCGAGAATTTAAAGTCTGCGATGAACTTACCCTTGTTCCGACGAGCGTTGTCGACCGCGATCGGAATGATCTGACCATTGGCATCGGTTGCAGTCCCGCAGGTCAGGTTGTCCATGACGAACTGCCACCGGCCACCGAACGAGCGGGGGACGAAAGGCATCATCGGATGCACCTGAGCCGCATTGAGGACCTTTTGCATCATGGCGCGCCGGTGCCAGATGAAGGTCGCCTGGATCGGTGCGTTGATGTAAGCGTCATTCACTACGCCCTTGATGCCGCTGGAAGCTGCTTCATTGGCGTACGGGAAGACCTGGTTAAGGGTCACCCCATCATTGAGGACCTGGAACCGAATCGGATGAAGATCCGCTTTCAACATGAAATTCCCGACCCTGCCAGCCCAGCCGTACTTGTAATACTCCTCAGCACCCGCCGCGAAGGCCTGGAACCGCCAGGAGTCTTTCAAGTTGGAATCGCCCTCGATGAGATCCCAGATTGTCTCCATATCGGTCAGAACCTCCAACTCGGGAGGTTGGCCCATGGGAGTTTTGCCGAGAGCGCCATTGAGGATTTGGGTTTGCAGCCGCCGGCGAAGCATGTTCACGGTCAGCTTTGAAGTGGGGAGAACAGAGGGAACCACATTGATTAGGTTTCCAGTCTCGGTGAACGTGAAAGCCGTCAACCCCTGGCCAGCGGCGCCTCCAGCCACCCAGTGGTAGCCAGCATAGCGGAAAGCTTCAGAACGGATCCGATTACCGATGATCAGTTCCTGCGCAGCACGCAATTGCTCAACGGCATTGGCATAGTGCTCCTTTGCACGATCCATGGTGAGCATTTGATCATAGCAAAACAGCTGACTGGTGAAGCTCTTCTGTTCCAGGTGATATTCGTCTCGGGTCGAGCCGAATCCGATTTCCGTTTCGCACGGATCGCAAGGTTGACCGTAGCAGTTAACGTCACTGACGTTCTGCCAGGCCTGGGAATGATCGACTGCAACACGATTGAATCGATCGTAGGTGTGTGACGTTCCATCGAACGCTTTGAATTGACCGATCTCCATCATGCCGTTGATCGAGCCTATGGGAGTAATATCCTTCAGGATTTCCTCATCCAAATGCTCGGTCCTGCGCATGATGATGTTGGTGAAATCAGCACAAGAAATTTGAGGAGTACAGCCTAAACTTGGCATATGCAAAAACTCAGTTATGCGACCTTCATGGATCGCAGGTTACAATTCGACTGTGAGTGATTTGCTTGCGAAGCAGGCTCGCCGGCCCTGGCCTTAAGTGACCTACGCTTGCGATTGCGAATCGCACAAACCTGACCATCGCGTGGCCGGCCAGGTGAAGCTGTATCGGGCTTCCCGCGCCAATCGGAATGACATTGGACTGCTACATTCCTGCTGGTGACGAACCCAGTTACGTCTGAATCTGCCTTAAATCATAAAAAAAGGCGTGTCAAGTGATTCGACACGCCAGGGTTATCACTGATCAGCTCAGTAATAGCTACCGTCGCTTTTTCTTTTTACTCTTCCCGGCCTTGGACAACGCAATGGCTATGGCCTGGCGCTGTGGGTAGCCTTCATGGCGAAGCTTCGAGATGTTGCTCCCGATCGCCTTTTTTGATTTCCCTTTCTTCAGTGGCATCTGAGTCCTTTCTTCATCGAGGAGTGGTTCGCATGGCTATTGCCTCGATCTCCTCATCGGCTGTGAGCCGTTTTGTTTTATTGCTCTCCCGACCCTCCTGACCTGCACCTGGAGTGCTGCCTCGGATCTCTTCCAGCTCGGCCTTCAAACCTTCGATCTCAGCCTCCTTGCTTTTCATCTGGTGGACCAATCGGCTGAATGCGGCCGCTCGGTTCCGGATCGCCGAATGCAGTCGAACGCGCTTTTCGAGTGGCATGTCAGAGGAACCGCCAAAAGCCAGATCGGCATCGCGGTATCCACGGGCCAGAAGATTGTTCCCCTCTTCATCCCCATCCGCTGGGGCGAAGAATTGCGGATACTTCTCTGCCGCCTCCGCATTGAACTTTTTGAAGAGCGTTACAGCCTGCATCCGACCCTGTTCCTGTTCCTCGGCCTGCTTTTTGTTGTGCTCCACCAATGCCTTCTCCCGCTCAGATAGAGTGGATCTGAACTGGTCTACAGCCTTAACCCGTTGCAAATGAAGCTTTTGTATGTCTCGGCGCTGCGCTAGAACATAGAACGCATTTTGGCCGAACATTTCCTGGGCAAGCGTGGCCGCCTGTTCGTTGTCTGCCACCCTCATGATAGCGGCGAAATCATCCGGAGTCCCCTTCCTGCTATTACCTTCCTGATCCTGGACATTCAAATCAGCCACCATTTGCACGCCCTCATTCCAGGCATCCACAAAAGGTTGTTCGTATTTCTCCTTGTACTCAGTGCTTTGTTCGTAAGCCACTGATTTCAAGGAAGTATTGGCTTCCTCTACCTGGCTCTTCAGTTTTTCGATTTCCTCCACATAGGTCTTGCGCTCTCCCTCTTCAATCGGCCTTCCGCCAGATTTGAAGGCCTGGAGCTGCTTCTCAGTTTCGGCCAGGCGCTCCTTTACCTTGGCATAGGCCGCCCGAAGCTCTGGCGCCTTGAGAGGCCCAGTGGAAGGCTCCTCGGGGGGCGCCGCATCACTCTCCTTGGGCTTTTCCTTGTCTTTTGGTGTAGGCACCCCCAGGAAGTCGTCTTCATCGCTCGAGGCATCCTCAGGGGGCTTTGGTTCCCCATCGGGCGGCTTCGGTTTCACTTTAGGTGGCTTCGGTTCCACTTTAGGCGGCTCAGGCTCCCCTGAGATGCCCTTGGCAAAATCCGACAAGTCGTCATCCATAGATCGGAAAGAAGGCTTGACCGGTTCTGCCGGGGGCGCCGCGCTGGGATCCGGAGGTGGATCATTTGGGTCAGGCGTTGATGGCGGGGCCGGCGGGGGCACACTTGCGATGCCAGGCGACGATACACTTTCAGGGTTGGTTGGTTCAGGCATGGTTAGGATTCGTTTGGAAGGTTGTCTCCGCGAGGTCTGATTCCTGGCTTTTCGGCGATCCCGATTGTCATGAATAGATCCCTCAATTTCTGCGCCCCGGTCAGCTGCCAATGGCGCGCGCCGGCTGCAAGCTCAGTTTGAGCGGATCCGCCTTCCCAGCTCATCTGCAGGATTGCTGCATCAAATGCCGCTAACACGGATGGATCCCCGGCGAGATCCGCAATTTTTGCAGCATGGGCGGTTTTTAAGAAACGCTTCTTAGGTGATTCAGGCATTGGGTGGTGGCTCCTCTTCAGTTGGCTCCAGCGCCGCCTTCATCCTTTCATTCTGAATTTTGGCGGCAGCTTCGGCATCTTTGATGGTTGTGTTAACTTGGCTTTGGGTAAGATCCTCTTCCAGATTCCCTATGTGCTGCTCCTCCTTTTGCTTGAGGTTTTGCCGGAATCGTTGGTCACTCTGCTGTAGCCTCTGCTGATTCTTCTGCATCTCGATCTGCGCCTTGGCTTGGGCTTGGGTTTGCATTGACTCAACTTTTGCTTTGGTAAGCATCAGCTCCCGCTGGACCTTGGGATCGAGGCCTTCCCCATTCTGCTGCTGCTGCTCCTGGATTTGCTGTTTGAAGTCCTGGAGAAGCTTAAAGATGGCTTGCAGCTCCTTACCAACCTGGCCCACCAGGTCGCGACTGGCTTCATCCTGACTGGCTCGATCCAGGTAAGCCTGAATGGCCATCGCCATGTTGACCAGTCCGGCCAGCTCGGCGGGGGTGGGTATTTCAGAGGTGGCCTGGATGCGCTTCAGGATCTGGCCAATTGCCTTCATGAGGGCAACTACAATCTGAACCGGATCCTGGCCGGCGCGCGGCTGGACCTTAACCCCGGCCATCAAGGGGCCAACCATTAGCTCGGCATCATGCGTCGATTCAGTGGCAAGGATCGGTTTGGTGGGCACCCACCTGGTTGCCAGCCTGGGATCATCCGAATTGGCCTGGACATACATGCGCAGGACATCTCGCTGCGCATCTGGATCCAGTAGAGGGCGCACAGCCATGAGCTTTTCTGCCATCGCAATCTGGAGCGTCTTATTGCCGCTGCCCAGGACCTGCTCTGGAGAAATATCCCAGAGATCTGGATCGAGCATCTTGGGCGGTACGCCTTGCTTGATTACTCTCATTCGGAATTTCCGAACCTCCGGATCCGTTGAATTTGGCTGCATGAATCGGCGGAAGATTTCGGTGTATTGGCCCTTTTGATAGGTATAGGCCAAAGTGAGCATGGTCCCCACCAAAGCGTTAGCCGCATTGACCTCAGCCATGATCTCGGTAGCTGTTTTTTCCTTTTGTGCCTGGCCGGTGTCTCGACCTTCACGAAATTGCGAGGCGGCTTCATTCATTTGCTGCCGGTTGTCGGTCATGGTGCCTAGGACCAATTGGTGATTGATCTGCCATCTGTCATTTTGAGAAACGAAATCCACTCCCTCTGGGACAACTCCATAATTATGAAGATCGATCTTGGTGAGCCTTTCGGCTTCATCAGCCCCAGAAACCCTGAAGTAGTTGAGGAGGTTCTCAAAGGTGGCGTCATTGACTTTACAGCGCAGGCGATTCTGCAGGTTACAAATCGCGTAAATCAGCCACCCCAAAGAGCGAACCGAATGATATTTGAAAGGGGCCTTTGCGCTAAGATCACCAAATTGAAAATGAAGGATCTGACTTAAATCAGCGGCATAGACTCTGTTCTTGCCGTTGTAGAGCCATTGCTGATCGTCCAAGCCGAGGCCTTGGAGGCTGAGTTTCTTGTCATCGATTTCACCCTTCGGGGGCGTGTCCAGGATCATGCGCCGGCGCCACCCGTGCTTTCGGCCTTCATCGCTGTAGAAGTAAAAATCCCAACAATTGATGGTGGGCGCAACATCCGAAGAATAGTAAACCCCATCCTGCTTGAGCTGATCGACAAGCTTTTCTGGTGAGAGTGAGTCCCAGTCAGTGTTTTGGCCGGCCGGTTGCGCCATGGCCCATTTCACAGCCTTTCGGGCCAGGTCAATGTTCCAAGCAGGATCGACATTTTTGCGTTCGATCATGCCAGAGAGCTCGGTGGCGGTGTATTGCCTTAAGATCGCAAAATGACAAAGGTTCTCCATCGATAGAAGAGTGTTCGACGGGATGAGCAGATCCTCGATGCCGGTAGCTCTGGGCTTCCACTTTTCCTGGTTTGGCCAATGCGTAGGACCCACTCCATGAAGGACAGTCATCGCCATCTGAGAACGAATCGTCTCATAATAGCAGAGAGAATTCTTCATGATCTTATTGACCTCCTTGGTCGCGATCGCAGACCAGATCGGCCTCATACGATCGGGACCGTCAGCCAAGGTGGCAGTGAAGTAATCAGCCGGCTTAACGAATGCGTTGTAATAGCTTCGGCGCGCATCTGCTGCCAGCTTTGGCCCATCCAGGAAGTTCACATTGGTGTTGATCCTGGCCGATTCGGCTTCTTCATTCGTCCAGGGAGGAAACCCTTCAAAGAGTCGATTGATGAGGGCGCGATTTGTGCCTCTTGGATGATCAGCCTCGCGCATCTCGTAGATCACCTGGTCCACCAATGAAGCGGTAGAAAAATTCATAATTCGAATCCATTCCAATTGGCTTGAAGACAGAAGTCTTCAGGCTCATAACAATTTCATGTCTTCGAACTATGGTTTATTGAGTAAAACCGATATTAACGTCCTGCAAAACTGCTTACTCGATCTCGTAGAGATGAACGGAATCGGGGAACCAGTCAAGGTTCTTGAGATCGGGGTCTGGGATGGGAAGACGGCAAAAGGGATGCGCGAGTTCCTGAGAACCAAGGCTACTCCGATTGAATACATCGGAATCGAAAGCGGCATCGGAGCTGAATCCACCATAGAACCACCATTCCCAAAAGCCAAAATCATTAATTGCGATTCAATCGCTGCCAGATCCCTCATCCCCTCACGGCAGCAGCTCGATCTACTTATCATAGACGGCTGCCATTGCCTTACTCATGCTTGCATGGATTTCTTGTGCTATCAATCCCTAGTCGTTCCTGGCGGCTACGCCCTCTTTCATGACATCAATCCAGCCTTTCAGGGAGTGGTCCAACATCATGCGAGCAAGGACCATCGAGCGATGCCCATGCGAGTGGCCGTCCTGCAAGCGGTTCAGCTACTCGGCCTCCTGGACCAACGATTTGCTGGTTGGACTGGCAAAATGTCCGAGTGGGAAGAGGGTTGCTCTAACGGGTTTTTCGTCGCAAAAAAGCTCAAACATTGAGGACTTCGAAGACCTTTCGGGCGAATTCAATATTTGCCCAACGGCATCTCTCCAAGTAATCCACAACACCGGCTGGAGCCTGAAACGTCCGGTGAACCCATGCCCAATTTTGATCGTTAACCCGAAAATGGAGCGGCTCCAGGCCGTAAAACTTGGAAGACCAAGGGCGCCAGCAAAGAACCTTCCTACCCAGCAACATGCCCCAGTAGGTTCCATGATAAGAACTGGTCACGATTGTTTTGCCAGATGCCAAGAATAAGAGGATTTCCCGGTACTTCTCGGCCTTGTGGTTATTACTTCTTCTGGGGTGGTCTTTCAGGCCTTTAATAGGCCCCAGGGGGTGATCATAGACTACCACCTCATGCTCGGGAGTCTTGGCCCTGGCCTCATCAAAGTAAGGGCTCATGCAACTAGGGCAAGGAACGTAACCCCATGGGTTGCCATAATCCCGAAGGCCAATCAAATCGAACTCATTGGTCCATTCCGGCCACCGGACCAGGTGTTCTAGGTGTTCGTTGGCTCCAATCCCCCACAAGACCATAGGGTGTTTTTTCCGCTTCAAGGCCTCCTCTAACACCTCGGCTGTATCGGGGTAAAACAAACCACTGCCCCCAAAGATGACCGCATTCTTTAAGAACACATCGAAATCATCGATGTCATTTGGCAGGACCTTTACCTCCGACAACTCCTTAAAATAGGCACTTGGCCGGCAGACTTGTTCCGCAAGATTATCCGGATTGACCGTCATCCAGCTGACTGTGGGTATCATTCTGCACCACCTTTTCGGCATCGAAGCCCAAGGATGCAACCAAAAACGGAACCACGAATCTGAAAACCTGGCGCCGAGAAAGGCGCGCCTCATATTCCACAGCATGGCCAGGCGCCCCCGGCTTCCCCAGCTCTCCGATTTTCTTCACTGCTAGAGATTTGCTATTCACTTTCACACCTCAATGGTACCTCTGAACATCAAATGAGGCAATTGATTTAGGAACGCTTGCAAATGGAACGGGATCTGGGCTAAGCGTGTTCATGCTTAAGTCGAGATCGACCTGGCCACCGGAAGGATGGCGATTTTTCGAACCAGCCACAGGCTGGAATGCACCATCAGGAATGGACTTCAACACCCTGGTAAGTGTCATTATCAAACACCGATCAGCTAATCGGCAACACAAGCTCTCCACTGATCCTGATGTTGTAGCGCAGGAACTGGACGACTACATGTGCGACTGGATACGGACGCATCCGCGATACTCAAAGAATTACTCCAGTTGGTGCATGGACACCACTCAACCAGCACCTTTTCTCATGCCCCTGTCGAAGCGGTCCCATCCGGCGGGGGCAGGCGAAGATGTTGCGGGAGGGCGTAAGTTCTTCCAAAACACTTCCACTGGGATCAAGACATGGATCGACTGGTTTGGCGAAGGGAAGCTGGTCGATAAAACCGTGGCAGAAGACCGGGCCGCGATTTGCATCGAATGCCCTAAGCATGAGAAGCACAAGGGGGTTTTTGGTTGGTTCATTGGCGCCGCTGTCCATGAGATCAAGGCGATATTCAGCGCGCTAAACGACCTCAATATGAAGACTTCTGTGGACGACAAACTCAAAGTCTGCAAAGCGTGCGATTGCCCAATGAGAGCTAAGGTCTGGGCCCCAATGCACATCATCAAGCGCCATCTCCCCAGGGAGGCCTTCGATCGTCTCGATGAAAAATGCTGGATCCGAAAAGATTAGATGCTCTGCATCCTGCCAGTTTTTAAAGGCGATGTGCCGA
>Ga0307375_10007079_pt1 | contig 10272 bp, 15 predicted proteins | sample TR1MG_FD_202531 | JGI IMG/M metagenome (GOLD analysis project Ga0307375, IMG submission 202531) | Soil microbial communities from Risofladan, Vaasa, Finland - TR-1 | ecosystem: Environmental > Terrestrial > Soil > Coastal area > Acid sulfate soil | place: Finland: Risofladan, Vaasa | collected...
CTCATCAAAGCCAATGCGCGGGGATTTCGCAACTTCATCAACTATCGGGCGAAAATTCTGTTTCATTGTGGCAAGTTGGATATGAGTTTAGGCTGATAAAAAATTACAGTGAATATGACGATGAACCTTATTTAGATGGGGTTTCCATCAACCACAAGGAGGACGAAATGTCAGAAGAATTCAAACCCGGAGACATGGTTATGAAGTCTGGAATCTACAAAGTTGCGTATTCCACAGCAAACCCGCCACCCGTTCCAATCACAAAACCGCCATCTGTTCCGATATAAACCCGCCACCGATTCCAATCGCCACCACTTAGGATATCAAGTTGGCCAGCAATACAAATCTCAATCACTGCAATTTCGACTGGCAGCAATAAGCGCATAAGCGGACGCACAATCAAGGGTAAAATCACCCGCTCCATGGTCTGCTGGGTGCTGCCAATTCCGGAACTTCAACTTGATAAGCCAATTGCAGATATTCGGCAACCGTACCTATCATTTCTGATAGGTTTCAGACCAACATTATTGCTTTAGTGTCCTAACTGAAGCCATAATTTACCTTAATCAATGAAATTATCTGAATATTATTATGGGGAGAATCAAAAATGACATCAAGAACAGTATATATAGCTGCTGTATTTCTGCTCGCCGGATGTAGTGGTTTGACCCAGATGCAGGACACTATTTCTAAGTTCGATCAGGGGGCACACTCAGTCGCAACTGGTCAAATGGCGTTTTTTAGGCAGGTACAAATAGCTGATTGCAACAATCAGTTCTATTCGGCTGCGTTTAACTTTTCAATTAAGCAGACTGAAAAACTAGACCTGACGGGGACATGCGAACCGACAATTCTTGACAATAATCAAATCAAAACCCGTCAGGCGCTGATGGATTCCCTCACCCTATATGTCGATAAAGTCCAGACTCTCGCAACGGGTGATAGTAATAAAACCCTTGATACCAACTCCCAAAATCTGGCTGGGCAACTCAATGCCTTAGCCAAATCGCATGGGTTCGGTTCAAGCCTTTCGGTTGCGCAGGGCGTTGAAGCAGCTGTGATGGCAATAACCGAAATGGCATTGGACCAGAGAAAATTTAATGACATAAAAAGTGCCGCCAGTTCAATGAACCCTTACCTTTTAAAGGTAATAGATTCTTTGAAAGCAGAGAACAATAATTTTGCTATTGGAATGGCAAGTAAAATGGAACAGATTGAAATTCCGTTACATACTGCCGTTGCCGTCGCGCGGGATAGCGCAATTAAGGCTTGCCAGGATGAATGTGATCAATCTGGCAAGAAAAATGGCTCCAAGTTGAATTCAAGCGAATGTATTCAGAACTGCAATTACTCAGGTGCTCGTAGTTTCCTTGATGTAATTACAGCACGTGAAATTATCCGTTCCATTAATCCCATCGGCGCTTCGCCAGTTTCCGTCGCAGAAGGTAATGCTGATCCAAAGCTTGATCCAAGGAATGTTGCTAAGCAACTTAATGCATCATTGGACGCACTAGCTAATGCAAATGATGCTCTTGCCAATGCTGGTACAGGCGGGGTTATTGCAGCAGTCAATGATCTAATCGCCAGAGCACAGCACGCAAACAATATTCTCACTGCTATCAGCAAGTAAATTTTCGTAATCCAAAATAAGGAATGAATCATGCCAACACCTAGTCAGAAGCAAAATTTGCTAGATGCCGTTAGTCAGATTCGGGCTGCCGAACAGTTGCTGCTAGAAGCAAGTCGCTCAACATCAGACCCCGCGAAATTGATTCAGTTAAATACTGAATATACTCATTTGGACTCTTTCTTATCACAGATATTGCACGCTCAAGCGCTTACTGATGATGCCGACTTTGGCGATGCAACTGCAGCACTTAAGAGTCAGATTTCGGCACTGAATGTGGAAGCAGAGTCAATAAAGAAAATCGTAGATGACGTTGCTACCGCAGGAAAAATTGTGGGCTTCATAACCAAAGCTATACAGGTTGTCGGAGCCATCTAAACCTGCAATCCTAGGCCCCAACAAAATGAGGAGATCGTATGTCTACACGAACGCAAGATGAACTCAACGCGATTTGGAACGCAATCGTAGATGGCAAATACAGTTCCGATCCGATGGTTATTGCACCAAGACGGATTAGCGCTGAGGCAGGGACGGATATCATGAGTATTCCCAACGCGGAGGGAACTGATGCTGATGCCTACGAGAGAAAGGATGGAGGAACCTGGGGAGAGATTCCATATGTTAATCAGTCTTGGCCTGAGGTCTTGATTGCCCTGGAGAACCCCAAGTTCAAATGGCGGACGCTTGAGGGCATCGTCAAGGACACTGGGCTTGACGTCGGTACGGTTACAGCAAATATCTCCACCAATGCACACGTGATCATTAAGTCATCTATCCCTGACCCAAAAGGCAACGATCTCTTTACCACTAGGGAGCACTACCGAGAAAAGTCCTCGGTGTTTGAGCGCCTACAGAGTGCAATTACGAACAGGGTGGAGAAATGAATACATCAATTGCACTAGCCGGAGTTGGCGGATTCGCCATCAACATTCTGCAATTAATGGAATACGCCAAACGCCCAAAGATTGAGCGTCCTGATTTCAAAGACATCCTTTTCTACGTCCCGTACCTTGCGTGGCCGGTGTTGGGCGGCATTCTGTCTTATGCCTACGTTGAGTCTGGGGTGCAGCTTTCCCCAATTCTTGCACTGAATGTCGGGCTATCTGCCCCGCTGATATTTCGTGCGATGGTTGAAGCAAATCCAATCAAACCCGCGGTAATTAATCCGGGGCCAGGGGCCTAACCCTGCATTCGAGAGGGACTGCGCATAAGCGCGCAGCCCCTCACTTCTACGTTATGTTTCAAGACGCTCCGATCGATAACCCGAACTATGACTAGCCAATTGCGTTCCGACGAAGAGTTCGTCATCTGCTCCGTTGCTGCCCATTTCTCAGGGACTTGGTGGGCCGGGGAGAACCCACCCGATGCTTACTTGCAGGCTGGGCACGAAATCACTGCTGTAGAAATATCCACACTTACTCAACATGTGAGTGATGGACGCGGTGGTTCAAAACCCAGACTATCGGAAGATTCCACCGCAATATGGTTAGCCAATGCACTGAACGACGAACTCCAGGCATCGGTCTCCGATGGAATGCTTGTAATGCTTACCCTTGCCTCTCCAATCCTCAAAGCCAAAAAGGTAAAGACTCAGCTCAAAAGAAAAATCTCCAATCTTCTTTCGAGTGCGTGTGAGTGCGAAGTCGCAGAAGACATCTTAGGCAATCGGATTGATGTTCAGATCGTGGCAGATGACAGGCCTTCGGGTAAAAAGGTCGTAGGCATAATCACGAATGCTAATTCCAGTCCGGATATTCTCAAGAACGCTTGGCATATTCTGGAAGATCGCATTGTCGTGAAGGCGAGCAAATGCAGTTCTTTGCCATTCGTCGGCCCCAAGTGGCTCGCACTACTTAACGATTATTGGCTTGCAGACAATGATACTTACCAACAAGCCTTTGATTCGTTCTCCGTAGATCATCCGTTCGAGAAGATATTGCTGGTGTCGGGCAACGGCTCGGTGGCGGTGCTGCGCGAGAAACATAACCCTGCGTTCAGGGGACGCTGCGCGATAAAGCCGCGCAGTGCCCCCTGAATTCCAAGTTAGGTCTCGAAAAACAATCACCATGACGCTCCTTGTTGCCTGGGCTGGAATCGACACACACGGTACGTCTTCCATATACATAGCAAGTGACAGCAGAATTTCGTGGGGTACAGCGGCGAGCTTTGACTATGGTCGAAAAGTCTTCGCCTTCACCCAGTGGCCTGACATACTCGGGTACTGCGGAGATGTTCTGTTTCCATCTATCGCACTGAATCAAATTGTTGATCTAGCTGATGCAGGATTATTATTCGCGCCAAACTTTTCATGCAAACAAAAGTTTCAGGCTATCGTTGACAAACTAAATGACCTCTTTCGGCAATACCCTCAGTTCCACACCGGTATCGCTGAAAACGCACTCAGTATCATTCACGCAGCCCGTGACCCGATCGACAACACAAAGTTTTTCTGTCACACAATTTCATGGACTGCTAAACGCGGATGGCATGGCGAAGAGAGTACGCTACCTAAAACATCCAAGGTTCTGTTCGCGCTTGGTACTGGCGAACCTGAATTCACCAAAAACTATGCACGATACGAGACCGGAACGAATCAAAAAACAAGTCGCGCCGTCTTCCATTGTTTTTGCGACACCTTAGCTCAAACGTCAGTTCCGACCGTAGGCGGTGCCCCGCAACTCGTTGGCATCTACAGAAAACCAGACTCAGCAGCATTCAGCACAGGTGTCATCTACAACGGAAAGAGAAACTTTCTCGGAGTACACATCGACAACCTCAGAAATCTTGATACAATCGAATGGAGAAACGCCAATTTTGAACGGTGCGATGGTCGCACGATGGAGAGACTTCTCAATGCACAACCACAGCCTGACCCTCTGCGCAGGCCGTGAAACGAGCAACTCCCTGGACCCCGCAAGGGGGGCGAGGTGCTGTCGGGAACGGAAGCTTCGGCATCCGTTCCCTACTCAGGGTTGGCTAGCACCAAGACCTAACCCGGCAGTCGAGTCGGACGCGGCGAAGATGCCGCCGCGCCGCTCACTTTTACGTTGAATATCGCCTGTACTGCGCGAAGCAGTCGTTCGTATAGCTGGCTGTGAAGGTCAGCTACGTGTCGCGGGCCGCAAGATGCGAATGGCTGCTATGCGGCGACAAATATGTCATCATGACATGGCGGTATGTGCCATTAGTGGAAGTTGACTCCTATCACCTGTTCAAAAATTTTATGTCAAAAATTTTATTGACAATAATATCCAAAAGCGTACGATGATTCCATCGCCGATTTGTTTACCAGCTTGCGGGGCGATTCATAAATTCCAGCTAAAGCGGAGCAAAGCCCGTTTTCGCATTCAAGCTGAAACGGGTTTTTTGCATTTTCACAGCCGATACATCACTACTCTGCAAGACAGAATGTTCCACTGCACCAATAGGTGAAAACGGAACGGGGGATTTGATCCAGATTGCGGCCCCCGCCACCTTGGCAATGCCGCTAAATAGGAGCAACAAATGAACACGTCGCATAAATCGAATTTCTTATCGCAAAGCAGAAATTATCTCTTTACCTCAGAGTCGGTGTCTGAGGGTCACCCAGACAAGATTGCCGATCAAATATCTGATCGTATCCTTGACGAATTTCTTTTCCGCGACCCTAATGCCAGAGTTGCTTGCGAGACCGTATTGGCTGACCAGTTCGTGCTTGTCGCTGGTGAGTTCAAGACGGCAGACCATGCAGTATTTGAAGCGGTCCGCGATAACGCTGAAAAGATCGTTCGCCAGGTGATACGCGAAATTGGCTATACCAGCAAAGAGGACGGGATTGACCCAGACCAGTGCGAAATCAGAATTGCATTCAATCGCCAATCTGTTCACATCAGCCAAGGCGTTGACCAGGCTGATTGTGAAATCGGTGCTGGCGACCAAGGTCTCATGTTTGGCTATGCCTGCGATGAAACACCAGAACTGATGCCACTCACCATTAGCTTGGCCCATAAGCTGGTGCGCAAGCAGGCTGAACTTCGCAAATCTGGTGCATTGCCTTGGCTGCGTCCTGATGCAAAGAGCCAAGTCAGCGTTCGCTATGTGGATGGCAAACCCGTTGCAGTGGAAAAGGTGGTGCTATCCACCCAGCATGATCCCAATATCAGCACAGACACCCTGCGTGAGGTGGTGAGGCGCGAAATTGTTGAAGCAGTCATCCCAGTTGAATTGCGAGGCAGCAACTTCGATGTGCTGATAAATCCTACAGGGCGGTTTGAGGTGGGTGGACCCAATGGTGACACCGGCCTGACAGGTCGCAAAATCATCGTTGATACCTACGGGGGAAGTTGTCCTCACGGAGGCGGGGCATTCTCCGGCAAAGACCCCAGCAAAGTGGATCGGTCGGCAGCATACATGGCGCGTTACATCGCCAAGAACATCGTGGCAGCAGGACTGGCTGCGAGGTGCCTGGTACAACTGGCGTATGCCATCGGTGTAGTTGATCCAGTATCAGTGATGGTTGACACCTATGGCACAGGGAGGCTATCGGATGAAGAATTGGAGGTGCTGGTACGTGACAAATTTAAGCTCACACCGAAAGGCATCATTGATTCGCTGGATTTGAAGCGGCCAATTTACGCACAAACTGCCGCATACGGTCATTTCGGGCGGGAGTTTCCAGCATTCACATGGGAGCGCACCGATCGTGCGGACGCATTGCGGCATGCCGTGGGAGAATTGCAATGAATCGACGCGAATTTATAAAATTTGCAACGGCAGGCGCTAGCCTATTAGCGCTGCCTTCTGGAGCGATCGCCTCAGTCAATAAACTCTTGGGTGGGGCAGAACGTCAGTGCGCAAAAATTACTCGCATAAGAATCGGGCAACTCCCGTTTGAGGAGTCGGCATTGCAGAAACGGCTTGATTACCTGTTGGGGCGTGATGAGGTGCCCCCTGATGACAAGAACAATTACTGGGCAGAGGCAATCGAGTATGGCGACAAGTTCTACTACAGGGTCAACGGCACCATAGTAGAAATCACCGAGTACGAGTTTGGCAAGGTGATTGTCAATCCAAGGCTATACTATTTTTCCACGGCATTGAAGCTGCACTTCAGAATCAAACGGGCGAGGGAGGGAATATGTATCAAACTTTCTCTTCGTGATAGCATCTACCAACAATTAAATACAGGCGTTCAGACATTGACAGTATCTTAGGTGCCGAATTCGATAAGGGGATATCGTGGTGGATGAAGATGAATCGATGGCGGGGATAAGAATTAATGGAATGGAGAGAATCCTCAACCATTATTCAAAAACATCAGTTGCCTCATTCAATAGCTACGTTGACGATTACAACGCAAGATGTTCAAGTTTTCGTTACCGTAGCGGTTTGCTCGAAGAAATCAGGAGAGAAGTTAATTCACGTCGCAAGACGCTCGAAAGTCAGGGCGTCAAACGTGCCCTAGAGAATCCATAGATACCTACAACAATACCAATACATCTAGACTCAGCGGAGAATCGCTCTGGCGTGATTTTGGCGCAGTAGTTATATCGGGGCTTATTGGTGGCGGTTTTCGCCAGAATATACTCTAATTGCCAATGTCAATTGGCGCACAATCAAACCAGTCACAAGCTGGCCACATTTTGGAAGATGAAAAAATGGACGATGTCGGAACCATACTTGAAGTGTTACGATTTTCAGCAGATAAGCATCGTGGTCAGCGGCGTAAAGATGAGAAAACGGCCTACATCAACCATCCGATTGAGGTGGCTTACAAGCTTAAGCACGTTGGCGGAATCGTTGATCCTATAGTTTTGTGCAGTGCTATCCTGCATGACACTCTGGAAGATACTGCAACGACCAGAGATGAGTTAGCCGAGCATTTTGGCGAAGAGATAGCAGAGGTGGTTTTGGAGGTAACGGATGACCCAATACTCAAAGCTGACCCGAACCGTAAGGCAGAGCGAAAACAGATGGAGATCGACCACGCACCTAGGCTTGGCCACCGTGCAAAGCTGGTAAAAATGGCGGACAAGATTTGCAATGCTGAAGATATATTGAAAGCGCCTCCTGCTAATTGGTCAATCGAAGAACGCAGGAACTATATTGTCTGGGCAAAGCAGGTGATTGATGGAATGAGGGGAACTAATAGGGCGTTAGAAGCGGAGTTTGATGAGCTATTTTTGAAGAACCTATGAACCCCGTTTACTTAGAGACTCACTTCGAATGTTTAGACGAATTGGACGACTGGCCAGTCGAGTTTGCGATCATCACAGCCTATGCTATCACGGGAGAAAGCTGGCCCGATGCAAAGAATCAGGTTGCGAACGAACAACTGGAAGCAGACTTGCGCAAGCAAGGGCGATGGGTTCGAAAACTGACAGGTTATTCCCCAATCTCAGGACATCGGGAACCAGGGTGGGCCGTTGAGCTTGGCATGAAAGCGGCTTGCGACATTGGGCTGCAATACAATCAAGATGCGATCTATTACGTTTCCGGCGACACCCTCAGCGTCAGCTTCTGCGATTCACGCCGCGCCTTGGTGGAAATCGGCAGCTTTCGATCGCGTGTGCATTTTGCGTGAACGTCCGCTTCAGAGAAGATTCAATGGCGGCTCGGTGTCGTCTGCAGCGCGTCGCACTCCATCACGATCACCATCCGCTATACGAACCAAAGCCGTCGTTCAAATCACGACATTGAGCAGTCACACATAGGGTTGCAGTGGAATCGGTGGCGGGTTTATATCGGAACATCTGGTGGTTTTGCGATTGGAATGACTGGCGGAATTCATCGGAATACGCACAAAGTTACGCACGACGGACACACCCCTCCGCATGAAGTAACGTGCGTTACCTGCCGGTCAGCGACGCGAACAGATCGAGCGCGCGATAGAAGTCATCGTCATTGCAGAATACCGTGCCGCTCTCGGTGACGCGCACCCGCCAGTCCTTCAGCAGCTCACCACTCTCGTACATGCCGAGCTTGCCGGTTCTGAACTTGTCCGCACCTTCTGTGCTCAACGGCCTGATGGAACCGCTGGTTAGGGCCGGAGAAGAATCAATTTCAAGATCGATCATTGCGTCGCCACCGCGAACGCTGTATGAGTTGCCATTCTGGATTGGAAAATTCTTGAGTTGCATGATGCCTCCTTGCCTTTTGTTTATATAAAAGTTTTATCTTACCACCAAAATAGAAATTACCTGCAATATATATTGTGTAAGTAATGTTATTGCAATAAGATTGACGGCAGCCTAAAACAAGACAAGAAACAACACCAATCGCAGGGGAGAGCAAGTGAACTATCAAAATGACCAGGAACTGTTTAAAGTGCAACGAGAATGCGAGGCGAAAATCTTGGCCGATGAGAACAAGCGCATCCTGTCGCTCCGGACCGCACATCCTCTTTAACCATCAAAATGCCCTTTACGAGCGGCTTGTGTTTTCGGAAGAAATGCACGAGCGTGTGTCCGAAGGATTTGCGCAGATATTGGAGTGCAGCCTAACTTGATTTACCCGCTGACCAACAGGAAATCACCACCATGAGTATTGCTATCGCAATCCGGACCAGAAAGCTGCTTCAGTTCACTTACGATGGCTACCCCAGAACCGTTGAGCCCCATACTTACGGTATCGACGGAAAGGGGCACCAAGCACTTCGGGCTTATCAGGTGAGTGGTGGTAGCGAATCCGGCGAGTATGTTGGGTGGAAGCTGTTCCATGTTGCTGAGATGAGGGGGATTGCAATTCTCGAACAGGAATTTTCCGGTCCCAGAAGTGGCTACAAGAGGGGGGACAAGGCGTTCTGGCAAAAAATAATTCGTATTGACGCCTAGCAGCCACTCGCGACTGTCTCAAGGCTAAATTTGAAAGTAAAATTCAGACACTGTCTGTCAGATCAAATCTGAACTACTACAACTTAAGATAGATAGAAAAGGTCTTGTAGCGTTACATTACCCCCTCGGGGCGCTCTTCGGTTGCTTGATCTCGCGCAGCGTCTTGGGTGACCAGTACAGATCAAACTCGGCTCCCACGCTCTTGAGTTCTTCGATGCTGATGTAGCCCAGCTCGCCCCCATCACCAAACAAATCTGCCAGCCCGAACGCTTGCAACTGCTCATCTTCCATGTCGCGCTCAGTGATGTACCAGTCCGCGCCATTCTTGAAGTAATGCAGGTAGGCGACAGCTTCGTCGCCCATGCCGTCCTGTCCGTAGGTCTTGGGCATGGTATCGACCAGCATGTGCAGTTCGTCCAGCTTTTCGGAAAAGAATGCGCCTTCCTCGCCATTGACCAGCCCGATCATCGTCTTCAATTGCGCGGTAGGCATAAACTTGGATAGGGCCGTGACATGCAACCCGATTGCTTCGTGGGTGCGCTTGGAATTCGTGTCTTGCTGCGCCATAGCCTCCGCCATCTGGCGATCGACATCGGCCACTTCTGGACGGAAAAAATCCAGTCCACCATGCTCATCGATCAGCGTGGCCGGGTGTTGCCATTCACAGGAAGCAAACAGGTTGCGCGAAACAACCAGGTTGCCTTCGGCCATGCGTTTTGCAGGTGATCGAGATGCGGACGATCAGGTTTTTGCGCTTTTTTCGTCTCGTTTACTGACTCGGATGTAGTAACAGTCTTGCGCGTCTTGCACAGCTTGCCCCACGCCGCATTCAGG
>Ga0307375_10007080_pt1 | contig 10271 bp, 6 predicted proteins | sample TR1MG_FD_202531 | JGI IMG/M metagenome (GOLD analysis project Ga0307375, IMG submission 202531) | Soil microbial communities from Risofladan, Vaasa, Finland - TR-1 | ecosystem: Environmental > Terrestrial > Soil > Coastal area > Acid sulfate soil | place: Finland: Risofladan, Vaasa | collected...
CCCAATCAGGAATAGTTTGATAAAAAGTTGCCGCACTAACATTACCATCTGTAAAATTTGCCTGCATAACATTACTTATATTAGGAGAAATATCTACCGTTATATTTTGAGGAGGATTAACTGCATTAGGTTGCATTTCTGTTATAGATTTAACCATAGTATCTGTCCGCCTAAATCTACCCCAAGCAACAGCCTTTTTAAATGAACTTATTTGAAAATCATCACCCTTTACCATCCCACTATCAAATTCCATTCCAGTTACTATTGAGCCTCCGTTATTCCTGAATCTAAGAGCATACATGTCTATGTTATTATCCCATTGAGGAATTTCATCGATTACATTTTTATCACTAATCCAATCATTATTAATAGCCGTTCCAACTTCAACATATTGAGTTTCTACATTTTGGAAAATAACAGCGCCTCTATGGGTCAAATTATATTTTTCATAAGCACATACCTGATCCTCTGTCCATGTAGTTCCATTCCAATGTTCTGTTACAAATGAATTACTTCCAACATTAGCGGCAACATCAATATCAATCTTAACAGTAGAAAATGGAAACTTAGAACCAACTATTATAGCATCATCCTCGTCTGTCAATTGTATTCCTGCATTATTAGCATATCTTGTAAACTTCGATCCAGAAGCGGCAGAATCATCATATTGCCAATATTCAACTATTTCATTGCCTTGTTCATCCATTGTATAACTTCCACCCTCGCCCATATCTAATCCTACATCTATTCCTAAATCAGTAGAGCCAGGAGTACCAATATCAAGTCTTTCTTCTATAATTGTTTGACCAGTTAAATAAACTCCTTCTTTTGGCTGATCTTCTTCTGTGCATGCAATAGTATTAAATTTAGCGCCACTCACTATTGATCTTTTTGTCATATCTATTAAGCCAGTAAAATTAATACGTCCCGTACCAGATTCAATTAAGGCATCATAAGTGGTCGAATTTTTTATTGATGTCCCTAAAGAAGATATTTTACTATTACTCCCATTACTTCCAATCCTCATAGCATTTGTACAATTTTGAATATATCCAGAATCAGAATCTATCATGGCACCATTATCCACATATACGCCATTAATACAATAATAAGCAAAAAAAGTAGGCATATTTATTATAGAACCATCACCTTCTGCATAAATTCCATTAGTTATCAAAGAAAGAGAAGTTACGCCATTAGCAATACATTGCTCTAACGTAAATACAGCGCCATTATCCGCCCTAAAACCATACTTGCATGTTTGACCCGGAGCATTAATAACCGCACAATTTACACATCTCATGTAACTCGATACGCCGGCGATAGCATAAAATCCAGTTTCGCAATTAGAAGATGCACAAGAGTCAATAACACAATTGGTTCCACCCCCCTTAATGGCACATCCTCCAATTCCATTGGCATTTCTAAAATAAAAACCGGATATTGTACTATAACTACCAACAGTCATTATTGGAGAAGTAGTTGTTATAGCATCAATATAAGTAGTATTATTATCTCCCGTAGATACAACTGCAACATAATTTGGAATCGTAAGTGGATTTTCCGTATAAATTCCAGGCCTAACCTGTATGACAACAGGGTTAGTAGCAGAAGGAGCTAATACAATAGCTTTATCAATTCCTTCTTCAATTGTTATAGCATCACCAGTCCCACAAAGATCAACAGTAATAACCCTATTTCCTATAATCGATCTAAATAGCTCTTGATATCTTATGCTATAAGACTCAAAACTTCCGCCGCCTAAATTACGAGAAATTTCAAACAAATCCGTAAACGCACTTGAAGAAACATTACTAAGTTGTGATATCTTAATGTCCATTTTTATTTGACTCCTATTTATATATTTAGAAATTCAGGCTCTAAATTCCTTCCTTATTCTTTACTAAAAACAATTTAATCAACACTATCCATTAACTGTTTGAGCTGCTAGAATCAATACTACTTGAACTACTTGAGCTTTCTACAAATTGTTCAAAAATTGCATTATTCCCATCCTCATGAATCTTATTATTACCATCTTCAAGAATATGATTATAGTCATTCCAACTTGAACTGCTACTAGAACTACTTGAATCAATACTGCTTGAAGAACTACTTGAAGAACTACTCAAAGAACTAGAGCTACTATATCTAAGCTCATCATAATCTGATTCAGTCACGTATAAAATACCTGTATTATTAACAGCTACGCCTATAACATAAGTTCCCTCTTTTGTTGTAGCAAAATCTTTAACATTACCAGGTATTCCGTTTTTATCTACTCTAACCAATCTACTATTAGCACCTTCCTTATAATCAATAACGTAAATTGTTCCAGACGGGTCAACATCAGAAAATTTCAAATCGTTGTATTCACAAGTAAGAGCATCACCAAGTGCAGTACCTTTTATCCCGCTCCCTGAAAATTTCAAAAGATTAAAGCCTTGATCTAATAACTTTATTTTATAATTGCCAGTATCAAACACATAAACTCTGCCAGAAGGATCACAAGCAACAGAATAAGGATGACTCAATTGAGAAGCTATTCCTATCCCATAACTATCTCCCGCTACACCTGTTCCAGCTATCGTTGATACATTAGCTACCCCCGGAATTATTCTTCTAACAGCATGATTGTCTGTATCAGCAACATAAATATTACCTGTTTTATCTACGCTTACATCTATAGGATTGTTAAACCTAGCTGCGCTTCCAATTGCACTTACAAAACCACTAACACCTGTTGAGCTTCCTGCTACTAATATTACAAATCCGTCTGGAGTTATCATTCTTATTTGATTATTACCAGAATCTGCCACATATACGCATCCACTAGCATCTACAGCTAATCCCCTAGGAGTATTGAATCTTGCGTCTTTGCCTGCAACCCTATTACCACCGTTATTTCCACTTACACCTATCTTACCTGCAAATAATGTTATTTCGCCAGATGTAAGGATTCTAAAAATAACATGTTGAAATGGATCAGAAATATACATAACCCCAGAGTTATTAATGCAAACGCCCGCTACATCTGCACTTCTAATATTAAATAGTTGAGTCTTGCCTACAAAAATATCTCCGACATTACCATCCGGCTCTATATAAGAACCAGTATATCTTACTATTTGATTGTATTTAGATAATATATAACTGCTTGAAGAAGAACTGCTACTTGAAGAACTAAATCCTTCAGAAGAACTTGAAGAACTAAATCCTTCAGAAGAACTTGAAGAAGAACTACTGGAACTAAATGCTAATGAAGAACTACTAGAACTTGAACTTGAGTCAATAGACGAAGAACTAGAGCTCGAATATTGCTTTGAACTACTAGAAGAAGAACTTGAGCTAGATGAGCTTGAGCTACTTAAACTCGAACTACTTGAGCTTGAGATACTTGAACTAGATGAGCTTGAGATACTTGAACTAGATGAGCTTGAGATACTTGAACTAGATGAACTCCGAGAGCTATCAGACTGACTAAATTCTTCCGAGCTGCTTGAACTTGAGTCAATAGAGCTACTTGAAGAAGAAGAGCTACTTGAAAACGAAGAGCTTGAAGATGAATCAATAGAAGAACTCGAACTACTTGAAGAACTTGAAGAACTATAGCCTGCTGAACTAGAAGAACTTGAACTGCTCGAAGAAGAACTTGAACTGCTTGAGCTACTTGATGAACTACTACTTGATGAACTACTACTTGATGAACTACTACTTGATGAACTACTTGAGCTACTCAATGAGCTACTACTTGATGAACTACTTGAGCTACTCGATGAGCTACTACTCGATGAACTACTTGAGCTACTCGATGAGCTACTACTCAACGAACTACTTGAGCTATATCCAATAGACGAACTACTTGAGCTATATCCAATAGACGAAGAACTAGAAGAAGAACTTGAATCTATACTGCTACTTGAAGAAGAACTAAAAGAAAATCCGCCTTCGCTTGCGCTACTTTTGCTACTCGAACTACTTGAGCTACTTGAACTACTTGAGCTATATTGTTCTGAGCTACTAGAAGAACTAGAAGAACTTGATGAACTAGATGAGCTCGAAGAACTAGAAGAACTTGATGAACTAGATGAGCTTGAAGAACTAGATGAACTATGTCCCACAGAAGAGCTAGAAGAACTAGAAGAACTAGAAGAACTAAACGAAGAACTACTTGAAGAACTATACCCAATAGAAGAACTCGAACTAGATGATCTTGAACTACTTGATGAATACCCTCCAGAAGAACTTGAACTGCTTGAAGAACTTGAACTTGAACTGCTTGAAGAACTTGAACTTGAACTGCTTGAAGAACTTGAACTTGAACTGCTTGAAGAACTTGAACTTGAACTGCTTGAAGAACTTGAACTTGAACTGCTTGAAGAACTACTTGATGAACTAGATGAACTATATCCCACAGAAGAACTCGAATTGCTAGATGAACTTATGTCTTCTTCGGAGCCATAAGCCAGTAAATCATCAATCCCACTATAATATTCTGCTCGAATCCAACATGCATTTCTTTCTGCCGTCGATATTCTAATTTCATCAATAATTCCATCAAAGTTTCTAGTAGTAACATCTTGAGTACCAAGTAATATATCGTCAGCAGAACCAATAGTTAAATTGCCAGTATAAGAACTATCAAAAACTCCATTAAAATAAAATTTCCATGTCGTGCCGTCAAATGTTATTACAGCATTATACCATGTATCAACACTTATGGTGTTTACGAAATCTTTATCCCCAGGAGTAGCGTCATTCTCAATATGAATTTTATTACTGCCGCCAACACCAATTGAAATAGAAGTATTATTACCTGCCCTCTTAAACGTAAGCACACGATAAGCATCCGTAGCAACAGGAATGTCATCGGCCTGAAACCATACCGAAGCAGTAATAGGAGAATCTCCACTCGGTATAAAAACATTAGTAGGCCTTAGATCAATATATTCATCGTTGTCATCATCAAAATCCTGAGCGTATCCTGAAATAGAATCAGTTACTCTCGTAGGAACTCTACTAAGCACTCCTCCTCCGCCTCTACCATGATTATCGTTTGAAGTAGAATCCTTATATTCATTCTCATTTCCGGCACCAAGTTCAGTTAAATGATAAACTGCTTCGAAATTACCATCCCATACCGCCTCTCCTGACACCGAATCTATATCTCCAATATTAGGATTGTTGGCATGAGTATTATCATAGTAAATATAAAAAGGCGTATATTCGGCTCTTTGAACAGTAGAAAGTTTGAGCCATAACCATGCTTCAGAAGTAGCAGGTGTCCCCGTATAATTCCATCGATCTATTTCAGCATATAATTCTGTAACACCATCAGAAGAAGTAAAAGCAATTTTTTTATTGTTTGCGCCTATTTCACTAAATATTTCAGTTACATCAGTACTATTTACTCCAGACGAAGCAGACAAATGAATTAAAACTGGAAAGTCAGTTAAATCACAATCTATTTTAGTTTCATCAACTATAATTTTGATTCGCTTGTCCCATCCAGGTAGCCACGCATTAGAAGATGACATAGAACTACTTGATGAACTCGAAGAACTTGAACTACTTGAACTAAATCCAACAGAACTACTTGAGCTACTTAAACTACTTGAAGAACTTGAGGAACTCGAACTACTTGAAGAACTTGAGGAACTCGAACTACTTGAAGAACTTGAGCTACTTGAACTACTTGAAGAACTTGAATATTGTTCTGAGCTACTTGAAGAACTTGAACTACTTGAACTACTTGAAGAACTTGAGCTACTTGAACTAAATCCCACAGAACTGCTTGAGCTGCTTGAAGAACTTGAAGAACTTGAGGAACTTGAATAACTTGAAGAACTTGAGGAACTCGAACTACTTGAACTACTTGAAGAACTTGAACTACTTGAACTACTTGAAGAACTTGAGGAACTTGAATCTACAGAACTTGAGCTACTTGACGAAGATATTTTCTTTTCTGGAGCAGCAGCAATTGCAGTAATCTTCAAGTCTGTAGCGGACATTGTACCGCCAGTAATCGACCATCTTCCTTTTACAGTATAAGTACCTGCAGCAAGAGGAGTGGCTGTTCTAGTATATACTTGGGTACTAGAAGAAGTACCAGAAGCAGGAAAATCTACAGCTTGAGCCTGATAATCGGTACCATCAATATTAATAGCAAATGTACCAACCTTATTGCCCGAAGAATTTTGCGGAGTTAAAGTCATACTGACAAAAATATGACTTTCTCCATATAATGTAATTGTAGTCGTTAAACCAACAATATCAGTAAGAGCAGCTGACGTTGTAGAATCAGAAACAACATCAACATGAGCGCTTGGTATAACATCATCCCCATTAACATCTAACGCCATTGAGAGTAACATACCTCTGCTTAATGTTGCAGTTCCAGCAGTAGTTGCCCATTGAGCATAAATTGTTTTTGTTCCAGGAGTTAAAAGAGAATGAGTTCTTCTGCCTAATCCAGAAATATAATTATCTCCAGATGTTCCATGATATTCTTGAGTCTGATCTACAACAGATTCTAAAATAGCAGAAGTAAGCGTTGCTCCATTTGTATCAATAGTAGTGGAAGACGAATAAAAAGAAGCAATATGAGCATTAGACGACAAAGTTATATTATGATTTAATCCTGTAATATTTGTAAGAGTAGCTGAGCTAGTTGTAACCCCAGTAGCAGTTGTATAATTAGAATCAACAGTTCCACCATCTGTATCCTCAAGACCAATAGCACATAATACAATATGAGCTCCACTTAAAGTATTAGAATCTCTATACCATCGACCATTTATTGTGTATGTTCCGGCGGCAAGAGGTGTAGCCGTTCTATAAACAACATTAATACTGCGACGATAATTTTTAATGAAACTTTTATGTATAAGATTAGAATCTACGCCATTAATACTAATACCAAAATAACCATCTGTATTATTAGCATCAATCTGAGCATCCATAGACATAAATGCTGCAATATGAGCTGTCTGACTTATAGTAACAGTAGTACTAAGGCCAGTAATATTAGTAAGGGTTGCAGATGTGGTCGTAAGAGGACCAGCTACTATCGCTTTGGAAAATGGAAGCATTCAGTTTTTTCCTTAAATAATATAAATTAAATTACAATATCCCTATAATCCTTCTAAATAAAGAGAACAACTTCCTTGAAAAATAAGAGTTAAATGTGAATTAACGAGAAGAACTTGAGGAATTAGAAAAAGAATTGGAAGAGGAATTGGAAGAACTTGAAGAACTTGACGATTCGTATTTTAACCATTTTATTTCTTCTTCAAGTTGCTCTATTTGTTCATTTAATTCAATTATTTTTATCTGCAAATCATTATTCTCTTCAGTGTCAGAAAGAAAAGATAACTTCCTTGAAAAATCGACAGGAAATATTAATGAAATTAAAGAACTTGAGAGGATTTCTTCTTCAGGTTAAACTCCTTGGTAAGCATAGAATTCTCCTACATAAGCTAGAATTGTTTTCTCTCCCCTTGCTTTTGCCGCCCCTATTCTATGCTTGCCGTCTAATACATCATATTCTCCATTATTTTTTCCAATAATAGGGGGCAAATCGGTTTTATAAGATGGATCAGTAACCCATTCAAATAAATCTAAAGGTATCTCTGTTAACTTCCATTCTTTTGCATAACGAGCAATATCTTTAGCCTCATTATAATCTAACTCTCCTTGCCAATCCTGCAATCCATAATCAACGACAAAACTTGCCATTTCATCAGATGTTAAGACAGAAGGATATTTTTGAGCTTTTTTATACCAACTCATTATTACTTTTATTCCCCGTTATTACCGTTCTTTTCGTTATTTCCGTTCTGCCTTTCCCTACTAAAATATGCATAGAGTACAATAAGCGTAATTTCCATTACTCTGTCTTCTTTCAATATACCATTCATAGCAAGATAAGCATAGACTGACCCAATAATTATAGTTAGAATAAAACGAGCTGAAGTAATTTTCCATATAAACCGTTCAACTATTTGTCTCCAAGTTTTCATGATATACCTCCATTATATTATTCATGGAAAGCACTATAAAACCCTTGAAAAAAAGGCCAATTCTTAAAAAGAATTGGCCTATGATGAATTTCTTCGCACTCTATTTAGATTTCAAAGCCCATTCAATACCACTTTTAAGTTCAAGCCCATCTATTTTCTTAATTCCACTTCTTATTTCATCCTGTCTTTCTATTATAGTAAAATCCATACTAGGCCTTTGATCATGAAACTCAACAAAAGCCAAGTTTACATATTCCATTGAACCATCTTTGAGCATCTTAGGCAAAACCTCATACTCAGCACCCTCAATATCCATCTTGAGAACTATGTAATCATTTTTCTGAAAATTATCTAGAATCCACTTGCTAAAATCTATACATGGAGATCTCATCAATGTAGATTTGCCTTTAGGATTGACAAAAATACTGCTAGGCTTACTTTTATATCTTGAACTAGCAAAAAAATCAATTTCCCCATCATATGTCCAACATGCTTTTTGATGGAAAATTATATCAGGATCAACTCTTTTGACTTTATAAGGCTTAGTGATTGGATCAAAAGCATACAAAACAAAATCAGAACTATACATACTACTCTGCTTAAATAAAACTGTTCTTTTCCCCTTATAAAACCCACAATCTATAAAAACTTTTTTCACGATACAACTTAGACTCTACTTTATGTATGTTTTTTTCATTATTTCCATATCTCATCAATTAACTCATAGATCAAATCTTTCTGCTCATCATCAAACTTCCACCTAACGTTAACATTCTTATCCGCCCATTCTTTAGGATTGGTATTTTTCTCTTCAGACATTGCAAACCAATCAGCTACCATTTCTGCCATATCTAAGTCGGGCATTTTAGTAGCATCTATAATTTTTTCTGGAGGGAGATCTCTATCCTTTCTATTTATCAAATCTACTTCTTTTTCACTATGCGCTTCAGGATGATGAGAATTATTTTTTACGTGATGTGAGGTTGCCGCGTTCATCTTCTCATCCATACCTTCTGGAACTTTAAAATCTACACCATCATCCTTACATTTATAATCCCAAGATATATAAACATAAGGATCAACTTCTGGATCCTTAAATTTGTTTTGATCATGAACCTTAGCTTGTTCTACCAATCCCTTGAACCTATCATCATATTCTTCTATCTTCTTACAATATTTTTGAACTCTTTCGATATGCTTATTGGTTCTCTTATCAAACCATTCCCTCATCTCTTGGTAATTATCAGGCTTTTCTGCTATTTTATATATTTTCATTATTTTCTCCCATTATTAACATCTTAACATTCATCACACCCACTTCTCTTTAAAAACAGGATAATATTCCATAAGTTTATCTTTCAGCGTTTTTCTAACTTTATTAATTATTTCAACAATTTTAGAATTTTTCATCATTTCTTTCATTAATTCAGAATTATTACCAAAAAATGCCCTTTTAATAACTTGCTCAATAACATCTAACGCCGACTTTTTCTGTTTCTTTGCGGTATACATAATGCTCTTGATATAAGAATCTATTTCAGTATCAGAAAGAATATATTGGGCAATCATTTCGACATGCTCTTCGTTAGTATGAGAACTTTTTAAATCATTATATAATTGAACATATTCCTCGTCAGGATATTTTCCCATTATATATTTATCAAAATGCTCCAATTCATGCCTTAGAACATCATATATTATAAAATTAAACCGTTGATAATCTTTACTTGAAAAATCATTATTTAAAAAAATGGTTATATAAATATTGCTATTTTTAGTAATGGCACTAACGTAAAAATTTTCGAAAGTAGGATTTTTAAAATTCTGTCTTGCAATTTCAACCCATACATTTCCCTCTGAAAACTCTCCAAAACGATTATTTATTACCCTTTCAAATATTTTTCTAGCTATATTATTAGATTGCAAATCATACTTATTACGAAAAGCAAACAATCTTAAACAATCTTGCAATTTACCTTTATCATCTGTTTTATATATTTTCACTTTTCCTACTTTCTATTTATTTTTTCAGCTTCTTCTATTATACAATCCGCAACCTGCTGTAAAAATACTTTTAGATTAGCAGCCCTGAATTCCAAATCAATAATTTCATCAGACCGATCCGTCAACTACCCCTGCCTTAAAGGCAGAGGCTTGTGTAAGAACAGAATAGATAAATCTATTCTGAATCTATACACAACTTTTCCTATAATCCTCTTGAACTCTTTCGAGAAACCTTAGTTTTACCAA
>Ga0307375_10007083_pt1 | contig 10270 bp, 7 predicted proteins | sample TR1MG_FD_202531 | JGI IMG/M metagenome (GOLD analysis project Ga0307375, IMG submission 202531) | Soil microbial communities from Risofladan, Vaasa, Finland - TR-1 | ecosystem: Environmental > Terrestrial > Soil > Coastal area > Acid sulfate soil | place: Finland: Risofladan, Vaasa | collected...
AGTCACGACGCGGGCGACGTTGAGGACAACGTCGACGCAGATTACAGCGGCGAGGAAATGACCATCGCGTTCAACCCAAGTTTCTTGATCGACGGGATCGAAGCGGTGCCCGGTGATGAAGTCGTTCTCGAAATGTCCGACGCGGTTCGACCAGCGATGGTCCACGGCGTCGACGACACCCGCTTCCGGTATCTGTTGATGCCGGTGCGTGTTCAGTAGTACGGACTGAGGATCGTGGGACTCCACGAACTACAACTGCGCGACTTCCGGCTGTTCCACGAGTTCAACTTCACACCGGATCACGACGCTATTACCGTCCTGCTATCACCAAATGGAACCGGGAAGACATCAGTCCTCGAAGCGGTCTACGCCCTCGCCACCGCCAGTTCATTTCGCACCAGTAGTGCCAGTGACATGATTCGCACCAATGCTTCATTGGCGGAGGTGCACGGCGTCATATTCCAGAACGAACGACGGGTTCAAGTAGACCTCACCCTTTCGCGGGGTGTCCGCAACACCACAAAACGAATGCTGGTCAATGGACAACGACCCCTATCACGAGCCGCACTCTCCGAAGCTCTTCCACTCACTGTGTTCACACCTGAGGGTGTTGACATAGTCCGCCAGGGGCCCGAGCACCGCCGGACCTTCCTGACCAACCTGTTGACGGACGTCGATCTCACGACCGGTGACGTCATCGAGCGCTTCAACCACGTGCTCAGTCAGCGAAATGCCCTTCTACGTTCATTCGCGGGAGAGTACCCCACTCCATCACAGCGAGCCGAACTTGAAACATGGGACCTCGAATTCTGTAGCGCCGGTGAGCGGCTGGTTGACACCCGGGTCGCGACACTCGAGGACTTGGCTCCTCTAACCACCCACTTTTATCAATCCCTTGCCCACAGTGATTCCCTGGTTGAGGTCACCTACGAACGATCGTGGAACGACGACCTCCAATCCGCCCTCAAGAAGAGCTTCCACGACGACCGATTTCGAGGTCACTCAACCGTCGGACCCCAACGTGACGACATTCTCTTACGGCTCGCGGGTCGCGACGCGCGCCGCCAAGCCTCCCAAGGAGAACAACGATCTCTGGCCCTGGCGTTGCGACTAGCCGGACACGAACTCGTGCGCCAAAAGCGAGGGCTCGACCCCCTTCTTCTTCTCGACGACGTCTTTGGAGAACTCGACCCCCTGCGGAGCGACCGATTGCTTCAACTACTTCCGGTGGGACAGACACTCGTGACCACGTCCACACCACTACCGTTGGGAATGAGCCCCGCTGCGGTGGTGGACCTTACGAAAGTATCGACGTGAGTCACTACAACGAAACACCACGAGCCCTGGGCGACATCTTGAATGTGGTCGCCGGGAGACTAAGAAAAGTCGACCTGCGACTCATCGACGAAGTCCGTCAACTGTGGCCCAACATCGTGGACCCGGTGCTCGCCGAGCACTGCCAACCAGAGTTCATCAAGAACAAAGTGCTCCTCGTCTCGGTCCCGTCAGGGGCCTTCGCCCAGCGCGTGAACCTTGAACACGACGTCATAATTCGAGGTCTCGCGTCACTCGGGGAACGTGCACCGACATCGCTGCGTACGGTGATCGCAAACTCGTAGAAACCGCAGAATTAATACCGATTTGATGGGTTTCGCCGGTCTGAGTGTGACACCGCAGCAGGTAGGATATTGCAGTCGAAATGTTGTGGTCGGCTGCGCGTACAGCGCCGAAATTTGTAACCGAAAGGAATCCTTCGTGGCCGAAAAGTCCAAGGGGTCGTCTAGCTACGGGGCTAGCGACATCACCGTTCTTGAGGGCCTCGAGCCAGTTCGAGTCCGCCCAGGTATGTACATTGGTTCAACGGGCCCCGCGGGGCTCCACCACCTCGTCTGGGAAGTCGTGGACAATGCCGTCGACGAGGCCATGGCGGGTTACTGCACCCGGATCGACGTAACCATCCTGCCAAACGGAAGCTGCCGCGTCGTAGACGACGGGCGTGGAATCCCAGTCGATGAACACCCTCAGTACCCCGGAAAATCCGCGGCTGAGATCGTACTCACAGTGCTGCACGCCGGCGGGAAGTTCGGTGGTGAAGGTTACAAAGTCTCCGGCGGGCTTCACGGCGTCGGTGTCTCGGTCGTGAATGCTCTCTCGAAGGAACTGATCCTCGAGGTTGACCGCAATGGTGATCACCACCAACTGGTCTTCAAAGATGGTGGCAAGCCGCAGGGGAGCTTGCAGATCACCGGGAAGGCCGCGCGCGACCGTACCGGCACGACAGTCACGTTCACCCCGGACCCCACCATTTTCGAAGACGTGGACTTTCGCACACAGACGATCCTCGAGCGATTGCAGATCATGGCATTCCTCAACAAAGGTCTCGAGATCCGTTTCGAGGACCAGCGCAAAGGTCGCGAGTCCAAGGAGAGCTTCAAGTACAACGGTGGCATCGTCGACTACGTACGACACCTCAACAACTCGAAGGAATCGCTCTTTCGAAAAGTTGGCTACTACGAGCAGTCTGAAGACAACCAGGAAGTAGAAATCGCCTTCCAGTGGAACACCGGCTACTACGAGAGCATCCACTCCTTCGCGAACGGCATCTCCACTATCGAGGGCGGCATGCACGAAGAGGGGTTTCGCAAGGCCATCACGAACGTCGTCAACCGCTACGCGCGCAAACGCAACCTCCTCAAGGAAAAAGAAGACAACCTGTTGGGTGAGGACATCCGTGAGGGTTTGACAGCGATTATCTCCGTCCGCCTCGCCGAGCCACAGTTTGAAGGGCAGACCAAAGGAAAGCTGGGCAACGTTTCGATTCGCTCGCTCGTGGAGCGCGCGACCAACGAGAAGCTCGCCGAATGGCTCGAAGAGAACCCCAAAGAGGGTGGACAGATCGTCGGCAAGGCCGTGCAGGCGTCACGCGCGAGAATGGCTGCCCGACAGGCGCGCGACCTCACCCGACGAAAAAGCGCGCTCGACGGCGCGGGCCTTCCCGGCAAGCTCGTCGACTGTTCATCGAACGACCCTCGCGAGTGCGAGCTCTTCATTGTCGAGGGCAACTCTGCTGGTGGTTCAGCCAAGGACGCTCGAAACCCAAGGAACCAGGCAATCCTGCCAATTCGGGGAAAGATCTTGAACGTCGAGAAGGCGCGCTCGGACAAAATCCTCAAGAACACCGAGATCCAAGCACTCATCTCAGCGATTGGTGCGGGAGTCGAGGCCGATTTCGACGTCACCAAGGTTCGTTACGACAAGATCATCCTTCTCGCCGACGCCGACGTCGACGGAAGCCATATCCGAACACTGCTACTCACGTTCTTCTTCCGCCAGATGACCGAGATGGTCAACAACGGCCACGTGTACGTCGCCCAGCCGCCGCTGTACTCGACATTGGTCGGTAAAGAAAAGGCGTACCTGCGCGACGACGCCGCGAAGGCCAAGTTTCTCGAAGAGAACCCCAATCATAAGAACGACTTCCAGCGCCTCAAGGGTCTGGGCGAGATGGACTTCGACGAGCTCCGCGACACGACCATGGACCCCAGCAAGCGTGCCCTCCTTCAAATCACCGTGGAGCAGGCGGCACTCGCCGACGAGGTCTGTTCAATTCTTATGGGCGACGATGTACCACAACGTCGTCACTTCATCCAAACCAACGCAAAAGACGTTCGCTTCCTAGACATCTAGGAAAGAAGGAAACATGGCACGAAAAGGTACAAATTCAGGTTCGGACACACCAGAGGACGATGGCGTCGTTGGTTACATCGAACCTATCGAGATCAACCTCGAAATGGAACGATCGTTCCTTGAGTATTCGATGTCGGTCATCGTGTCGCGCGCGTTGCCCGACGCCCGCGACGGACTGAAGCCCGTCCACCGACGGATTCTGTATTCGATGTTCGACCAGGGACTACGGCCTGACCGTCCCCACACCAAGTGCGCCAAGGTCGTCGGCGAAGTGATGGGCACCTATCACCCCCATGGTGACAGCGCGATCTACGACGCGCTGGTGCGAATGGTGCAGGACTTCGCCATGCGTCACCCACTCATCAGTGGGCACGGCAACTTTGGTGGCACCGGGCCAGACGAGGGTGCCGCCGCGATGCGCTACACCGAGTGCCGTCTCGCCCCACTCGCGCTCGAGCTCCTCGACTCGATTGACGAAGACACGGTCGACTTCGAACCGAACTATGACAACTCAACCCAACAGCCCACGGTGTTGCCCTCGAGGTTCCCGAACCTCTTAGTGAACGGGTCTCAGGGCATCGCGGTCGGCATGGCGACCAAGATCCCTCCACACAACCTCGGTGAGGTAATCGACGCCGCGCTGCACCTGCTCGCAAACCCCGGGGCGACCCCCGACGACCTGATGGAGTTCGTGAAGGGTCCTGACTTTCCGACCGGGGCACAGATTCTTGGTCGACAGGGCATCCTTGACGCCTATCGCACGGGGCGCGGTTCGGTGAAGATGCGCGCCGTCGCAGAGATCGAAGAGACGAGCCGCGATGTGCGCATCGTGGTCACCGAGTTCCCTTACGAAGTCTCGGTCGAGTCCATTGAAGAGAAGATCTATGACCTCGTGAAGAACGGGGATCTCGACGGAATCTCAGCGGTTCAAAACGACTCCGCGGGGCGAAAAGCTCGACTCGTCATCCGTTTGAAGCGCGACGCCAACGCGAACGTCGTCTTGAACAAGCTCTACAAGAACACCTCACTCCAGACGTCCTTCGCGGTGAACATGCTGGCCCTGGTCGATGGCGTTCCGCGCACCTTGAACCTCGCCCAAGCCCTCACGCACTACATTGCTCACCAGATCGAAGTCGTGACCCGACGCACACAGTTCCGTCTGCGCAAGGCGGAGGCTCGCGCCCACATCGTTGAGGGGCTCCTCAAGGCAATCGACATGCTCGATCAGGTCATCGCCGCCATCCGCGGATCCGACGACCGTGGCGAGGCGCGCAGCGCCTTGATGGCAGCACCCTTCTCGTTCTCCGAGGAACAGGCCAACCACATCCTCGACATGACACTGGGTCGCCTTACCCGACTCGGTCGAAGTGAACTCGAAGATGAGATGGCCAAACTGCTTGAGACGATCGCCGGTCTGCAGGCGATTCTCGCGAGCGATGTGGTGTTACGTGGCGTCATCGCTCAAGAGATGGGTGCTATCCGCGACAAGTATGCGAATGACCGCGTCACCCAGATCGTGAACGACCCGGGTGAATTGGGCGCAGAGGACCTCATCAAGGACGAGGACATCGTCATCACGATGACCAAGGCTGGTTACGTGAAGTCGGTGGCCGCCGACTCATTTCGAGTCCAGGGCCGCGGTGGCCGCGGGGTACAGGGCGCGAAGCTGAAGGACGAGGACTTCGTCGAACAGATTGTGCACACGACCACGCACGCCTACGTCTTGATGTTCTCCAACCGAGGGCGCGTGTTCCGTCTACGCGGCTACGAGATCCCGATGAAGGAACGCACCGCTAAGGGCACCGCCGTCGTGAATCTGCTCAACCTTCAACCGAATGAACGCATCCAGGCGATTGTGACGACGACGGACTTCCCCAAAGACAAGTTCTTGGTGTTCGCCACGGCGAACGGTACCGTCAAGAAGACTGCGTTCAGTGAGTACGACAAGTCGCGTCGCGAGGGTTGGATTGCAATCAACCTGCGCGAGGGTGACGAAGTCGTACGTGTCGTGGCGACGAGCGGTTCGGACGATCTCATGGTCGTGACCTTTCGAGGCATGTCGATTCGATTCAACGAAGAAGAGGTCCGCGAAGTCGGTCGTGACTCGATGGGTGTACGCGGCATCAAATTGAAGGATGACGACAAGGCAATCTCGCTCGACGTCGTGCGTGATGACGCCGATCTGTTCATCGTCACCGATACCGGATTCGGTAAGCGCGTGAAGGTCGAGCGCTTCAATCGCCAGGGTCGTGGTGGTCAGGGTGTTCGCGCGATTCGACTCAGCGCCGCACGAGGTTTCCTCGTGGCCGCCTTCATGGTGCACCTGGACGACGAGATCTTGCTCGCGTCAAGCGGGGGAGTGTTGATCCGAACCGCTGTGCGCGAGGTGTCGTCCCAGGGTCGTGACGCAACCGGTGTTCGGGTAATGAACCTCGACGAGGGTCACTCCGTAGCGACCGCCGCGGTAGTCGCGAGCGAGGACGACGCCGACTAGGCGCCGCGCCGCGCCCAGGCCCGTTCGATGACGTCGAGTATGTGGGGGGTGCCCTGCGCGCCGACCACTAGGAACTTTCCGTCGACCAGCATGGACGGTACGCCCGAGATCCCGAGGTCCTGGGCTTGGGACTCGTCACTTCGCACGTCGCTCGCGTAGCGGTCACTCACCAAGAGCTCACCAGCCCCGGTGACACCCACCTCGTTCGCGAGCGTCCCCAGCACCGCATGGTCGCTCAGGAGCTTCCCCTCGCTGAAGTAGGCGAGGAAGAGTCGCTGCGCCATTGCTTCACCGAGACCTTGCGTGGTGGCGAGGGCGATGAGCCGATGAGCGTCGAAGGTGTTGGTGGGTAGGGCCGTCGCCAGTGACCACGACATGCCGAGCACGCGAGCCTCACCTTCGAGTCGATCGTTCATCGCGAGCACGCGTTCGACGGGCATGGCGTACTTCTCTGCGAGCAGTTCGGGCAGTGACACGCCGTAGTCAGAGGGAGCCTGAGGGTCGAGTTCGAAGGCACGGATACGCAACACGACATCCTCGCGGTGCTCGAAGAGACCCAGGGCTTGGTCGAGCTGACGAGTGCCGAGATAACAGAACGGGCAGACGACGTCGCTCCAAATATCAATGATGAAGGGATCGGTCATCGAATAATCGTGCCACACGAGGTCCCATCGGGCAGAATGTCTCGATGACCGCGCGAGAGCTGTCCACCGATGAGGCCGTGAGCCTGGTGCGCCCCGTTGACACTATTGGCCTTGGTCTAGTGACGGCCACGCCCGTCGGCCTCCTAAAGGCGCTCTCGCGTCGTGACGACTGGCGAGACCTCACCTTCAGCGGTGGCCTCATCCTGGGGATCTTCGACGTCTTTCTACACCCGAACGTCCACTACCGGTCGAGTTTCTACGGCGGCGGTGAGCGCCACTACCAGTCCAAGGCCGCCGATATCCAGTTCGTGCCCTCCTTCTTTCGACACTACGGACTCCTGATCCAGCACCTCGCCCCCCGGGTCATGATGATGCAGGGATCCATGCCCGACGCTCGGGGTCGAGTGAGTCTGTCGCTCTACAACGGAGCACACTTCGACGAGTTCCTCGCCGCCGGCCGCGACCCGAACCGGCTCCTCATCGTCGAATGCTCGCCACACTTCCCGCGCACCTTCGCGCTTGACGGTTTCGTGAACGACATCTCACTCGAGGAGATCGACGTCGTTGTCTACACCGACGAGCACCCGACGGTGCTGGCGGCTGAGATCGGGACACCCGAGGACTTCGCTATCGCCGACATCGCCTCCACGTTTGTGAAGGATGGCACCACATTGCAGACCGGTATCGGTGCCGTACCGAGCCTCGTCGCGAACGCCTTGGCCGAGCGTGACGGCGGGGACTACGGGGTGCACTCGGAGATGTTCACCGACGGACTCTTCGCCCTGTGTGCCACGGGCAAGGTCACCAACGCGAAGAAGATGATCCACCGCGGGACCTCGGTGATCACCTTCGCTCTCGGCTCTGAGGCCATGTACGAGTATCTCCACGAGAATCCGCAGGTGGGCTTCGCTCCGGTCCAGTACGTGAACGACCCGTCGGTCATCGCGAAGAACCCGAGGATGGTGTCGATCAATTCGGCGCTGGAGGTCGATCTCCAAGGTCAGATCATCGCCGACACCATGGGTGCGCGCCAGTACACGGGCGTCGGTGGACACATGGATTTCGTCGAGGGGACGAGTCTGTCGCTCGAACACACCTCGCTGATCTGCCTGCAGTCGACGGCTCTGGTCAACGGTCAGCGAAAGAGCCGTATCATTGGAGACATGACTCCGCACTCCGTCGTGACCACGCCACGTCACCTTGCGGGCGTTATCGTGACCGAATACGGCTCCGCGGACCTGCGGGGTCTTACCGTGAAAGAGCGTGCGCAGGCGATGGTCGCCATAGCCCACCCCGAGTTTCGAGACGAGCTCACTGCCACCGCTGAGTTGCTAGGTCGCTAAATGCTCATAGTCCGAGATTTGGGTATAGAGATCGGTGCACGCCGCATTCTCGACCCCGTGTCCTTTACGGTGGGCAACGGGGAGAAGGTGGGTCTGGTCGGTCGCAACGGCGCCGGAAAGTCGACGCTACTTTCGGTGTTGCTCGGTTACACGCCGGAACACCTGCGTATCACCGGCTCGGTCCAGCACCAAGGCCGAGTGAGCCACTTGCCCCAAGAGCCGGTCGCGGGCGGATTGGGTGTCGAACCGATCGGATTGTCACACGTCCTTTCCGCGCGCGGACTCGATCAACTCGACGCCGATATGCAGCACGCGCGTCACGAACTCGCGGCTGACCCCACCGAGGAGACAATCGAACGCTTCACTGCACTCGAAGAGGCCTTTCGTGAGCGTGGTGGGTACGAAGCAGAGTCCGAAGTCGCTCGACTCGCGGCGGGACTCGGTCTTCAAGAGGATCTGCTGCTCGAAGACCTCGGATCGCTGTCCGGTGGACAGCGCCGGCGCGTGGACCTCATGCGCGTGCTGTACGAACAGCCCGAGACGATGGTGCTCGACGAACCAACCAACCACCTCGACAAAGCGGCCAAGCGTTGGCTCTTCGACGAATTGGAGCGGTTTCGTGGCACCGTTCTCGTCATCAGCCACGACCTGCCCCTGCTCGACAAGTCCATCGACCGGGTGCTCGCGCTACGCGACGGCCAGCTTCGTGAGTACAAGGGCAACTACACCAAATTCCTCGAACAAGAAGAGACCCGCCGGCTCACCGAAGAGAAAATGGCCGCTAACCAGGGTGAACAGATCGACCGCATGAAGAACCTGGCCGACTCGATGCGTGGTCAGACCGCGACACGTGCGCGTTTGGCCAAGGTTCTCGACCGCAAGGTTGAGAAGCTCGAGGAGAATCGCGTCGAGGTGACCAAGAAGGAACGTAAGGTCACCTTCAAACTCCCGGCCCCCCCGCGTAGCGGCGATGTGCCGATGGCGGTGGAGCACGTCGGGGTTCGTTACGGCACTATGGACGTTTTGAAGGACGTCAACTTCATCACACGCCGCGGCGACCGGATCCTTATCGTCGGCAAGAACGGTGCGGGTAAGTCGTCACTCCTGCGTTGTCTCGCCGGCACGCAGGGCGCCCAGAGCGGCACCGTGAAATTCGGAGCCAACGTCAAAGTCGGCTATTTCGCCCAGGAGCACGAGCAGCTCGACTTCTCCAGGTCGGTATTGGATCACCTCGAGAACGCCACAGTTCAGACCGAGGTGCAACGTCGTTCACTCCTAGGGGCGTTCGGACTCAAGGGTTCCGCGGCACACCAGTTGCCCGGGACGCTGTCGGGCGGTGAGCGCGCGAAACTCGCGCTGGCGATTCTCGCCGCGTCCGACGCGAACCTGCTGCTGCTCGACGAGCCCACCAACAACCTGGACCCGGCGAGTGTCGAGGCCCTCGGTGCGATGATGCACCAATGGACAGGGACCATCGTTGCGGTCAGTCACGAGCGTGAGTTTGTCGAGGCCCTCGAGCCCACGCACGCCGTGTTGCTGCCCGAGGAGTACTTCGACCTCTGGCGTGACGACTACATGGACCTCATCGAACGTCGTTAGGGCGTCGTGCCTCGCGGGGGGGCGTGGACGCTAGGAATTGCTGGACTCAAGCGGGTCCGCCGGTGTGTAGGTCGTGAAGTTCGCGCGCAAACTGAAACCGGTCTTCTGATACACGCGTTGGGCCGCCAGATTCGAGTGGCTCACCCCCAGCCCCAACCACTGGATGCCGCGCTCGCGCGCTCGAGCAATCATTCCCTGGACCAACTCCTGGGCGAATCCCTGTCCGCGAAATTCACTCACGGTGGTGATGGAGGCGAGTACGTGCAAGCCCGATTCCCAGCGCACCAGCGCACCCAGGGAGATCAGGTCGTCCTCGGCGTCGCGCAATCCGTACCACGAGACGATGCCGGGCTCGCCGGGCCAGACCGATGAGTTGTTGGCGTGTAATTGCAGGAGCTCGGTAATCAGGTCATCGTCAGTGAGCACGACGACGTCGCCATCGACGTGGGTGCGCGAGGCGTCGACCGAATAAAAATCCCAGTAGTCGCTGGCGTGCAGAGCAC
>Ga0307375_10007084_pt1 | contig 10269 bp, 7 predicted proteins | sample TR1MG_FD_202531 | JGI IMG/M metagenome (GOLD analysis project Ga0307375, IMG submission 202531) | Soil microbial communities from Risofladan, Vaasa, Finland - TR-1 | ecosystem: Environmental > Terrestrial > Soil > Coastal area > Acid sulfate soil | place: Finland: Risofladan, Vaasa | collected...
CTTGATGTCGAGATAATTCAGCGTGTTCGCGACACGATGGAACAGCACGCGGTTGTCGGTGGTGATCTGGTTGGCCTTGTCGCTTTGTCCGGACGCATTCTGCGGATAGCCGCAGCACAGATAGCCCGGCGGCAGCACGGTGATCGCGCCGGTCTCGTACAGCATCGCCTGTGTCGCCAGTCCGACCTGGCCGAACAGTCGCTCCGATCCGCAACCCGGGAAATAGAATACCGCCTCGCTGTCCTCGCCGGCCTTGTGCGGGTCGCGGATGATGGGTACGACGCTGTTGTCCTCGATATCGAGCAACGCGCGCGAGGTTTTCTTCGGCAGGTTGCCCGGCATCGGTTTGTTGATGAAGTGGATTACCTGCGATTTGAGCGGCGCGCCGCCCACCGTGGCGGGCGGGTGTTTCAGCTGACCTTTCAGCAGGCCGAAACGTTTGGCGAATTGGTAGCCGAGGCGCTGTGCCTTGTATCCCCACGCTATCATCACCTTGCGCACCAGCTTGATGGTGGTCGGGTCGGTGGCGTTGAGAAACAGCATGGAAGCCGAGGTGACCGGGTTGAATTTTTTCTTGCCCTGCTTGCGCAGGAAATTGCGCATTGCGACCGACACATCGCCGAAGTCGATGTCGACCGGGCAGGGATTCAGGCATTTGTGGCATACCGTGCAATGGTCGGCGACATCGCTGAATTCGTCGAAATGCCGTATCGAGATGCCGCGCCGGGTCTGTTCTTCGTACAGGAAGGCTTCGATCAGCAGCGAAGTGCCGAGTATCTTGTTGCGCGGCGAATACAGCAAATTGGCGCGCGGCACGTGGGTGCTGCACACCGGCTTGCACTTGCCGCAGCGCAAACAGTCCTTGATCGAATCCGATATCTCACCCAGCTCGCTTTTCTCCAGGATCAGGCTTTCCAGTTCCATCAGGTTGAAGCTGGGTGTATAGGCGCGCTCCAGGTTGCCGCCGGTCAGCAGCTTGCCCTTGTTGAAACGGCCCTCGGGGTCGACCCGGTTCTTGTACGCGGTGAACGAGGCGATCTCATCCGCCTCGAGGAAATCGAATTTGGTGATGCCGATGCCGTGTTCGCCGGAGATTACCCCGCCCAGGTCTTTCGCCAGGCGCATGATGCGTTCCACTGCAGCATTGGCCTGCTGCAACATCGGGTAGTTGTCCGAATTCACCGGGATGTTGGTGTGCACGTTGCCGTCGCCGGCGTGCATGTGCAACGCGATGAACACGCGGCTTTTCAGCACGCTCTGGTGCAGGGTATTGCACTGCTCGAGGATGAGCTGATAAGTGCTGCCGTTGAAAATCTGGCGCAGCGGTTCGCGCACTTCGCGTTTCCAGGAAGCACCCAGCTGGTGGCGCTGAACCGAGCCGAAAACATTGCCGGCATCCTGCGCGTCGGCGGGTGCAAAAGGACAGTCCGCCAGCGGCGCATCGAGGTTGTCACGCAGCCACTGCCAGCGGGTGCGCACATCGGCCAGTATTTGCGCGGCTTCGTGCACACGATTTCCGAGCAGTTCGGCATCGCCGAGCTGCTTGTCGTCCTGGTAATACAGCGGCAGTTCGCCGGAGAAAAATTCATCCAGCGCGTCCAGCAGCTTGAGCTTGTTGTGCAGCGACAGCTCGATGTTGATGCGCTCGATGCCGTCGCAATAATCGCCCATGCGCGGCAGCGGGATCACCACATCCTCGTTGATCTTGAACGCGTTGGTGTGTTTGGCGATCGCGGCGGTGCGCGCGCGGTCCAGCCAGAATTTCTTGCGCGCCTCCGCGGACACGGCGATGAAACCTTCGCCGCTGCGCAGGTTGGCCAGGCGCACCATCTCCGAAGCGGCCACTGCCGCCGCATCGGCATCGTCGCTGACCACGTCGGCAACCAGCACCATCTTCGGGCGCGTGCCGCGCTTCGATTTGGTGGCGTAGCCCACCGCCTTCAGATAGCGCTCGTCCAGATGCTCCAGTCCCGCCAGCAAGGCGTTGGGATGCTCATCCATATAGGATTTTATTTCCACGATGGCGGGAACCGCGTCGCGCACCTGGCCGAAGAATTCCAGGCATACGGTGCGCGTGTGCTTGTGCGCGCGGTGCAGGATGAAGCGCGCCGAGGTGATGATGCCGTCGCAGCCTTCCTTCTGGATGCCGGGCAGGCCGGACAGGAATTTGTCGGTGACATCCTTGCCCAGTCCTGCCTTGCGGAATGCGCTGCCGGGAATGGTGAGAATTTCCGGCTCGCCGTGCATAGTCTTGCCGTCCGCTTCGAAACGGCTGACGCGAAATGTCGCGTTCGCCACATCGTGGATCTTGCCGAGGTTGTGGTCCAGCCGTTCGACGTCCATCCACAAGCCATCCGGCGTGACCATGCGCCACGATGCCAGATTGTCCAGCGCGGTTCCCCACAGCACGGCTTTCTTGCCGCCGGCGTTCATTGCAACATTGCCGCCTATGCACGATGCGTCCGCCGAGGTCGGATCCACCGCGAATACCAGATCGCTGTTCTCGGCCGCTTCCATCACGCGCCGCGTGACCACGCCGGCACCGCAATGGATGGTGGCGTAGGGCTCGTTCAGGCCGGGCAGGACAAGCTGTTCGACTGCCGAGAGCGCATCGAGTTTTTCGGTGTTGATCACCGCCGATAATTTGTCCAGCGGCACGGCGCCGCCGGTGTAGCCGGTACCGCCGCCGCGCGGGATGATGGTGAGCTCCAGTTCGATGCAGGCGCGCACCAGCGCGGCAATTTCTTCCTCGCTATCGGGATGCAGCACCACGAACGGATATTCCACGCGCCAGTCGGTCGCGTCGGTGACGTGGGAGACGCGCGCCAGGCCGTCGAACTGGATATTGTCGCGGCGGGTGATGCGGCTCAATTCGCGCAATGTGCGCTTGCGCAGCTGCAGGGTTTGCTCGAATTCGGCGGCAAACCGGTCAACCGCCAATCTGGCCAGTTGCAGCAGGCGTTTGACGATTTCATTGTCTTTGCGGCGCGCATCGATCGCATTCAGGCGGTGATGCAATGCGCCTATCAGGGCGTTGCGCCGCTTGCGGTTGCCGAGCAGGTCGTCCTGCAAATACGGGTTGCGCGATACCACCCAGATATCGCCCAGTACCTCGTAAAGCATCTGGGCGGAACGTCCGGTGCGGCGTTCTTCGCGCAGGATGTTGATGATGTCCCATGCCTCGCTGCCGAGGATGCGCAACACGATCTCGCGGTCGGAAAACGAAGTGTAGTTATAGGGGATTTCGCGCAAACGTGCGGTCATTATTTTCTTTGGCTTATCTCGGGCTCGGCAAGGCGCGCATTTTACCTGAATGCGGGGCGCTACTCGACCTTATTGAAACTACTAGCCATTCGACTAAGTTATCAAAGGACAATAACCAAGTCGCTGGTTATGTTGAAGATGCGGATAAAATGCCGGACATGAACCACTCATCCGGCAACCCGAAAGCAAAGGTGTTTTTCGCGCTGTGGCCGACTGCCACCGAGCGCGACCAACTGGCGGCCTGGCAGAAGCCGCTGCAGCAACTGTGCAGCGGGCGAGCCATGCGCGGCGAGACATTGCACAACACGCTGGTGTTCATCGGCGATGTCGAGCAGGTCAGGCTTGAGGCGTTGCAATTGGCGGCGCAGGAGGTGAGCGGGCAGGCCTTTGAATTGTGTTTCGATGCGGCACGATACTGGGGGCATAACCACATCGTGTATGCCGCGCCGGGCGCAGTGTCGCAACAACTGGCGCAACTGGTCGGTGCACTGGAACAGCGCCTGTCGGCGCACAGTTTCAGATTCGATCAGCGTGAATACCAACCCCATGCCACGCTGTTGCGCAACGCCCGCTGGACCGACGCAGCGCTGCCGGAGATGCAGCCGGTATGCTGGAAGATCGAGGATTTTTCGCTGATGCAATCAGAGCAGAAGGACGGGCTGGCGAATTATCGGGTATTGGCACGCTTCCCTTTGCTGCCATATAGCGGATAATCGTACGCATTGCCGCGCCGTCTTTCAGGATGTGCTCATTGCATGAACTAGTTAAAGTATGATTTCTGTGCAAAGGATGCGCGCGAATTTTTTGGCTTGCCAAAGGCGTTCTTGAAAATTTCCATGATGATGAAGTGCAGTATTTTGCTGCCCGTTGTGTTCTGCACAGCACTTTTCCAGTCGGCATATGCAGACAGCGAAATTGTATTGTCGTGCGCACAGCAGTATCCAGATGATGATGCCGCGCGCCTGAAATGCTACGACCGGTTGGCTGCTCCCCCGTCCGCGCTTACACCGGCTGTGCAGGAAAACACCGTTCCCGACGAGAATTCGCAAGTAAATCCTACGCCCGCGATTTCCGGTGCCGCCCCAACGCCCGGCCCCGAGCGTTCGTACCTGACCAAGGCATGGAACCTGGATGACCTGTCCAATCGGGACCAGAGCAAATTGGGCCGGATCCAGCCTTACCGGCAAACTTATCTTTTGTTGTTGAATAGGACCAGCAATCCGAACCGCCAGCCCAGTTCACCCCTGATAGATCATAACGTGTCTGCACCCGGCGATATCCAGGCGGCAGAGGTCAAGTTCCAATTGAGCTTCAAGGCTAACATCGGCGGCCAGCGCAATATAGATTTTCTGGGCATAAGGACATTTCGTGTTTGGTGGGCATACACACAACAATCCAATTGGCAAGCGTACAACTTCCGGAACTCATCCCCGTACCGCGAAACCGTATACGAGCCGGAATTTATCGCCACGCTGGGCACAGGCCATGAGTCCGGATTCAAACTTATCAACTTCGGTTTTGTGCACCAGTCGAATGGCCGTTCCTTGCCGGAATCGCGCGGCTGGTACCGGTTCTATCTGCTCGGCGGCTGGGAATGGAACGATACGACATCCATCATGCTGCGTGGCTGGTGGCGTGTCCCGGAAAATTCCTTGAAAGACGACAATCCCGATATCATTGATTATCTTGGACGCGGTGACCTGACCCTGCGCTGGGAACCCGAGGATAAATCGCAATCCGTCAACATGCTGTTGCGCAACAATCTGCACAAGACGAATAACCGCGGTTATATGCAGATCGACTGGGCGACACCGGTAAATGTCGGTAGTGCGGCGCGCTTGCACATCCAGATGAGTTCCGGTTATGGCGAGAGCCTGATCGACTATAACCATCGTCAGAATACGATCGGGCTGGGATTTTCGTTCCGGGAGTGGTAGAGGCTCCCTGTAATTTCAAACTATTGAGGCACAATTAAAAAGTATGCAAATCAGCACATCAACCCTTACCCATTTTGAGCGCATCGGCGGCGCGGAGCAGGTCCGCGCGCTGGTGGTTCGGTTCTACCAATTGATGGACGAGTTGCCCGAGGCCTATGGCATTCGAAAACTGCATGCACCCGACCTGCAGGGCGCAACCGACAAGCTGTACAAATTCCTGACCGGCTGGATGGGCGGGCCACAGTTGTATGTCGAGCAATACGGCCATCACATGCTGCGTGCACGCCATCTGCCGTTCTCCATCGGCAATACGGAACGCGACCAGTGGCTGATGTGCATGAATCAGGCGCTGGATGAAGTGGTGGAAGATGCGGCGCTGCGTCAGGAATTGTCTGCCGCATTTGCCAAGGTGGCTGACCACATGCGCAACCGGGAGGGGTAAGAATTACGCGATGGGTAACAATAACGTGTAGGAGCGGGCCATGCCCGCGATTGTATGTTTGTTCGCGGGCATGGCCCGCTCCTACAAATCGGATTAAGCGACTCAGCCCATCGTCAGGACAATCTTTCCCAGCACACCGCCTGTTTCGATCAGGCGCTGCGCCTCGGCCGCATCCTGCAGCGGCAGCGCATGGGAAACCAGCACGCCGAGCTTGCCGGCCTCGACGAGTTGCGTACCCTGTTCGAGTATCTTGCGCTGGCGGATGCGTTCCTCGTGCCGTTTCAGCAACTGCGGGGTAAGCATCAGCTCATAGCAAATGGACAGATTGCGCAGACGCGCCAGCTGCGTGTCCGCCAGCGACATCGGGGTAGAGAGCAACGTGACGATCTTGCCGCCGACGCATGCCGCATTCATCGAGCGCAAAAACGTCTCACCGCCCACCGTATCAAACACCGCGTCCACACCCTTGCCGCCTGACCAGTCCAGCACCTCTTTCACGAAATCCGTTTCCTTGTAACGGATGATCTTTTCCGCTTCCAGTCCCTGTGTCAGACCTTGCTTCCTGTCGTCGCCGACCGTGACGGCGATGTGCGCGCCCAAATGCCGGGCAAGCTGGACCGCGATATGCCCCACGCCGCCGGCACCGCCATGGATCAGGATGGTCTGGCCAGCTTGCAAATTAATGCGATCGACCAGCGCTTCCCATACCGTGATCAGCACCAGCGGCAACGCGGCGCTGTGCTGCAAGTCGATATTGCCTGGGGGAGCCGCGCAATATTCCTCGTGCACCGTGGTGTATTCCGCATAACAGCCCGGCTCGTCACCTATCCCGCCATTGCAGAAATACACCGCATCGCCTGCCCTGAAGCGCGTCACCGCGCTGCCGGCCATTTCCACGATGCCGGCGCCATCGCAGCCGAGTATCGCGGGCAACTTGTAGGGAAAATAAACCGGCTTGGCACGCAGCTTGGTGTCCAGCGGGTTCACGCCCGCCGCGGCAAGTTTGACTCGGAGGTGGTGCGGCGAGGGCAGTTCGGGCATTCCCGCTTCGCGCAGGGCCAGTACTTCAGGACTCCCTGCGCTGGTCATCAACATGGCTTTCATCGGCAAATCTCCGGGCTCGTTGGCTTTTGCATGGGGCCTGTTATGTTAAACTTGCGGCAATAATTAAGCGAGGTTTGGCCATGTCTGGAAACACAATCGGCACCCTGTTCACGGTGACATCGTTCGGCGAATCGCACGGCGCGGCGATCGGCTGCGTGGTGGATGGATGCCCGCCGGGCATGGCATTGTCCGCAGCCGATCTGCAGCATGACCTGGACCGGCGCAAGCCCGGCACCTCGCGCCACGTCACGCAGCGCCGCGAATCGGACACGGTGGAGATACTCTCCGGCGTGTTCGAGGGCAAGACCACCGGCACGCCGATTGCGCTGCTGATCCGCAACGAAGACCAGCGCAGCAAGGATTACGGCAACATCGCCGAGACCTTCCGTCCCGGACATGCCGACTACACCTACACGCAGAAATATGGCTTCCGCGATTATCGCGGCGGCGGACGTTCCTCGGCGCGCGAGACCGCGGTGCGCGTCGCGGCCGGCGCGATCGCGAAAAAATGGCTGAGCGAAAAATACGGCGTGGTGATACGCGGCTACATCTCCCAGATCGGCGAGATCGAAATCCCGTTCAAGAGCTGGGACGGGGTCAATGACAACCCGTTCTTCGCGCCCGATCCCAGCGTGGTGCCCGCGCTGGAAGACTACATGGACGCATTGCGCAAGTCCGGCGATTCGATCGGTGCGAAGCTGACCGTTGTGGCGGAGAACGTGCCGGTGGGGCTGGGCGAGCCGGTGTACGACCGGCTCGATGCCGAGATCGCCTACGCAATGATGAGCATCAACGCGGTGAAGGGCGTGGAGATCGGTGCGGGTTTCGGCTGCGTCACGCAGAAGGGCACCGAGCACGGCGACGAGATGACGCCGGAAGGTTTTCTGTCCAACCATGCCGGCGGAATCCTGGGCGGCATTTCCACCGGACAGCATATCGTCGCGCACATCGCGATCAAGCCGACTTCGAGCATTCGTCTGCCGAGGCGCACCATCAATCTGCAGGGCGAAGCCACCACCGTGGAGACGCACGGGCGGCATGATCCCTGTGTCGGCATACGCGCGACGCCGATCGCGGAGGCGATGCTGGCGCTGGTGTTGATGGATCATGCGTTGCGGAATCGCGGGCAGAATGCGGATGTGGTTTGTACGACGCCGAAGTTGCGGTAGGGCTTCCAATTGTCATTCCAAGTACTTTACTCATTAGCAGCTGCGTCTTTTGGCTTTGTGTCGGCAATTTTCTTTGCTATCGGGTCGGCATTTTTATCTCAATCGAAAATAGTCTCACTATCAGGAACATACTGGGGATTTAATTCGGCCGTTGCTGCATCAATAGTTTCCCAGTCAACGCAGTACGTAATCGGTTCGCTGCTTCTTCTTGTCGCGTTTTTTCTTCAAGTAGTTGCAGCTCTTGCAACCCCAACAATTCTTCATTCTTCGTGCCCTGTACTTTCAAGTGCATGGATATTTGTTCTTTCACTTCTTTTAGCAATCGGCCTTCCATCTTGGTTAGCCTGCAAATATCTAACCAAATGGCGCTTAGAAAAGGTACTAAATGAATTGCGAAGTAAGTTGCCGTAACAGCAAGTATAGGCTGGGTTGATGTAGCGACAACTATCGAAAACCGCCGGGGGTAGCCCGGCAGCTAGTCACTTTTTCTTGCGTCGCCTAGAAAAAGTAACCAAAAAGAAGGCGACCCCGGTTTGCCGCCGCTGCGCGGTTCCCTGCGTTGCTCGACTGGTCAGGCGGCTGCGGAACTCGCGCTTTGCGCTCAGACAGTCCTCGCCGACACCTCCTGACCAGCCTGCGCTACTCGGCGGCGCTCAGGGGAGAAACAGCAAAACGGTTTTGTGTGCGCTGCGCGCACGATATTTTTTTGGTGACAAGTCGGGCTTCGCCCGACAAAGTGGGCAAAGCCCACCCGTTTTTTCGGTTTTGTTTCTCCATCCCCTGAGCGCCGCCTCGATCAGGCGCGAACGGGCGGTGGGGTTGGGCGAGCACTGTTTGAGCACGTGGACGCGCAGCGGATCGTGCGAGTTGCGCAGCCCCGCTCGTTGCTGTCTGATCGAGGGAACCCCCGAAGGGGGCGGCAAACCGGGGCGGCGTTTCTTGGATTACTTTCTTTGGCCGCACAAAGAAAGTAATTGGCGTGCGGGGCCACACCCCGCGACTTTGACTCTGGTGCAACTTACGAATCGCAAGGAGAAGCAACCATGCAAAACACAGTTGAGATTCTTGGCAGAAAAGTCCTGGTGGAGTGGAGCGCGTCTGCCGACAAGAAGCTGCAGGAGCTGACCGAACCACTGGCAGTCGAGATGGAACTGTACTTCAGCTGCCTGATCCGCAAGGCGGTCCGGTTCGGCGGGGATGCCCAAGCGGCAAATTTTGCGACCGCCGCGCCTCATTTGAAAATCGGTTTTCGCCCAGTGATGACCAAGTCTTGTAATGTAAAAGATTTCGAAGTCGAGCCACCCGTGGAGGATTTTCCTATTGTCAGACCGGAAGCCTTCGTGCCGAAGCGGCTGACAATCGACTATAAAAAGGGGAAATGGGTAGGCGACTTTTTCCTGCAAAAGAATCAACCCGCGTAGCGAGGCTCTACCCAGAGCTGCAAGCTATACGATCCTTGCGGTTTTATTACCCCGTTTGCCGATATGCGCCTCGCCGCGCTGTTTGGCCAGTTCCACCTGTTTTTGCCGTTCCAGCGCGGCGGCGCGTTTTTCCGGCGTGAGGCTATCGAAGCAATTCGGGCAGGACACGCCGGCGTGGTATTTGGGTGAGGCTTTTTCCTCGGCGGTGATCGGGCGCGAGCAGCCGTAGCAAAGTTCGTAATGTCCCGGTGTTAGGCCTTGCCCGACCGCGACGCGCTGGTCGAACACGAAGCACTCGCCTTCCCACAGACTTTGTTCCTCGGGCACGTTCTCCAGATATTTCAGAATTCCGCCCTGCAGGTGGTAGACCTCGGGGAAACCCTGTTGCAGCATATAGGCAGAGGCCTTTTCGCAGCGTATCCCGCCAGTGCAGAACATCGCGATACGCGGCTGCTTGTCCGGATCGAAGTTGTTTTTCACGTAGTCGGGGAATTCACGGAAGGTGGTGATGCGCGGATCGACCGCGCCTTTGAACGTGCCGACCTCGACCTCGTAATCGTTGCGCGTGTCCACCAGCAGCACGTCGGGATCGCTGATCAGCGCGTTCCAGTCTTCCGGTTTGACGTACCGGCCGACCAGTTCGATGGGGTCGATGCCCGGCACGCCCATGGTGACGATCTCTTTTTTGATTTTGACCTTCATGCGGTAGAACGGCGGGAGTTCGGCGGTGGATTCCTTGTGCTGCAGATCCGCCAGGCGCGGGTCGCTGCGCAGATACGCCAATATATTGTCTATGCCGGAACGTGTGCCGGCGATCGTGCCGTTGATGCCTTCTGAAGCGAGCAGCAGCGTGCCGGTGATGCCCAGCGCTTCGCACTGCTCCTGCAACGGCGCACGCATCGCCGCACAATCGGCGAGTTTCACGAACTTGT
>Ga0307375_10007085_pt1 | contig 10269 bp, 18 predicted proteins | sample TR1MG_FD_202531 | JGI IMG/M metagenome (GOLD analysis project Ga0307375, IMG submission 202531) | Soil microbial communities from Risofladan, Vaasa, Finland - TR-1 | ecosystem: Environmental > Terrestrial > Soil > Coastal area > Acid sulfate soil | place: Finland: Risofladan, Vaasa | collected...
TGAATACGGAAAAGATCCGCAACCTTACTGATATCGAGCTGACGCAGCAGGAACGCGACCTCAGCGACCAGCTCTTCAAGCTCAAGTTCCAGCTCGCGATGGGCCAGACCGAGAGCCTGAAGAAGATCCGCGGTCTGCGCAAGGACATTGCGCGCCTCAAGACTGTTCAGCGCGAAAAGCAACTGGTGGCCGCTAAGACCGGAACGGAGAAGAAGTAGCCATGGCAGAAACAACCAACACGCAAACCGGATCCGGCCGCAAGACACTGGTAGGCCAGGTGGTTTCCACCAAGATGGCCAAAACCATCGTCGTGGAAGTCAGCCGCCAGAAAGCTCACCCGCTGTATCGCCGAGTGGTCTCGCGGACCAAGAAGTTCTACGCCCACGACGAGAAGCAGACGGCTCACGTCGGCGATTTCGTTCGCATCGAGGAAACTCGTCCCCTGTCGCGCCTGAAGCGCTGGCAGTTGAAGGACATCGTGAAGCGCGCCGCCCTCGTTGGCGGTGAGAGCAAGGCTGAAATGACCGGCGAGGTCAGCGAGTAGTCAACGGATGTCCGTCATCGCGGCCTGCGTTTTTTCATGGCAGCGAACGATGGATGGCCGGGGACCAAGGAGATTGAGCTATGGCAGTCATGATGAGAACGATGCTCGAAGTCGCTGACAACAGCGGCGCCCGCAAGTTGCAGATGATTCTGCCACTGGGCGGTTCGACCGGTCTCAGTGCGGGACTCGGCGACACCATTACCGCTGCGGTAAAGGAAGCGTCTCCCGATGGGCAGGTTAAGAAGGGCACAGTGGTCAAGGCCGTTGTGGTCCGCACCCGCAAGGAGCACCGTCGCAAGGACGGAACATATATTCGCTTCGACCAGAACGCCGCCGTGCTGATCAGCGCCGATGGTGAACCGGTTGGAACGCGCGTTTTCGGCCCTGTGGCCCGCGAGCTGCGCGAGAAGAAGTTCCTCAAGATTGTTTCTCTCGCCCCTGAGGTTCTCTAGGGCAAAACCGCTTCCTCGGCGATCCCGGGGCGGCGCGGAAGGTAGGACGACATGGCAATGGTGGACATTCGCCGGAACGACACCGTCAAGGTGATTACCGGCCGAGACAAAGGGAAGGAAGGACGCGTTCTGCGCGTGTTCCCGGACAAGAACAAGGTCCTGGTTGAGCACGTCATGATGGTGAAGAAGAACGTTCGTCCGAACCCGCAGAAGCAAATCAAGGGCGGCATCGCAGAGCAGGAGAGTCCGATTTCAATCTCCAACGTGATGCTCGTCTGCTCCAGTTGCAACAAGCCTTCGCGCGTCGGCCACGAGGTACAAGGCGAGCGCAGGGTGCGTGTCTGCAAGAGCTGCGGCAGCACACTGGAGAAGTAACCAACGGCACTTGCTCCGGGCGGCTTGTCCGCGCGGCGCGGTAAAACTGATCAACTTACGAACCGGTATCCACTCCGAAACCGTGAGAGAAGGCAGATAGCAAAGCAATGGCAAAGGAAAAGGCTGAAAAGCCGGCAAAGAAGACAGGCAAGGCGGAAGCTGCGGCAGCTCCGGTACAGGCGGGAAAGCCCGCTCGTCCGAAGCTGAACAACGCCGCGTCGGCGCGCCTGCGCATGAAGTACAAGAATGAAGTGGTTCCCGCGCTGATGAAGGAACTCGAGCTCAAGAACGTAATGGCCGTGCCGAGACTCGAGAAGGTTGTCGTCAACATGGGTGTGGGAGAAGCCACGCAGAACGCCAAGGTTCTCGATCCGGCCGCAGCCGAGTTGCAGCAGATCACCGGTCAGAAACCGATTATCACCAAGGCGAAAAAGTCGATCGCGGCCTTCAAGGTTCGCGAGGGCATGCCGATCGGCGTCATGGTCACCCTGCGCGGCGACCGCATGTTTGAATTTCTCGATCGCCTGCTGAACGTCGCTCTGCCCCGCGTGCGCGACTTCCGCGGTGTCGGCACCAAGTCGTTCGATGGCCGCGGCAATTACACGCTCGGCCTGCGCGACCAATTGATCTTCCCGGAAATCGACTATGCAAAGGTCGATAAACAGAAGGGTATGAACGTCACGATCGTTACGACTGCAAAGTCCGACGATCACGCCCGCGCGCTGTTGCGCCTCATGGGCATGCCGTTCCGCCAGCAGCAGTAGGGACCAGGTTACTCAACGTGATTTTTCGGCGTGCCTTCGGGCTCGCCACGGAACAAGGAAAAGATGGCTAAGACATCCAGTATCGCCAAGGCGAACAAGAAACCTAAGTTCTCCACGCGCCAGCACAGCCGCTGCAAGCTGTGCGGGCGGCCGCGCGCATACCTGCGCAAGTTCGGCCTCTGCCGTCTGTGTTTCCGCGGACTGGCGCTGCGTGGAGAGATTCCGGGCGTTTCGAAGTCGTCCTGGTAATCGAGCGTTACCTGAACCAGGCGGGGGTGAGCCCCGCGCAACGGCTGGCAGGACTGCCAAGGCAGTCCCGGTCCGTAGCCAAAGGCTGCGGGCACAGTAGAGTCCGTCGCCGCAGGTTCTTTCACGGAGAGGCTCCTCGGAGCTGACCATCGCGGTTCGCCAGCGAGCGCGAGAAAGAGAACGGGCGTACGAATCAGGAGAAGCAAACATGAGCTTTACCGATCCGGTGGCAGATTTCCTTACTCGAATCCGCAACGGCATCAGGGCCCGTCATCAGAAGGTGGACGTTCCAGCCTCCAAGCTGAAGCTGGAAATTGCCCGCATTCTCAAGGAAGAGGGCTACATCGCGAACTTCAAGGCCACCGAAGAAGAGGGCAAGAAGATCATTCGTGTGTATCTCAAGTACGCCGCCGACAACAGCGCGATCATCACCAACGTCACGCGCGTGTCGCGTCCGGGATGCCGCGTCTACGTCGGCAAGAACGAGATCCCGCGCGTATTGGGCGGTCTGGGCATCAACATCCTGACCACTCCCAAGGGCGTGATGACCGGCAAGCAGGCGCGCAGGGAAGGTCTCGGCGGCGAGATCCTTTGCGAGGTCTACTAACCAACAGCGTCGTCCGCGCATAGCGGATGGCGCGAGCAGACGAGGCCCCGCGACAACGGGGTCCGGAAGCCCGCCACGACAACAGTCGTTGCGGTGTGGAGAGAAGAGCAATGTCGAGAATTGGTAAAAAGCCGATCCCGCTCCCCAAGGGAGTCACCTACACGGTGGACGGCAATACGATCAGCGTCAAGGGCCCCAAGGGCGAAGTGAAGAGTCACCTTCCTGCCGGCGTTTCGCTGGAGCAGACGGATGGCATTCTTCACATTATGCGCGAGGACGATTCAAAGGCTGCAATTCATGGCTTGGTTCGCGCCCTCGTTAATAATGCCGTGGAAGGCGTTACCAAGGGCTGGACGCGCGAACTCGAAATCGTCGGTATCGGCTACCGCGCGGAATTGAAGGGCAAGGGAATCGTGGTCTTTACTCTCGGTTACTCGCATCCCATCGAGTACCCTCTGCCTTCGGGCATTGAAGTCACGATCGATCCCAAACAGACCCGGCTGTCCATTGCCGGCATCGACCGCCAGCAAGTCGGCCAGGTCGCCGCTGAAATGCGCTCTCTGCGTCCGCCCGATCCATACAAGAACAAGGGCGTGCGCTACGTCGGCGAGAAGTTGAAGAAGAAGGTCGGCAAGACTGGCGCGAAGTAGTTCGCGTAGTCAGTCGATTGCTTGATGAATCTGGGTCGAACAGGGTAATGCTGCTTCGATCCGCATAACCGCCCCGGCTGGGCGCAAGCCGCTGGGGTCATGAATCACGGGACAGGCCGGTCGGACGAGAATCCGGCAGGCTGTCTCCCCGGTTTAGAACTCCGGGATAGAGTCGCCCGCGAAGCGGTGCGGCGAGGAAAGTAGCGATGCTGAACAAGACTTCCAAGAATGCGACGCGGTCGAGAATTCATGATCGCATCCGCAAAAAGCTTACTGGAACCGGGGAGCGTCCGCGCCTCAACGTGTTCCGCTCGGTCAACCACATCTATGCGCAGGTGGTTGACGACTCCAAGGGTGTCACCGTCGTATCCGCCAGCTCACTGGAGATTGGCAAGGACGGAAAGAAGCACATCGGCGGCGGCAACATTGCTGCGGCCAAGCAGGTCGGCAAGACGGTTGCCGAGCGCGCCAAGGCAAAGGGAATCGTCAAGGTCGTCTTTGATCGCGGCGGCTATCTTTATCACGGCCGCATCAAGGCGCTGGCCGACGCGGCCCGCGAAGCAGGCCTTCAGTTCTAAGGCGCATGAGTTCGGCGAGGTAAGCGGCATTTGCCGCAAACCTTCGAGAATGGTGGCGGGCGAGGTCCTGAAAATGGGCCGTTAGTTCGCGAGAAGTCGGGCGATGTCCAGTGTGGATCTTCGCCGGGAGAGTCAACAAGAAATGGCAATCGTTAAGAAAAAGCTCGATGCCGGTCAATACAACCTGAAGGACCAGGTCGTCAGCATCAATCGCGTGACCAAGGTCGTCAAGGGCGGTAAGAACATGTCCTTTGCCGCGCTCGTCGTTGTCGGCGATCCGGGCTCCGCAGTCGTGGGCTACGGTTCCGGCAAAGCGAAGGAAGTGCCACAGGCGATTCGTAAAGGGATCGAGGCTGCCAAGAAGAACCTGATCAAGGTGAATCTGACGCATACCTCCATTCCGCACATTTCGCTCGGCCGCTACGGTTCTGGCCAGGTACTGCTCAAGCCCGCTCCCGAAGGTACGGGAGTGATCGCCGGTGGCGCCGTTCGCGCCGTCATGACTTCGGCGGGCGTGCAGAACGTCCTTACCAAGTCGATCGGAACGACCAATCCACACAACGTGATCAAGGCTACCTTCGACGCGCTCAAGAAATTGCGTGATCGCGGCGAAGTGGCGGCCAATCGCGGCAAAACCGTTGAGGAGCTCTAAGTCATGGCCCGCAAACGCATGAAGACAGATAAAGTGCAGGCGCCTGCCGGGGCCAGGATTCAGTTAAAGTGGGTCCGCTCGGCCATCGCCACGCCGACCAAGCACAAGCTGGTGATTAAGGGGCTGGGATTCACTCGCCTCTACCAGGTCATTGATCGTGAAGACACGCTGTCGGTCCGTGGCATGGTTGCCAAGGTGCCGCATCTGGTCGAGATCGTCGGCGAAGGTAAGTAAACCGAGTCCCCGTCCCGCGAATCCATCTTGGCTTCGCGTCCGCCGGGGGCGTTAGGAACGGGCCGCATGCCGGCCCAAGGCGCGACTTGCGTTGCGCCAGCGGAGAGTTTGCAAAATGAATCTTTCGAATCTCAAAAAGCCGTATCGGTCCACGGAAAAGAAGAAGCGCATCGGCCGTGGTATGGGCTCGGGAATGGGCAAGACGTCCACCCGTGGCCACAAGGGACAGGGCTCACGCTCCGGTTCGCGCCTCATGCGCGGATTTGAAGGCGGCCAGATGCCGCTGCACCGGCGCCTGCCCAAGCGCGGATTCACCAATATCTTCAAGAAGGAATTCACCGTAGTGAACCTGGCGCGCCTGGCGGAACTGGGCGAAACCGAGATCACGCCGGAAGTTCTCTACAGCAAGGGTGTCCTCAAGAAGCGCTCCGGGCTCGTCAAGATCCTGGGCGTCGGCGAACTGACCAGTGCCATCAGTGTGAAGGCGCACAAGTTCTCCGAGTCGGCGCAGGAGAAGATCACCAAGGCAGGCGGCAAGGTGGAAGTCATCGCCTAAGCGCCTGCAGTCGCTCGTTGTATGCGTTGGCGAGCGTAACAGGCAAGTTCGGATTCCCAGGCGGGAGTATCCCGTTGGGACGGGTGGGGAAGGCAGCCACAGGCGGCCGGCCCCGGAGAAGAAGAGGCCCAGTTTATGTTCGAGAAGATCGCAAACATCTTTCGAATCCCGGACCTGCGCAAGCGTGTGCTATTCACGTTTGCCATGCTGGCCGTTTACCGAGTCGGTGGGCATCTGCCGACGCCGGGCGTCGACACGGTGGCCCTGCAACGGCTGTTCCAGTCGCAGAGCGGCAGCATGCTCGGGTTTGTTGATCTGTTCAGCGGCGGCAACCTCGGCCGCATGACGATCTTCGCTCTGGGCATCATGCCCTACATCACCGCGTCGATCATCTTGCAGTTGCTCACTGTTGTCTACGAGCCTCTCGCCCGTCTCCAGAAGGAAGGCGAACTCGGACGCAAAAAGATCACGCAATGGACGCGCTACCTGACGGTCATTCTCAGCGCCGTACAGTCGCTCGGTATCGCCCTTACGTTGCAGCACGGCGTCGGCGGTCAGCAGCTTGTTCTGACCCCTGGCATCTACTTCGTCCTGATGACGATGCTCACGCTCACCGCCGGTTCCACGTTCGTCATGTGGCTCGGCGAGCAGATTACCGAACGCGGCGTCGGCAACGGCATGTCGTTGCTGATCTTCGCCGGCATCGTCGTGGGTCTGCCGCGCGCCGTCTTCGATCTTTACGACAAGGTTCACACCAACGCGTGGGGCGCCTTTACGTTCCCAGCCATGATCCTGCTGCTCGCTCTGATGATCGTGGTCGTGGCCTTCATCGTCTTCGTTGAAAAGTCGGAACGCCGCATTCCGGTGCAGTACGCCAAGCGCGTTGTCGGACGCAAGGTGATGGGTGGACAATCCACGCACCTTCCTTTGCGCGTCAACGCCGGCGGCGTCATGCCGGTCATCTTTGCCAGCTCGATCCTCACCCTGCCGCAGACGGCCGGGTATCTGATCAAAGGCAAGAGCGTTGTGATCGACCGCATGCTGGAGCAGTTGAATTGGGGAGAACCCCTTTACACCATGCTCTACGCCATCGGCATCATCTTCTTTGCATATTTCTACGTCTCGATCATCTTCAATCCGACCGAGGTTTCGCAGAACATGCAGAAGTATGGCGGATTCATCCCGGGTATTCGCCCGGGCAAGCGCACCAGCGATTACATCAACGACATTCTGACGCGCATCACGCTGGTTGGCGGCCTGTATCTGATCGTTGTTTCGATCATCCCGGAATGGATGATCGCCGGTATGCGCCTGAACCACTTGCCTGGTGCTCTCGGAGCAATGTTCGAACACTTGCCGACATGGGTGACTAACGGCTTGGGGGTAAACTTCTACTTTGGTGGCACATCGCTGCTGATTGTCGTCGGCGTGGCAATGGACACCATCAACCAGGTAGAGTCCCAGCTCATCATGCGACATTACGAGGGATTCAGCTCCAGAAGCGGCCGAATACGCGGCCGGAGGGCGTGGTAAGAGCAATCTCGGGCTGACAGCAGAATGCGGTGGTTCGGGAGAAACAACGAACGCCAAAGCCACAAAGGTGGCCATCGACGTGACCAAAGTCGCTATAAAAATCGGACCGGTGATCCTGTTCGGCCCCCCAGGGGCCGGCAAGGGAACCCAGGCCAAGAGAATAGGCGATAAGTTCGGTATCCCGCAGATCTCCACCGGGGACCTGCTCCGCGAGAACGTGGAAAAGGGAACCGAACTTGGCCAGAATGCTCGGCAGATTATGCAAAGAGGGGAATTAGTCCCCGACCGCATGGTCTGCGACATGGTGGCCGAACGCCTGAAGGGCGGCGATTGCGAACGGGGCTTCATCCTTGATGGGTTCCCCCGCACCGTGACCCAGGCGGTCTGGCTGGATAATTATCTGGTAGAAAACAAGGTCTTTGACAACGCGAACGGCACCAGGGCTGCGTTTGTACTCCGCTTTGTCGTAGAGTATAATGCTCTATTGCAAAGGCTTACCGGACGTCGTACTTGTCCTACCTGCGGGCGGATCTACAACGTTCATACTCAGCCACCACGTGTCGCCGGGGTCTGCGACCTTGACGGCTCCCGGCTTGTTACGCGCAAAGACGACCAAGAGGAAGTCATTGCAGAACGCCTGAAAGCCTACGAAGCGCAGACTCTTCCGCTTGTGGAGTACTACCACAAGCGCAATCGTCTGTTGGAAATCAACGGTGATCGGCCAGTGGACGTAGTGACGGCGGAAGCCCTCAGGGCAATTGAGCATGGCAATAGTCTGTAAGTCTTCGGTCGAGATCGAAAAGATGCGGCGCAGCGGCCGCATCGTACGTCAGGTCCTCGACGCCGTGAAGGAAATCGTCGCGCCCGGCGTAAGCACGATGGACCTTGAGCGGACCGCGGAGAAGAAGATCCGCGAACTCGGGGCCAAGCCGGCATTCAAGGGATACTACGATTATCCCTGCGTTCTTTGCACATCGGTGAACCAGGAAGTCGTCCACGGAATTCCGTCAGACGCCCGGGTACTGCGCGAAGGCGATATCGTTTCGATCGACTGTGGTGTGGTTCTTGACGGCTACTACGGCGATTCGGCGATCACGGTTCCGGTCGGCGGCAGCATCACGCCGGAGTTGCAGAAACTGCTCGATGTGACGCGCGAGTCGCTTTACAAGGGCATTGAAGCTGCGCGCACCGGCAATACGGTAGGCGATGTCGGCGCCGCAGTGCAGCAACATGTGGAAGCGCACGGGTTCAGTGTGGTGCGCGAGTTTGTCGGACACGGCATCGGCACCAAGCTTCACGAGGAGCCTCAGGTGCCCAATTACGGCGTGCGTGGTCATGGCGCCCGGCTTCGCGAGGGCATGGTCATTGCGATTGAGCCGATGGTGAACGCCGGCGGTCCTGGAGTTCGTGTTCTGGACGACAAGTGGACGGCGGTCACCGAAGACGGGGCGCCGAGCGCACACTTTGAACACTGTATAGCCGTGACAAAAGATGGTCCGGTGATTTTGACCGAATAGTTTCGAGAGCGCGTTGCGGGCACGTGCCGGATGCGATGGGCAACTCGAAACCTGAAACTCGAAACTGGAGATGCATGAGCAAGGAAGACGCGATTGAAGTTATGGCAGTGGTGATCGAGCCATTGCCCAATGCGATGTTCAAGGTGGAATTGGAGAACAAGCATCAGGTGCTGGCGCACGTCTCCGGCAAGATGCGCAAGAACTTCATTCGTATTCTCCCCGGCGACCGTGTAGCGGTGGAACTGTCCCCCTACGATCTCACCCGTGGACGGATTGTCTACCGGTACAAATAGTTTGTCTGGCGCTTCGGCGCCAGTCGGTGTTCTCAGTTTGCTGAGAACTTGGAAGTAAAAACGAACCACGAAGAACTGAGAACCAGGAACGGATTGTTATGAAGGTACGGGCTTCAGTAAAGAAAATCTGCGACAAGTGCAAGGTCATTCGCCGCCACGGTGTGGTGCGCGTGATCTGCGAAAATGCGAAACACAAGCAGCGTCAGGGCTGATAAAGCCCGCGCCGAGGAGTAAGGATACCCAATGGCACGTATTGCAGGCGTCGATCTGCCGCGTAATAAACAGGCACGCATCGCGCTGACCTACATCTATGGCATCGGACAGCCGCGCGCCCTTAAGATTCTGGCGGCGGCCAATGTCGATGTGTTCAGGAAGATCTCCGACCTCACCGAAGAAGAGGTCAACCGCATCCGCCAGGTCATCGAGAATGAAGGCAACGTCGAAGGCGACCTTCGCAAAGACATCTCGATGCACATTAAGCGGCTCATCGAAATCGGTTCGTACCGCGGCTATCGTCATCGCCGCAGCTTGCCGGTTCGCGGTCAGCGCACGCATACCAATGCGCGCACCCGCAAGGGCCCACGCAAGGGCACGGTTGCCAACAAGAAGAAGGCGACCGCAAAGTAGTTCTACCCGTGGCGTTTACGCCACGAGGCGGACTGCCTTGTGCAAGCGTTGGTGATCTTTTCCCGCCGGCTGGGCAAGGCGGCGGAAGGCTACCCGCAAGTTGGGCAGCCTGAATATTGCCGGATCCGTATTCCGATAACCGAGTCAGTCGGGAGCGATGGAATGCGGGGAGGCAAGAACTGACAGAGAGAGTTGATTATCTATGGCGAAAGCAGCTGCATCTGCGGCCCCTGAAAAGAAGGGCAAGACAAAAAAGTTCAAGCGCAAGGAGCGTAAGCACGTCCCGCATGGGCTCGTGACCGTCAACGCTTCCTTCAACAACACCATCGTTACCATCTCGGACCCCAGTGGCAATGTGCTCTCGTGGAAGAGCTCGGGTTCGCTCGGCTTCCGTGGCTCCCGTAAGGGCACTCCATTTGCCGCGCAGCAGGCCGCGATGACTGCCGCCAACCTGGCGCGCGAGCACGGTCTCCGCTCGGTCGATGTCCGTGTCAGCGGTCCCGGCTCTGGCCGTGAGTCGGCCATCCGCGCACTGGCTGCCGCCGGCCTGGAAGTTCGTTCGATCAAGGACAGCACGCCCGTTCCGCACAATGGCTGCCGTCCCGCAAAGAAGCGCAGAGTCTGAGTTCCGAACTTGC
>Ga0307375_10007086_pt1 | contig 10269 bp, 25 predicted proteins | sample TR1MG_FD_202531 | JGI IMG/M metagenome (GOLD analysis project Ga0307375, IMG submission 202531) | Soil microbial communities from Risofladan, Vaasa, Finland - TR-1 | ecosystem: Environmental > Terrestrial > Soil > Coastal area > Acid sulfate soil | place: Finland: Risofladan, Vaasa | collected...
CATTGCCCAAAGTGCCAGAAGTCATAGGGTTGGGGTCCCCACTTGAGGTTCTTGGCGTCGTCACTGGAGGCGGCGAAGCCGAACCGGTCGAGGTCCGATTGCCCATCCAGGCGGAGCGCCCAGGCCAACGGCGTGTCAATGTGATACTGCTTGACGGCGTCGCGGATGAGGCCGTCTACCTTTTCGTCATCTATGCGCTTCTGGAGCGAACTTTGCATTTTACCAAGTTCGGTAGAATGCAAGGTTCGGCTGATAGTGGCCGGGTCCACATCGAGCAGGACTGCAATCTTGGCTCCAGTCCAGCCCAGTCGGTCAAGGCGGTAAACGAGGGCATCTCTGCTTGCCACCTGCTTGGCCCGAATGTCGGCAATCCACGTGCTCACGGTCTGCTGAGGCGCACCAATCATGTCGGCTATGGCCTGTTGGGTCCACGTCGCTTCCGGGTCATTCTCTGCGATGTAGCGCGCCGTCTCGCGCTTGTCCTTCTCGCTGGTGCGGTCGCCGTGCTGCTTGTTGTAGAAGGCTGACTGTGCCTTGAGCTGGCAGCGCACGGCCCGGTCGGAATAGTCGAGCACGTCGTCTGTCCAGAACTCGGCTTCGATGGTGGCGATCTCCTGGTGTTGGTGCGCTGTCCATCTGTGGTAGCCATCGCGAATGGAAATCACTACCTTGCCGTCTTGGCCCGGGTAGTTTGCCAGTCGCTCGACTTGGATCGGGGGGAACTGCGCGCCGACACTCAGTGCGGCGGCGTACTGCTCAACGGTGTTGTTGCTTGTCTGTTCCCGGGCATAGGTATCCCGGTCCCAAACAAGATCACTTACCTTCAGTTTCATCGTCTACGCCTCCATGCAAAAACGCCCACAACTTGCCTGCGAACACCTTGGTTGCTGAGACCGAAGGCGGGCGCTGCAAGTTGCGGGCGCTTTTGCCGCAAACGACGTATAGGTTTGTAGGTTGGTGTCCGCAAAAACGAACACCCGCACTTCGGTCTCAGCAACTACCATCATATCACGATTCCTCTGCCGTGTCAATTCTACCCCATCCCCATCAGCGCGTTGCACATCGTGAGCGCCAGGGCGAGGAATAGCACGACGCCGCCGAATGCGACCCATGACGCGATCTCGCCCAACTTGTGGCGGCATTGCCGCACCTCGGTCAGCAGTGCGGCTAGTGCCTCTTCCGGTGTGAAGTCAGTTTTCTCGGTCATTGTTGTCTCCTTTGTTTGATTCGGAACGATTCGGCACGCTTTCCCTGGTTTGTCAACTCGCGGCCTTCCACAGCGCCGCCTGCTCGGGCTCGGGGGCATTTCGGTCGTTGCAGGGCAATTCTGGCAATAGCATCCAGTGCGTGATAGTGCCCTGGACCTTCAGTCCGGCCCGCGTGCGCCACTCCTGCCGGTCCTCATACCATGCGGCCATGTTGATGTCCGGCGTGCGGTATCCATATCGCAGCACACAGATGAGCACCCACTGTTCTGGGGGCATCTCTTGAGTGACAGATATCCAGTCGCGCATCACCCCTCCACCTCGGCGCCCGTCATCGCAGGCTAGTCGTGCCATGGCAGCACCGGCGCATGCTCGAAGTTCCAGAACAGCCAGGCGAACCATAGCAGAACCGCAGCAGCGACATAAGGCCAGTTGGCCTGGGCGAATGCGGCGAACGCGTCCATCTCACCCTCCTACCGTCCACAGTGCCAGCCACGCGAAGGCAGCCACCATGCCCAGGCCGGCAACGAGCGCGTGCCACGTTGCCGGTTGTCGACGAGTCGCCATGTCACACCCTCCCTCCGTCCCGCCGCCCGCGCCAGATCGAGTACGCCAGCGCAGCGACGAACAGGGCCAGGGCCAGCCACGGGCCATAGGCATCCATGAGTGCATAGATGTCCATGTCACGCCTTCCCTTCCCACTGGATGCAACCGAAGGTGGCATGCGTTGCCAATCCAGCTATAAATCCGGCTATAATGCCATCGGTCCAGGCATACGCAAGAGTTTCCGATTTGACGGCATCACCGTACTTGCTCTCGGTCATGTCGCACCCGCCCCATTTCTCTGGCCAATCGAGATGTTCCCAAAAACGGCACGTCTCGCAGTTGCCCTTCATGTCATGCCTCCTTTGCCGCCGCCATTCCATCCCGGTAGCGCTGCGCGTCCACCTCCAACTTGGCGATGCGTACCGCCAGTTCGTGCGCCCGCGCCGAGCGGTCCTTCTCACACATCCGTCCGCACTCGAAGATATCGCGCTCCCACACAAGGGTCTTGGCCCACACGGTGGTCTGTCCGTGGCCAAAGTCAGTCGCCCGCACCATCATCCTTCTCCTTCCCCCTCAGCTTCCGGCGGCACCGGGCACACGTTGGTACGACAATGCCGCCGTCTTGCTTGGGGGCGCGGTACTTTCGCTGACACCATGAGCAGACGTCAGCCGCCCGTGCCTCGTGCGCGGGGATAAAGGTCACCACACCCCTACTCCACACTGTGTCGCGGCCACCATGATGCCCAGGAACAGCAGGGTGAGGATCAGCAGCGCGATGCCCATGTTGATGGTGGACTGGTATCGGCTAAGCATCGGGGGTCTCCTTTGCCAGCTCCAGCAACCACTCCAGCTCTGGAATGCTGAGATCCCACTGGGGCGCGGTCGGATACGGCGCATCTGGATTATCAGATCCACCGTGGGTAATCAAGACACCCCAGGGCAATGGGCGGGCAAGTACGCCAGAGGTCACAGTCGTGTCGGGGCAGCGCTGCCACTCATTCACTGGCGCCCTCCTTGCTCTTGGCATAGTCCAGCCAAGCCCAGTGTTTCCGGCGCACGATGTTGCTCACTTGGTGATCCGAGACCCCGAACTGTATGCCCAATTCTCTCTGCAAGTGCTCGCCGGTGGCATAAAGTCTGCGGATCCTCCTGATTTTTTCTTGTGTCAGCTTGTTCCGTCCATTCTCGGCCCCGTACAACACGGGGATCTGACCCCTACCCTTTTCCAGCATGTCGCGAAAATTGTCTGCCTTTGAACCCAGCCGTAGATGGCCTGGATTTACGCAAGCGGGATGATCACAGCGATGTAGCACACACAATCCTTTTGGGATCGGTCCGTTCGCAAGTTCCCAAGCCAGACGATGGGCGCCAATCATCTTTCCGTTCAGCCACAACTGCCCATAGCCATCGCTCGTTTGGCACGCCGTCCATTCCCAACAGTCGTCTTCGCCTCGCACGTCCACTTTGTTCCAGTAACGATCTTCCCAATCTTCGGCCATCATGACTCCTCCAGCCATAGGCGTAACCCTAACTATGCGGATCCTCGGCAGCCTGCTGTGCCTCACCTTCCTTGGTTTGGGTGCTTACCCATTCCTCGATCTTGGTCTTGGCATCTTGCATCGATCCGGTGAAGTCGTGGATGTGTTCGATGCCAAGAGCCTCATACACTTGTTCATTCTTGAGACTCATGGTCTGCCCGGCCCAGGCCCAGAATTGCGGGCGAATCGGCTTGCCGTGTTTGTCCACTTTGTCAATCCAGTGGACGCTGTTGCTGCCGTTGCCATCGCTCTCAGTGGTCACCACAGGCGTCGGGGTCGTGGTGTATTCGGCCTCGATCACATGGCCATCGTCATCCACCTCGGCACCCAATTCCTCTGGTGTGTAGACAGCATTGCCATTGAATGCATCAGGGCAGTACCAGCGCACGCCATTGCTCATTGCTCGGTTAAAGAGCATATTGCGGGGGAATCGGGTCAGCATGTTACGCGATGCACCTGGCGCAACCATTCGGCCAATCTCGGCGCGTTCGGCATCCTGCAGCGTGAACATGGAGCGCCCAAGTTCTGTGCCGCCTCCATAGAACGCCAACTCACAGCACTCATCCGACAACTTCACCACGCGATAGTCATAGCGTGCGTCTCCCTTGACGGCGGCAGCCATCAGATTGCCACCAACTGCCACTTGGTTCTTGATGATGTTGATACCCGTCATGCTGGCAATCGGGCCAAAGCCAAGTTCTTTGCCTGCCAGAATCTTGACGACGGCCTGCGCCGCACTCTTGGTGTCGCTGAAGAATCCCGATGTTGCGAGCGTCTCGCCCAGGGTCATGGTCTCTTTGAGAGTCATCTCATTGCGAACAGGTACAAGTGCTCTTTCCTCTGTCATCTCAGTTTCTCCTTTGTAGGGCCGGCTACCTACAGCCAGCGTCTCGTGCATCCTGCTCCGTTTGGCGCAGGTCGCGCGCAAGTACAGCGTTCCAGCGCTGATACCAGGCCCATCTGTTGAGGCGCAGGGGCTCGGGTATGTGGATGCCTGCCATCTCCATCCGGTCGATACCGCGTTCCACATCCTCGCGGAAGAGATCGCGGGACGGGCCGTAGATCGCCACGGCATCACAATACTGCGCGAAGGTCATGCGCCCGTTGTGGCGGTCCATTGCCTCCAGTTCGATGTCGGACGGGGCCGGCAGGGTGTTGTCACGGATATGGATTGTCATTGGGCCTCCTTGTCGCTCCGACTGGCTATCGTCCGCGCCACTTCCAGCGCGGTCATGATGTCCTGTGTCGCCTCGCGGAGCGTGCAGATGTCCTCGTCCGTTACCCGGTTTCGGCACAATCTCAGCGCCAGTACGTCGAGCCGCCTTACGGCATCCCGGCCACGCACCATGGCGGCTTGGTCAGTTTCTTTCAGTGCCGTCGTCCGGTGGCCGCCCATGTGTCCTCCCCACCATCGCATCACCGCCCAGGCTGTCGAGCCAGTAGGCAATCACGTCACCTGCACCAGTAAAGGCGCAGATGGTCCAGAATCCGGCAATGGCCATCATCCACATCGGCTGTGCCCAGGCGCACCAGACGGAGAAGGCCGAACCGATGACGCACACGCCGATCACATAGGTCACAGGTGCCTCAATCTCGCCACCGTGCAAGCGGTGCCAGGGAAGGTAGTGCAGGGCTATGATGGAGAAGAAGCCTATGGCGCACATTGCTGCAAGTGTTGCGAACATTCGTCCTCCGTTTTGTGACAGATGGTGCGGTGGTTTGGCCTCACCTGCGGCGCTGGGGCCGCTGACTTTCCAAGAGGGCCGGCCTAGCACGGCCCCACATCGCCCCGGTTGGTAGCCCGATGCTCGCCCCATCGGGCTACTGTTCGTCGGCGTATAGTTCCCACGTCGGCTTGTCACAGGAGATGTAATCGCGCCAAGGAATCCCAGCATAGCTGAACAGCTGTCGCAAGTGGCGCAAGGGAAGGTTGGTTTCAATCTCGCCACCGCCAGGCCACTTATCGACGACCATCGTATATGGCGTGCCGTCGCGCCGGCAACCGAACGCCGCTTTACTGGACTGCCAATAGGAATCAAAGCTGCGAATCTCCCAATCGGTCAGTTCGGGGAATGTCTTCCAAATGTTGCGCGGCATCTCATGTGCCCCTTTCCACGGTCGCATACCACCGCGCCCACAAGAGGTCGACCACCAGGCGCTGTAGGGCCCCCGGGCGGAAGGTGTCCCGAAACGGGACCAATTCGCCACGGTCGAGGTGGTAGCGGGCAGCGCAGCCCGGGCAGATGATGTGACCACGGATGGGCAATGGCTGAGAACAGGCAGGGCAGTTAAGCATCGTCGGCCTCCTCGAAGGGGACAAGGGCATCATTCAGCCAGTGCCACTCACTGGGCATATATGCGGGCCAATCAGAGACGCCCATGCCACTGAGAAGTGAGCGGTGTTCTGCTTCGGCACGATAGTCCTTCTCTAAGCGGTTGTGGGTCTTGCGTGCCGCCTCCACCAGTGCCTTGACTTCGGGCAACTGGCGGGCAAAGGCCAGGGCTTCGGCGTTCGAGAGTAGCATCAGGTCATGCTCGCCATCTGGCGTCAGGTGTATCCAGTCGTTCTCAACCATCACTTTCTCCTTGGCGGGCTGCGGCGGATGCCGAGCTTGCGCTCGAGGGCGTGGATGCCGCTGACACAGCGCCGCCCGGTGCCGTCGGTCCACTCCAGCATGTTTGTCCCACAAGTGGGGCACGGGGTCTTGCTCAGGCGGGCCAGGGACGGGCGCTTAGGCATCGTCATCATCCTATCAGCAGGATTTCTTCGTCATCGCTGGCCCACATCGCGTCGATGGCTTTGTCGTCATCGCAACGAGTGACCAGCGCCGCTGCCCTGGGCTTGCTCAGGCGTGTGGCAACCCTGTACTTATTGGCGATTGCGATATACCCGAAGAGGCGCTTGGCCTTGCGAACAGCCTTGAGATATGCGGCCTTGTCCATCATCGCCCCCCGTCGGGGACCCGGGCGGTGATATAGTCTGCGGGGGTATCCACCATTCGCCGCCGCCGCCAGTCGTCCCACTCGCGGATGATGCGGCGAAGCATCGCCGACTTGCTGGTGCTCATCTTGTCGGCTTCGGCTCGCAAGAGATTGTCGTCACACAGTGCTACGACGTATGCGCGGGTAATCAAAAGATCGTTATCGGTCATCTGGTTCTCCTATCGCCCCGTCAGAAAGACTGGATCGATTCTCTCTGAGGCATCGCACCGACGGGCAATCGGCTCGGCAATCTGCCCGTAGTAAACGATACCGTTCGCGAAAATGATGCTATATGAGTAGCCATTGTCCACATAGCCGACGATGCCTTTCCAGGTCAGTAGCTCGTCAAAGGTCGCTGTCGGTGGCATCTCGGTGTGCTCTGTGGTGAATGTGATTTCCATTGGTGTACTCCTGTCTCTCTCGTGACCATTTCGGTCGGTGCCGTGACTATATCATACCACGTTTCATATGCGTCTGTCAATAGGCAGTTTTAGCAGGGACCACGGCTATGTGTCCGGATCTAGTCGGTCAGCTTGTGCGGGTTGATTTCATGCGTCTGAAGCGCTAGCCCTTTGCGGGTACAATTCCAGTCACACTTGACCTGTGCGGATAGGCCCGAGTCTGTTATTAGGTCAATCCCCTTGAGTTGCAAGCCACGATGGTGCACCTTGTGGGCCTTGCCATTATCTGGCGCCGGATCGTTCTGTTCGGGTGGTGACTCAGAGTGATGGTTGCTTATCTCTACCGGCGGGAGTTCAAGTATGCCACGCTCAAACATCGCCAGGACAATGCGAACTGCTTCGCGGCCCTTGACATTGGGCGAGTCTCTCTTTGTGCAACGAATGTCCATCATCAGGTCGCGGGGCATCATGATCTGTACGCATCCATCCACGTCCCGCCAGGGAACTCGGCGGCCCAGGCCGGTCACATAGTCTACACCGTCTTGGGATGCAGCGAAGGGCGTGTACCGCCGGCCAGAGCGCAGGGCCTCTTGCCCCGCTCTGGTGGCGAACACGTACACTCTACCTCCCCCGAGGCCGACGTGTATCCTATAGTCACTCTCGTCTTCAGCGATACCATACTTGATGAGATCAGGCCCCTGGTTCATTGCCCCAGACATCCCAGCCGCCCACCTCCTTCCGCCCGAACAACTCGATGCGATTGCCGTGGGTATAGATCGTCTCTATGATCTCCCTGAATTCCTCCGGCTTCTCTGAGTGCTCGTCGCTGCGCTCGATGCTTTGCACGCTGTCGAATAGTTGCTTGACATCCGGCGTGCAGCTCCCGCGCGTGGCGATAAGTAGGAATTCGTGGCGCACGCTGTTGTAGTGCCCGAAGTTGTGCCGCACCTTGTCCCACACGAACGAGGTCTTGTAGCTAAAGCCCCAGGCGTCGAAGATGGCCCACACGTTCTTGAGCATCGGGGATGTCACCCACAGGAACAACACGGCATCACGCTCGGCCATCTGTTGGATGTCGTCACCCATCGCGCATAGTTCGTCTATGCTCATGCTCGGATAGTGGCGGCGCGTGTGGCCATAGTCGTCCAGCTCGGCGCGGGCATACTTCCAAGGGGGATCGGCGTAGAAGATGCGATACTTGCCCTCTACGGGGAGAGGCGGAGATTCTTGGCGCTGGCGTTCGATAAGCGCCCAGTTTGCTTGTGCAACAGAACTGGCATCGCCAGAACCGACAAGCTCCAGGATGTCTACAATCTCGGCATCATCCATCTTGGCAAGACGCTGCAACTCGTTCTGGTTGTCCTCGACGGGCGTCCCCTGGATGAGATCGGCAAACATCTCTAGGCGCTCGCCCAGGGCAGTGCGGCGCCGTATGGTGCGCTCGCTGTCGCCAGTCTTTTCTGCCGCGTCTTTAGCAAAGGACAAGTTGTCCGTTGCTGTTTCCTGCCGGGCCTTGCCGCCTGCCACGTGCTGCTGTGTCTCCGGATACAGCCGCTCATATACTCGCTTCCGCTTGGCGAGCTCCACGCTTTCCTCAAACTTGGTCAGGTCGGCACGCGCCAGGTTCTCGTCTATCTGGGCGAGTTCGGCAAGCAGCGGATCGACGTCAAGCACGGTACATTCGATCTCGGCCAGGCCCAGGCTCTTGTGCGCCTCAAGCCGGTGCAGGCCAGCGATCAGGTTGAAATGAGGGTCGACCGTGATCGGGTTGAGAAGCCCGATCTCTGCGATGCTATCCGCAATGGCCTTGACCTTATCGGGTCGGGTCTTCCGCCGCTTCTCAGCATCAACAAGAACATCAGTGACGTGGATCTTCATCGCGCTTCCCGTCTGCCCAGCCTGACCGCGCCATTGCCAGCACGACCACGAGCCCGATTCCAGCTATCGCCATGCCCGCCCATTCGTAGCCGAGACACGCAAGCACCACCGAGAGGACACAGAGACCCACGACGAAGGCGATCACTTGCCCTTCCCGGCGCGCACTGCATCGCGCCCCTTGGCCGTTGCGCCGTAGTGCTCGTCGATTTGCTCCCGCAGCTCCTCGACCTCGACTACAGCCAGACCCGTGCGTCGCTCCAGCGCTGCCAACGCCTTGTCGCCAACCGTTGTACCGAACAAGATCCCCTTGAGCCATGACATGTCAGTCTCCTTTGCATCTACGAGGCGGATTCAGAATTGCCATTGTCACATACCACGCGCAGAGCCCGCGCTGCATAGCATTGCGACGGATGGCGCCCCGCCGCTCATACATCTTGGCGGCGTCAACGAAGGTATCCTTATGCGTTTCGAACATCGAATCGCCAGCCTGGATGTCCTCCTTGTGTTCCTTGTAGTGCTGTACTGCTTTGCGGCAGATCGCCTTCCAGGGAATGCCATCCTGCTCTTTCGTTGGGATGACATCCAGCACGATGTCAGTCTGCACATCGATGCGCCACTGACTGAGGGCTTCCATCTTGCGGTGATACTCTTCCTTTGCTTCATCAGTCTTGAACTTAGGCATTGTAATCCTCCATTGCCTGTTCTAGTTCGGTCAGCCGACGACGTAGGCTGTCATGCCAGCCGATAACGAATTGCGTCGCTTCTGGCGAGAATTTGCCGTACTCAGCCACCTTCACTGCGACGGTGACCTGGCCGGTGAAGGCTTGCAGCGCCTTGATGTATTCGGCGACCTCGCGCGGGTTCTCTTGCCGGTCCTTGCGTTCGCGCCGCATCGTCTCGCGCTTGACCTCAGACTTGACGCGCACGAGGCGCTGGAAGGCGGGGTCGTGGTACTCGGTGTCGATGATGGCCTCGCGCTCGGCATCGTCTTCGGCGGCGGCGACGGCCTGTGCTACTTCCTTGGTTCTCGGCTCAGAAAGACCCTCCTTGGCGGCCTTCTCAAGTACCGCGACCTTGGCTTTGTCATCGAGGTGTTCGGGTCGGACGCGCAGCACATGGGCATACGTGACATCGCCTCGCTGTACAAGTTCTTTTACAGCCTCGGGTTCTCCCAGCAGAGACAAGTGGTCGTACACCCACTGCCTGGTTTTGCCCACCCTGCTGGCAATTGCTGTCACAGGGATGCCGGAATCCTTCTCGTCTTGGCACCAGTTGGCGACATCCATTGGCGTCATGTCTTCACGCACAAGATTCTCGATGCCCCCCTGCGTGTGCGCCTCCTCCTCCTCAAGGCCCTCAATAAAGGCGGGGACGTCAGTCAGCCCAGCGCGCCGAGCGGCTTCCACGCGACGGTGGCCGTAGACAATCTCGCACATATCGCCTTCGGCGGGGCGCACCTTGATCGGGACGATGATGCCCTGTTCCTTGACCGACTGTGCAAGCTCGGCCATCTTGTCTTCGTCCCAGCTGCTACGGACGGGGTGCGGGGATGGGGCAATCAGGTCAATGCGGATCTGCATCGGGTTCCTCCTCTGGGGCATCCTCTGTCGGCAAGGGCCAAGAGAGGATGTACTGATACGCTTGGTGGATGCGCCGATCACACTCCTCTTCGCTCAGGTCGGGGGAGCGGTGCATGGTGATGCGATACTTGGGCTCCGA
>Ga0307375_10007088_pt1 | contig 10266 bp, 23 predicted proteins | sample TR1MG_FD_202531 | JGI IMG/M metagenome (GOLD analysis project Ga0307375, IMG submission 202531) | Soil microbial communities from Risofladan, Vaasa, Finland - TR-1 | ecosystem: Environmental > Terrestrial > Soil > Coastal area > Acid sulfate soil | place: Finland: Risofladan, Vaasa | collected...
TATCCAGCCTTTCATAGCACACACCTAAATCTCTTAGGCATTCCCCTCCGATGCGAACAGCTCTCAGGCCAGCAGCTATACGATTTTCACAACTCTTCAAGCGATCATCAGATATGGTTTGCGCCTGATTGATTGCACGAGCGGTAGCCGTCATCACGTCGTCCAGCGTGGCTCCATTCTCAAGTGTGCATCTTCTCGCGTGGCCCTTGGAAAACTCCGCACAGATCGCTACAGGCTTCTGGGTGGCGTTGAATAGCTCAATGCTGCCCGTCGAAGTTTGCGCGACGCAAGCGGCTGTGAACAGAAATATAAACACTGCTTTCATGACTTCTGTTCCTTTACGCGTGCGGCGATGAGGACATCCAACTCATCCCGCGAACTGTAGTTGGCTTTATAATGCCCTATCAGCTTTGGAATCGCAGCCCACTCTTCATCGCTCACCGGCGCTTTCAGCCGCTCGATCTCTGCCCTCAGCGTGGCAATGTAATCCTCGAACGGAACCCCGTCTGGGCAGTATGCAGCCTGGCGGTCCTTCCAATTCTGAATCTCTGCCTTCAAGTCGGATATCTCGATTTGTAAACTCTGTATGCTCATGGCTGCCCCTTCCATCCCGTCATCTTATCGGCCAGTGCGGATTCGAGACGTTCGAGGATGCGGGCTTGCCTCGCACGCTTGCGAATGCAATTTACGTGGTCCAAGCAGAACCGCTTGCTAAATACATAATCCATCTCTGCAATCTCCCCCCTACAATGGCTATGCGTACATAAACATAGCGCTCTTGTGGCTGAACTTTATGCGGCGCTCTGCTGTGCTCCTTTTCGCGTACTCGTATTCGTATTCCAGACCTTTCGGTATCTCCATCACTCACCTCCTACTTCTTCGGTTCCTTATGACAAGCACAATCGCATGAGGCGACTGCGCACCAGTGGCAATTCCTGCCGCCCTTTTTGCAATGCGCGCTGATCTTACCCGGCTGCACGGCGCGGTGATCCGTCTTCGGCTTACGCAATGCGCGGATGATGGCGGTCACGGCTGCTCCTTTTCCACGAGCCCATCCACCAGCGTGATGCCGGTGATTTCCTTGAAAATCGCCTTAAACTTCGGTCCTGGGTTGCGGCGGTTGTTGATTACATCGCTCAGATACTGAGCCGTTATGGTGATCCCCTTCGTTCCCAGCCATTCGATGAACACTACTTGCGTCCAGCGCCGCTTGGCCAGAAACTCTTTCAACGTGGCTACCTGTTCAGCGTGCGTTAAACTGCGCCGTCTCTTCATGGCTGTAATCATCCCATAATGATCAGCGGAATGCAAGTATAAAATTACTCAAATTTGCTATTGACAATCGATTCCGCTCCGCTTACTCTGGCAACACATTGAGAGGAGCTTCCAGATGAACGATTGGGAAGAAATATTGGCTGGAGACGAGCAGGACTTGGAAGCAGCACGCCAGAGACTGCGCCTCGCTCAGCAGGATGTGACCAGCGCAGAAGAGCAGGTAGCACTATGCGAGGACCGAGTTCGGGCGAGCCGAGCCATTGCGAACGCCGAAGAGGTAGAAATGGAGCAGTCATGACAGACGCCATTCAGCGCACACAGCCAACCGGCATGGAACTGCTTGCCGAGTTGTCGCGCAAGACCGACGATCCGCAGGTGGCCGTCGCGGTCGCAAAGGCGGTCGTTGACCTCCAAATCCAGATGGAGAGATTCCAGTGGGAGCGCGAAGAGCGCCAAGCCAAGGTAGACTTCGATCAAGCCCTCAATGAGTGCCAGTCGAAGATCGGCAGGATCGCTCCCAACCAGCAGCGCAACGACACGCGGAGCTGGTGGGCCGACTACGCAGAGCTGGACAGAGCGGTTCGTCCCATCTACACGCCGCAAGGGTTTGCGATTGCCTTTTCCGAGGTCCAGTCTATCGCCCCGGGGAAGGTTCGGATTCGGGCGGAACTGTCGCGCGGCGGAATCTCGAAGGAGTATTTCTCCGAGATCACACCATCGACGATGGGGCCGAAGGGTAACGCCATGGCGACGGCGACGGATGCGGACGCCATTGCTTTAGCGAGGGCCAAGCGCTATTTGCTCCTGTCCATTTTCAACATCGCGGTGGGCATCGACAAGATCGAAAAAGAGGGCGTATCTGAAGACGTACTCAACTCGTGGCTGGAAAAGCTCTCCACTGCCAATGACACAGCCGAGTTGAACCGCGTGAGCCTGGAAGCAATCAAGGCCGTGCGCGGGGATACCGGGTCTGTCCAGAAGATCGGGCAGGCGAAGAACAAGAGAATCAAGGAAATCAAGGAGGCAAACCATGCCTGAAGTCTACGGAGCACAGCAGAGCGATGCGTGGTTGCGTGCGCATGTTGGAAGACAGACTGGGAGCGGATTGGCGAAAATCTGCTCCTACCTAACCCGCAAGTCGGGCGACAAGAAGAAAGGCGACCCTACGGCAGAGAGAGAAAACTACATCCTTGAGAAGATAGGGGAAAGGCTCTCGGGGAGACTAGCAAACCATTACCAGACTGCCGCCATGAGCGACGGCATTGAGTTTGAGGAAGAGGCGCGGCTTTACTATGAGGCTGTAACCAACACGATCACCACGCCAGTGGGGTTCTACATCCACGATGATCATCCATTCACCGGGGCAAGTTGCGATGCACTCATTGACGATGACGGGGTTCTTGAAATCAAATGTCCCACAACTCCCGTTCATCTGAAATACGTTATGGGAGGATGTATTCCGAAGGACTACATGCCTCAAGTGGCGTGGGAGCTTGCGTGCACTGGAAGAAGCTACGTTGACTTTGTGAGCTACGGTATTGGAATCGTGGACGATGAGACGCGGTTTTTCTACCGGCGCACAGGCCGCGATGAACTGGAGTATACCTACACGGATTTCTCCGGGGATATGGACCGCGAAGTGCGACTGACAGGTGAGCAAGTGATTGCCTATTTTACGGATCAGGTGCTCAAGTCAGAGGCAGAGATTCAAGCATTCATCAGGGGACGCAAGACGGTTTCTCCATACCCCGTGGAGACGAAGAAATGAGCACTGAAGTCTGGTCTTCCATCCTTGCTGCCATTCCCGACGTGGACGCATGGAACCTCAACCTGCCAGAACTGAAGCGGCTGGCAGAGCAATACGGCGATGAATGCAGGAGATTCATCGCCGAGGAGGCCGAACGCAGAGGCTATATGTGGTCCAAACTGGCGAAGGCTTATCAGCATCCATGGACCATACGAGCGTGCAACCATCCGAGCAGACTGATTGGCGTAGGATGGCGATCGGGGCAACTTGCTGCCGTGTTCGCGGCCAAGGAAGGCCCGAGGCGGTATGAGTCTGTGAGCCATGAGATTCCGGCAGAGACGGCGCAGAAGCTCGTCAATTCGTTGTATCCGGACAACTTGTACAAGCAGCTAATCAAGGATAAAGGAATCGTAATGGAAAGGGTGGGCTAATGGACCAGATGACGCTACTCAGGCCGTACAACAATCTGCGCCTAAAGCCCCTGCGACCGCGACAGGCCCAGGCCATCGCAGACATTCGGCAGGCAATCAAGGAAGGCCACAAACGTATCATCGTGCAGGCGCCGTGCGGATTCGGCAAGACGGTCCTAGCTGCGCATCTGATCGGGGGAGCACTATCCAAGGGTACGCGTCCGCTGTTCACTGCTCCGGCTATCTCTCTGATCGACCAGACTGTTCGCTCATTCGAGTCTGAGGGGATACGGGACATGGGCGTGATGCAGGCCCAGCACGTCCGCACAGATCGCCATGCACAGGTACAGATTGCGTCCGTGCAGACTCTCATCAAGCGAGAGTTGCCGGAAGTTGATTTTCTGATGCTCGACGAAATACATCGTTCATATCGCGGCTTGAACGAAATGCTGGACGGGCCGTGGAAGGATAAGATAGCCATTGGCCTGACGGCGACTCCATGGGTGAAGAGTATGGGATTGCGGTGGACCTCGCTGATAATCCCGGCGACCATCCCTCAGTTGATCGACGAGAACCTTTTAACCCCCACTACGCTATACGTTCCTGAGCAGATTGCCGACCGGGGAAACATCGCGGTTCAGAAGGGAGAGTTTACAGAGGCGTCAAGCTCTCAGGAGATGCGCCAGAACCGCATAATCGGGAATGTGGTTGACACATGGAAGAAACTCGGACCCGGAGAAAAGACGTTCATGTTCTGCGTGAATCTTGACCATGCAAGAGCACAGATGGCGGCATTCATTGACTCAGGCATACCGTTCGGATACATCGACGCGCAGACGCCGGCAGAAGAAAGAACCTTGCAGTTCCACAAGATGAAGCATGGCGAGATCGCCGGAATCGCCTCGGTAGGATGTCTGATAGCGGGAGTGGATGAAGACGTTCGCTGCATCATTGACGCTGCGCCTACCAAGTCAGAAATTAGCCTCGTGCAGCGGTGGGGTAGAGGGATAAGAACGGCTCAAGGGAAACAGGCTCTCATCGGTCTAGACCATGCTGCCAACAATACCGATCAAGGGCTTGGCTTGTTCTGGGAGATATTCCACGACCACTTGGACACGCATAAGCCGCACGAAAAAGGCGTTGCCTATGAGGGCGAGAAGCGGCCGAAAAAACCCCGCAAGTGCGCAGTATGTAATGTGCTCATCCCGGCCGGCTCGGCCATGTGCAAGAACTGCGGCCAACCCATCCACGCAACAGGAATCGAGCACGAAGACGGTGAGTTGGTGGTTTACGGTACGCAGCCGAAAGACAAAGCAACCAAACGGGAATATACCATTGAAGAAAAGCGTTCATGGTATGGGGGAATGCTCTGGATTGCGCGAGAGAGAGGGAAATCAGACGGTCTCGCGTGGCACAGTTTCAATGAGAAGTTCGGGCATTTCCCCGCAGGCTATCCAAAGGTTGCGAAAGAGCCATCGTTCGAGGTTGATCAATGGGATCGCCATAGGCGCATAAAATGGGCTAAATCGCATCAAAAGAGAGATATAATAGAGGGGTCAGGCGTTGCAAGCGCCGGACTCTAATCCCAATCGCTAGAAGGAGCGACCGTGACCCCATCTGATCAATCATACCGCGAAATCCCTTTGACGCAGGGATATACGGCCCTGGTGGATTCTTCTGATTTTGATGTTTTGATGAAGTGGAAATGGTATGCGTGGTACAGCCCCTCCGGGAAAAGCTGGTATGCCGTGCGTAGTGTAAAGACTGAGCATGGTGGACGTTCTCTAAGGATGCATCGGGAAATTTTAGGACTAGCATCTGGAGATCGCCGACAGGTTGACCATAGAAATCATGACACCTTGGATAACCGCCGCTCGAATATCCGGGTTTGTACCCCGTCACAGAATACACAAAATAGGAGAACTCAATCCAACAGCAAGAGCGGCCATAAGGGCGTTTCTTTTCGGCCTTCCAAGAGAAAATGGAGGGCCACTATTTTTGTAGATGGTAAGCATCTTCATTTGGGATACAGAGAGACCAAAGAGGAATGCATCCAGCTTTATCAAGAAGCCGCTCGTAAATTTTTCGGTGAATTCGCGTGGGTGTCCGCATGAAGCACTCCGATAGCCTCTACACCATCCTGCGCGGCATGATCCGGGAGGAGATTGACCGGACTCCGGGCTTCCGGGAGTTGACTGGGCGATCGGACCTTCCGGCCAGCGTCGATGCGGAAAAGGCCATTCTTGGCGCAGTTATGCTGGACAATGCCGCGATGGGCGAACTGAAGGGATTGGAGCCTGATAACTTCTCACTGGACTCGCATCGGCGTATCTTTGTGCGCATGGCGGGACTCTTGGAGGCTTTCCAGTCCGTTGACATTGTGACGATGGGCGAATCGTTCGGGCAGGATGCAATCAAGGAAATAGGCGGCGTGGCTTATCTGGCGTCGCTGACGGAGGGCTTGCCGATGCGCCCTGCCATCAAGGAATACATCGCCATTGTGAAAGAAAAGGCAAAGCTACGGCGCATCATGACTGCGTGTACAGAGGCAATCAAGGCTTGCCAGGAGCAGCGAGAAACCGCCGCAGAGATCGTGGCACAATTGGGCGTAGCATTGAAGGGCATACGAAAGGGGAGCAAATGAAACAGGAACGGCCCGCAGTAGACCTTGGCGTGATTCAGCGCCAGTTGGACGCTATAACCAAATACCTCAAAGCTAATGTATGGAAAGGGAAGCATGCCGATAGTTCGAAAGAAGAAGACAGGCGGCAGGAAGCGCAATAAGATTCTGTGGGCGTATATCGAGCGCTATGGATTGACGCCAAAACAGGGCACCCTAGCAAATAAGATGCTTGTGCAACTGGCTCTATGCCGGTCGGAAGAGGCGCGGAGATTGCTATTGGGCGTGAGCGCATGATAGACGCCGAGTTCCTTGCTCTCATGCAACAGAAGTTCCCGCGTTACGTGACGATCGGCAAGGTAACCGGGCAGGTGCGGCTCTACGGTCCGGCATGGGACGCGGTTCGAGAGCATGTCTGGCAGCGAGACGGCAGGAAGTGCTTGAATTGCTGTGCGCAGGTATTGATCGAAAAGGGCGACTGGTGGAGCGTGCATTGCGCCCACTACAAGAGTAAGGGGAGCGGCGGCAACGATCTGCCATCCAATTTGCGAAGCCTTTGCGGTCGATGCCATACAGGTGAACATTCAGGAAAACCAACCAAGTGAAAGGAATCAAATGGGGAAGTCAGTGAACAAGGTAATTATCCTGGGGCGCATAGGCAAAGAGCCTAGCGTCCGCAATGCTGGGAATTCCACCGTGGCGCAGTTCTCCGTTGCTACTGAAAGCTCGTACAAGGACAAGTCCGGCGAGTGGCAGGAGAATACAGACTGGCACGAGTGCGTCGCGTGGGGCAAGCTTGCCGATGTGGTGCAGAAGTACGTCTCGAAGGGTGACCAGATTTACGTCGAGGGCCGCTTGCAAACACGTTCATGGGATGACAAGGAGACAGGGCAGAAGCGCTACAAAACCGAGATCGTAGTATCTGAGTTGGTACTACTGTCGGAGCGCAAGGAACCCAAACAACAGGCATCTACGCAGCCCGAAGAGAGCGACGATGGGCCAGACTTCCCCTTTGACTACCAGTGCGAAATAAAGCCGTTTACAGGCGTTGCAACGGGAGTATAGTGAATCCATGAACTGCGCACAATGCAATAAACCGATAGCGAACCCCAAAGCCGCTCAGCGGTACTGCTCGCCCAAGTGCCGCTACGCCGCATGGGAGGCAACGCACCGCATCAAGCGTAAGGCTCCAAAGCGCATCAGGAGCCGCGAGCGTGACCGGCTGTACACGATCATCCACAAGGGCGATACGATTGAGCAGCTACGCATTCAGGCGCGGGAAGCGGCGCGAGTGCAGGCATTAATAACAGAGGAAACAATCCGATGAGTTCCAACTTTAAATTTGGCGACTGGGTGAAGGGCGTTTTTTGTAGCGATAATAACCCGCAACGTGTGGGCATATTTGTCCGCTTTCTGAAAGCCGGTAGGGTCTGCCAAATCACAGATGGGAATGGAAAATTCTGGGAATCATCCAGACGCTCAACCGTCCCTGAATCAATGTCCGATGAAGAGGCGTCTCTGTTAGCCGACCGACTATGGCTGGAGGATAACAAAAACGTCGCTGATCCGGGCTTAGTTGCTAAAGTATCGGCGCGAGTGCAGGCGATGAGGGAGGAAGCATGATCTTTTACAACTGGTCAGGCGGGATGGAGTCAAGCGCAATGCTCGTCATTGACCGTGAGCGCATCCGCGATACGAGCGCCATCGTGCGGGCCGTCTATACCGGAAAACAGTTCCCTGAGTGGATGCAGTCGAAGGCTCAGATTGAGCAAATACTAGGACTAGATATAGCCATTGTGCCAAACCGCATCACCTTCGATGAATACCTGTTTGAAAAGGGCGGAATGCTTCGCAAGGGGATGAACGATTGCAGCCGCCGCATGAAACGTGGCAATTTATCCCGGCACATGCACTCATTTGAGAAACCCTACGAAGTGAATCTAGGATTCAACGCAGGGGAGCAGGACAGGGCGGACGCATTCACCGACCGCAACGAGCGAGATTGGTTGCACTGGCGCTATCCGCTGATTGAGTCAAAGGTTTTCCGCGCAAAGACGGTAGACATCTGCCGAGACGCTGGATTAAGCATCGTGGTTGAGGTCTACAAGCGGATGGGGAGGATGGACTGCTATTTTTGCCCTAATCAGACGGAAACCCAAGCTCTAAAGGTAGTCGAGCACTATCCGCAACTAGGGGAACAATGGAGCGCAGCAGAAGAGCGCAAAGGTCATTCCTTCATGTCTGTCCCCCTCAAGGTATTGGTCGATTATTCACAACGGCAGGGGAACTTATTTGCAGAGTCTCCCATCCGCTGCTCATGCTTTGGCGGCAACGAAGATGCAACTGGAGAGGATGAGGAAGCATGAAGCGCACACCTGAAGGCAAGCTATGAGCAAATACGGAAATACCAAGTGCGTGGCCAGCGACGGAAAATCGTTTGCGAGTATGCGCGAGCGTAAGCGTTACGAAGATCTTCTGGTGCTCTGGAGGATGGGCAAGATCACGTGTCTTGAATGCCAGAGGCGCTATGAGTTGATACCGAAGCAGGAAGGAGAGCGTGCGTGCATCTACATCGCGGATTTCGTTTACCATGACATTGCAGAAGGTAAAAAATTAGGCGCGTTGCATGTAGAGGACACCAAAGGATTCCGCACGAAGGACTATATCATCAAGCGCAAGCTCATGCTATGGGTTCACAAGATCAGGATTGAAGAGCTTTGATTCTCCGCACCACAACCCCGCATTGACCTGCAACACCCTATGCAAACAACCCACCAAAAGAGAGCGCCCCGGTTCCGTTAGGTTCCGGGGCGTCTCGCCGTTATGGAGGAGGAAATTTGGTCGGGATTGCGAGTCTCCCATTCTCGCATCAACAGGCCCCATGCCTGCCGTCCTTTTGATGATTCCGTCTCCGCTTATGGGAGCACTGCATCGTTGGGCGATTTGAACGATCTCCCGATATGGTCTAGGTGGAGAGATTTGAACTCCCGACCCCCTGTTCCCAAGACAGGTGCGCTACCAGACTGCGCTACACCTAGACGGTTGAAACTCGTCTTAGTGGCACGGTCGGAATGGAAGCGCGAAGTTCATAAAAGAGTTTGCGGGGCTCCATGATCGTTGTTCAGGCGGGCATGGACGAGGTTTGGGACCAGAACCCCGCACTTGAATAATACCAAACCTCGTGATATTCTGCAATCGTTCAGGTGAGCATTGCAGAAATCCTCTGACAATTCGATTCCGTCAAGGTTCCCGCTTTCGTGCGCCTGTGCACTCTTCTTGCGAATGCCTTTTTCTAAGCGCCCATCGGCCAGCCGGGATGCCGTGCTGATCGTTGGACGGACGGCTTTAGGCGCATCTCCGGGGCGGCATACTGCCCTTTCACCGAAAACGGGAGCCTGCATGGGGTCAACGTGCATGGGGAGCAGTGTGACGGGTACAGCGCAGCATCGGGACTGGGCAACGCTAGACACATAGCGATCCCTGCCGATCCTGCGTGTAACGGCGCAGGGCGACACCACGCATAGCAAAAAGAGTATCGCCCCACTAAAGCCGAAGGTGTCTACTTCTCCGGTTGAATGCGAAAAACAACCCCCATATCCTTGAGAACCTGCTTGGACAGGTAGTCGCATTCATCGTTTTGATCGCGCGGAATCCAGTGAAGGGTGATGCGGTGCTTGTTCGCTTTGTAAAGCGGTGCGGCCTTCTTAAAGAACGGCATATATGCTCCGCCGTTAACGTTCCATGTTCCTCGATAGCCAAGCTCCCGCGCTGCATCTGCGGAAAGATGGCAGATCACCAAACGAGAATCGCCGCGGATTACGATGGGGCCGTCGTACTTCAGCGATTCAGTGAGGGCCGCAAGGAACCCGCTGTACTCGGCAACATTGTTAGACATTCCCTTGCCGACGCCGCAATAGCCGCCTTCGGCATAAACGGTTGCCCCGTCTAGTTGAACCATCGCTCCCCATGCAGCATGACCGCCAGGGTTCTTAGGCTCGCTCAGCAGCACCCGTCAAACCAAGCCTCAATGAGAGCTGGTTTAGGGTGCGGTGGGCATACCTCCTTTGCGAGAGAATTGGCCCTTACTGTTAAGTTTTCTGATGTCATTCCATACCTCATCTCGGAATAGAATTTCCGATGATCCAAGCGGTTTTGATCCACCACGCTTATTAGGAACCGCATTTCCTTTAGAGCGGGGAAAGGTTCTGCACCTT
>Ga0307375_10007089_pt1 | contig 10265 bp, 11 predicted proteins | sample TR1MG_FD_202531 | JGI IMG/M metagenome (GOLD analysis project Ga0307375, IMG submission 202531) | Soil microbial communities from Risofladan, Vaasa, Finland - TR-1 | ecosystem: Environmental > Terrestrial > Soil > Coastal area > Acid sulfate soil | place: Finland: Risofladan, Vaasa | collected...
CCGACGATGACCTTCATCGGCTCGTCGTCCGACGACGCGCGGCGCGCGAAGAGCGACCGGACCCAGGACGGCAGAATTACTTCTCGGTCTCGGCGTCCTCAGCCTTCGCCTTGCGAATGAGCTCGGGCTCGGCCGGGGCTTCCGCACCGGGCTCGGCGGCAACGACCGGCGTCTCCTCGACGGCGGCCTTGGGCGCGCTCACCACGCAGATCGTGGTGCCTGGCTCATCCAGCACTTCGACGCCTTCGGGAAGCTTGAGGTCGCCCACGTGGAAGCTGTGGCCGATCGCGAGCGGCGTCACGTCGACGTCCACGTGGTTCGGGATCAGGGCCGGATCCACGTGAATCGAGATCTCGTGCATCACCTGGTCGAGGATGCCGCCGCTGTTGCGCACGCCGTCGGGCACGCCGACGAACACGAGCGGCACGCTGACCGTGACCTTCTCACCGGCCACCAGCTCCTGGAAGTCCACGTGCAGGATCATCTTCTTGAACGGGTGCCGCTGCACTTCACGGATGAGCGTCACAGCCGGCGTGCCGGCGATGTCGAGCTCGATCACGGTGCTGCCGTACGAGATCTTGTCGAGCAGCTTCTCGAAGTCGCGGGTGTTGAGCACGAGGGGCTGCGGCTCGCGGCCGTGGCCGTAGATCACGGCGGGCAGTTGGCCCGACTGACGGAGCTTGCGCGCCACGCCGGTGCCGGCGTCGGTGCGGGGAGTAGCCGAGAACTTGACGGATGCCATGGGTCGATTCTTCCAATTGAACGGTGCATCATTGCAGCGAAACCCGGAACACGCGGCGCAACTCTCAGGAGGCTGCGTCCTCCCTACCATACCGCCGGTAGGACGGTAGGACGGTGTGACGGTAGGACTGTAGACTGCGTCACGCAGTCATCCGTCCTACGGTCCTACGGTCCTACGGTTCTACCGCTCACTCCGGGGTACTTCTAATCGAACAGCGAACTCACGCTCTGTTCCGCGTGCGTGAAGCGGATGGCCTTGGACAACAACTCGCCCACCGACAGAATGGCAAGCTTGTCGAACCGCCGCTCCACCGGCAGCGCGATCGTGTCGGTCACCGCGACCTCCTCGATCGGCGCGTCCATCAGCCGCTCGCGGGCGGGGCCCGAGAGCAGCGCGTGCGTGGCGCACACGTAGACGGAATGCGCGCCCAGCGTCTTCAGGGCCCGCGCCGCCTCCGATACCGTGCCCGCCGTATCGATCATGTCGTCGGCCAGGATACAGTCCTTGCCTTCGACCTCCCCCACCACGTTCACCACCTCGGCCACGTTCGCCGCCGGCCGCCGTTTGTCGATGATGGCCAGCGACGCGTTCAGCCGCTTGGCGAACCCGCGCGCCATCTTGGCCGAGCCGACGTCGGGCGCCACCACCACGATGTCGTGGAGCTGCTTCTTGCGGTAATGCGCCGTGAACACCGGCATCGCGTACAGGTGGTCCACCGGAATGTCGAAGAAGCCCTGCAACTGATGCTGGTGGAAATCGATGCCCAGCACCCGGTGCGCCCCCGCCGCCATGATCATGTTGGCCAGCAGCTTGGCGCCGATCGCCACCCGCGGCTGATCCTTGCGATCCTGCCGCGAATACCCGTAGTACGGCATCACCACCGTGACCCGCGCCGCCGACGCCCGTTTGGCGGCGTCGATCAGCAACAGCAACTCCAGAACGTTCTCGGCCGGCGGGTTGGTGGGCTGGACGATGAACACGTCATCGCCGCGCACGTTCTCGTCGATCCGCACGAAGATCTCGCCGTCGGCAAACCGCGTGAGGGTGACCTTGCACAGGTCCACGCCGATGTGCCGCGCGATCTCTTCGGCTAATGCACGGTTGGCGGTCCCGGAGAGCAGCTTGAAACCGTGGCTGGGTACGGAAAGGCCGTCCATGATTAGCCTTCTAAGCTACTTAGAGGTAGAGAGTTAATCAACGACGAGGCGCGGGGGCGTCGGACATTGCCCCCGGTGGATTCGAACCACCATTCTCGGATCCAAAGTCCGATGTCCTGCCATTGGACGAGGGGGCAGCAGCGGCCACCACAACCTACTCGATCACCCGAATTGGAACAACGTGAGCCGACGTCCGGGTCTCGATCAGCCGAGCCCCGTCCAGCTCGGCCGAGACCAGCCCGCGCACCCCGTCGTCGAACACCCCGAACACCGTGGATCCCGACCCGGCCAGCAGCGCGATCCGCGCCCCCGCCCGCTCCAGCGCCTTGCGGTACACCCCGATCTCGGGATGCCGCTTCTCCACCGCCGCCTCGAAGTCGTTCTCGGCCACCTCCTCCACCTCGGCCCACGACAGCAGCGCCGCTGCCGGCAGCAGCGCCCCCGACAGCTCGTACGCCGGGCGCGACTCCGACAGCCAGTGGTACGCTTCGGCCGTGCCGATGCCGAACGACGGCACCAGCAGCTGCACCCGCCGACGCGGCAGGGCGTTCAGCCCGAGCATCCGCTCGCCGCGCCCCCAGGCGAACGCCAGTGGCGCTTCGGTGGCCATGAATGGCACGTCCGCCCCCAGGCGGGCCGCCAGTTCGAGCACGCGCACCCCCATGGGCCGCGGCGCCAGCGCCTCCAGAATGCGCAGCACGGCGCCGGCGTCGGCGCTGCCGCCTCCCAGCCCACCGCCCACCGGAATGCGCTTCACGATCTCGATGGCGAACTGGTCGGGCCAGCCGGCCGCCTCGCGGTACGCCTGCGCCGCGCGGTAGGCCAGGTTCTGCTCGGCGGCGCCCAGCCCGCCCTCGGGAATCACGTCGCCGGTGCAGTCGATGCTCCGGCCGTCGCCGCCCGTGCGCACCGTGACCTCGTCGGCCAGGTCGATGCGCTGGAACACGGTCTCGATCTGGTGGTAGCCCGACGACTCGCGGCTCAGCACGCGCAGCCGGAGGTTGATCTTGGCCTGCGCGGCGGCGCGCCCGGCGCGGGGCGCGCCGATGGCGGCGCTGGACAGCGGGGTGCCCGGCGACCCGCTCACGGCGCCGCCGCCGGCGGGGCGCCCTGCTCGCCCACGGCGCGGATCTCGCCGTAGGTGATGCCGGTGCGCCACAGATACCAGAGTCCGATGAGCGTGATCGGGATGTACGACACGACGTGGAAGGTGAGCGCCCAGGCCGCCGCGGCGCTGGCCGGGATGCCGAACGCCGCCAGGCCGATGCGTCCCCCCGATTCGAACACGCCGGCAAAGCCCGGCGTGGACGGGATGGATACGAACGCCACGATCACCCCCTGCACGAACAGCGCCGCCGCGAACGGCGCGTCGATGTGCAGGGCGCGGAACGCCAGCCAGAACGCGAACGCGTTGAGCAGCCACATCACCAGCGCCCAGAAGAGCACGAGCAGGAACCGCCCCGGACTGCGCAGCACGCTCAGCCCGCCCGCGAACGACGCCAGAATGGCGCTGCCCCGCGCCTCGAACGTCGGCGCCACCCGGCGCGCGAACCGCTCGTAGAGCGCGATCGTGGGTTTGGGATAGCTGGCCAGCAGGTACAGCGCCGTGAATCCGAGCAGGGTGAGTCCGATCACCGCCACGGCCGCATGCTGCAGCGACCAGCCGGCGAAGTTGGCCACGCCGAGGAACCGCGGGTCGAGCAGGGACACCGCCATGAGCAGCAGCACGGCGGCGCCGTCGAACAGGCGGTCCACCACGAGCGAGGCGAGCGACGTGGAGAACGACACCTCGGGGCGCTCGCGCGTGAGCGCGTAGGCCCGCGCCAGCTCGCCGGCGCGGGCCGGCACGACGTTGTTGACCATCATGCCGATGGCGATGGACCGCCAGAGCGGACCGAACGGGAGCCCGGGGACCACGGGGTCGAGAATCACGCGCCAGCGGACGGCGCGCACCGGAAAGATGGACGTCGCGGCGACGGCGCAGAGGACGAGCAGCGGAATGCTCGCGTCGCGCAGCCGTGCCGTGACGTCGTGCCAGGGCACGCCGTGCAACGCCCACCACAGTCCCGCCGCGCTCAGCGAGATGCCGAGCACGCCACGCCATCGCAGCTTCACTGATTACTCCGCGACGGCGAGGTCGAGCAGGTCGAACAGCTCGTCGAGCAGTTCGGACGGCGGCGGGCCGCCGGTGTGGCGGATCCGGTCGCGCAGTTCGATGGCGCGGGCCACGGCCGCCTGGCCGCGATACACGAGCGCGTCGATGGGCACGACCGACTCGTGCACCACGGCGGGCTCGGCGAACGGCTGCGCGGCAAAGGCGTCGAGCGAGGCGATGCCCTCGTCCAGCGACGACGTGGCGCCCATGGCCGCGGCGCCCACCGCCGGCGTGGGCCTGGCCGGTGTCGGCCGCGCGGGTGCGGCGGGCGTGACGGGCATGGCGGGCATGGCGGGCATGGCGGGCACGGCGGGCGCGGCGGCCGGCGGCGAGGGCGGGATGGCCCGCGCCTGCACGATGGGCGTGGGCGCCGACGGCGAGACCGGCGCGTCGGGATAGGCGATGGTCTGGACGATGCGTTCGATGGTGGCCAGCGACTGGTCGTCCACCGTGTCGGCCACGTTGGCGTTGGCCGTCATCAGGTCCACGACGTCCTGTTCGGCGAAGCTCTCGGCGGCCAGGCGGAGGCCGCGCAGGGCCCGGCGCAGATTCCGCCGCGCCTGCTCGCGGGCCTGGGGATCGGCGGTGGCGCGGGCCTCGGCCACCAGCCCCTTGAGGTGCTCCGCCTGGCTCACCGCTTCCATACGGAAACGCTGATTGGGTGTGGTGGGCGGATTGGGGGCGCGGGTCACCACGTGCGGGCCGTCGTCGCCGTGGAACAGCGACGCGATGGGCACGATCGTCGCCCCGTCGTCGCCGGTGCGCTCCAGCGCCTCGGAGGCGGCGAGGAACTTCTCGTACTCCTCCGACGGTGCGCTCGTGGGTTTGCCGTCGCGCAGGGCGGCGGCGATGCGGCGGAGCAGGGCGGCCGCGGCGCGCAGCACCTCCACGCGCTCCAGCGACAGCCGCAGTTCGCCGAGTTCGAGCGGGCGGGCCGCATTCTCGGCGGCCTCGGCCACGTCGGCCAGCGGCGGCAGTTCCTTGATGCCGGCCACGCCCCGCAGCCCGCGCACGCGGCCCAGCACCGCGCCGGCGCTGGCCCGGTTGTCGGGGCGGGTGGCGAGCAGTTCGAGGCCGGCGGCGATGTTGTTGGCCTCGCCCACCAGATATTCGGGGCGTGCCGGCACGGCGTGCACGCTCGTGCTGCGCCGCGGCGCGGGGGCGAAGCCGGCCAGTTCGCGCGTGCGCGTGGCGGCGCGCTGCGTGTCGGCGTCGCTCCACGTGCGGGCGGCGCGCACCATGATCTTGAGGTCGTCGATGGTCGCGATCATCGCCGAGCGCAGCGCCTGGTTCCAGTCGATCACGTCGTCGCGCGTGGCGCGGCCGATGCCCTCCACGGCGGCGGCGAGTTCGGCGAACGCCGGCAACTTGGCCATCGTCGCGGCGCCGCGCAGCGCGCGTCCCGTGCGCTGCATCACCTCGCCGTCGGGCGCCCCGTGGGGTGCCTGCAGCATGAGGGCGTCGAGTTGCTCGACGTACTCGGCTGCTTCCAGCACGAAAAAGTCAATGAATCCCGCCGGCGACGTCATGCCCGCTCCCGTTGAGTTCGACGCGCTTCGAAGTTAGGCCGGCCGGCGCGCCGCGTCCATTGCCTGTCGCATCTCGCGCACGGCGTCGGCCAAGCCCACGAACAGGGCGCGGCTCACGATCGCGTGTCCGATGTTCAGTTCCTCGACGGCGGCGATGGCCGCCACCGGCGCCACGTTGGCCACCGTCAGCCCGTGGCCGGCGTGGATCGCCAATCCCAGCGACGCGCCAAGCGCCGACGCGGCAACGAGCGCGGCCAGGGGGGCCGGGTCGCCGGGGCGGTTGGCGTATGTGCCGGTGTGCAACTCCACGGCGCGCGCGCCCAGCGCCAGCGACTGGCGAATGGAGGCCTCGTCGGGATCGATGAACAGGCTCGACCGGATGCCCACGGCGTTGAGCCGCGCGATGCCCGCCGCCAGACGTTTCGCGTCGCGATGCACGTCGAGCCCGCCTTCGGTGGTGATCTCCTCGCGCTTTTCCGGCACCAGCGTGGCCTGGTGCGGGCGCAGACGCTCGGCGATGGCGAGCATCTCGTCGGTGCAGGCCATCTCGAGGTTGAACGGCGTGCGGATGCCGGCGCGAATGCGTTCCACGTCGGCGTCCTGGATGTGGCGGCGGTCCTCGCGCAGGTGCGCGGTGATGCCGTCGGCGCCGGCGTGCTCGCAGAGGCGGGCGGCGGCGAACGGATCGGGTTCCTGGCCGCGGCGCGCCTGGCGCACCGTGGCCACGTGATCGACGTTGATGTAGAGGCGCTGGCGCTGGTGGCCGTCGCCGTGATCTGTTGCTCGCATGGTCACGCCCCGCTAGCTTCGCAGCAAGACCTCGGTGGAGACACGCATGCGGAAGTTAATCATCGGCCTGGCCCTGGCAGCAGGGTGTCGCTCGGGAGGCGCCGTGGCCGGGAGCCCGGGAAGTTCGGGCGGTTCCAACATGACCGGTGCGGCCTCGCCGCAAGCTGCCATCGAGCAGTTCATGGGGGCGGTCAAGGCGCAGGATCTGCAGGCGCTGGGCGCCATCTGGGGCACCAAGAACGGGCCGGCCCGCGACCAGATGGCCAACGATCAGCTGCAGGAACGCGAGCTGATCATGCTCTGCTACCTGAAGCACGATTCCTTCACCGTGTTGGGCGACGCCCCGACCACCGACGGCAACCGGACGTTCGCCGTGGAGGTCAAGTCGGGCACGATCACGCACACGGGGCAGTTCGCCGTGACGCGCGCGGGCACCGGCCGCTACTACGTGCTGGCCGTGAACAACATCCAGGAATTTCAGGACGTCTGCGGCAAGCACTGACGGGAGCGCCGGACTCAATGCTCGCTCAACTCCACGAGAACGCCCCCCGTCGACGACGGATGCAGGAAGGCGATGCGCTTGCCTTCGGCGCCCGTGCGCGGGGTCTCGTCGATGAGGCGCAGTCCGGCGGCGCGGCACCGCGCCAGCGTGCCGTCCAGGTCGTCCACGGCAAAGCAGACGTGATGGATGCCGGGGCCGCGTTTGGCCAGGAACTTCCCGATGGGCGAGTCGGTTGTATGGGCCTCGAGGAGTTCCACCAGCGACGCGCCGGCGGCGACACCGGCAATGCGGGCGCCATCGGCGTCGTCGAGCGGCACCTCGGGCATGCCGAGGACGTCGCGGTAGAAGGGAAGGATCGCGTCGAGTGCGGGCACGGCAATCCCGATATGGGCAATGCGGGTGCCGCGCGGCGGAGATGCGGACATGGGGAGCGCTCCTACTGGGCGTGGGCGCTATAACATAATGATGGGCGACGAGCCGGGCAGGCTCGCGCCGGGGAGATCGGGATGTCGAACACGACGGCAGTAACGGATACCAACTTCGAGCAGGAAGTCGAGAAGCACGCGGGCCTCACGATCGTGGACTTCTGGGCCACCTGGTGCGGTCCCTGCCGGATGATCGCGCCGGTGCTCGAGCAGCTGGCTGCGGAGTACGGGGACAAGGTCAAGGTGGCCAAGCTGGATGTGGATTCCAACATCAAGACGGCCACGCGGTTCAATGTACGCTCCATCCCCCTCCTCCTGTTCTTCAAGGACGGCAAGGTGGTGGACCAGATCGTCGGGGCGGTGCCGCGGGCCCAGATCGAGTCCAAGCTCAAGCTGCACGCGGCCTAGTTCCTCATTGCGACCGCCCCGCGGTCGCGTCATGTTTCGCCTGGAAGGCCAACGCCGGTCTTCCAGGCGTTCGTGTATTCGGTCTTCTCGCCCCGCTGGATGCCGCTCAACGTAGCCGCCCTCCGCTTTCCGTACGTCCGCGTACTGCTGCCGCGCACGCGGCTGGCGTACATCCACGTGCGCAACCTGCTCACCGATGCCAAGCGCGACCGGTCGGCGCGCGTGTCGGCCTACGTCGCCCTCTGGCTGCCCGAAGAGTTCGTGGTGTTCTACCTGGTGCGCGGCGAGGTCGCGAACGCCACCATCCGCGACGCCGCGGGCACCCGCGCGGTGGCCATCGCCACGGCGCTCGATCGGATCCCGTCGGAGCCCGAGTACGGCGACATCTGCTTCCACGAAGCCGATGAGCAGCAGCTGGCCTGCATGTTCGAGTCGCTCTCGCGTCCCGACGAGCCGTGGTCCGCCGGTATGCATGTCACCGATCCGGCGGAACTGTTCCCGTACCTGAACGCCATGGCGTTCGATGGGTTCATGGAGATCATCGCCCAGGACACGGTGAACTATCTCGTGTTCAACAACGGCGCCGTGCAGCGCGCGTTCCTGTCCACCACGCATCACGGCACCACCGTGGACCGCGTGGCCAAGCTGTTCGCGCGCGAGGGCAGGGCCGAGGGCACGCAGGTGCGGCGCTGGTCGGGGCTCGACCCGCTGCCCACGCAGGCGCCGCCGGGCCTGGTGGTCGCCTACCGCGAACTGGCGAGCGCCCTCGTCGAGCGCCTCCGCGCCGACGGGCACGAGAGCGCCGGCGCCCTGGCCGAGCAGGCGCGGCAGAATCTCGTGGCCGATCATCCGGCGCTCAACGGATTCAGCTTCAACGGCCGGCCGGCCGACGACGTGATCGTGGACACGCGGTCCCTCACCGGGGCGACGGCCGCGTGGATCAAGGAATTCCTGTTCGCCGCCGTGGACCACGAGTCGTCGTCCGCCGAGTCGGTGTTGCACGATCTCACGTGGGGGCGGCGCCACCTGTTCCAGTCGGCGGGGCTGTACGATCAGCTGCCGTGGAAGGTGCTATGACATCTCCCCGGGGCGGGGGAGACGGCACGCCGCCGGGCCGTCTGTACGTGGTCAGCACCCCCATCGGCAACATGGGGGATTTTTCTTTTCGGGGGGTCGAGACGCTCAACGCCGCGGCCGTGGTGCTCGCCGAAGACACCCGCCACTCGCGGCACCTGCTCGACCGCTACGGCATCGTCACGCCCATGCAGCCGTACCACGAACACAACGAAGCCAAGCTCACGCCGCGCATCATCGAGCGGCTGCGCGCCGGCGACGACGTGGCGCTGATCACCGATGCCGGCACGCCGCTCGTGTCCGATCCCGGCGCGCGACTGGTGCGCGCGGCCATCGACGCGGGCGTTGCCGTGGTGCCGGTGCCCGGTGCGTCGGCGGTGATGGCGGCGCTGGTCGCCGCCGGATTCCCCGCCGAGCCGTTCACGTTCTTCGGCTTCCTGGCGCGCAGCGGCAGCGACCGGTCGCGCCGGCTGGTGGAGATCGCCCAGTCGCCGTTCACGTGCGTGGTGTACGAAGCGCCGGGCCGGGTGGTGGACACGCTCGCCGCCGTGGCCGAGCGGGCCGGCGTCGACCGGCCGGCGGCGGTGGCTCGCGAGCTGACCAAGGTGCACGAAGAGATCCGGCGGGGAACGCTGGGCGAGCTCGCGGCGTACTATGCGGCGATGCCGCCCAAGGGGGAGGTCGTGATCGTGGTGTCCGCCGCGCCGGCGCCGGTGCTCGACGAGACGGCGCTGCGGGAGCGGGCGCGCGACCTGCGCGCCCAGGGGTATTCCGTGCGCGACACGGCCGCCGAACTGACGCGCGAGTTCGACGCCCCGCGCAACCACGCCTACCGCGTGGCCCGGGACGCCGAGTGAGGCGCCGGCTCGGCCTGCTCGGGGCGGCGGCGCTGCTGCTCCCGCTGGGCGGCGCCAGGCCGGCGCCGGCGGTCGCCCCGCCGGCGACGGTGGTCACCGCCATGGCGCCGCGCCTCACCATCGCGCGGCTGCAATACGAGGGCGGCGGCGACTGGTACGCCAACCCGTCCAGTCTGCCCAACCTGCTCGAGGCCATCCGCGAGCGGACGTCGCTGAAGGTGGACCGCACGGAGGCCCGCGTCACGCTGATGGACGACAAGCTGTTCGACTATCCGTTCATCCACGTCACGGGCCACGGCAACATCCACTTTTCCGACGCCGAGATCGTGCGGCTGCGCGAGTATCTGGAGCGGGGCGGGTTCCTGCACGTGGACGACAACTACGGGCTCGACCCGTACTTTCGCCGCGAGATCAAGCGTGTGTTCCCCGACCGGCCGCTCGTGGACGTGCCGCTGTCGCACCCGATCTACCACATCGTATATGATTTTCCTAAAGGCCTCCCCAAGATCCACGTGCACGACGGGCTGCCGGCGCGCGGGTTCGGCATCTTCATCGGCCACCGGCTGGCCGTGTACTACTCGTTCTCCAGCGACCTCGGCAACGGCTGGGAAGACCCCGACGTGTATC
>Ga0307375_10007090_pt1 | contig 10265 bp, 7 predicted proteins | sample TR1MG_FD_202531 | JGI IMG/M metagenome (GOLD analysis project Ga0307375, IMG submission 202531) | Soil microbial communities from Risofladan, Vaasa, Finland - TR-1 | ecosystem: Environmental > Terrestrial > Soil > Coastal area > Acid sulfate soil | place: Finland: Risofladan, Vaasa | collected...
CCGGCATCAGCAGGTCGAGCAGGATCAGGTCGTAATGGTTCTTGCTGTGTAGCGACAGAACTTGATGGGGATCTGTGGTCGAGGCGATGTTCACATAGCCGTCGTCATGCAGCATCTGTTCCAGCAGTTGCACGTTGCCTTCCTGATCGTCCACGATCAGGATGCTGGCGTTATGGATCTCTTGTTCGTTGATCATCATATATTTCCTGTTGTACTGGTGTTGTTCGATTTGGCTTCTGTGGTTTTCAGTGCTTCGTCCAGCGCGTTCATGAATTCATTGATCTGGATCGGTTTGGTGATATAGCGAAAGAATCCCGCAGCCAAACCTGCTTCGATATCGCCTGGCATGGCATTGGCACTGACGGCAACCACCGGAATATGCGCTGTTTCCTCGTCTTGCTGCAATAACTTCAATACCTGGATCCCGCTGATACCTGGCAGGTTGATGTCCAGCAGGATCACCTGCGGCTGATGGGCGAGCGCCATCGCAATGCCCTCCGCGCCATTTATCGCCTTCAACAGGTACAGTTCGGGACGACGCTCGATCAGTTGCTCGACCAGCAGCATGTTGGCCGGGTTGTCCTCTACGTACAGTACGATTCTTCGCGCAGCGTTACGCCGCTCAGGCAACTGGGCTCGATCGGCAGCCAGTATAGGCGCGGATCGTGCTTCATTCGCGGTGGTTGGCTGTGGCATCGTCGCCAAGGGCAGTTCTATCCAGAACTCGCTGCCCGTACCGACGATGCTTTCCACACCGATCCTGCCCCCCATCAATTCGATCAGGCGCTTGCTCACGGTCAAACCGATTCCTGTTCCCTGCACTGCGCCCCCTTCCTGTCCGAGACGGTTGAAGGGCTGGAACAGCTGCGCGATCTTCTCTGCGGACAATCCAGCACCGGTATCGCGCACACTGACATGCAAGTGGTTCGCTGTAGTGATGTGGTACGACACCTCGACCGATCCCTGCGCACGGTTGTATTTGATCGCGTTGGTAAGCAGGTTGACGAGCGCCTGTTTCAAGCGGGTGCGATCGGCTTTGACAAACAAAGTGTCGTCTGGCGGCGGGAATTTCATCCGGATACCGCTTTGTTCTGCCTGCGATTCGATCATCGCCTGGCAATCACTCAGTTCGACGGACACCTGTACGTCCTCCAGATTGAGCGACACTTTGCCGGACTCGATCAGCGAAAGATCAAGTATCTCGTTGATCAGTTCAAGCAGATACCAGCCGGCCTGGATGATCTGCTGGATGCGCAATTTCTGGTTGGGCGTCGGCAGCGGGGAACCTGCCTCCAGCAACTGGGCGAAGCCGAGAATGGAGTTGAGCGGGCTGCGCAATTCATGGCTCATGTTGGACAGGAATTCTGATTTGGCCTGGTTGGCCTTGTCCGCCACAAACTTGGCGTTGGCAAGTTCGAAATTCCTGTCGCGCAGCATATGGTCCAGTTGTATCTGCACGGAAATGTCGATCAGCGTGATATGCAGCACAGGTGCCGCTCCTGCAGTCGCAATGAGCCGGCTATCCAGGCGCACATCAAAACGTGTGCCATCCCTGCGCAGTAGCGTCAATTCTCCCGGACGGTTGCTGTGTTGACTGAATGCATGCCCAAAGTAATGCTGCCAGCGGTCCTGATCCTCCGGCGCGACGATGCGCGCGAAACTGCGGCGCAGCAATTTTTTGCGATCTTCCCCCAGCAGCGCGGCACCGGTCAGGTTGATGGCGGTGATCTGCGCCTGCTGTGACAGGGTGATGTATCCGACCGGGGCGAATTCATACAGATCGACATAGAGGTCGCGGGCTTCCTCGAGCGCAACGTGGGTACGCCGCAATTCCTCGTTCTGCATCTCCAGTTCGATCTGGTGCACCTGCAGCTCGTGCAGCAGATCCCCGGTCGGGCGCGCCGCCTTGGCAGGTGTTTTCGCACTGGCAAGGCGGGCTTCGGCTTTGATCCGCAGCAGTTCCTGTTGATCAAGTTTCTTGCTCATCATCTGCCCGCCTGTGAAAGCGGTTCCATCGCCAGCAGGATCATCTCGGTATCACCGGCACTGTCAACGATGCGGCGGGCATTGAGCAGCATCTTGTGATGGCCGATCACGGGGAAGTCGTGCTCGACAACAAAATTATCGAAGCTCTGGTCGTACGGCAGAATCTGCTCCAGCAATTTCCTCAGGGCGGGTATATCCCACTGGCGGTTGCCCAGTTCGTAGATCAGCCGACCCACGGTTTTTTCCGGCGTGACCTTGAAGTTGCTGTAAAAAACCCGGCTGGCCGAGATCACCTGCAGGTTCGCGTCCAGCACAACGAGTGGCTCGCGCACCGTATCCACGATACCCTCGGCCAGTTTGCGCGCCTGCAGCACTGCCGCTTCGCCGGCAACACGCTGGCTGATGTCGGTAAATGTCATCACCACGCCCTGGATCACGTTTTCCAGCGTGCGGTAGGGTTGCATGCGGGCCAGGTACCAGGCACCGTTCATGTTGCGCACCTGGCGCTCGCGCGACGTCAGGTCATCCAGCACGGCCTGCGCATCGGGCAACAGATCGTCGTCGATATTCGACTTGATGTCGTTCAAAGCCCTGCCCACATCCGAGGCGACCAGGCGATAGACCTGCGCCGCCTCGCGCGTGTAGCGTTTGATATTGAGCTGCGTATCCAGAAAGATGGTGCCGATGTTGATGTTGTCGAGCAGATTCTTCATGTCGTTCTGCATCCCGGCCAGCTGCTCGATCTTCGATTGCAATTCGTTATTGACGGTGACCAGCTCTTCATTGAGGGATTGCAGTTCTTCCTTGGAAGTCTCCAGTTCTTCATTGGTCGACTGGAGTTCCTCATTGGTGGATTGCATCTCCTCGTTGGTGGACTTCAGCTCTTCGTTGGAAGCCTGCTGTTCCTCGATGGTGGCGTGCAGGTTTTCCTTGGTATAGGCCAGATTGCGCTCCAGTTCCTCGATGTGGGCTGCACCGGGCGATTTGCCCGCCCGCTTGCCGGGGACCGTCTTCGTACCCTTGCCCTTTGCTGCGGCTACACCCGGCACCTCCCGGAAGCTCACCAGCAGCAAACCCGCGCCCGCTTCGGCATCGTGCAGCGCATGCACGCTGAGGCCCACCATTTGCAAATCGTCTTTGGCACCGAATGACAGTTCCCGGTTCAGCGTTGACTCACCCTTGCCGCCTGCCAGCTGGATGGCGTTGCGCAGTTCCAGTTGCAGCCCTTCGTGCGCCATGTCGATGACATTGAGCGTGGCCTGGCCGGGTGCGGGTCGCAGGTATTTCCCGGTCTCGCCGTGCACGTAAAGGATGTTGCCCTTCAGGTCGGTGACCACCGAAGCGGGCGCATAGGACTGCAGGAGCGCCCGTTTGGCGAGTTCGGCGAAGTTGGTCTCGTTGGATTTTTGCATTGCTTCCTCCGGCGCCTTGCCCTGCTTTTCGGCAGCCCAGGACAGTCCGCCGGCAAGAACGGCCCTGGTCGAAGTGAGGGAGTGGGTGGCGCGGTAGATTTTCCACTTGCGATTGATCGGCGTGAACAGTTCATGATGATTGCCGATGCTCTCCGAGGGCGACAGGAACAGCACCCCGCCCTGCTTGAGCGAGTAGTGAAAGGTCGGGATGAGACGGTTCTGCAGTTCCGGCTCGAGGTAGATCATCAGGTTGCGGCAGCAAAGCAGGTCGAGCTTGGTGAAAGGCGGATCCTTTATGACGCTCTGGATCGCGAACACCACCATCTCGCGGATCTCTTTCTTGACATGAAATCCGGCATCGTCCTTGATGAAATACCGGCGCAAGCGTTCGGGTGTGATGTCCTGGGCAATGTTGGGCGGATAGCTGCCGGCGCGCGCCACGGCGATCGCGTCTTCGTCAAGGTCGGTTGCATAGATCTGGACCTTGAATTCGTGCCGGGTCTCGCCCATCAGTTCGCGCAGCAATATCGCGATGGAATAGGCTTCCTCCCCGCTGGCGCAGCCCGCCACCCAGACACGCAACACATAGCCTTCCGCTTTGCCGTCCAGGAGTTGCGGCAGGATGTCATCGCGCAGGATATCGAAGGCTTCCGGATCGCGAAAGAAACTGGTGACATTGATCAGCAATTCCTTGAACAGCGCCTGCATCTCGGCCGGTTGTTCCTTCAGATAGCGTGCATATATTCCGGTGTCGGCAATTTCGTGCTGCGCCATGCGCCGTTCGATGCGGCGACCGATGGTGCTCTTCTTGTACAGCGAGAAATCGTGGCCGGTGCTGCTGCGCAATTGCATCAGGATGCGGTTGATACCGTTTACCTCAGCTGGTGCGACGGTCGATGGTGCATGCCGGGGCACCAAGGCCAGGTGACGCACCACAGCTTGCAACGCTTCCGGCATCTTGTCCGGCGTCATCACATGAGTGGCATAACCCGCCCCGATGGCACTCGCTGGCATGCCGTCATATTTCGCGCTGGCCGGTTCCTGTACCAGCGATACGCCCCCGGCACCGAGGATGGCGCGCAGTCCCAGCGTGCCGTCGGTGCCGGTACCGGAAAGGATGATAGCGATCGCGTTTTCGCCCTGGTCCTCGGCCAGCGAGCGCAGGAAGGCATCGATGGGCATGCGCTGTCCGCGAGGCTTCTCGGGCACGCTGAGCTGCAGTATGCCGTGAAAGATCGCCATGTCGCGGTTGGGCGGAATGATGTACACATTGTTGGGCATGACCGCGATCTGGTCTCGCGCCTCGGTCACCGGCATGGCGGTGGCACGCTGCAGTATCTCGGTGAGCAGACTGGGATGATCTGGATCGAGATGCTGCACCAGCACGAAAGCCGCGCCGCTGTCCGGCGCAACATGGGTGAAGAATTGTTCGAACGATTCCAGCCCGCCGGCGGATGCGCCCAGGCCGACAACCGGAAACGACGCTGCGGGATGCGCATCCCGAATCACGGCAACTTTGGATTTCTTGCTTGCCCGGGTAACCGCCTTTTGCGCAAACTTTGCTTTGTCTTTTGACTGGTCGGTAGACTTGGCTATTGGTTTATTTTGCGGCGTGGTGTTTTTTGCTGCCGGACGCTTTTTGGTGACCATAGTGATTCCCTTATGCCTGCTTGTGCTGCCGGTCTGTTTTGGCTTGCTTGCCGGCGGCACCATTATCCTTGAGCAAACGACGGAATTCCATCTTCACCACGTTGTAGCACTCGCAAGCGTGGGACTCAAGCCCGGTGCGATCCAGCACCGTGATGTGACCCCGCCGGTAACTGATCAGCCCTTCGCGCTGCAGGTTGCCCGCCGTTTCCGTGATGCCTTCGCGGCGCACGCCGAGCATGCTGGCAATCAGTTCCTGCGTAATGGTCAATTCACTTGTGGGTAGCCGATCCAGCGTCGACAACAGCCATCGGCACAATTGCTGCTCAACCGAATGATGCCGGTTGCACACCGCGGTTTGCGACATCTGTGTCATCAGTGCCTGGGTGTAACGCAACATCAAGTGCATCATCGGCCCGCAACGACTGAACTCTTCCATCATCAACTGTCCCCTGAGCCGGTAGCCATGTCCGCCGGTTTGCACCGTGGCCCGGCTGGGTGTGGTATTGCCACCCAGAAAAAGTGAAATGCCGAGCACGCCTTCATTGCCCACCCCGGCAATCTCTGCCGTTGCGCCGTTTTCCATGACGTAGTGCAGGGATAATATGGCGGTGGCCGGGAAATAGACGTGTTGCAATTGACCGCCCGATTCGTAGAGGACATCGCCGAGCGGCATAGAAATCAACTCCAGATGGGGCGAGAGTCGCTCGAATACTTCCGCGGGCAGCGCGGCGAGCAGGTGATTCTGGTTCGGCGTATGACCTGAGTCTTTAACAAGGACCATATACAGGCCTCCAGAGTGTGCGACCGACAACGTCAAATATATCAACCAACCCATCAGAACCGGGACAGTATCAACTGCTCAATAGTACTCTTATAGCAGAATAAATATGGATGTATGTGCGTTAGCGCACAGATCAGCCCGGATCAACGGGGGATTATGCCCATGGGTGTTTATAACTCCCTCTTGACACCCGGATAATCTTGTCCCCGGATACGGATTTCTCCGTTCCGGGGCTTTTTTTGCTGTTCATCAGGATTGCACATCATGCATGTTCTTGACGATCTGGTAACACTGGCAAGCTGCCGCCTCCAGTCCGTCACCGTCGAGAATGCTGATTTCGCCGCGGTTGTAACTGATCAGCTTGCGCAGCCGCAAATCTCCGGCTGCCTTGGTAACGCCCACCCGTCGCACCCCCAGCATATTGCTCAACAGATCCTGGGTAAGATGGAATTGGTTCGAACGCACCCGGTCGCGCGTCATCAGCAACCAGCGGGCGAGACGTGCCTCGACCTGATGAAAGCGATTGCACGCGGCGGTCTGTGTCATTTGTATCATCAGTTCGTAGATGTAGCGGTACACCGCTTGTTGCAAGCGGGGGCTGCGCTGGAATTCCTTGCAAAAGTGCGCGGATGTCATGCGCAGGGCCGTACCCGCTCCCTGTACCACGGCCTGCACCGGCGATTCGTTTACGCCAAGCGCCAGTGGAATGCCCAGCATGCCTTCGCGGCCAACCATGCCGACTTCCAGTGGCTGGTGCCCCTGCGCCGATGTCAGCAAAGACACCATCGTGTCGGTCGGGAAATACACATGGCGTATCGGTTCACCGGGACGGTAGAGCACCTCGCCGGCAGTCAGCGTGATCGATTCCGTGTGCTCAAGCAAAGACCGGCAGTCCTTGAACGGCAAGGCAGCCAGCAGGCTGTTGGCGGCAGGAACTCGATATGCAACAAGCATGAGCTGATCCCGAAAAATTTGCATACTGGTTTATCCAAAGCGGCGAGCATGATTTGCAAAGCACATACCCGCTGTCATAAAGGATGTTGCTGCACAAACACGGCCCGCCATACATCCCGGGGAACCGCAAGCAAGCAAAAGATACATCACGGATATGCTGCTGTATGTGCGCTGGCGCACCATAACCATTCCGGATTTCTGAAGGGCCGCGATCAAAGCCGCCCTTGATCAAACGATTTAAAACCAAACAGGCCATGGCATGCCGCGACATACGGAAAACTTTCGCCTTATGTGGGCCAACGAACGGTAGTGCCGTGACGCAAGGTTTACATTGCCAGCGTCGATAAGCAGCCTCACTTCAGCCTGATCCAATGTTGGACTGAAAAATTTGTTGGGTATCTGCCTACGTCGTGAGAAAAGAACACCAACGGTGATACCGGCGTTGCATTTGTGCAAGGCTGATATCCACACGGGATTCTTTCCTGACTTGTGTTGAAAAAATTTCAAGGAGACTCACCATGAACCATTTGCAGAAACATTTCTCCGCGAGCCTGATTGCACTGGCCGCGTTAACAGCAATTCCTATGGCGGCATGGTCTGCAACCGCGCCTTCACTGGGCACAGCGGCTAGTTTCGCCGCCCTATCCGGTGCGGGACTAACCTGTACCGGGTCAGCCCTTAACGGAGACGTTGGCTCAGTCCTGTCGGTCACCGGTTTTCCAGGCTACCCTGCGGTTTTATGCACAACAACTGGAACGGTACATGCAGCTGACGCCACCGCCATCACGGCTCACGGTGACGTGTTCGGCGCCAGCGGCACGGACAGCCAACTCACATCACAGGCATGCGAACACACCTTTGCCGGTGTTACCGAACTGTCCGGCCCCCTCACCGATACCAACGGCGTAACAGTGACTCAACCGCTCAGCCCCGGTGTGTATTGTTTCAATACCGCCGCCACATTGGGCGGAACACTTAACCTCAGCGGCGGCGGCACTTATATTTTCCGGACCGGGACCACGCTCACAACAGGAGCAACGGCTCCGGCGTTGGCGCAAGTTCTGATCAATGGTGCTCCGGCGACAAATTGCGGTCAGGGTGTATATTGGCAGATCGGCAGCTCAGCGACCATCGGGTCGAATACCGCCATGGTGGGTGATGTGCTTGCGAATCAGTCCATCACTTTTACCGGGGTGAATACTAACCTGATCGGTGGTGCGTTTGCCAACGTAGCCGCCATAACAATGACCGGCACCAGCATCGCAATCTGTGGCGGAACGCTGCCTCCTCCACCACCACCGGGGGATAATGATGGCGACCATGATGGTCATCACGATGGCCATGATAATGATGGACACCACAATGGCCACGACAAGGATCATAAAAAATGCAATCAGGGCGTAGGCAACGGTTCTGAGGGCTGCGATCCGGGCAACTCGAATAATAACCCCTGGGGTTCAAACGATGAAAACGGCGGTAAGCCAGGCGATCCAGGTCGCAGGAGTAACAACAATCACCATAACGATTAACCGTCGTTACACGAAACATGAAAAAGGACCCGCAAGGGTCCTTTTTTTCGCCTTGTGTACGCTAGCGTACATACGCATTCTGGTGACGATTTTATACTTCCCAGAATCAGCAACGGCCTTGAGGGGAAATAGTATGGGCAAAATTCCAATGGAAATGAAATGCAGTGCGGCCCTGTTGCGATATCGGCAACTACACAACTCAATCCGGCTGCAGGATGCCGGGATTCCAGAACCGATTCCCGCCATACCGATACTTGCCGAAGGGCGTGTTAAGATATTGAAACAGGTATGACAAACACAAACTTTTTCATATTGCCCATCAGCAACACTGACAAATCACCTTGAGCACACTCTATATCCGCTTGCCTTCCAGAGCCGCTGCAGACAGCGTGCCAGACTGGCTTGCGCTTGGCTGCCCGTTCGCACTGGTAACAAATGCCGGTGCAGTCGAACGCCAGGGTACGATGCCGGTTTCAGCATTGGCTGATCCGGCGGTCAAGGCGCAGCAAGTGGCGGTATTGCTGGCTGCCAGCGATACCAGCATATTCTGGTTGAAGGTGCCGCCGCTTTCGGCTGCCAAGCTGAAAACCGCCTTGCCCAACCTGGTCGAGGAACAATTGCTATGTGACCCCGCGGATTGCGTGATCGTTGCAGGCGCATTATCCGGTGGCTTGCGTCCCATCGCGGTGGCGCAGCGCGCATGGATCGAGAGGGTTAACTCCGCACTGCTTGGGTTCGGCACACGTCATATAACCTTGGTGCCCGGGCAATTGTGTTTGCCCTGCCAAACCGATCTGCCGGGTGGCGTAACCGCTGCCATCGGTGATAGCAATGACCCGTTGCAGAAAACCATAGTCGACATGACACTGCGCCTGTCGGAACAAGCGGGCATCGGTTTGGCCATCACGCCTGTGCACGGCCAGGGCGGGGAGCCGGAACAGAACATGGCTGCGGTGCAGGAAGTCATCAAGACGTTGTTAGCGGTGGTTGCACAGGCACCGATTACGCTTTACGTTCCGCAACCATGGCTGCGCGCCTACCAGGAAACAATCAACGAATCTGCCGGGTTGGTCAAGCGCATCGGCGTATCTGCCGACAACTGGTCACGCTGGATTGCCGGTGCGAATGCCGCAACGATAGACCTGAGGGCGGGCCTGGGCAAGGGAACAGGACTGGCAATCAACTGGCGCCCGTGGCGCTGGCCGCTGGTACTGGCTGTTGCGGTTCTGCTGATCAATGCCGGTGCATTGAATATCGGTTGGTGGCAGATGAAAAGCGAATCCCGGTCCCTGCGCGCTACCCTGTTCCAGATCTACAAGTCGGCATACCCCAAGGAGTCGGTGATCCTTGATCCCATCGCGCAGATGCAGCAGAAGATCGCGATTGCCAAACACAATTCGGGCCAGGCTGCGCCGGACGATTTTACCGCGCTAACCGCTGCGTTTGGCGAGGCCTGGGCCGGCGCCATCGCGGCTCAGGGAAAATCCACCGCGATCACCGCGATCGAATATCATGACCGCACCCTGTTCGTGCACCTCAAAGCAGGCGGCAAGGTGCCGACAACACAAATGCAGGCGGCATTGGCCAAACGCAACCTGTCCCTTTCCCCGGCATCGCCCGACTCGGCGAACGGACAATCGGGCACGGTGGTCTGGCAAATCAGGAGCACGAAATGAATCTTGCCGACCTGCTCAACCGGTATCGCCTGACGTTCACCGAATTCTGGTCGGCACGCAATGCACGCGAGCGCACCATGCTTGCAGCGGCGGCACTGGTCGTTACATTTGGACTGGCCTATGCCTTACTGATCGGCCCTGCCCTGTCCGGTCGCGAACAATTGAACAAGGACCTGCCGGTGTTGCGCCAGCAAGTGGTGCAGATGCGGGCATTGTCGAATCAGGCTGCGCTGCTTGCCTTAAAACCCGCTGTACCGCCCATCGCGATGTCCAGGGA
>Ga0307375_10007091_pt1 | contig 10264 bp, 12 predicted proteins | sample TR1MG_FD_202531 | JGI IMG/M metagenome (GOLD analysis project Ga0307375, IMG submission 202531) | Soil microbial communities from Risofladan, Vaasa, Finland - TR-1 | ecosystem: Environmental > Terrestrial > Soil > Coastal area > Acid sulfate soil | place: Finland: Risofladan, Vaasa | collected...
ACGGCACGGCCACCCCGATTGGAGACGTGGTTGAATGCAACGCGCTCCGGGCAGTCTGGGGCGAGTCGATAGACACGCTTCGCGTCAGTTCGACCAAGTCGATGCACGGCCACCTGCTGGGTGCGGCCGGCGCTTTGGAGGCGGCGATCACTGTCCTCGCCTTGTACAAAAAGCAGATTCCCCCGACAGCGCATTCGCATCCCGCGGATCCTGCCTGCGCCGCCCCTATCGTGAGGGGCCAAGGCGTGGATGCTCCCGACCTAACAGCGGCGATCAGCAGTTCATTCGCATTTGGCGGCACCAATATCGTTCTGGTCTTCCGGGCTGAGGCCAGCCGCTAGTGTCCCAGTCGCAAACCTGCCGAACGGGTCCTTTGAAGCCACGGTCCAGAACGCTTGCCGCTCGCCGATAGCCATGATTGCGTCGGATATAGGTAAGCGCTGACACCATGCTGGTCGTCGATAAGTCAAACGGATGAAGCGGACGCGCCTACTGCGCGCGCGCCCATCCTGTTTTGGCGGTCATCGTCGACGCACACGATTGTGGCGCCGAGGCGCCATTCATACCGCCTTCTGATAAGCGGCTTTGTGCCAGGCGAGGCGCCAGGAATAGTTAAGCCCGATATACAAGCGCCAGGCGCGGTAGAGTCTGCGGGTCATTAGGGTTTTCCTTTTTCAGCACCGAAATGTTTTGCCTCCGGCCAGACCGGTAAAAACAGATCCATAGCCTCCTCCGGTCCGGCAAGATGCGTGGTGAACGCGCACTACTTGCACATTCCGTGCCCGGAAGCCCCCTGTCTTGGCGCAGCGACATGAAGGGACGGAAAACGGGCCCGATGCAAAATGCGGTACAGCCGCAATATTTCATACGCCCCGAACTGTTCCGTGAACTCGCTCATGTTTACGCTGTCGAACTGCATAGTCGGGCGAAAGCAGGGAGGCGACGGCATTTCGACGAAGTGTCGGGCCGATGTCACCTCGAAGCGCCCAGCCGAAAGCACCGATCGTCTAATGCGGTGCAAACGGCCAGCTTGCATCCTGTCATGGCACCCGGTGAATGGAGGAAAACAGATCAAACCTCCCTGGCGCTCCGGCCGATGCCATCGCAGGGCTGATATAATGCTCGCCCGGAGTGCCGAAGATCCACTTTGCTGTCAACCACGTGAGGAACCTGTAATGAAAGAAGACAAGATTGCCCGCCGCCAGTTTCTGAAGCTCAGCGGCGCCGCCCTGACGATGATTCCCCTGATGGTCGTCTCCAGCCGGGCCGATGCCGCGGTCAACGCGTCCATGCGCGCTGCGCTCAAGTACCAAAACAAGCCGGAGGGCGGCAAGGAATGCTCCGGATGCATGCATTTCGTGCCCGGCGCGTCTGCAACAGCCAATGGCAGCTGCAAAGTTATTCCGAACGACACCGAGATTTCGCCCCACGGCTACTGCATGGCTTGGGCCAAGAAGTAACGCGAGCTTCAGACACGGCCAAGCGCCGCGGAGGATCCGCGGCGCTTCAGAGTTCCATCAGATCGCGCCCGAGCACGATCCTTCCGCCGTAGTTGCGCGCCGCGGCTTCCAGCCACAGCTCATCGGCGACATTTTCAGCGGGGACGAAGTGCGACAGCACCAGGCACTTCACCCCGGCCTCGCGCGCGACCACGCCCACCTGGTCCGCAGTCGTATGGCTGTCGAGCAGGTGCTGGCGCAGCCGCGTCGCGTTGTCCAGCCTGGCGCAGATCTCGTCCAGGGCCGGCTCGTACATCACTTCGTGCACCAGCACATCAGCCCCTTGCGCAAGCTCGACCAGGCTGTCGCAGGGCGCGGTGTCGCCTGAGAATACGATAGCGCGGTCGGCCATGTCGAAGCGGAACGCGAACGACGGCACCACCGGCGGATGCTTCACCAGCGCGCAGGTGACGCGCACGCGCTCGTCGCGGTACACCTCGCCCGCAGCGGCGATGTCGTGCGCGCGGATCAGCGGCGCGAGCGGCGGGCGCCCTTCGTCGGCGATGCGCGTTGCAATGTCGTAGGCGTTGAGCGCAATGTACTGTTCGGTCATCTTCACCAGCGGCGGCGGCCCGTAGGCATCGACCGGCGCACCCAGCCCCGCGGCCCACAACAGCAGAAACAGGTTGCCGTAGTCCGCATTGTGGTCCGAATGGTGGTGGGTGATGAACACCGCGCGCAGCGAGCGAAATGGGAGCGCGGCCTTCGCCATCTGGCGCGCGACGCCGTTGCCGCAATCGACGATATAGGTCGCCCCATCGACCGCCACCGCAAACGCCGGTGCCGAGCGCGTCACCTTGGGCGTGGGGCCGCCACCGGTGCCCAGCAGCACCAGCCGGCTGGCGCTCACGCGCGCGCTCCGATGACCCGCGACAGAAACGCGCGCGTGCGCTCATGGCGCGGATGCGACAGCATCTCGTGCGGCGGTCCCGACTCGACGATCACGCCCGCATCCATGAAGGCCACGGCGTCGGCGGCATCGCGCGCAAACGCCATTTCGTGGGTCACGACGATCATGGTCATCCCGTCCTCCGTGAGTCCGCGCATTACATTGAGCACTTCGCCGACGAGTTCGGGATCGAGTGCGGAAGTCGGCTCGTCGAACAAGAGCAGTTTCGGCCGCATTGCCAGCGCGCGCGCGATCGCCACACGCTGCTGCTGTCCACCCGAGAGACGGCTGGGATAGGCATCGGCCTTGTCCGCGAGGCCGACGCGCGCCAGCAGCGCGCGCGCGTGCTCCGTGGCCTGCGCCTTGGCTTCGCGCCGCACCCTGATCGGCGCTTCGATGATGTTCTGCAGCACCGTCTGGTGCGGAAACAGATTGAAGCGCTGGAACACCATGCCGATATCGGCGCGCTGACGGCAGATCTCGCGCGGATGCATTTCGTAGAGGCGGTCGCCGCGCTCGCGATAGCCGACGAGCTCGCCGTCGACGTACAGGCGCCCGTCGCTGACCTTCTCCAGGTGGTTGATGCAGCGCAGGAAGGTGCTCTTGCCAGAGCCTGAGGGTCCGATCAAACACAGCACTTCGCCGCTCGCCACCTCTAGGTCGATGCCCTTGAGCACCTCCTCGTGCCGGTAGCGCTTGCGCACGCCGAGCGCGCGCAGCATCGGCCCCGCAGTCCGCCGCGCGTCAGGCATGTCAGGATGTAGCATGCATTCCAACGCCCGCTTTGCCGAGCCGGCGTTCCACATAATGCTGGCCCAGGCTGGCGATCGTCGTCAGCACCAGGTACCAGAAGGTCGCCACCAGCATCAGCTCTATCGTGTGCAGGTTTGCCGAAGAAATATTTTCTGCCGCGGTCAGCATGTCGCCGCCGGCAATCACCGAGACCAGTGAGGTGGCCTTCAACAGCGAGATGAACTGGTTCCCGGCGGGCGGAATGATCACGCGCATCGCCTGCGGCAGAATCACGCGCCGCAGGGCAAGCGGGTAGGACATGCCGAGCGCGAGCGCCGCGTCGTTTTGGCCGCGATCGACCGCGATGATGCCCGCGCGCACGATTTCGGCCATATACGCGCCCTCGTTCAGGCCGAGCGCGACCACCGATGCCACGAACGGCGTCAATACGTCGTTGGTCGGAAACGGGCCGAGATATTGGAATAGCAGCGCCAGATTGCCCCAGATCAGGATCTGCACCAGCAAGGGCGTGCCGCGCAGCAGCCAGGTATAGAACCCGCTGGCCAGGCGCAGCACCGGGCTTTCCGACAGGCGCATGACCGCCAGCAGCACGCCGAGCACCGTGCCGATGAGCGCCGCGAGCAGCGCGAGCACCACCGTCGTGCGCAGCCCGGCGAGGATCGCCGGCGCGAACTGGTACTGCAGGATCACGCCGTGCTGGATATTGGGATTGCGCCAGACGGACAATGCGAGCAGCGCGGCGAGCACGACCACCAGCGCGCTCCCCAACCAAAGCCAAGGGCGCCGCAGCGGCACGACCCGAGTCATAGGGGCTTCTTCGAGCGCCCGTTACATCTTCAGGTTCGCGCCGCCGTTGATCGTCGCCGAAGTCACGGCACCGCTCTCGATGCCGTATTTCTCCAGGATCTTGCGATAGCTGCCATTGGCGATCAGCGCGTTGAGCGACTTCTGCAATTCGTCGCGCAGTCGCGTATTCGATTTCGCCACGCCTATGCCGAGCGGCACAGGCTGGTACACATGCCCCGGCACGACGTCGAATATCTTGCCGTCGCCCGCGGTCTTCGCGAGATAAACCATCACCGGCGCGTTACCCAGAAAAGCGGCGACGTGCCCCGACTGCACCTGCAGGCGCGCATCGGAAGGTTGCGAGTATTGCAGATTCTGGATCGAACCTTTCCCGGCCGCCGTGCACTTGGCGCTGGCCGCGTCGACCAAGGCGATTTGAGTGGAACCCTGCACCGTGGAAACAGTCTTGCCGCAAGCCGTCTCCAGGCTTTCGACGTGGTCAGGGTTGCCCTTGCGGATCAGCAGCATGGTGCTGAGGTTGAAGAAGTCGACGAAATCGATGAGTTTCTCGCGTTCCGGGGTATCGTTCATCAGAGAGAATACGATGTCGATGCGCTTCGCTTCCATCGCCGGCAGCAGGCCTTTGAACGGTATCGCTTCGAAGGTGATCTTTCGGTGCATCTCTTGGCTCATCGCAGCGGCGAGGTCGACGATCGCTCCCTGCAGCGTGGTGCCGTCCGAGGCGTAGGAAATCATCGGCGGACTATTGGTAATCGAGCCCGCCCTGATCGCGTCGGCAGCGGCCGCCGGGGATGCGGCGGTCGCAAACAACAGGGCGACGGCAAATACGCTGGTAAAAGTTTGGACTGGCCGCATGGTTGATTTCTCCTCGATGCCGCGCCTGCATGCGGGCGGCAGTGTTGAATGGCTTGGTCGTATCGCGGTACCCGCGAATGGCGTCGCGGAGCGTGCTCGAACGTTACCAAAAGCAACGGCCCTGCGTCAACCGCTTCCACCGGCCTGTGTCTTTCCATATTAAGCCCCGGCGTTCTTGACCCGAAGCCATGCTGTCTCCTTCCTGAATTTTGGGATCGGTTTAAGATTACGGCGCTACTCGCTCGCACGGGATATCTGCATGACAAGCAAAACCGAAACCATCGACGGCGCAACCCTGGAGGCCCTGTGCGTCGCCGCGCTGGTCGCCGCGGGCGCCCGGGCGGCATCGACGCCGACGCCGTGCCCGGGATCGAGCACCGCGCTACTCGCGCAGCTGCGGCAATGCGTTGCGGTCTGACCCTGCCTTCTATTCGAAGCCGGGGGGAGCGTTCTTGCGAGCGATTCAGACGCCCAGGTAGACGCGGCGGATGTAGTCGTCGCCGACCAGCGCCTCCGCACGGCCCTGGCGCGCGACGCGCCCCTGCTCCAGCACATAGACGCGGTCCGCGATCTCGATGGTCGAACGCGCATCCTGTTCCACCAGCAGGATCGCCATGCCCTTGCGCCGGATACCGCGGATGGCCTTGAAGATTTCGGTCTTGAGGCGATGCGCGATGCCGACCGACGGCTCGTCGAGCAGCAGCAGAGTCGGCCCGCCCATCAGCGCGCGGCCGATGGCCACCATCTGCTGCTCGCCGCCGGAGAGCGTGCTCGCCTGCTGCCGCGTGCGCTCGCGCAGCACCGGGAACAATGCGTAGACCCGCTCCAGGTCCGCCTGCACCGCGTCCGCGTCGCGCCGCAGGTAGGCGCCGAGCATGAGGTTCTTCAATACCGACAGCTCCGGGAACAGCCGGCGTCCCTCCGGGCAATGGCACACGCCCTCGGCCACCACGCGGTGCGCGGGCAGCGCATTCAGCGAGCGGCCCCTGAGCTGGATGTTGCCCGCGCTCGGCGCCACCACGCGCGAGATCGCCTTGAGCAGCGTGCTCTTGCCGGCGCCGTTGGGTCCCAGCACCCCGACCACCTCGCCGTCCTCGACGTTAAGCGACACCCCGTCGAGCGCGAGCGCCTTGCCGTAGTGCACCACCAGGTCGGCGACTTCAAGCAAGGCCATGGTCAGCCTTTCCGATGTAGGACTCGATCACGAGCGGGTGGCGCACGATGTCGGCCGGCTCGCCGATCGCGATGATCTCGCCGAAGTCCATCGCGATGACGCGCGACACCAGCTGCATGAACTCGCGCAGCTTGTGCTCGATGATGAGGATGGTCAGGCCCTGCGTGTCGTGCAGGCGGTGAATGAGCTGCACCAGCGGCTCGATCTCGCCCGCGCCGAGGCCGGCGAAGGGCTCGTCCAGCAGCAAGAGCTTGGGCCGGGTGGCGAGCGCGCGCCCGATCTCCAGGCGGCGCAGGTCGCCGTAGGGCAGGATGTCGACCGGCTGCGCCGCCTTGTGCGCCAGGCCCACCTCCTCGAGGATATCGGAGACGCGCTGCTCCAGCCCGGCTCCGACGTTGGCGCGCGGCGCGAGGCAGCCGACGACGACGTTTTCGCGCACCGTCATGCCGTGAAACGGCCGGCACAGCTGGAACGTGCGCGCAATGCCCAGGTTGACTATCGTGTGCGGCGCGGCCCCCAGGACGGAGCGGCCTTCGAAGCGCGCCGCGCCGTGGTCGCTCGGCAGGAACCCGGTGAGCAGGTTGAACAGCGTGGTCTTGCCGGCGCCGTTGGGGCCGAGCACGCCGGTGATCTCGCCCGCGGCGAGCGCGAACGAAACATCCTTGACGGCGGTGACGCCGCTGAAGCGCTTGGTCAGGCCTTCGACCTCGAGCAGTGCGCTCATGCCGACCGGTCGCCGCTCAGGCGCCGCCACAGCGGCGCCACCACGCCGCTGCGCATGAAGAACAAGACCACCATCAGGATCAGGTAGTAGACCCAAAGGCGGTATTCGCCCATGCCGCGCAGCAGCTCGAGCATGAGGTTGAGCAGGATGCCGCCGCAGGCCGCCCCCCAGATCGAGCCGATGCCGCCCACGTAGGCCATGATGATGACGCTGATCGAGAGGAACACGTCGAAGTCGTTCGGCGTCACCGCCTGCTGGTAGTGGGCGAACAGCACACCGCCCAGCCCGGCGAAAGCCGCGCTCAGCGCCAGGCTCGCGATCTTGTAGACGGTCACGTTGATGCCCGCGGCCTGGCAGGCGGTCTCGTCGCCCTTGATCGCGCGCAGGATCGTGCCCCAGCGCGAATGCGCGATCAGGCTCAGCACGACGACCGTCGCCACCATCACGGCGAGCACGAAATAGTAATAGCCCAGCGAAGAGTCGATCAGAGAGTCCAGTCCGTAGATCCCCTCGCTGCCGCCGGTGTACTGCCACAGGTTGATCGCCACCTGCTGCATGATGGCGGCCGAGGCCAGCGTCGCCAGCGCGAAGTAGGGTCCCTTCAGGCGCAGGGTCGGAAAGCCGACAACCAGCCCGAGCACGACTGCCACCGCGATCCCGCCGGGAATGCTCCACCAGGGGTTGAGGCCGAACGAGCCGTTGAGGAACGCCGCGGTGTAGGCGCCGCCCCCGATGAACAGCGCCTGGCCGAAATTCTCGCGCCCGGTGAGTCCGGAAAAGAAGTTCCAGCTCGCGGCCCAGATGGCGTCGATGGCACAGACGATGAATACGCCGGTGAAGTACTGGTTGTGCAACAGCGGCGGCAACACCACGAACAGGCCGACCAGTACCGCCGCTCCCAGCCAGTCGCGCGTGCGCATCGCGCTCAGGCGCCGACTGCGCGTCCCATGAGCCCGGAGGGCCTGAGGACCAGGGTGAGGAGAATTGCAACCAGAGACACGGTGCCGGTCCACTCCGGATTGAGGTAGAAGGCGACGAAGGTCTGGCTGTAACCGATCACCAAGGCGGCGAGTATGCTGCCCGGGATCGAGCCGAGCCCACCCACAATCACCACCGAAAAGGCGGTGATCATCGCGGTCTGGTCCATGGTCGGGCGCACGGAGAGGAAAGGCCCCGCGATCACCCCGGCCGCCCCCGCCAGCGCCGCCGAGAGCCCCATCACGAGCGAGAAGATGCGGTTCGCCGGGATGCCCATGTACTGGGCCGCCTCAGGGTCCTGCGAGATCGCCAGGATCGCGCTGCCGAGCCGCGTGCGCTGGATGAACAGCCACAGCGCGCCGATCAGGCACACTGCGATGGCGAGCGCGAGCAGTCGCTGTCCGTCCAGCGACACGCCGTACAGGTTGACCGGGTGATTGATGAACGCGGGCACGTTCTTCGACTGCGAGCCAAACACTACGAACAGCGCCTGCTCCATGGTCAGCGCCACCATGAGCGTGATCATCAGCACCGCGAGGCTCGATTGGCGCAGCGGGCGCACCAGCACCCGCTCCATCGCCACGCCGAACAGCGCCACCAGCGCCACGGACACAAGCGCCGCCACAATGAGCGGCAGCTTGAAGATCGCGGTCAGGCTGTAAGCACAGTAGGCGCCCAGCGCGTAGAAGGCGCCGTGCGCCAGGTTGAGGATCCGCGCCACGCCGAAGATGAGCGTAAACCCCACAGCCAGCATGGCGAGGATCGCACTGGTCACCGCCCCGTAGATGAGGACCGTCAACACCTAGAGCCGCCCGGAGCAGCGCTTACTTGCTGACCCACGGCGGCAGGACCACCTTGCCGGTTGCGACGGACTGCGGCCAGACCACGGCGCGCGTGCAATCCTTCTGCCACTGCACGAACAGCAGGTTCTGGTAGCCGGTGCCGTCGATATCGTCGTGCACCTTATTGAACTTGATCTTGCCCGACACGCCGAGATAGTCAGCCTTCTCGAGCTCTTTGATCACCTTGTCGGCGTCGGTCGTGCCCGCCTTCTTAACGGCCCAGGCATACAAGTACACCGAGTTGTAGGCGCCGGGCGCGGTGTACACCGGCGCGCGGCCGTTAATCTTCACGAAGCTGTCCCAGAACGGGATCGTCTTGGGCGTGATCGGCGCGCGGGTGATGAAGTTGACCGTGGTCTCGCCCACCGCTGCGCCGTTCACGCGCGAGCAGAAGTTCGGCGTCATGCTCTTGACGTCGATGCCGCCGTAGGGCATCGGCAGCCGCGCCTCGTACAGCTGCTTGACGAACACGTCCGAGTTGGCGTGCGAAAGAATGGTGAGCAGATACTGCGCGCCGCTGTCCTTGACCCGCGCGAACAGCGGCGTGAAGTCGTTCATGGTCTCGTCGAACAACTGCTGGTAGACCACCTTGATGCCGTTGGCCTCGAGGCCCTTCACCAGCACCGGTACCAGACCGCGCACCCAGATGGCGCTCTCGCCGAGAATCGCCACCTTGTCCCGGCCAAGCTGGCCTTTGACGACGTGATTGGCGAAATTGACTATTTGTGCTGCCTGCAGCGCTGAATTGAGCGGATTGACGCGGAAGATGTATTTGTACTTGTCGTAGTCCTTGCCCACCAGCGCGGTGATGTTGGGCGAGGCCGAGCCGACCCCGATCCAGATGGTCTTCGACTGCGCAATATGCGGCTCCTCCGCCAACGTTACGCCGCTGTCGTAGCCCCCGATCAGGACGTTGGCGTGGTCGTCGGAGGTGAGCTTGTTGATGGCGCTCACGCCGAGCTGGGGATCAGTGCCCTCGTCAGCCGCGACGTAGGCGAGCTTGCGCCCGAGCACGCCGCCCTTGGCGTTGATCTCGTCGACCGCCATCTTCACTGCAGCTACCGTGTCCTTGCCGACCTGGAGCTGGATCGGTGTGTCGAGACCGATCAGGATCGGCTTGCTGCTCGCGGCCCTCGCCTGGAGGCTCAGCGCCAAGGCGCCGGCGAAGACCACGGATGTAACCAGCGGAACGATACGTCTCATGATTTGCAACTCCTCTGAAAAGAAGACCTCGGTTTGGCTTCTCCACCGGGCGCAATGCTGCGCAACTGGCTGCTCATGCCCGGCGACTTCTCCCCATTGCTGGCTGCGACGGCGCTCCGGCTCGGAGTGCCTGCGGCGCGCATGCGCGCTTCTGTGTGCGCGCTTCTAGTTTCTGCTCGGTGGCAGTGTAATGCGAAGCGACACGAGAATCAATCCGCTTTTTTCGACGCGAGCCGGATGCTCGCTGCGGTTCGCGCCGGCCTGCAGCGTCTGGCGCTCGAATCTCAGTGTTACGTCGCATCGCGCTTGGCCGCGCGGCAAAGGCTGTTTAGGATGTCGCCATGCCAGCCCAAAACCCCGAGGCCCCGATGAATGTCGTCACCATGAATCAAATCAGCAAGACCTATCACCTAGATGCGGTCGACGTTCCGGCCCTGGTCGACATCGACCTCGAGATCCGTCCCAACTGCTTTACCGTGATTTCCGGCCCGTCGGGCAGCGGCAAGACCACGCTGTTGAACCTGATCGGCTGCATCGACC
>Ga0307375_10007092_pt1 | contig 10263 bp, 9 predicted proteins | sample TR1MG_FD_202531 | JGI IMG/M metagenome (GOLD analysis project Ga0307375, IMG submission 202531) | Soil microbial communities from Risofladan, Vaasa, Finland - TR-1 | ecosystem: Environmental > Terrestrial > Soil > Coastal area > Acid sulfate soil | place: Finland: Risofladan, Vaasa | collected...
CGCGAGCAGGCAGGCCAGCGTGCGCATCCGGTGGTCGCGGCGCCGGCGCTGCTGAGCCAGGATGACGTATTCGCTGCGCGCGATGCGGCGATGGCGGTGCACATGGCGCCGGCGCTGGAGGAATATCTGACCCAGCTGGTGCTGGCCACCCGCGATGCCGACCGCTACGGGCCGGAGTTGAAGCGCTGGATCGCCTGGGGCGGCAGCCCGCGCGCCACCATCGCGCTGGATCGCTGCGCGCGTGCACACGCCTGGCTGGCCGGGCGCGATTACGTGTTGCCCGAAGACGTGCACGGCATCGTGCACGAAGTGTTGCGGCATCGGGTGCTGCTCAGCTACGAGGCGGAAGCCGAGGCCGTGCGGCCCGACCAGGTCATCGATCGCTTGCTGGATCTCGTGCCGCTGCCGTGAACGTCGCCCTGCAACATCGCGTCGATGGCGACGGCCGCAGGCGCGTCTCGCTGGCCGAGCTGATTGCCTTGCGCGCCCGCGTGGTACGTGCCCGCCTGGCGGCGCTGCCGAGCCGGGCCATGCGCAGCGGACAGCAGTCCAGCCGTCTTTACGGCCGTGGCATGGACTATGCCGAGTCGCGTGTGTATCAGCCCGGCGACGACGTGCGCCGCCTCGATTGGCGTCTCACCGCGCGCAGCGGAAGGCTTCACACCAAGCTTTTCCAGGAGGATCGCGAAGGCAGTCTGCTGATCCTGCTCGATACCCATCCCAGCATGCAGTTCGGTACGCGATTGCGGTTCAAGTCGGTGCAGGCGGCCCGCGCGGCGGCGTGCGCCGCCTGGTACGCGATGCGTGCGGGCGAGCGGGTCGGCGTGATGGCCTTCGGCCACGCCGACCAACTGCTGCGCCCGCAACCTGGTTCGCATGGCGCACTGGCCGTATGCGGGGCGTTGGCCGATTGGGATGCGCAGCTGTCGTCCGGCAAGGTCGAGCCGGACAAGGTCGAGCCGCTTGCCGATGCACTGACGCGCATGGGGCGCCTGCTGCATGGTGCAAGCCGCGTGCTGCTGATCAGCGACGGCTTCAGCTGCGACGCCCGGGCGCGACAGCCATTGCTCGACATCACCCGGCGAGCCGGCGTCGGCGTGCTGGTGGTGGCCGATGCACTGGAGCTGGCACTGGTACCGCCGGGCCGCTACCCGCTGGAACACGCCGGTGAGCGCAATGAGGTGATGCTGCAGTCCGAGCGTCAGCGGCGCGACTTCCAGCGCGCGCTCGGCACCGGTCCGGTGCAACTCGGTGAACTGGCGCAGGCGCTGGGCCTGCGCTGGCGCAGCATCGACACCACCGCGGATCCGTTCGAGCCGGTGGCAGGCCTGCTTGGTGCCGCGAGGCCGGCACGATGATGGCGCCTGCGCAGCAGCCAGCGGCGACGGTCGCGGCGCAGGGCCCGGTCCTGCGCGATATCCATCTGCCTCCCGATCCGTCATGGTGGCCGCCGGCTCCCGGCTGGTGGCTGCTGGGCGGGCTGTCGCTGCTGGCATTGCTCGCCGTCGCATGGCTGTGGCGGCGGCATCGGCGAGCGCAGCGGCAACGCCAGCACGTGCTGGCCGAGCTGGATCGACTGATCCGGCAGCATCAACACGACGACGATCAGGCGGCACTGGCGAGCGGCATGCATCAGCTGCTGCGACGGGTGGCGCGGAGGCATGACGCCACGGCGGCGCAGCAGCGAGGCGAAGCCTGGCGACAGACCCTGGCACGGGTGCCGGTCGATGCGGCGACGCTGGAGCGGTTGCTGGCGCTGGATCAGGCGATCTACCGTGCGCCGGCATCGTTCGATCATGCGGCCGCATCTTCGGCGGTGCGGCAATGGCTGCGTCTGGCGTTGCAGCCAGGCAAATGGAAGCCGATGACGCAGGAGTCCACCGATGCCTGAATTTGCGTGGCCGTGGATTGTCGTGCTGTTGCCATTGCCGTGGTTGCTGCGTCGCTGGCTGAAGCCGGCCGTACCGGGACAGGCCCTGCATCTGCCGCAACCGGGCCTGCAGCTGACCGCGGTCAGCCGCCATGCGGGCCGTGGCATTGCATCGTGGTTGTCGGTACTGGCATGGCTGTGCCTGCTGGCGGCCGCGGCGCGACCGCAGTGGGTGGGCCCGCCGCAGGCGCAGCAGCGCAGCGGACGGGGGATGATGCTGGCGGTGGATCTGTCCGGCAGCATGCACACCGACGACATGCAACTGGCCGGTCAGCCGGTCAGCCGCTTCGGCGCGGTCGAGGCGATCGCCGGGGACTTCATCAATCGGCGTCACGGTGACGAGATGGGCCTGGTCCTGTTCGGCAGCCAGGCCTTCCTGGTGACACCGCTGACCTACGACCTGTCGGCAGTGCGGGCGCAACTGCAGGGCGCGGCGGTAGGTCTGGCCGGCACCGAAACGGCGATCGGCGATGCGATCGCGGTGGCGGTGAAACGGCTCTCGGCATTGCCGCAGCAGGCGCGCGTGCTGATCTTGCTGACCGACGGCGTCAACAACGCCGGCAGCATTTCGCCGCGCGAGGCGGCACGGGCGGCCAAGGCGGCCGGCGTGCGCATCTACACCATCGGCATCGGCGCCACGCGGATGCGCGTGCCGGGATTCTTCGGCAGTCAGCTGGTCAATCCCTCGGCGGATCTGGATGCGGACATGCTCACCCACATCGCCAAGGAAACCGGCGGACGTTTCTTCCGCGCCACCGACAGCAGCGAACTGGCTGCTGCCTATCGTGCGATCGATGCGCTGGAGCCAATGCCGCAGCGGGGTCCGACATTGCGGCCACGACACGAACTGTTCCGCTGGCCGCTGGCTGCCGCGCTGGTGTTGTTGCTGTTGCTGGTCGCGCCGCGTCAATTCGGTCCCCGACCGGAGCCGTCGGCATGAACCAGGCCATCGCGCAGTTTCATTTCCTGCAGCCGTGGTGGCTGGTCATGCTGGCGCTGCTGCCGGCGTGGTGGTGGCTGGGCACGCGGCGCAGTCAGGCGCAGGCGGAGTTGTCGCGGCTGGTCGATGCCGAACTGCTGCCGCATCTGCTGCGCGGGAAAGCTGGCAGTCGACGGCTGCCGGCGGGGCTGTTCCTGCTGGGCTGGACGCTATCGGCACTGGCATTGGCGGGCCCGAGCTGGAACCGCATCGCGCAACCGTGGTATGCCAGCCGTGCCGCGCAGGTGGTGGCCGTTTCGCTGTCGAGGCACATGCTGGCACGTGACGTGGCGCCGGATCGGCTCAGCCGCGCGATCTACAAGGCGCATGATCTGCTGGACAGCAATCGAGGCGGTCTCAACGCCTTGATCGGCTATGCCGGCGAAGCGTTCGTGGTGGCGCCGCTGACGTCCGATGCTAACAGCCTGCGTGATCTGCTCGATGCGATGGCGCCCGACACCATGCCGGTAGACGGCAACGATGCCGCGCAGGCGATCCAGCGCGGCATGGCGCTGATCCACGATGCCAACGTAAAGGGCGGTTCGCTGGTGCTGATCACCGATCAGGCGGACAGCTCCGCGGTTGCTGCCGCGCGCACGGCGGCTGCCGCGGGCGTGCGGGTATCGGTGCTGGGCGTGGGAACGTCGCAGGGTGCCCCGATACCGCAAGCCGATGGCGGTTTTCTGCACGACGCGCAGGGGCACATGGTGCTGGCGGGGCGCGATGATGCTGAACTGGCTGCCGTGGCAGCAGCCGGCGGCGGCCGCTATGTGCCGATGACCGCCGATCACAGCGATATCGAAGCGCTGCGGGCGCAGCTGCGCAGCGGCTCGGCCAGTGCGGTGAAAGGACAGGTGAACGAACAGTGGCAGGATCGCGGACCGTGGCTGCTGCTGCCCCTGCTGCTGGTGGTGGCCGCGGCTTTCCGCCGCGGCTGGCTGCTGGTGATGGCGCTGGTGTTGCTGCCGGCCCTGCCCGGACGCGCCGATGCGATGAGCTGGAATGATCTGTGGCAGCGGCCCGACCAGCAGGCCGCGCAGGCCTTGCGACACGGCCACGCAAAGCGGGCATGGCAACTGGCACGCGACCCGGCGTGGCGCGGTGCGGCGGACTATCGAGTGGGCGACTATGCTGCCGCGGCACAAGCCCTGCGGCAGGTTCCCGGTACCGACGCGGCCTACAACCTGGGCAATGCGCTGGCCCGGCAGCGCCAATACCAGCCGGCCATCGAGGCTTATGACAAGGCATTGAAACTCGACCCGGGCAATGCCGATGCCATCGCCAACCGCAAGGCGGTCGAGGATTGGTTGCACCGGCAGCACCAGCAGGAACAGAAGCAGGGGCAGTCGAAGCAGCAAAAGCAGCACGGAAAGGGTGACGGCAAGGGGAAGTCCTCGTCGTCGTCCGGCAAATCCGACAAGCCCGACAAGTCTGGCCAGCAGCAGGGCCAGCCGCAGTCGTCCGGCGAGGACGGCAAGAATTCCCCGGACAAGAACGGCAAACCCGCTGCACAAGACGCGAAGAACCCTTCCGCGCGGGATCAGGCCGGCGGTCAGCCCAAGCCGCAGACAGCACAGCAGCAGGCCGAGCAGAAAGCGCAAGCGCAGAAGGCACAGCAGGCCCTGAAGCAGCAGATGGATCAGGCGCTGGCGGCACAGCAAAAGAAACCGGACCACGCCGCGCAAGCACCACATCAGCTCGGCGTGATGGCCGGGAACGACCCGCAATCGAAGCTGCCTGCGGACCTGCGCCAGGCATTGCAGCGGGTACCGGACGATCCGGGGGCGCTGTTGCGGCGCAAGTTCGAACTGGAATATCTGCAGCGCCACGGCGGCGCACCCACCGAGGACGAACAACCGTGATGTTTCGACGAATCATCGGATGCGCGTTGCTGGCCCTGTTGCTGCTCCCTGCGCTCGGCCGGGCTGCCGACGTGCAGGCCACGCTGGACCGCAACAGCGTGCAGATGGGCGACACGGTGACGCTGAACCTGCGCGTGAACCATTCCAGCGGGAACGTCCAGGCACCCGATCTCGGTGCGTTGAACAAGGATTTCGAGATACTCGGCACCTCCCAGAACAGCAGTCTCAGCGTCGTCAATGGCACGGCAACATCGACCCTGACCTTCGGCGTCGCGCTGCGTCCCCGGCACGAGGGGCTGCTGCAGATTCCCTCGCTGACAGTCGATGGCAGTCAGACTGCGCCGTTGCAGCTGCACGTGACGGCAGCCAGCCCGACGGCGGCGGCATCCGCCGGCGCGGACGTCTTCATGGAAGCGCAGGTCGAGCCACACCAGGCCTATGTCGGCCAGCAATTGAGCTATGTCGTGCGGCTGTATTACGCGATCAACATCAGCGGCGGGTCGCTGGATGCGCCACAGGTTGACGGCATGGACGTCAGCCGGGTCGGCAACGACGTGAACTATGACGCCGAACGCGGCGGCCGCCAGTATCACGTACTCGAGCGCCGCTATGCGCTGGTCCCGCAGCATGCCGGCCAGCTGGATATCCCCGCGCTGAATTTCCAGGGCGATGCGGTCGATCCGAACGACCCCAACAGTTTCTTCGGCGCCAGTACGCCGGTCTCGGCCCGCGCGCCGGCGCAGACGGTCGAAGTGCGCGCGGCCCCTACCGATTGGGGCAACGCCGCCTGGTTGCCTGCGCGCCAGTTGAGCCTGACACTGGATGGCTGGCCGGGCGCCCAGGATCAAGTGAGAGTGGGGCAGCCGCTGAACGTCACGCTGGACCTGCAGGCGACCGGCCTGCCGTTCGAGGCGTTGCCGGCGTTGAGCTTGCCGTCGCTGGATGGTGCCACGGTATATCCGGACAAGCCGGTCACCGGCACCCGCGACGCCGGATCATGGCTCGTCGGTCACCGCCAGCAGGCATTTGCGATCGTGCCCGAACGCGCCGGCACGCTGACCGTCCCGGCGATCACCCTGAAGTGGTGGAACGTGCTGACCGACCAGATGGAAGTGGCGCAGATCCCGGCACACAGCGTGACCGTGTTGCCCGCACAGCCCGCCATGGGCGGGATGGCCGCGCATCCGTCCGGCCCGGCCGTTGCGGTAGCCACGAACGCCTCGACTGCCACGCCCACGGCGACGACGGCAGCCACCCACATCGTGCCCTGGCGCTGGCTGGCGCTGGGCAGCATCGGCTTGTGGCTGCTGAGCCTGCTTGGATGGTGGTGGTGGCGTGGGCGTGGCCCCTTGCCGTCGACTACCGCGCCGGTAGTGCTGCCAGCGACGTCGGCACGCCGGTGCCAGCAGGCATTCCTCGATGCAGCCGTGCGCGCCGATACGGCGGCGCAGGTGCGTACCCTGCTGGCTTGGGCGCGTGCCGAGCGACCGGCGATCCAGCATCTGGGCGAACTGGCGGCGATGCTGGGCGACGACAGGCAACGCGCGGCCATCACCACCCTGCAGCAGCGGCATTACGCCGGTGCGCCGGTCGCCGATGACGGTGCGGTTGTGGCCGAGCTGTTCAAGCGTGGCTTCGTCTGGCGCCGGGACGATGCCGCGGATGCCGATCCGGGCGAACTGCCACCGCTGTATCCATTCAAGCTGCGTTGAGCGCCTGCCGGCAGATCGCGCGCATGGCCTCGCTGAAACAGCACAGCTGCACGTCGATCGACGCGGAGCGGGCCAGCTCGTCGCGCAGCGTGGCGACGGCCACCTCCGCCGCCAGTGCGGGCGGATAGCCGTACACACCGCAACTGATGGCCGGGTCGGAGTCTCACCCCTCCACCCTAAGCGCCGGTCCATCCCGGCGCTGTCGCGTGGTACGCGGCGTGGCCGCGCGATAGGCAAGTTCACGGTTCAACGAGGTCGGCTGTCCGACCGGCGATGTTCTGCCGGCCGCGCACGTGTCCTCTCCCCGCGCTTCAGTTCCCCGGCTCCTCCGGGTACGCCCTTCCGGGCCGGTGCCTTCGGCGAGCAGGCGCAAGCCTTCCCGTCGGATGTTGATCGCCGCGTTGATGTCGCGGTCGTGCTCGGTGCCGCAGCTTTCGCAGCGCCAGTGGCGGTCGGACAGCGTCAGGCCGGTGTGTATTTCGCCGCAGGCTGAGCACGTCTTGCTGCTCGGATAAAAGCGGCCGACCGCGACCAGCACGCACCCGCGCCACGTCGCCTTGTACGCCAGCTGCCGGCGGATCTCGCCCAGGCCCGCATCGCTGACGCTGCGCCGGAACGCCCGGCGGCCCATGCCGCGTGCCATGCCCTTGACGTTCAGATCCTCGATCGCGATCACCGCCGCGCCGGCGACGGCCGCCGACGTGAGCTGGTGCTGGTGATCGCGCCGCAGGTCGGCGATTTTCGCGTGCAGCGCCCCGATCTGCGCCTTGCGCCGGCGCATGCGGTTCGAGACCGTGATCCGCGTGCCTTTCGGTATCCGTTTCGCCGGGTCGAGGCCCTGGCGAACCATCGCGGCATCGCGCTGCCGGTTGTAGCTGCGCTGGTACCGGCGCAGTCGCTTCTTCTGCGCGGCCAGGTGCTTCGGCGCCGCGACCTTGTGGTGGATCTCGCCGTCGCTGATCACCGCCGCATCCTTCAGGCCCAGGTCGATGCCGATGGCTGCCGTGGCCTCGCCGTCGGCCGGGGCCGGCACGCCGTCGGCGGTGAAACTGCCGAACCAGCGGCCGGCGGGGTCTCGCGACACCGTGACCGACCGCAGCCGGCCGGGCATCGCTTCGCTCACCCGAAAGCGGACCTTGCCGATGCCGTCCAACTGCACGCGCCCGGCTTCGCGGTCGACCAGGTCGCGCCGCTGATCCAGCGTGAACCGCGCGCTGTTCACTGTGCCGAACCTCTTGCGGTGGGGCCGTTTGGCCCGGCCGGCGAAGAAGTTGCTCCACGCCTTGTCGAAGTCGCGCAGTGTCTGGTTGAACGGCTCGCGCGGCATCTCCGCCAGCCAGGCGGTTTTCGGCGCAGCCTTCAGCGGCGTAAACTCGCGGCTGAGCGACACCGCGTTGAGCTTCGTGCCGTCCGCCCGCCACGCTTCCTCCTTGCGCCGGATCGCCCAGTTCCACACGTGCCGCCGTGCGCCGAACACGCGCAGAAGCCGGCGTTCCTGTGCCGGCTTCAGGCGAAGCCGCACGCGGTACGCACGTTCGATGGTGGAAGTGGCGTCGATCACGGTGAAATCAGAGCACATGCCTATCGCACGGGGTGAGACGGCACGCCAATAGCCGCCGGACGTCCACCTCGCTGCGCGGCATCGCCGGGATGGCTGGCCGCACCACGCTCCGATGTGACTCTGAGGCCGGCGGGGTCGTCAGCGTCCTGCTTCCTTCGATGTGCAGCAGCTGCAGCGCGCCGCGATAGCAGCTTTCGAGCAGGGCCGGTTCACCGCGGCTGCCACCGTGCCAGATCGGCCCCACGGTGTGGATGACATGACGTGCGGGCAGGGCGAAGCCGGGCGTGATGCGCGCCTCACCGGTCGGGCAGCGTACCCCCGGGGCGGCTTCGGGCAGTGCGCGGCAGGCATCAAGCAAGGCCGGCCCTGCCGCGCGATGAATGGCGCCATCCACCCCGCCACCGCCAAGCAAGGTGGGGTTGGCCGCGTTGACGATCGCATCCACGCGCAGCTGGGTGATGTCGGCGATGATCACGCTGATGGGCATGGCTTCGATGATAGCTGCGCCGTATGCTGATGGCATGCGTACGGAAGGGGAGGCTGGCAACGGATGACGGTGAAGACAGAAGATATTTCCTTTGGCTATCTGCTCAACGACGTGACCTTGCTGTTCCGCAAGCACTTCGATCGGCGCGCGGTGAAGTTCGGGCTGACCCGCGCGCAGTGGCGTGCGACCAAGATGCTGTACCACCGCGAGGGTCTGCGGCAGACCGAGCTGGCCGAGTTGCTGGAAATGGAGCCGATTGCCGTGGGCCGGGTGATCGACCGGCTGCAGGCCGCCGGCTTTGTCGAGCGCCGGCCCGACCCGAAGGATCGCCGCGCGTGGCGCCTGTACGCCACCGAGCAGGCACACGGGGTCATCAGCGACATGGAAGTGATCGCTCGCGAGTTGCGCCGGGACGCCACCCGCGGCATCGACCATGACGAACTGCAGCAGGCGCTGGCGGTGATCAACCGGATCAAGGACAACCTGCTGGCGCTGGAGCAGAGGGACGGCGACCCACCCTGAGCGTTGGACCGTCCTGCCATCGAAACGAGCGGTAAACGAGATATTTCCCCGCGCCCCGCGCCCCGCGCCCCGCTCCCGCCGTTACTGCCTGCCCTTGAGCAGATCGCGAATCTCGCCGAGCAGCACCACATCAGCTGGCGGCGCCGCCGGCGCGGCCGGTGCCGCTTCCTGCTTGCGGCTGAGCCGATTGATCGCCTTCACCATCAGGAAGATCGCGAAGGCGATGATCAGGAACTGGATCAGGGTGTTGATGAACATCCCGTACTGCACGGCCACCTCGGCCACCTTGTGTGCCGGGTTGCTGGTGTCGGCGGGCTTGAGTACCCATTTCAGCTGCGAGAAATCCATGCCGCCGGTGAGCATGCCGATCGGCGGCATGATCACGTCGTTGACCAGCGAGGTGACGATCTTGCCGAAGGCGCCGCCGATGACCACGCCGACCGCCAGGTCGAGCACGTTGCCACGCATGGCGAATTCCTTGAACTCCGTGAGCATGCTCATGCCTATCCCCTCTCTCGTGTGATGACGGTCGGTCGTTGAACTTCCGTTCGGCGGCCCGCCTGCCGTGCGGGTCAGACGATCTTGCCCTGCAGTCGGGCCATGCCTTCGAGCTCGGCGTCGAAGCGATCGCCGCGCTGCAGCGCGGCCACCCCGGCCGGGGTGCCGGTGAAGATCAGGTCGCCGGGCTTCAGCGCGAACAGCCGCGACAGCGCGGCGATGATCTCCGGCACGCTGTGCACCATCTCGCCGAGCCGGGTCTGCTGGCGCAACTGGCCGTTCACGCTGAGCCGCAGCACGGTGTCGGCATCCGGCACTTGCTCGCTCGCCGGGCGCAGGGCGGACACCGGCGCGGAATGATCGAACGCCTTGGCCACGTCCCACGGATGGCCCTTCGCCTTGGCCTGTGCCTGCAGGTCGCGGCGGGTCAGGTCCAGGCCCACGCCATATCCCCAGACCAGCGCCCCGGCCTGTTCCGGCGTCAAGTCGCTGCCGCCGTTGCCCAGCGCCACCACCATTTCCACCTCGTGGTGCAGGTCGGTCGTGGCCGGCGGATACGGCACGTCGGCACCGTCGCCGACCACAGCATCGGCCGGCTTGCAGAAAAACATCGGCGCGGACTTGTCCACGCTGGCGCCCATTTCACGCGCATGCTCGGCGTAGTTGCGCCCGATGCAGAACACGCGGCGGATCGGAAAGCGCAGGTTGCTGC
>Ga0307375_10007093_pt1 | contig 10261 bp, 5 predicted proteins | sample TR1MG_FD_202531 | JGI IMG/M metagenome (GOLD analysis project Ga0307375, IMG submission 202531) | Soil microbial communities from Risofladan, Vaasa, Finland - TR-1 | ecosystem: Environmental > Terrestrial > Soil > Coastal area > Acid sulfate soil | place: Finland: Risofladan, Vaasa | collected...
CTTCGTTCTCGAACACCAGCCGGTCCGGCAGCTCCGTGACTACTACACGCCCGTTGCGGGCGTAGTCCTGATGCGCGATGCAGTTGTGCAGGGATTCAAGCACGATCTTCTGGTCGTACTTGGCCACCTCCACCGGCACCAGTTCGTCCTGCGGAAGGATGCGCAGCTGGATGTTGCGGATGCGCTGATACAGGCGCGTGCTGCTCAGCAGGAAAGGCGGGCCGAAGTGCTCGTAGGCACGCTCCTGGCCGACCAAGTTCCACGTCAGTTGTGCGGGATGGGGCGAGAGTTGGTGGGCTGATTCGGCCTTGCCCAGCAAGAGCAAGGTGGTACGGGTGATTCTGCCGTCCCGGGTGACACGCGCACGGTCGAGGAAGGTTTCCAGCGGCCACTTTGCAACGTCTTCCGGGGCGAAGCTGTTGGCGTGCTTCTGCGCGAAGGATTCGCGCGCCTTGCGCACGGCGGCTTCGTCCAGGTCTTCCATCGTTGCCGAGGGAACGAGCTGTGCCGTCCAGTCCAGAGTGAGGGTCTGGTTGCGGATTTCGTCCAACTTGTCCAGGCCCAAGGAGACCAGACTTTCCCCGGCGCGAGCGTAGTAGTGCCCTTTCCACGAAATGGCGATGCCGCGCGGCGCGGCCGGGATCTGGAACAACAAGACGCGACCGTCGGTGTGCTGGAGCTCATGGATGTCGCGGAAAGTAAGGCGCGGATCAGTGTTCTGGGTGATCTGCATCTTCAACTGGTGCAGGCGCTCGGCCTCTTGCCGGTAAGTGGTGCCGATGACGGAACGGCTTTGGTTGTTCACGCCAAATACCAGCCAGCCGAAGTCGGCTCCACGCAAATTGGCCTCGTTGGCCAATGCGGAGAAATACTTGCCGATATCGTCGGTGCTGAAGTTGTCGTTGGCCTGCTTGAACTCCGCCACCTCGTTTTCCCAGGTGGCGATCAGGCCGTCCAGCAATCGCGTCAGTTCAACATGTTCCATGACACCACCTCACAGGCACTTCACTTCGGTGGCAGGCGACAGAAGCTTGAAGATCTGTTCGATATTGATCTTCACCGTGCTGTCCTTGAATCCGGCATCGCGGAACACCGCGCGCAGTGGCTGATGCGCGGCCAGCTCCTTGGCGAAGGCGTCGTCGATACCACCCGCGCTATCAAAGCAAGCGGCCAGTGCGTTGCCGTCCACCAAGTACACGTCCTTGCCCTGAATCACCTTCTTCTCGATGGGCAGGGCCAGGTCCACACCCCAGTCAAGCATCACCTGGAACAACAGGTCGAAGTCGCTGCGTTCGGGCTTGATGTTGTCCACCGCGGCGAACAGACCTTCCTGGGTCATGGTGTCTGGCGTGTAGTACACGTCGGCCATGTTGGAGGTGTCGATCTTGAGGACGCGGAAGCCGGTATCGAGATCAGCGATGCTTCGGCTCTCGGCTATTTTCATTCCGGCCTTCCGCAGTCGCTCCTTGGTGATCTCGGCAATGGTGCTGTACCCAGTCCGACCGGTTGCTTCGGGAATCTGAGCAAGCACGAACCGCCGCTTAGAGCCATGGGTCATGTTAACTTTCATGACCGCGTGTCCGGTGCTCCCGGAGCCGGCAAAGAAGTCCAGGATGATGTCCTCAGGCTTGGTTACCAGTTCGATCAATTCAGTTAACACGTCAGTGTTCTTTGGGAACGGAAACCAGCCTTTGCCGACAAGCTCTTCAACCTCAAGCGTCGCGGAACGACCATCTCGGTAGAACACGGAAGAGTAGGGCTCGCTGTCGATTTCGAACAGATAGCTCTTGCGGTTGGGAATCGTGGTTTCGTCAGAGCCAAAGTGGATTCGCGGAGGATTTTGGGCAAGTGCCCATTTCGTCTTCTCTTCATCCCACCGCCATCCGGTCGATGGCTTTTTGCATGATTTGCCAGTGACAGGATGAAAAATGTCATGTCGCGGCCTAGATTCGCGTCCATCGTCTGGGCCCGCGAAGTCTGCGGCAAAGTAGAGGCCGCGATCATCCGACCAGTTGTAGTGTTTGTGGGCCTTTCGCGGATCGCCATTCGGCAGTTGCTTGTACCAAGCTTGCATTTCAGTGCGAATGGCTTCGTGATCGTTCTTAAGCTGTTCCCTAAATTCGGCGTACTTGGCGAGAACCTGGTCAGCTCCTTCCTTCGGACGACGCCAGTGTCCATTCGCAAGCACCGCTTGCTTGTCGCGGACATAGCACAGAACGTATTCATGCACTTTGGCAATGAGTTTCGAGTCGCCTTTCTTGGAGCGCTGCCAGACGACTTGGGCGACGAAATTCTCCTCGCCGAAAACTTCGTTGCAGACTTTTCGTAGGTTGTCCACCTCGTTGTCGTCAATCGAGATGAGGATGGCGCCCTCGGCGCACAGAAGGTTGCGTGCAAGCCTCAGCCTCGAAAAAATCATGCTCAACCAATCTGAGTGGAAGCGACCATTTGCCTCAGTGTTCGCAACCAGTCGCCCGCCCTCAGAATCGGCCTGCTCGGACTGCTGCATGTAGTTCGAGCTGTCCCTGCTGAAATCGTCCCTGTAGATAAAGTCGTTACCCGTGTTATAGGGCGGGTCGATATAGATCATCTTGATCTTGCCCAGATACGTCTCCTGCAGCAGCTTGAGCGCCTCCAGATTGTCGCCCTCGATAAACAGGTTCTTCGTTGTGTCGAAGTCCACACTCTCCTCGCGGCAAGGCCGCAAGGTCTTGGCAACAGGTGCATTCGCCGTCAGCAGCGCCTCGCGCTTGCCCGGCCAATTGAGCTGGTAACGCTCCTGCGGCCCTTCCACCAACGATTCGGACAAGGCCTGCCTGAGCTGGTCAAAATCTACCGCCAGCCGCACGCCGCCGTCCTCGCCCTTGGCCTCGGTCACGCAGCCCGGAAACATCGCGCGTATCCGCGCGATGTTGTCCTGGGTGAGGTCGGGCGAGTGCATCTTCAGTTTTTCCATCTTGTACTTCCTTGGATTCATTCTTTGTCAGAAGAATCTTGGTCATTGAGTTCGGCAAACTTCGCCGCCATCGTCGGGTTGCCCCGAGTCAATTTCTTGATCGTCAGATCCTCGGCCTTGTCGTTCGCGAGCCGCAGATTGTTCGCCGACTTGTAGAGCGCATCCTTCGTTTTCTCTAGGTCTTTGATTGCCTCGTCGATCCGCTTGATAGCCTCCTCGAAGCCATCGGAGGCAAGGCGCCAGTTCCGCCCAAACGTCGTCTTGAAGTCGTCCAGCTGCGTCTCGAATCGGGTGATGTCGAGGTTCTGTGCCCTGACGAGGGCGAGTTCCGACCTGTAGGCCAAGGACTTCATCGCTGCGTTGCGCAGCAGCGTGATGATGGGGATGAAGAATTGCGGCCGGACGACATACATTTTCGGGTGGCGATGGAACACATCGACGATCCCGGTGTTGTAAAGCTCGCTCTCGGGTTCAAGCAGGGAGACCAGGACGGCATATTCGCAGCCCTTTTCCATGCGGTCCTTGTCGAGCTCCTTCAAGAAGTCTTCGTTTTTCTTCTTGCTGGCGGTTTCGTCGCTTTCGTTTTTCATCTCGAACATGATGGACACGATATCGGTGCCATCTTCATCCAGATCGCGGAAGATGTAGTCGCCTTTGCTGCCGCTACGCGCGTCGTTGTCCTTCTCGAAGTAGGCGCGCGGGAAGGCAGTCGCGCGAATGCGGTTGAACTCGGTTTCGCAGTGCTGCTCAAGGGTTTCGCCGATCATCTTTGTCGATAGCTTGGCCTTCATGTCCTTGAGGCGCTCGATGGTGTCTTCGCGATCCTTGATCTGTGTCTCGTATTTTTCCTTCAGGGACTTCTCTGCCAAATCCTTTTCCAGCGCTGCACGCTCAAGGCTACTTTTCAGCGCGTTACGCTCCTCTTCGACGACACTGACCGCCTTGGTAACCGCAAGTTGTTGGACAACCTCACTAGCGTCGAGCTTGGCCTGTAGCGCCTGAATTTCGGTGTCTTTCGCAGCGGCGGCTCTCTGAACGTCGTTTGCCCGCGTCACTTCGGCCAGCTTGGCCGCAGACTCCATATCACGCCTAGCTTGCGCCAGTTGGTTGGCGAGCTGGTTGCGTTCCGTCTCGACCGGGCTCAGAGCTTCGGTCACAGCCAGTTTGCGCGAAGCCTCACCGGCATTCAGCCTGGCCTTCAGTTCATTGATCTCGGCATCCTTGACCGAAGCTTCTTTCTGCAGTTCACCGGCGAGCTTGGTCTCGGCAAGCTCGACCGCGTTACGTTTGTCTTGCTCGGCCAGCTCTAGCCGCTCATGCAGCTGCTTGTCGAACTCCTTGTCGCGAACCTGCTTCAGGATGTCCGCGTAGCGGGTTTCGTCGATCTTGAATGCCGTGCCGCAGTGCGGGCAGATGATCTCATGCATGGCTATTCACCTTTCGCCTTGGCGAGGATCTGCAACAGCATCTCGGGTACTGCGCCTTCTGCCCTGAGTGTTGCTGTGCGGTATGCGAGTTGATTCTTGGAAAGCTTTATATGTGTATCGGCTTCCACGCTTTCGCAAGCGGCGAACCATTCCTTCCAGTTGTCGGAAAGAAACGACTCAAGGTGATCCTCAAAGATTGCGGCTTTTCCGGAAGCGACGGCAGACGGAAAATCTTCTTCATGCATGCCGAAGTACCGCAGTAGCTTGCGGTTCTCCGCTGCGTGGGTGTTCCGCTCTTTATCGATATCTTCTTGCTTTTTATTCTTTGCCTTGGCGCGCGCCTCAAACCCGCCATCCGCATCGAAGAGCGCGTAAACAGGTACGCCAATCGACGTCAGGATCGCATGTGCGAGTGGTATTGACGTCTTTGAGCCCACGGGAACAATCGAGATACCTGTCGCCTCAAGCGAGCCAGGAGAAAGCCTGTCGCCGATTCCGTAGAACACGGATAACTCCGTCGGGCCTTCCACAAGGAAAGCTCGGTTAGCGAAGAGTGCTATGGCGAGCTGGTCGGCAACGTTATGGTCAAGTCGACGATCTACGACATCACCATCCACTACTCCCTCTAGTGTTGCCTTTACATGGGCAACAGTTGCGTAGTGAACAGAAACTACCGGTGGTGCGTCTGCCGATCTCGTCAGCCGTCGGATTTGATCGAAGTGGCGAGCTTCCAAGAAGAAGGGGCTATGCGTTGCGTAAGTCACTTGGATGCGTTTGCTGCGATCTTCGGCGAGCGACCTGAGTACCTTCGCAAACGTCTGCGCCTGGATCGGATGCTGAAAGAGTTCCGGCTCCTCAATCGCCAGGCAGATGACGCCCTCCCCGGAAGCAGCGCCCGACTGTGCCAAGAGCTGGAGGGCGGAGATCAGAAGCGTGCGCTGAAAGCCATGCCCCTGTCGCTCCACTGGCGTCTTGGTCGCGCCGTCCAGCACGGTGACGTCAAACGTCGTGCGCGGAGCCCTGAGTTCCACTTCGGCCGGAGAAACCGTAACCTTTCGACCCGGTGTGTAGGACGCGACAACCTCGTTGAGTTGCGTCGTGATGGCGTGAAGCTGCTCCTTGAACTTGTCTTCATAAACGTGCTGTTGCTTTGCCCTTGACTCCGCGACTATCTCCGCGATGGCCTCGTCAGCGGCAGTGCGGTCAATTGAACGTTCGAGGATTCGGCCAATGATGCTTGCCTTGCCGTCCACCGATTCTTCGCTTGCGCGAAGGTCGGCCGTGACCAGGACGAAATCGAAGAGTCCGCTCATCTTGCCGCCGCTGTTGAAGCCGAAGAAGTTGGTTTGCAGCGCTTCAGGGGCGTCGACAAGTTGATCCGTGTGAGATGCCTCCCATGTTGTCATTGCTTGTTCAATGGCCGCGCCAGTATTGGCGGCTGGAAGATTAAGGTTTGGCTGGTTGCGTCGAAGTTCGGCGTACAGTTCCTTCTTCGCCGCAGCGCCGCTTGCCGCCTTGATCGCGTTGAAGTCCGGGAAACCTTTAGCATTGGCGGAGAGCACATCAGAGCCGTCAGGTGAGCGGCGCTTCCATGCGGTAAACGTAGCGACCCCATCTGGCGCGTACTTGCCAAGTGCCTCGCGATCTTTTTCTGTGAGGTGTGCGAATGTAACCTGAACCTCGATGTCCTCATCGGTAGCGTCAAAAGAGCAATCTTGTTCCGTCAGGGAGCCAGGTTTGCCGTTGAAGAACCAATCGAGCGCACGAAGCACCGTGGACTTACCGGCACCGTTTGGCCCAATGAAGGTCGTGACGGAGTCGAAGGGGATCGTCACGTCTTTCAACGTGCGGAAGTTCCTGATACGGACAGTTTGAATTTTCATGTCAGCTTCAGTTCCATGAGCTTCTGGTGTTCTCTTGCGTCTGGGGCGGCTTGTTTGGCACTGACGACGAGCAATCAACCTGAGTGGGTCGTGCGGTTGGTGAGGTGGGTGGGCAGGTGACCCACAACCACCTTGGCGGCATCTGTGTCGTACCAGAAGTACAACCGGAAGATGGCGGCAGGATCGAAGCCGGCGCCGGCCTTCAAGTGTTGATCCAGCCAAATGTCGCGCCCTTCATACTGGCGGCGATAGTCCTGTTTGTAGCGATGGTCGTCCAGCGCCGTGCCCACGCCGGAAAGTTCCAACCCCAGTTCGGCCAAGGCTTGCTGGCTGGCTTGATAGGGGGCGGTGTCCTCCGTGTCGCGGGTACGCATGGGGACGTAATAGCGCGCGAGGTAGTCCAGCGCCTTGTAGGCCAGCGGGATGTTCTTGAACGGCGACTCGCAGGCGGCTTTGGTGGCCGATGGCAACAACACCAGCTTGTTGTCGCCGTAGACATCCACCCATTCCTCCAGCTCGTCCCAAGTATCCGGGTAATAGCTCTCGTCGGTCGCCCCCGCCTCTTGCGCTTCGTTTTCGTTCCACTGGGCGTGGAACTGGTAGCGGTTACGACGCAACTCCTCACGGGCATCATCGCGTTCGCGGCGGGTTGCCTGAAGTTCCTCTCGCAGCTCGGCCATCTGTGCGTCAAACTCGGTGGCCTTGGCTTGATGCGCAGCCAGTGCAGATTCCAGCTCCTCACGAATGGCTTGGAGCTGGCTGATCTGCTCGTCCTTCGAGGCTGCGGCATGGGTGGTCTGTTCTCGCAAGGTCGCCAGTCGCGCTTCCGAGCTACGGACGCGTTCGGTGGCTAGGTGTTGGCGTATGGCCTGGAAAGGTGGGACGCGTTCGTCCAGATCCTCGGCGGCCGTACTGGTGGCGCAAGCCTCCTCGAAGAGGTCGTTGACCAGCCACTTGGGCAACTGATTGGTTTTCAGGGGCCAAACCGGGTGCAGGTAAGGGTCGGCTTCGGCGTTGAATCCGGGTCGGTACAAACGTACGGCATGGCCGTAGACCGAGCGCTCACGGCCAAGCCGTCGGACAAGCTGATGCGAGATAGGCGTGTCGATGCAGACGATGTGGGCTACGCCGGTGAGACGCTTGGCCAGACGGTCAGCCGATGCGTCGATATCACCAGCGATCACGATGACGGGTTGGATACGTTCGGCGTTGAGGAGTAGCTGGATAAGGCGTGGTGCATCTTCCTCGCCAGACAGATGCGTGGCTGTGTTGAGTAAGGCGGTGCCTGCATCCATCAGGCCGATGTCCTTGGCGATGTCCGCGACAACTTGTGGTACGCCGCTGGCTACCGGAAGGGGTGCTTCCTCGGTGCTTCGAACCTGAATCAAGCGCAGGCCCATGGCTGGTTGAGCGCCATTGATGAGTGTTGCTTCCACGCGCCAGATAGCGCCCTGTTCCATGGACCGGCGGTCGTCGAAGCGCAGCGACCAGATGCGTGTGCCATCGCTCTCGATCGTCACCTCACCGTCCAGCGACTCGATGTGGTTGTTGCCCATCGGATCGGTGGTATGGAAGCCCTTGCTTTTCAGCCAGAGCAGGATGCGTGCCCTGGTCGCGTCGAAGGTCTTTTCCGTGCGTTGCCCAGCGCGTCCCAGTCGCGCAGCGAGAGCGAGCACGTTGATGGTGCCGGCGCGTCGCGAGAGGCGCGGTCGCTGTGGACGCGCGGCGGGTATGGTGTTCGATGGCACTTCGCTAGAGTGGTCAGCATCGGCGTCAACGGCACCATCCGCCACGGTTTGCTTTTGGACCCCGTCAGACTTGCCATCGACTGCAGTTTCTTGGTCGGAGCCTTGAGGGGCAGGACGGGTCTCGGGTTCATCGGGCTCGCGCTTGTCGAGTTCGGCCAGCACTTTCGCGACCCAGAGCATCAGATTGAGGCGATCCTCGTCTACCGAATGGCTCTTGTCCTCCGCGGGCGCTTGGGGCAAGAGATCAGTACCCGTTGTCAGCGTGTCCCAAACTAGAAGTTTGCCTTTGGCTTCTTCGGTGACGTTGAAAAATCGCCCCGTATCAAGGTCGATGCCACCAAGCGGTGGAATGCGGACAGCACGGATGTCCTTTCCCTCCACAGAGACGGTGGCTCGCGTGGCAATTGTGGCTGCGACCAAGGCGGCATCCTCCTTTGTCGCCCCTTGAGCGACCTGGCTTCGCAGACAGTGGAAGGTAAGGCCGAGCTCATCAATGACTTCCTTGGCGGACTGGGTAGCGTGTTCCTTCGTGGGAACAATGGCCGACAACCACCAAGTGCCCTGTGCAAGGTGTTGGGGTTCGCCGTCGGCGAGATCGAATCCAACGATTTGGCTGGTTTTGAATCCGTAGGCGCGGAGTAGCGCGCCCACGAGGAGCGCCTGGGCATGGAGATGACAAGAGATCAGGGCCTTGTGGCCGGCGGTAATTGTGCGTAGCGACTCCACTAGCGCCACCGTGCGCTCGAAATCATCCGGAACAGGCAGGATTGTAAGATCTGGCAGGGTATCCAGGCCCTGCAGATGCCTGTCCCAGCTCTTCAGCAATACTTGTTGCGGAGGCTGGAACAGAATTGGCTTAGGGGCCTTCCCGTACTCGGGGCGCCTGGATGAGCACACAGTGATGGTGTGCTTGCGCGCTGGTTGGAGTGCCTTGGCGTAGAGCGTGAGCCAGCGCCCGCCCGCCTCCGCGTACCAGCCTCCAGCGTCGGCAAGCAGAAGGTTGACGTTCGGCTTGGCGTAGAGCTCGGGGGCAAGACGGGATATCGCGAAAAACGGCCCGCCGTAATTGGTGGCGAACATAATCCGCGTCTGTTCCTTGAATCGGCTGATGAACTTGCCATCGGCTCGACTTTGGATGGCGGCGTCATATGTGCGTGCCGTTGTCGGTACGCTTATCTCAGCCTCGCTCATTCGCCACTCTCCAGCAATTTCAGGTTGTGCTTCAGCTCTCGCGCCGTGGCGTTGATCGTCACCCTACGATTGAACTGCCTCTCCGTCGCAAGCTGCGAGACTGTCTTGTCCATCTCTTTCCGTAGCATACGCACCTTGCTCACTCGTTCGACCAGATCGGACAACGACTCTTTCGAGCGATGGGTCAGCGGGATCAGCGCGTGCAGCAGCTGCTCGTACAGCCCGCCCAGGTTCAGCGCGACCGGCAGGGCGGCACGTTGGCTCTCCGCTGCAATCCAATCGGTAGCGAAATAATCCGAGCATACCCAGCGGCTGGCCTCGGTTTCGCTGGGGCGCTTGTAGCAGGCGACCACCTGAAGACGATCCTCGTCATGCAGCTCAAACAGGAGCGGAAACGGGATGGCCTTGTCGATGCACCGCAGGATGTCGTGGTGAAGCTCTGACGCCCTGAGCCGCACGCTGAAGACCTGGATCTCGGGTGCGCCGGGTGAAGCGGACAAATTGGTGGTTTCAGGTGCCAGCTTGTATTGCCACACGATCTGTTCGACCTGTTCGGCGAACAGGCCTTTGAGACGGCCGCCGACTGTGCCGTGTTCGTAAAGCTTGGCCTTGGGGACGACGCGCCCGAAGGCGGCCTTGCCGGGATAGGCGAACAGGGCTGTACGTGCGCGCCGCGTCATTCCGCTTCCAGCACGACGAGGAAGGCAATCAGCTCGAAGTCGTCCAACCCGGCGATGGTTTGGGTTAGTGCGGTGGTCTTGCCCCCGGAGAACAAGCTGTCGATGTCCCTTTCTTCCTTCACCTCGACCATCGTGCGAATGGCTTTGCCCAAGAGGTCAGAGTAGGCCTGCATGTTGCGGCCGTCCGCCGTCTCCCAGTTGAACTGGTCGCACAGTGGAAGGAAGGGTTCGTCTTGCCCCTTGCAGCAAGTACGCGCCAGGTCGAGCAGACGCTTCACTTCGGTCTGGTCGTGGACGACGTTGCCGTCGCGGCCGATGTAGATCAAGTAGTACGGATGCAGGCGGTTGTGCTGAGGCTGATTGGCTGTCGGGTTGA